>Ga0315309_1001789_pt1 | contig 12753 bp, 10 predicted proteins | sample TDP4_MG_FD_203080 | JGI IMG/M metagenome (GOLD analysis project Ga0315309, IMG submission 203080) | Freshwater sediment microbial communities from Lake Towuti, South Sulawesi, Indonesia - TDP4 | ecosystem: Environmental > Aquatic > Freshwater > Lake > Sediment | place: Indonesia: South Sulawesi...
GCACAGTGGAAGAAGGCTTTTGAGTACTAAAGTGATCAAATGCATTATACTTGGGAGTGCAATCTTCTTGGAGGTTCTCGGAGTTTCGTTCATTTATTCATCCATTCGGGCCAATCTTGTGTGAGAGCGGTTAACACAGTTTTTTATGCGGGGTAATTTGCATAATCTTGTGGCCTAGGGCTCGCCTTTATTGACGTTGACTGAGCTTACGAGCTGCCAACATCGCTATCGCCGCAACCACTATGACCCCGCCTAAAGTATAGACTATCAGAATTATCCAAGCCGCGCGTGTGCCTGGCGACGGGGGTTCTGTTGTAGGTTTCTCAATTAATTCACATAGTAGATTATTGGTGGTTTTGTGGCACGAGAGATCTGTTGAGCAATATGGTACTTTATCGGTGAAGAGATCGTTACGTTGAACTCTCAAATAATTAATCGAGAATCCTGCTGCCCCATTATTCACCCGCGTGCACGAAGCGGTGTAGCTTTGAGGCGCGTCCAAATAAATGTCAATGATCGGTCTGTTAAAATATGATGGAATTAACCAAGAGCATATGATCGCGCCTATAATGCTGCCTATGAGGATAGTAAGAATAGCTCTAATTGCGCTATTGGATGACAATTACTGACAACCATCCCCTCCAACAAAAAATCGATTTCTGTATTTAATAGATATTCGCAGGTGATTCCTGTGTCGAGAACGTATGTTAATTGAAGGTTGACTATATATTGGCTCTCAAACGATGCGTACCCAAGTTAAACTAGGATAAGGGGGAGGATACCTATGATAAAACTATGCAGTTGTGAGGTCAACTATGCACCGCAGAAAATTGTGGGAAAAATGGTTGACGGCAAACTTTGGGGGACAAACATTTACATTATCGATCGCCAAACACTTTAATGGCTCTTCATCCCAAGTTAGAATCGTCTCGGTTCAGATTTAAATCGAGAAGAATTGAAGTCATTTTTGGTTAAGCTAGATCGTTATGCTGTGTTGGTTGAGGTTGGTTGATGTGAGGTTGGATGATGTGCTTTCGGAGGTTGAAGAGCTGAGGGGGGAGATGGTTCAGACCCTCATGGAGCTTGTGAGAATTCCGGCCATAGCGCCTGAGAACGGTGGAGAGGGGGAACTGAGGAAGGCTGAAGTGTTGATGCGGATTCTGGAGGAGATAGGTTTTGACAGGATAGAGCGGTTTGACGCTGATGATGGGAGGGTTCCTTCTGGGGTGAGGCCGAATATCGTTGCGTATCGTTACGGTGAAGATTTGGAGAGGAAGCTTTGGATCATAACCCACATGGATGTCGTCCCACCCGGAGATGCTTCAAGTTGGACTGTGACGAGACCATTCGAGCCTGTGGTCAAGGACGGAAGAGTTTACGGGAGGGGAAGTGAGGACAATGGTCAAGCCCTAGTTGCGTCTATCTACGCTGTTAAGGCCTTGAGGGACCTTGGAATGAAAACTAAGAGGACAATTGCCTTGGCTTTTGTGGCTGATGAAGAGCAGGAGAGCAGGTTTGGTATTCGATACCTCATAGATAAGGGTCTATTCGGGAAAGATGATCTGATAGTCGTGCCGGACGGTGGGAATGAGGACGGCAGCTTCATACAGGTAGCTGAGAAAAGCAGGTTGTGGTTTAGAGTAAGAACGCGCGGAAAGCAGGTTCACGCGAGCAGGCCCCAGACGGGTCTAAACGCCCACCGTATAGGAATGAGGTGCGCTCTGGCCTTGGACAAGCTTCTTCATGAAAAGTACTCTAAAAGAAACGATGTATTCGATCCTCCCGCGAGCACTTTTGAGCCAACCAAGAAGGAGAAAAATGTTGATGCCGTCAACATAATCCCCGGGGAAGACATGCTCTACTTTGACTGCCGTGTGCTGCCCGAGTATAGTTTGGACGATGTGTTGAACGACGTCCGAGGGGTCGCTGAGGAGTTTGAGGAGGAGTCTGGCGCGGAGATAGCTGTAGAGACGCTGATTAAGAACAAGGCTCCTGAGCCGACGCCTGCAGACTCTGAGGTGGTGTCCCTCCTGAGCGAGACGATCAAGAGGAGCAGAAGGATAGAGCCCAAGGTAGGAGGGGTAGGAGGAGGGACGTGCGCAGCTTACTTCAGGGAGGCTGAGATTCCCGCCGTGGTCTGGAGCACGATAGACGAGACTGCTCACCAAGCAAATGAGTATACTAGGATAGAAAACTTGGTTGGGGACTCAAAGGTCTTCGCGCTCCTTGCCCTCTCCTAACCAGGCGCGCGACGTTAGCGCTAAGGAATTATGGAACCCAGTATTGCCTTTGCCCCATGTAGCTTGTTCTCCGACTGCCTCCAAATGACGCTTTGCTTCCCCTCGAGTGCTTCGTCAGTGATCTCCATACCCCTGTGTGCTGGTAAGCAATGCATAACAATAGCATCATCCTTCGCCACCTTGATTAGGGCATCATCAATTTGATAACCCTTGAATGCCCTTCTCCTCTCCTTGACTTCCTCCTCTTGCCCCATGCTAACCCAGACATCAGTGTAAAGAACATCCGCATCCTTCACAGCTTCCCTTGGATCATTAATGACACTCAATTTCGAGTTAGATATTGCAGCGTATTCTCTAGCTCTCTCCAAAATCCTTTCATTCGGTTCATACCCCTTGGGACAAGCAACCACTATATCCATCCCAATTATGCTACAACCCAAAAGCCAAGAGTTGCATACATTATTCCCATCGCCGATCCAAGCGAGCTTCAATCCCTCAAGCTTGCCTTTTGCCTCCAAGATCGTGTAAAGATCGCAGAGTATCTGAGTCGGATGCTCAAGGTCGCTTAAACCATTTATTATCGGAATCTTTGAATGTTCAGCAAATTGATCCAAAGTTTCTTGCTCATGGATTCTTATGACTAAGCCGTTAAGGTATTGGCTTAAAACTCTGGCTGTGTCTTTAATCGGTTCTCCTCGCCTCAGCTGAAGCTCATCAGAGCGCAAGTAAATAGCGTTGCCTCCGAGTTGAAACATGGCAACCTCAAAGCTTGTTCTAGTTCTGGTCGATGGCTTCTCAAAGAGTAGTCCTAAGACCCTGTTTTGAAGCAAGGAACTTCCATCCTTGAAGCTAAGCTTCTTTAGCCTTTTCGTTTCTTCGAGAATGGCGTATATCTCATCCTTTGAAAGATCCGCAACCGATAGTATGTCTCTCCCCTTCAGATGGACCATGCCCCTCACCTTATGTGCACGCGTTCAAATTTTTCTTAGAAAATCGTCCAGTTCCCTCTCAAGACTGCCTCCATCAATCTCTTCTAGAGCGTATCTAACTCTCACCGTTGGTTTACCTATCTTCATCACTCTGCCTAGATCTATCGAGTTGCCAAAGATGACGGTGTCACAATCAATTCTGTTGATGGTATCTTCCAATTCCTTTATTTGTTTCTTTCCATACCCTATGGAGGGCAGTATCTTCTCCAAGTGAGGATATTTTTCGTAGACACCTTTTAATGATCCTACAGCGAAGGGTCGTGGATCAACTATCTCTTTCGCACCAAGCTCCTTCGCGGCAACTGTTCCAGCACCGAAAGTCATCTGACCGTGAGTCACAGTCGGTCCATCTTCAATGACCAGCACCCTCTTCCCTGCGATTAATTCAGGTTCATCCACAAGTATTTTTGAAGAGGTTCTCACGATAACCGCGTTGGGATTGAGCCTCCTTAGATTTCTATACACTGTTTCAACGTCTTCGGGATCAGCGCTTCGAACCTTATTAATTATGATAATATTCGCCATTCTAACGTTCATCTCACCATGATAGTAACTCATCTCGTGCCCTGGTCTAAGAGGATCGGCCACTACTATGTGAAGGCCCGGTTTGATAAAGGGCAGGTCGTTGTTTCCACCATCCCAGAGAATGATGTTCGCCTCTTTCTCCGCCTCTCTAAGTATCCTCTCGTAGTCAACCCCAGCATAGACAACAAAATTATTATCTAGATGGGGTTCGTACTCCTCTCGCTCCTCTATCGTGCATTCGTATCTATCCAAGTCGTCGTGCGTCTCGAACCTTTGAATAATTTGCCTTCTCAAATTTCCATAGGGCATAGGATGCCTAACGATGACGACTTTACAACCTTTTTCCCTCAGTATACTGCTGACTTCTCTAGCTACGGTACTTTTGCCAGCCCCAGTTCTTACCGCACATATGCTAATAACAGGCTTCACAGACCTTAACATCGTAGTTTTTGGACTCAGCAAGAAAAAATCGGCGCCGTTAGCTAATATGAGTGAAGCTTTATGCATAATCTCTTCATTCGACAAATCGCTATAAGATAACACAACCTGTTCAATGTTGTAATTTCTAATCAGTTCTGGAAGCTTCTCTTCGGGGTAGATCTCGATACCGTCTGGATAATTCGGTCCAGAGAGTTCCTTCGGAAACTTCCGATCTGCGATGCCCGGGATCTGAGCCGCTGTAAAAGCGACAATCCTGTATTTCGGGTTGTTCCTGAAATAGACGTTAAAATTGTGGAAGTCTCTGCCAGCCGCTCCCAAAATCACCGCATTAATCTTTCCCACTTGCCCTCACCGTCAATTTTTCCACTGTTTTGAATACTCCTCTTTTAAAGGTAATATAAAGAATCCTAGAACGTGCACAGCGCCCAAAGAGGACGCTTATCCGTAGTCTACCAAGGTTCCGCTTCTCTTAATATCATTGAACCTTTCTATCAACATCATGGTGATAGGACCCGGCTCTCCGTTCCCTATCCTCCTACCATCCACCTCAACCAACGGCATAACTTCAGCAGCGGTTCCAGTTAGGAAGGCTTCATCAGCGTTATACACTTCATGAATCGTTATATCTCTCTCCTCCGCCTTTAACCCCTCCTTGGCCGCTAATTCCATCACAACGCCCCGCGTGATGCCTACTATCATGTTTGCCGAGGGCGGCGGAGTAGCTATCACCCCATCCTTTACGATGAATATGTTGTCACCCGTTCCCTCGCATACAAGGCCTCGCTGATTCAACATGATTGCCTCGTCCACGTTCGCCCTATTCCCCTCCAGTTTGGCTAGAATGTTGTTCAGATAGTTGAGTGACTTGATCATCGGGTTCAAAGCCGACGCCGCATTTCTCCTCGTTGTTGCCGTTATCGCCTTGAGGCTTCTCTCCTTCCACACAACGATGGTGTCAACTATTATGATGATGGAGGGTTTTGGACATTTTCTGGGGTCAAGTCCAAGATCCCCAATCCCTCTTGTGACGACCACTCTGATGTAGGCGTCCTTTAGTCCACTCCTTCCAATCGTCTCAAGAATCGTTTTCTTCATATCCACTTCGCTTATGGGAATGCTCAACTCCATGGATTTGGCAGACTCGTATAGCCGCTTGATGTGCTCATCCAACTTGAAGACCCGTCCGTTGTAGGTTCTGATGCCTTCAAAGACGCCGTCGCCGTATAAGAGGCCATGGTCGTATACCGAAACTTTGGCCTCTCTTTTGGGCAAAAACTGTCCATCGACATACACGAGACCTTCTTTTTGTGTCATACTCTTTTCACCTTTGGATCGATCGTTAAAAACATTCGTATCAATACTTCACTTAAATTCTTTAGTGCCCATGATAGCATTATTTTTCGTCAAACGAATATGTAGAAAAATCATTGAAGTAAAGAGCACCGATCTCTTTCGGCTAACTGGAGCAACTAGGCAATGAAGAAAGGCGTCAAGTTTTTAGTAACGACTACCGCGGTGGTGCTCCTTCTTGTGGGATTTTATGCCTACCTAGAGTTGACGCATCCAAGGTGCGAGACCGTTTCCGTTCTTAGGGCCAAGGAGATGATCGATGCCGACTTATCGCTTGTCATACTCGATGTCAGAACCGAGCTGGAATACGTGGAGGGGCATATCGAAGGTGCTATAAACATACCGCTTGCAGAACTAGAACAGAGATTGGACGAGTTGGACAGGTAAAGGGCGATACTTGTATACTGCTGGTCGGGGGTCAGAAGCGAGAGGGCCTGTGAGACGCTCATAGAAAGCGGCTTTAGAAAGGTCTACAACATGGAGGGAGGAATAAGCGCTTGGATGAGTGCAGGATATCCGATCGTAACGCGCACGCAGGCGACTGTTGAACATCATGAGGACTTAGCGAGTTCTCTAACCTTGTCTAGGTTTCCGTAATCGTCTCTTCGTTTGTCGATCGGCGTCTCCAATATAAGAGGAAGCCTCCTGATCGTCTCATTCCTTAGGATTGTTTTGAAGCCCTCCTCGCCGATGAAGCCCAGTCCTATGTGTTCGTGTCTGTCTATTCGGCTTCCAAGATCGCCCTTCGAATCGTTTAGATGGATGGCCTTGAGAAGTTCCAAGCCAAGGACTTCATCAAAATGTTCCAGCGTCTCGTTCAGCGCTTCTTCGTTTCTGAGTTCATATCCTGCAGCGAAGGCATGGCAGGTGTCGAAGCAGACCGCGATTCGATTCTTCTGCTCAACCCTATCGATGATGTATCGAATGTCCTCGAAGGTGCCTCCCATGCTGTTCCTTGTTCCCGCCGTGTTCTCCAAGAGTATGATTACATCGTTCTTAGCCTCAGACAGGGCTTTGTTACAAGCATCAACGATGCGTCTATACCCAACCTCCATACCGGCCCCGAGATGGCTTCCGAGATGCATGACCAAGTAAGGCATCTCAAGTAACCCGCACCGATGAACCTCAGCCGTGAGCGTCTCCACGGACTTCTCATAGATGTCTTCTCTTGGCGAAGCTAGGTTCGGAAGGTAGGGCATGTGCGCGACCGCGGGCGTTATCCCAGAGTCAGCTATCTTTCGAGTGAAATTCTCCACATCACCTTCAGACAGGTCCTTGAACTTCCACCCTCTCGGATTCCGGGTGAAGATTTGGAAGGTGTCGCACTTACGCTCCAACGCCCTGTCTACTGCGAGGTCTATCGAGCCAGAGATGGATACGTGGACTCCCACTTTCATGAAGTGATCTCCAAGAGTATGTAGTGATGCATAGGAGAGTATAATGGTATCGAGCGCGATTATGTTTCTGCAATATTCCAGTATGAAGCCCTTAGAATTTGGCGTCTAAAACCATTCTAGCCTCTGTTCTATTTTCTGAACAAAATGTACTAAAAAATAGAATAATATACGTGGTGTCCCCTATTCTTTGAGTCGGGTTTTGAACTTGCAGAGAGAGGTTAAGAGTAGGACTGTGACTTGCGGATATGCCGCTCTTCTTCTAGCCATTCTGCTGACGACCGTATGCTACAGCCTCTTCGTCCAGCCCGGTGTTCGGCCAGCGTCTTCGCGGCTTGAGACATTCTCCAGCTACGAAGAGCTGGAGGACTTTCTTAGAGCAAGCATGGAACGGGCAAAGCAGTTCGTAAACGTGTATGGGTATCGTCTATACGAGGACGCACGCGCGCCTCAGACGTTAGGTGCCATGACCGAGCATTCTCTCACCAATGTCCAAGTTGCTGGCGTAGACGAGTCGGACATCGTGAAGACGGATGGAGAGTACTTGTATGTGGTCTCAGGCCCGAGCGTTTACATCTTGAGGGCCTATCCCCCAGACGAAGCCGGTTTGCTTTCAAGAATTGATCTGAACGAGACGTATGGCGTCGAAATTTATGTGAATGGAGATAAGATCGTCGTTCTTGGGAACAAATATCCATACATCCTCACCAATGACATTCGCTTCATGTACCCATATATGGGTGAGGTGTTCGTCAAGGTCTATGACATCTCCGACAGAGCAAAGCCTGTTCTGGCGAGGACCTTGACCTTGAACGGAACGCTCATCGGTTCGAGGATGGTTGGCAACTACGTCTATGCTGTAGTCAACCAGCCGGCCACGCTTTCGGGTGGCAACGAGGATGATTTTGAGGTAATCCTGCCTAGAATCTATGCGGACGGTTCCGTTAAGGAGGTGCAGCCGACCGAGGTTCGCTACGTCAACGTTTCAGATGTTTTCTACTACTTCACGACGGTCTTCTCGGTCAACGTGTTCGATGACTCGGAGGAGCCGACATACGAGCCATTCCTGACCGGGGCGACCGCATGTATGTACGTTTCGCTGAGCAACATGTATCTCGCGGTTCCAAATACTACGGCTTGGATTCTGCCAGAGAAGGCGGTCGAGGCGCGTGAAGAGACGTTGATTTACCGGGTCAAGTTTGAGCAGGCTGAGATAGCATGCGAGGCTGAGGGTGCTGTCTCCGGTTACGTGCTCAACCAGTTTAGCATGGACGAGTACAACGGGTTCTTCAGGATAGCGACGACGAGTTGGATGGACAACGCCTCCAAGAACAGTCTGTTCATACTGGATCAGAGCCTGAGGGTTGTTGGAGGACTCGAGGACCTGGCTCCAGGGGAACGCATATACTCGGCTAGGTTTATGGGAGACAGATGCTACCTTGTGACGTTCAGGCAGGTTGACCCCTTCTTCGTGATAGATGTCGGTGATCCTGCTGAACCGAGAGTTTTGGGCTACTTGAAGATACCGGGTTTCTCTGGTTACCTCCACCCGTATGACCGAGACCACGTAATAGGTGTCGGCAAAGAGGACAACAGTCTGAAGCTTTCTCTCTTTGACGTGACAGACGTCAATGCGCCTATAGAGACTGGTAAGTACGTCGTGGAGGGCGGCTGGTCAGAGTCCACGGTTCTGTGGGATCACAAGGCTTTCCTATTCGATAAGACAAGGGGGCTCCTGGCCATTCCGGTTTCGATATGGTCGGTTGAGAACACTACGGTATGGGATACCGTGGAGATTTATGTCAAGGGCTACTGGCAAGGAGCATACGTCTTTGACGTATCGGAGCAGGGATTCGCGTTTAGAGGCAGCATAACCCATATGAACGCTACGGATCCATACGACTTCGGCTTCGAGATCAGGAGGATAGTCTACATAGACGGTGTGATCTACACGGTGTCTGACAAGAGGGTGCAGATGCATGACCTTGAGAGCTTGAAGCTGGCAGGCGAGTTCAAACTTTCGTAACACACTTTTTCTGAATAGCTTCGCACCTTTGACTCCGCAGACGTAGTCGAAGACAGTTTCTATGAGTTTCTTTGCTTCTTGGACTTGACTCATCCTCCTGTCTTGAGGTCCATGTGAGGGGAGGCGTATAAGCCTGCTTCACAAAATATTTTTTTGGTTTCTAATGTCTTCGGAGAATGATTCTTTTCTTGAAAGGGGAGTGGAGACGAGAGATCTCGTAGGAAAAAATAGGAATTTTGAGGAATTTTGAGGAAAATGTAGGAATGTCGGAGGGGTTGAGTTCCGTGCGAGGCTGGCGAAAAATCATCCAAAAGTGTAAAACCCTTGACGAATACTTACGTGCCAACCAGATATCCCAATGCGTGGACCGAAGGCGCTCCGGAAGAATACTACACAAAGCAAGACGCGAGAAAGGCAATTAAATGCGCAGAAACAATCATTAAACTGGGTTGAAGTGACAACTAAGTTTGAGGTGGAGGGTTTGTCTCGGAGTGAGTTGAGGCCGGAGGAGAAGGTGAATCTTGCAATTGGCATGACTGACGTATGCGTCCGTGTTTGTGCTGACGCCGTTAGGTATCGAAACCGAGCTCTTAGTGAAGACGAAGTTATAGAGAGGGTTAGAGAAAGAATCATGTATGCGAAACGGCGTGTAAGTGGGGTTTGAGATCTGAAGACTTTTGAAGAATTGATCATGAGGGTTGTTAGTAGTTTTAACGCAACTGGATTAGATTATATGTTTACTGGGGCTTTGGCTGCGAGCTACTATGGTACGCCCCGCACCACAATGGACGTAGATATTGTGGTTAAAGTTGCTCGAGAAGAAGTGCAAACCAGGCTTGTATTAGCCTTGAGGAAGGCGAGGCTGCAAGTTGAGGAGGAGAGGATTGATACAGCTTTTAGGTCGGGTTTCAGAGTTGTCACATTGAGGGATAGTGAATCGCCTTTCAGTGTGGACATTATTTTTTCCAGTAGGAGGCTCGCGAAAAGGGCTGGCACCATCTTGGGTTTGCCAACCTTTTATCAGGCGCCTGGAGAGTTGATTTTGGCGAAGTTGCGCATGATAAAGGCGACTGTTCCGAGGGAGAGGGCTTTGAAGGATGAGGATGATGTGAGGGCGATCTTAAGGTTCACTAAGGTTGACGTGAAAAGCCTCAAAAGATGGGCGCAAAAAGAGAGCACACTATCAATACTTGAGAATATATTGGTCTCTATGACCAGTATGAAGGATTAGGAAAAACATCCTCATGCCGGTGAGAACAGAAAACAAAAATGCGCAGGCAGATTTCCAGTGGAGCATTTTCGCCAGATTGGGTGCTCCTCGGGCTGAGAAGCGCAGCCAAAGAGACCGTTTCGATGCCTCACATCATCCCGTGCGTCCAGATTGAGCAAAACTTAAATCTTCAATTTACACCTCAATGTTTTCAGTACTTCCTCGTGTATTATACCGTTGGTAGCGACAACGCTTTTCGTTTGCGAATTCCATGGGGTTCCCTTCAAATCAGTCACGACCCCTCCAGCCTCCTCGAGAATTAGTGCTCCCCCAGCTATGTCTCCGGGCTTGACATTGTAGGTTATATAAGCCTCCGCTTTGCCAGAAGCAATCAAAGTGAGGCTGACGGAGGCAGACCCAAAGATCCTAACAGCAGATACTGAGGTTGCTAGATCGCTAAAGGGCATCGTTGCTAATTTGCCTATTCTGCGAAATTCACTTTCATACAGCAACAATGATTCTTCCAGAGATTTTTTTGAGACCGTTATTCTATCACCATTAAGGTAAGCTCCCTTACCTTTCTCCGCCACATACAACTCATCAAAGCAGGGGAGATTCACCACCCCCAAAACCACCTCTCTCTTACGTTCTAACGCAATAGAGACGCCGAAGTATGGCAGTTCATGAAGGAAGTTACGTGTCCCGTCCAAAGGATCAACTATCCAAGTGTAGTCTGAATTGCCCTTAAGAAATCCACGTTCTTCGGCTATAATCGAGTGGCCCGGGTATTTCTCTCGGATTAAGTTGATTATTCTTTCTTCACTTTTTATATCTGACTCGGTAACGGGTTCCCCTTTGAGCTTTGTGCTTACTTTAGCCTTCTTGCCAAAATCTTCCATAAGTATGCGGCCAGCCTCTTTGGCAGCAAAAATTGCGAGTTCTTTCGCCTCAATCTCTGTATCAGGCATTATACCACTTCTGCTTAGCCACCCGTATTGGTGGCAACTCCTCTTGATAGGCCCTATCGTACGTGGCTGGGCCAAGTGAGGAGAGAATCATACCTGAAAGAATGAGAACTCCAAAGAACAAGATAAAACCTGTCATAAAAGTTTAGCCTTAGCGACCATAACTACACCCATTCTGGAATATGTTAGACACCGCTTATAATAATTCCCGTCCACACGGACTGAGTAAACAAGACCCACAGTCTAAGAACCGCGCACGATAGTTTTAAGGCAACTGTGCAAAGTACTTAAACATATGAAGCTAGCAGAGGGCCTCTACTTCTATAAGGGAGACCGCTTCGACCCCAAGTCGCTCCTTCCAGACTGCAACACCTATGTCCTCAGGGACGAAAAGACTGTTCTAGTAGATCCCGGACTGAAGATGTTTCTTCCAGACCTATTGAGAGAGATGCAGAGAGACGGAATAGACGCGAGAGATGTAGACATCATAACGAATACGCACTTCCACCCCGACCACCGCCAAGCCAATGAGGCATTCAGGGAAGTCTCCAACGCAAAGTTCATGGTCTATGACAAAGCGAAGAAATACCTCCCTCAGGGGTTGAAAACGACCCCAGTTTTCACTGAGAAGCTGAAGCTCAACAAGACAGCCTTAGAGATTCTTCACACACCGGGTCACACCCCAGAGAGCATATGCATATACTGGTCTGACAAAAAGGCTCTGATCTGCGGGGATCTGATATTCCCTCACGGAGTTGGAAGGACAGATCTAGGTGGAGACCCGAGCCTACTTAGACGATCCATTAGAAGCGCATCGAAGCTAGATGTTGGGTTTTTGCTTCCGGGTCATGGAGAGGTAATCAAAGGCAAAGAGAGTGTCGTGGAGAATTTCCATTACATTGAAACAGAAATCCTCCCATATCTGTGAACGAGTAGAATGACCGCTTAATTGAAAACCCTGTACGACGCGCGCTTGTACTCACACGAATTCACACTGCAAGAGAGACATGTTTTTCTATGATTCCAGTCCGAAATTATGATTCGAGTGTAAATCCAGAAGAAGCTTAGACTGATCAAAAACAAGTCGACGAAGGTGTTTTGAGCTATTCCATCGACACCCACCAGTGCTAGAAACGTTCCGATGACGAAGAAAGCGTTTATGAGTAAACGTACAAACTTCACTTGAGGATCAGGTAGGTGAAATTGAAACAGTCCCAAAGAGATTCCAATAAGACCCAACAAGAAGACTAAATGATTTGGTCCGTAAGATAAATTACTGAAGAAATATGGAATCATGCCAACTACAGTTGCTACTGCTCCTAGGAGCAGCCCTGTACAACCAACACAGAAGTACCTGCCGCTTATTTGAAAAACATGGGCAGAATAATATCCGCAATCCGGATGATGCCCACGAACAGTCATTGTTTCTTTTTCTAGATTATGTTCAATGGAAGTCTCGGGTTTTTCATTCTTTATCACAAAGACTCTTGAACATCTCTTTGGGTAGACAGATGCCAGAATTCCCAGAAGACACTCTATTCCAAGGATAGATCCGACTAATGGTTTTCGCCATCCAAAGTCTTCAACAACCGGCGGTGGATAAAACGCGATCA
>Ga0315309_1001791_pt1 | contig 12744 bp, 14 predicted proteins | sample TDP4_MG_FD_203080 | JGI IMG/M metagenome (GOLD analysis project Ga0315309, IMG submission 203080) | Freshwater sediment microbial communities from Lake Towuti, South Sulawesi, Indonesia - TDP4 | ecosystem: Environmental > Aquatic > Freshwater > Lake > Sediment | place: Indonesia: South Sulawesi...
AAACTGCAGTTTTCCAAAATATAGCTCGTAATTTCGCTTTCAGAATTTAAGGCAAAGTTTTGCTCTAACGCTCTCCTGAACTGGCTGCCTTTAATATTTCCTCTTTTGTGGTCTCCTAATAACCTTCTCCTCAGGTTTTTGGTTCTGCCAGCATAAATTATCGCTTTGACTCTCTTATCATAAATAACATAAACTCCAGGTTCTGCGGGAACATCCCTTGAAGAAACTTCAGCAAAATTGTGAGAAGGCTCAGCCAAGAGCTTCTTCATCGTTTCAAGGTATCGTGAAACAATACTCTCATACAAACTCTTAACATCTCCATCAGGCGATTCACAGTATCTTTTTCAACATCTGCGCCTTATCAAGTTTCATCAGAGATTTAATGAGTTTCATAGCCTTGCCTATCGGCAAACCTTCTGTGGGTACAATCACTTTCCCATAACCAGTGAATATTTCCTTCACAATCTCTGTATAGTTCATGCCGCCGAGAACAATGACAACATCATAGTTTTCCAGTCCTTTCCTACTCGTTTGGGCTTTTAACTCCCCCAGATCTATTGGTTTTGTTGCAGGATCATTAAAACTCACATCATAGTTTTCAGGTATAACAAATTCAGGCTCAATAAAACCGTACTTCGCCGACAAAATCATCCATTTATCAGCAAATTTCTGAGCAAAAGCCTTGTTCACCTTAAAAGGAGCACCTACATATGCATCTTTCGCCCGAGTCGGCCCACTCCTCGGAAATCTACTCCAAATCTTACTAGCGCCACAAGGAACAAACACAAGGATTTTATGACCCATAGCTTCATACTCTCAATGAACTTTTCTGCTATAAGGCTTACAATGTCTTTTTTATCTTGTCAAAATGAGTTGCGATTTCTCTGCCTTTATCTGTCAATGAATAATGCGCCTGTATTGGTTTGGTTGTCACAACCCTTCTTTGAATTAGCCCTTCTTCTTCTAATTCTTTGATGTTGAGAGAAAGTGTTCCCCTGCTTACTATCAACTTTGTCAAGTCTGTATATCTTGCCTCACCTCTTTTATGAAGAAAAAGGAGAATCCTAATGGATGCGCGCGCGCAATGATTGTCTATGCGGTGGCTTTTTGGATGCCTAAGAGACAGTTAATGGCTCAGTAGAGCCCTTTGCGGGGGCTTATTTGATACTTTGGCATGTGACACCTATTCACGTCCTCAGAAGTTGACGCCTTACCTTGCTAACTTTCTCCAAATCCGACAAGGAATTCAGACGCTCCTCAAAAGCCAGTATTGATGCGCGCGAGTATATGAAGTCTAAGGAGAGAGGATCTGTTCGGGTTTTTTGCCAAAACCAGTCACTGATTCCAAATCAATATTATATTTTTTTGTCAAAAGATCGGTAACTGCTTTTTTGCTAACAGGTTCCACATAGCCTATTTGTTCAAGACCTTCGACTAATTGAGATATTGCTTTGGTGTATTCTTCATGAAAATCCTCATCAGATATTTTGGGAAATCTAATTTTTATAGGAACAAATGTTTGAAGTAGTTTAGTAAAGGACTGCTTTTTCAGGTTTTCTGCCAATTTATCTGGGTTAGGATCGATTACGATTATTTTCAACCTATGTTTTTGAATTTCCTTTTTTCTTGAATCAAGATCTTCCGATAATAGGTTAATCTCACCATTTCTTATTCTTTCTGTGATTACTTCTTCAAAAATCGAACCAATAGTAGGATCTCTTAAGGAATAACCAATAACAAAAATCCAGCTCTGCTCTGTTAACGAGGATCGAAAATTATAAAGCATGTCTAAATAAGGACTTTTAACAGATTCTTCATATCCTATTGCTTCCAAGGGATATATGATAAAAACGTCCTTCATATTAGCTGGTTTACCTTCAAAATATCCGATAGGATCAGAAATCTTGGAAATGTCTTCGTAACTCCCTTCTCCTTTTGGTCGACGGGTTTTTACAAGGTCAAGAGAACCGTGGAGAGGCACATATCTAAGCTCACTGCCACCAGAAACGTCGAATTTTCTGACATCGAAAACAGGGTTGCTTTGTTTATCTATGATTGTCCCATCGTTAATTTCAATATTAACGTAATCAACCCAAGTTTTGAAACAAAGATCCCAGTTGGTCGAAAAAACTTTCCTAACAGGATCCTGAGGGTTCTTCATATCGGTTTTATTCAACACTGTCATTAATGGGCCATAGAAACGATCAAGAAACTCGAAATCTCCCTTCTCCTTACCCGCTCTATTTGGCTGCATACACGTATTGAAAATAAATTCTCTTAGTCTTCCGAGCGCTACTGTCGCTTTGTCACCAAACTTTCCTCGGGCTATTTTAATGTTCAAACCTTGTCCCAATAGTAGAGACGTTGTTGGTATCGTAATTGGTTTCTCTTTCATAACGCCAGATAAATCATTCAAAACGGATAGCAATGTTTCTAAGTCAAAAGAAAAGGAGATACCGACAATCGCTTCACTCTTATCGATTGCATCTTTTATGTTCACCAAGAATTCGGACATTTCTTTGTTTTCGTTAATGAATTTTTCAGTGAATTCAGTCATTCCCGGTATATCAAATGGGACAGATGAACCAGCACCAAATAATATCATGCTTATAATCTAAGCAGAGAAATCATTTAATGTTTTTCATATCGGCAGGTACGCATCTCACTTTTTTTCTAATAATTTTTCGAGTTCCTCTGCTTCTGTGTGTGCAGTTATTGCTTTTCTTTGTAGTAGTTTAATCCCGCCGTTACTCCTGTCGTTATGGCGAACCGTATGATGGTTGCCGATGTTTCCTTAGCTGATTATGTAGGCTAAGCCCACGAGAACTCAGCTGCATAGAATAGTCTTGTGGATATCACTTGTGTTTGAGTTCTTTAAGAAGGCTTCTTAACTTGGTAACTTGAATTGGGCACTCTTTTCAATCATGATCCGCGTAGCGCGCGGGCTTATATTAGGATTTTCGAGCAGTCTGATCTCATACACCTATATGAAGCCTGTTACTTCATCCTTTTCGTATTGACTTTCAGCGTTTTATCATACGACAGCGCTATGGTCAAGAATCAAGCTAGGACTGATCGTAATACTCACGTTCACCACCGCGCTAGAATCAGATTCTAATAGTGTCAAGAGACAGCTTTCCTTGATTCAATTTTGTTCAATTGGTCCACAAGGTCTTCTATCTTCTTGAAAGCCACTAACAGAAACGCTGTTATCAGAATTCCAAAGTAGAACGCAGCAAGATATATGACGTTAGCATACATTAAGGAAGCAGTAACAGCCTCTGAAGTGATCACTCCGCTCAGCGCGTACATATCTAATCCTTGCTTGTAAGCGTTGAAAACAATTATGCCAGCAGGAACCGCCACAAACGCAGTCAAAGCCAAAATCCCTCTGAACCACGTTTCATATTCAAGCCGAATTCTTTCTATCCTAGCGTCGGTGTCGACTTTCCTGTTATCTGTTGCCAGTATTGGTCGATGGTGGTAACTGGCCACCGTCAAGCTCAACATGAATGCATAAGCCAATCCTGAACCCATGACAAACATGTTTATTCCTGCTTTACCTGGAAAGTTGAGAAGTGAGAGAAAAGTTGCGGCCGCCATTATCATGGCTGTCAATGGGACACTGTACTGCCTGAATCTATCTTCGGCATTTACAAGATAGATTCCTATTGCTATTGGAAGTGCAAAGAGTGTGATATATGGTCCAATCGGGTTTGTGTAGTCGATCGTTCGATGCAATATATCTGAAATTAATGGGTCCACTATTATGGGCAGACAGGTTGAGACAACAAAACCGATACCGCCAAGAACGGAAACTGCCAGAGCGAATCTTTGGAATCTCATCGTGACACGCCCATCAATGAGTGAAACGGCTAGATAGATTTTTTGGCAAGAAGGATCAGTCTGAATAGCACAATAAATCGTTCACAAATCATTTCCAGCAGAAAAAAAAGGATGACTACTTCTTAACTTGAATGAGCTTGTCTCTGATCGCCTCTGCTACAAACTCGGCTCGACTGCGGTATCCTAAAAGCTTCTTGTCAAGAATCTTATCTACTTCATCTGCGAGTTCGACGGGAATTTTGACGTTGACGTATTGTTTAGGCACGCTTACCCTCTTATTGGTAACTCGACCGCAAATCTTATGAGAATAATGGATAATGTATGGTGCATAGGTGCTTCTTTGGAGCCAGAAGTCCACATCGTAGACCGCTACATGCAATTGGTAAAGAAGTGCTTCACGATGACCAACATTATGCTTGAAGGCGGAAAAGAAATCGACCTGCTCGCCTACAACCCGCAGTCACGAGAAAGGTATCACATTGAGGTGCGTGTTGCCACTGGACGAGGGTTCCGCTTAAGGCTGGTTGATACTCAAACAAAGAACGGGCGCAAACATAAGAGAGGCTTAGACACGCTGAACGAGATTAAATTCGCCCATCCAACTGTTGTAAACGCTGTGAACGAAATCTTTGGACGTGGCGCGTACAAAAAGGTGCTGGTTGTGTGGGATGTTGAGGACAGCAGCGTAAATGAACAAGCGAAAAGCCTCTATAACATTGAAGTATGGAAGATTTCAAACGTTATAAGTGAGTTAATGCGTGAAGTGAAATCTCGACCTTACAGAAACGATGTTTTGAGGACAATCCAGCTTATTTCCAAAAGAGTTGACAATTCTTAGCTTTTCCTTAACTTTACCTCTGAACCATGTGAGCTTTGTCTTTCTGCTCTCATTTTCCTTGCTCCTCTGAGGCAACAATGGAGTTGATTGGACTGGAGTCGTCGCCTCACCAACGGCACTCTTTTATTTTCCTGAACCTTTCTTTTGTTTTTGCCTTGACTCGATAATTATGGCCTTCTTTGCCGGATCGTATCTTATGCTCACACGTTCTCCTTCTTTAAACGCGAAAGTGGAATCTTGAACAAGGTGCGAAGGTATAGCTACGTATAGAGTATCACCTTTTGGATGCTTGTAGAGCTTTGCTTCTCCCGTGAGAACAAAGTTCAGTAAGGCTGACATACTGATCACATCAGATTATTGAGCGTCTTGGTATTTATGTTTTACTGTAGATTTCAATATCAATCAGCATGCTATATCCAAGTGCATTGTGGTAGCGAAAGAGTAAAACTTATATCGACACCCGGTATACAATACAAACCAGATGAGGAAGGCAATATGAACACAATAATAGCGTTCATGTATTCTCTAGCCGTATACTCGTGTTTTCAATCTTTTGATATTTTTTCAACGAAATTGGCGCTTTCTAAACTTGAGGTCGAAAAACACGAAATAAATCCCCTTTTGGTCTTTCTAAAAAAGAGATTCGGGCTAAATGTATCGTTTTTGTTGATGTGGCTTATCATTGCAAATCTGGTAGCTGTGTTGGATGCTTTTTATGTTCAAAATGTGCTAGGTTTCCCGATGGCCTGCTATTTCTTTGGGATATTTGCAGATATACTTTGAGACACAATTTGTTGGCGCGGACACTATCGAACGGAACACTAACTTCCTAATCCGAGAACTAAGCAAGCGATCTCCATTGAGAAAAGTGGTACTCTTGGTAAAGTTAAACTCATTCAATGTGTTCGCATCATTGTTTGGAATCGTCGCACTTTTCCTGTCTACTCAATTACTCAGCTTCCTTCAATTCAGACTTGTAGAGCCGATTAGTGTGTTCCTTCTGTATTTCCCACCAATGATGATCCTTGCATTGATAATGTTCTTCCCCATCAAAGTCTTCGGTATGTTTCTAATCTCTAGGAGACTTCGTACATCCGAATCTTCTATTAATGATTCAAAAAAAGATCATCCTTCGTTGAGTCTGCCTGTGGATGTCTTGGAGGCTGCATTGAAGGATGCTAAGGCTAACAACGCCAAGTATGTACAATTGTACGTGACTCAAGAAGAATAGCTCGGCGCATAGAGAATGAAACCGAGAGCGCAAAAGGCACGAAGAAGTCGCTGCCCTCTCCCTGCCTCTAAAAGAAATTTTGTAGGTCTATCACCGTTCGGGGAGGATAAGGAAGGCCTTCAGTAAATCAAGCTAGTAGCATACCGATATAAAAAAAGAGATAGTAAACCCTTAGCTTTTGTGTCTCTATCTATCCCGTTCTGTGATAGACCTTTGTGTATTGAGCAATGCCTTCCTTTTGATTCAGGAGTATCACCCACTCACATCGGGACAAGGAATCATGGGTTTTTGGCGCGCGCTGTAGTAAGAAGCCTTGTTGGATCCTTCTTAAGAACCACTAGTCGCGCATTTGCGTTCCACTCACTCTTCATCTGTTCATCATATAGGGCGTATGCGTCATTGGCCATTTGTTCAAAATACGGAGTGAACTTGCCACCACGCTTTCGCCTTTCTAGTTGAATGTAAGGTGCAGTTCTATTCCACATGTCGCAGATGGAATTGGCCATCCAGTCGATATATTTCGTGCGGAGCTTTTTCGTGGACTTCAATTCGGAAAGCATAAAACCGACTCTGTCGAGACTTACTGCGACCATTTCAAACTTTTTCCTGTCAGTTCCTTTCAGTTCACTTATACTGAGATTCCGACCAGCCTCGCTCTCTAAAGACTCTCCAACTCTGATCCAAAATCGGACTTCTTTGCCTTCCTTCGAATCTAACGGGTAAACCTTTTTCGACTTTATCTCAGGAGCTGCAAAATCGGGGAAGTTACTGCGAATGTAATTTCGTTCACTTCTTGACTTTTCTGTCCCCAATTCGTCAAGAGATCTAATGAAAGTTGATAGTGAAAGAGCCTCTCTATTTAGGTTGAGTTGTCTGAGAGTTATGTATAACGCTATCATAGACATTCCTAATGCTATCGAGCTAATAACATCAGACTCGTTCACATAATCCACCGGCATCGGCCGCATTAGTAGTGTTTCTACGCTCAAGTTCTTATGATTTACGCAGCGCGCGCCGTTTCGTGATAGACCCCCAGGTTTTTTGAACCTTCAGCATAAGGAGGCGCTGGAACAAATCCGCCGAAAGCTGGGGCAGAGCGAAAGCGAAACCCTGCGCGTGGCATTTCTCGAATATGCGAAATCAATAAGCCTCATAACAGAAAAAGTGCACGGAAAAATTTAGAAGCTGTTTTTACTAATCCTATTTGAGGTTTGCAACAATGAGTCTTCCTTCATCTAACTGGCATGTTTGGGATAGAGTGAAATTAAGAACGTTAACACCTTCTCAATACTCGATGTTTCGGGAGCGTTGGGAGTCGTTATTTGGGGATCGTTGGCTCCTATATGATTTCTCGCCCACAGTTCGGTTTTTTATTCATCGGTTAGTCTTGTTGATGTGGATTGACGAAATTGGGTTAGCTGAGAGGCTGTGGGAGGAGGAATGGAAAAATAAAATAATATTAACACCTCACGACATGCGCAACATAGAGAATTTAGTGGACCTTCTCTTTAGGCTTCTTATATATGAACGAGAACTTGGCGGGGGTTATCATCATCCTGAGTTTGAAGGGCCTGTTCAATACTATGTTCTAACAGAAGAAAAGGCCTTCAAGTTGAGCACGGCACCATTGTCGGATCTGTTAAAGATGGATAAGCCGAGTTTTTCATCCGCTGATGGGCTTATAAATATGAGCTTTGATAAGCATGAGCTTGAGAGAGTTGCGGAAATGGTTCCAGAAAGATACCATGAAGAACTTCGATTACCATTGATTCTTTTGAGGGATTCGATAGATTATACAGGAGCATATAAGGTGGTTGGGGCAAAACTTGAAAACTTTCTCATCCAAAAACTCTTGAAGCTCACCAATATTCCGTTTGAGAGATATACTGAAGTTGAGGGCATAAAAGTGATAGAAAGCATTTCTATGTTGAAAAGACGAAAATTGAATACGGTATATAAAGTGCTTCCTGAGCGCGAACCATTATGGCTGAGCATTACATATAAAAACCCGTCCTTTCCAGAGCCTTAGGGTTTGACAGCGGATCCGCGACTTCACTAAACTTCAAAGCCAATTCTCATAAGCGATGGTCAGAATACGCCTTTCTTTCCGTTACGTACCACATTGAGTGCATCTCTATCAGGGCTCCTGTTGCAATTGCGTTTATGCCGCTTGAGAAAGCTACCAAAACAAGGAGTACATTGTTACGTTATGTTCTCTTTACAATTCTGATAAGCTCTTTTGGTTGGGCAATGGTTTTGCCGCATTTTTCACATTTAGAAACTTGTAATGGTTCATACATGGAGATTAAAACTTTAACCTTGGGCTCTGGAGAGTTTTGCTCAACGGCAACCTTGCTTACTGGAACTCTGTTCCAATGACCACAAGCTTGACAGCGCATTCTCAGAGTCGTTCTCATAAAAACATGTCCTCAAACATATAACATACTTGCGACATATAGATAAAGCCAATCAAAGTGGATAAGTCTTCATGGAATGGGCCAAGGCATAAGCCACTCATACAGTTCCGCGTCAACGCTCTGCTGGAAAATAGGCAAACACTCAACACCAACAACTATTTAGACTATAAAAATAAAAGAAATTCTGAAACACGACTTTAATTAAACTTTAATCTTTGATATATTTTGAGACGTGATATTTAGATCAAGGTGGTGGAGGATGATTTTCATCAGCCTTAACAAGGTGAGGAAAAAGCTAACAAAGGAAGCAATTGCCGAAGCTACAAGGGTGATAAAAAGAGGCACCTCACGAGAAGACAGCAATGTGAATGGCAATGAGACTTGGAGACATAAAATCAACTGAAACTCTTGTAGCAATACCGAGGGAGGAAGCCACAAAGCTCGTAGAGTAGTTGTTGAATTCTCTTAATCCTTGCCACACAATATTGGGCGACTTTTGGGCTCATCCCCTTTTCCTATAAAGCTTGCCGCCTACATTTAATAGCATACGGGAACGGGTGTCCTCATAGCTTCTATATTGATTGAAACCAATTCTTTATTATTAAGAGTTAATCTTGATATCTAATTACAGATCTTAAAAAATAGGGGAGAAAAAGGGTGATTATTGAAGATTTTTACTTGGTTCTGACTATGATGTTTCCGCCGTATAGCGTGCTGTGCGAAGCATGGATTAGCTCTCCGTCGAGGTTAGGGTCACCTTTCCATATCTTGATCATGAATTCGTCCGACGTTCCAGGCTCACCTTTGTCTTGGGCTTTTACACGGAAGTAGTACTGCTTACTGTCTACTGTCGATACGCCATTCAGTGTAGCCGTTCCTCCGAATTGTGCTACGTTACCGCTGACCTGAAGCCATTGAATAGTCGTACTCTTCAGATTGATGCCATCACAGGTATGGTACTGGAACTCAAGGTTGCCTGTGGGCGTGGTGCTGCCCTTGAGGAACTTGGCTACGAGGCCGAAGGTCGCCCGAGCCCCATCTGCAGTGCCATACGTATCGGTATCAGTTCCATACGTTAAGTACCATCCGCCTCCTGCTGTCATGCCCACGGGTTCATAGACCACAAGAGTCCAGGTGTCGGATATCGCGCCGCAGACCGTTGCTGTCACGGTGTATACGCTTGCAGTACTGGTCGTAGCCGTTACTATCGCATAACCATTTGAATCTGTAGTCTGGGGATTTGGAGTGAACGTGAGCCCAGCAGGATCGCTTGAAAATGTGACGGTCTCACTTGGCACCTGAATGCTGTCAGCCGTTAGACGAACCTTCAGTGTTGCATCTGTGTTTATGAGCACAATTGAGCTTGAGGACGGATCGAACTGTAAATTGAGTGTACGTGAGGATCCAGTCACTGTAATGTCTTCAAAAACGACAGTGTGTGTAGCGCCATAGCCGTACAGCCCATAGAACACCTGCATACAAGTCATATCTCCGGTGAAGGTCATTCCTGCAGGATAGATTTCAGGCTGCGCATTCTTCCAACCACTAACCCAGAAACCTTGACTAACCCCGTTGACGGTCATGTAGGCAGTTCCCGACGTGGCACTAGTGGCGTGCAGCGTAATTACGACCGCATATCTCCCGCCAGTGTTGTAGGTTCCACCATCGATACAGCCCCAATACGTCGCTTGCCATGGGTCTACACCATCACGGTCAAACCAGATGCCATAATTTGTCCACGGATCCGGTGGGATTAAGGGCAAATTATACTTGCTTTCATCCCAACCCCCACCTTTCTGCAATATCAGCTTGTCGTCAATATCCAACGTAGGAGCACCAGGCGGGTCAGCGTCGAAGGTATTTACAGTCCAATCGTAATCTGTGGCGAGCCAGACTCCTGCTTTTTCAGCCATCCATGTGGGATTGAAGTCGCCATATCCAACCGCACGCGCACCAAGCTCGGCCCAAGCATGAGCACCACCGCCAAAGTCGTCTACAAGACCATTCGCATCGTAGGTGAAACTGATCACTAAGTCACTGGCGGTTAGATCCCATACATCGCAGAAGTGTCCTTTCTGAAAGCCTCCGCTTAAAGTGACGTTACCGTAGTTTTTTGTAGTTCCACCAGCTCTTACTGGCATCGCAATTATGCTTGCCAGAAACAGCATTATCATTATTGTTGTAATCAACTTTGTTTTCATTAATATCACCCTCCTTTCTCTTATTTTACATTCCCTTTTTTCGGTAAGGGGCGCATCACGGGGTCGTCCCGCTCCTGCCCAGCAACCTTTTTGACGTGCCCCCTGGGCAGAGGCACGAGTCAGACTGGTCTGACCTTTTCAAACGCGAAATTGACTCCATCCGACTAACCCTTCATTCTACCAAGTTCCACTTTTAAAACTTGTGAAAGTTTCTTCCACAGATTTTTTCAGCAAATCTAAAAGCCTAAACACCACAAAAGGTCCATTTTTAGTTTGGATGTGTGCATATGTGCGCGTGCGCCCATCACTAAGAACTCGTCATTCCAGCGCTTACATATCATCAACATGAGCCTTGGCAGATTTAAGCCGTCAGGCGGTCTTTTTGGAATGGGCTGCCGCACAGGAACATACTTGTCTCCGACAACATATGAGGTTAAATCAGCTCCGTTAAGAACACGTAAATTCCTTATCCTCGGACGTGCTTCCTAATTTCAGCTTTCAAGCTCTCCCAGATTTGTTCTATTTCGTTGTAGGACTCTCTCCATAGAAAATGGATGTGTGTGACATTACATTCTGGACTTACAACGAATATGGAAATCGAATTTGGTGTAAATCTGTCCTCTAGCAATCCAGCAAATCTCTCCAAGATTTCTTTTTTTCCAAGAGTTATGTCGCCTCTAGTTGTTATCCTGTATTTCCTTGACATAATGTCTCTTTCGATTAACCCCTTTTTCTGCAACTCTTTCAAATACTCTGACAACGCAGGGTCGGATAATCCAGTTTTCTCTCGTAACTCGCTAAACGACGTTAAACGTTTTTCACATTCACGCAACGCGTTAAATATCTGCTCCTCGCCTGGAGCCAACCTTGCTATAGACATAACGTCACCTTAAAGGTTTAGGTACTAAGCTAAAAAGGATAAGTTTAATATAAGCCTTCGCCATCACTTAACCTGATAAGTTAAGTATAGGCGGCGTACATATCATGATGTCAACTAAAGAAATGTGGAAATGGTACGACCAACCCATAGTTAAGGAAACGATTAGCCAATACTGTCGAAACCGTTTAGTTCAACTTGGCTCTGACCCCGTTCTTCGGCGCTATATTGATGAGGCAAAGACAAAGCCTTACTGGAACCCGACCCCTGAAGAGGTTGTAGAGTGGATTAGACAATCTGGGCTTATCGGCTTTCTTGCTTCAATAACGACTTTAACGGCTCCGTGCACAAAACAGAGAATACAGGATATGCGTCCTTATGTTGATACCGTAGACCCAATTATTGACATCGATTGCCGACCCGGTGTTACATTAGAGGACGTGAAAAACCTCGGAAAATACCTTCAGATCCCCTACAAAGAGCTAGGACTTTTGGAAGTAACTTTCGCAACGAACAGTAGGAGATCCAGCAATAACCTTCATGTCATAACCCCTGGGAAGGCTATTCCAAAGATCGAGGGATGGGACCAGGATGTCCTGGTTGGAGCTCTGGCGAATTGGATTATTTCACGGACGAAAGAAATAGTTAATCGGGATAATCCTAGACTTTACGAGTTAATAACTCCCACAGCCCAGAGAGATGCCTCAATAACCATTGTGCCATACCATAATCTTGACAGGCCCTTCCCAGTGCCTCTTTCGCTTTACTGGAAGCCACAAAAGGAGACGGGGACATTTATTTGTCCTTTTCCGCTGACTAAAATCGAAGAATACGAGCCTTCATGGGCGAGCACTGAAACACCAAACTTTCGATACGAAGATTGTTGGAAGGTTGAAGGAGAACCATCAGTTAATATTGGAAAGCTTATTGAGGTCCTAACCCAAGCCAAGGAATTAAAGAGGCAGCGCAGGGAACTTGATGCAGGAACATGGCAACCTCCACAAGACATCGACTTGGGCAAGGTTAGACAGGCCATCAAGGAGGAACGGTTAAGCGAAGTTCTATGTCCTGGGATGGTTATGGCTTTTACTTTTCCATTCGGTATGGGACATAGACGTCCATGCCTGAGTGTATGCCATGCTTACTTAAGGGGTATTGGGCTTGATGACGATGCTGAAATCAAGGAAATTCTGGAAAAGCGTAATGAGAAGTTTGACCCACCTCTTGAAGCTCCTACATTGGACAAATTTTTTGAAAGCGAGAGCGAACGGTTCGGGGAATATTATGGACCCCCCGGCTGCAAGGTCATGGTTCATGGGGGCGGAGCCTATTTC
>Ga0315309_1001792_pt1 | contig 12744 bp, 12 predicted proteins | sample TDP4_MG_FD_203080 | JGI IMG/M metagenome (GOLD analysis project Ga0315309, IMG submission 203080) | Freshwater sediment microbial communities from Lake Towuti, South Sulawesi, Indonesia - TDP4 | ecosystem: Environmental > Aquatic > Freshwater > Lake > Sediment | place: Indonesia: South Sulawesi...
TCCCAAAGTTCTTCGCAAACTATTTTTTCAAATCTTGGGTATGGAAATTTTGGATTTTGGGATTTATAATTTGGAGTCCTCCCGAAATGGAGGTTCGGGCGACCATAAAGGTCGTCCCTACGCGTGGTTGGTCACCCTTCAGGGTGACGAGGAGTAGCGAAGTAAAGCTTCGCGTTCTGAAGCTATGTGCTTTAGCAGGAGTGGTTTTTCACATATGGGGAAGATAATTAAGATTAATTCCCAGAAGCCGGAAAGGAAAAGAATTGCAGAAGCTATCCGTGTAGTGAGAAGAGGAGGTCTGGTGATTTTTCCCACAGATACCGTTTATGGGTTGGGAGTAAGCATTCGCTTTCCCAGAGCAATAAGGAAAATTTATCGGATAAAGAAGAGGTCTGGGAGGAAACCTTTAGTCTTCCTGATCGGGCACAAAAAAGACATAAGAAAGTTCACTAATAGGGTATCTAATGAAGTAAAGAAATTGATAAGGGATTTCTGGCCAGGTCCGCTGACTTTAATCTTCCCTTCAAAAAAGTACAAGACAATTGCTTTAAGAATGCCAGACCATAGGATAACTCTTGGGCTGATTAGAGGTGCTGGACCATTAGCTGTGACCAGTGCCAATCTTTCTGGGGAAAAAGAGCATGTAACACTTAAAGGAGTGGAAAACCAACTTTTACAAAAGGCAGATTTGTGTATTGATGGTGGCAAGTCTCCTCTGGGAAGAGTTTCTACTCTGCTGGATGTTACCAATCATCCTTTCAAAGTGGTCAGGGAAGGATGCATAAAAGAGAGAAAACTGAGAGAGGCGATAAGGGATAAACACTGAGAATGGATAAGAAGATTCTTTTTGTTTGCACCGGTAACACCTGTCGTAGCGTGATGGCACAAGGACTATTTAAGAAGATGCTAAAGGAAGAGGGAATAGAGAACGTGAAAGTGAGTTCTGCTGGAATAGCTGCTCTCCCTTCCTTTGCTATTTACGGTGTACTGGAAGAAGTATTAAAAGAAGAGGGTATCGAGATTTCAAACCACAAGCCTACTCAAATTACTCCTCAAATAGTTAGAGATGCCGATCTGATTCTGGTGATGGAGAGAAGACATAAAGAGGCTATTCTGGAGATGGCTCCAGAAGTAGAAAATAGAGTGTTTCTATTGAAAGAGTTTGCTGGTGAAAAAGAGAATTTAGATATTCCCGACCCAATTGGCCAGCCCGAAGAGGTCTATCGAAAGCGCCTTGAGGAGATTAAGGAATATTTATTGAAGATACTGGAAAAAATATTGAAGTAGCTCCGATCCCTCGGAGCGTTATTGGATTGGAGTAGCAGGTTCTTGACAATACTTAAATAATTTCAAGGAGAAAAAAATGTTGAGCTTGGAACGATTTGATCCCGAAGTTTACAAAGCAATTTACATGGAGACTGAAAGGCAAGCGGAAAATCTTGAGTTGATTGCTTCTGAAAATTTTGTTTCTGAAGCGGTTCTGGAGGCTCAAGGGTCAGTGATGACCAACAAGTATGCGGAAGGTTATCCCAGCCATAGATTCTACGGAGGGTGTGAATATTACGATGTGGTTGAATCTTTGGCCATTGAGCGCGCAAAAAAGTTGTTTGGTGCTGACCACGTGAACGTTCAAGCCCATTCAGGGACTCAGGCAAATATGGCGGTCTACTTTGCTGTTCTTGAACCGGGAGATACAATTATGGGAATGCACTTGTTGCATGGAGGACATCTCTCCCACGGGCATCCTACAAGTTTTTCGGGCAAATATTTTAAGACTGTGCCCATAGGTGTCTCTAAGAAAACAGGACGCATAGATTACCGTGAAATGCGAAGGCTGGCCATAAAACATAAACCAAAATTGATTGTTGCCGGGGCCTCTGCCTACTCCAGGATTATAGATTTTAAGAAATTTCGAGAGGTCTGCGACAGGGTAGGTGCCTACCTGATGGCCGATGTTGCCCATATAGCTGGACTGATTGCTGCTGACCTGCATCCTTCGCCCATTCCTTATGCCGACTTTGTAACCACTACAACGCATAAGACGCTTCGCGGACCAAGGGGTGGAATGGTGATGTGTAAGAAGAGATATGCTTCGGTTATAGATAGGAATATCTTTCCTGGAATACAGGGAGGTCCTCTCATGCACGTTATTGCTGCCAAAGCTGTGGCCCTCAAGGAGGCACTTACGCCCGAATTTAGAGAATATCAGGCACAGATAGTGAAGAATGCTAAAGCGCTAGCCGAGGGATTGATAAGGAAGGGCTTCAAGATTGTTTCTGGAGGTACGGATACACACTTGATGCTGGTAGATTTGAGGAATAAGAGATTAACAGGAGATGTGGCTGAAGAAGTTTTAGATAAGGCAGGTATTACGGTTAATAAGAACAGTATTCCTCACGACCCGGCGAAACCCTTTGTGACCAGTGGGATTCGTCTGGGAACACCAGCCCTGACGACCAGGGGGATGAAAGAAGGAGATATGAAGATAATTGCCGGGTTGATATCAGATGCCCTCGATCATCGGTATGATGAGCAGTATCTTGCCAGTTTGAAAAAGGAAGTACGTAAACTTACCAAGAGATTTCCCTTATACAAAGAGAGACTGAGAAAGGAATAATCGAACGGCATTGGCAGAGATTAGATGTTTATCTCTTACATTCTTGTCTTTCTCTTATCTATACTAATTTCTTCAGTGGTAACGCCTCTCATCCCTTTCCTGGCGAGAAAGTTCGGGGTAATGGATAGGCCCAACGAGCGCAAAATCCACCATAAACTAGTTCCCTCATGGGGTGGGTTGGCAATCTATGTTGCCTTTAGTGGTTCGATAGCATTAACCTTTCTTTCCTATGAGGCCTCTCGCCTTCTGATACGACACCACCAGTTTATGGTTAAAGAATACCTTGTGGGAATATTTCTGGGAGCAACAATTATCACTATTTTGGGGTTAATTGACGATAAGAAAGGACTCAATCCGACCACTAAATTACTCGGTCAGGTAATCGCAGCCATAATTCTATTCTGGTATGGAATAAGAATAGCTGGAATAAACAATCCCTTTGGTAAGACATATCTTGAATTCTCTTTATACTTAAGTTTTTTACTTACCATCGTTTGGACAGTTACTTTCATTAACTCCATCAATTTGATTGATGGACTCGATGGATTAGCCGCAGGTATAGTAGTAATTGCTGCAGTTACTTTTTTTGTTATCACTATTATTCAACTCGATAAACAGAGCAATGTAGCAATCACTAACAGACTCGAACTGGTGGCTGTTATGGCTATGGCATTGGCGGGAAGCACGAGTGGGTTTCTGCTTTACAACTTTCATCCAGCAAAAATCTTTATGGGTGACACTGGCAGTATGTTACTCGGATTTATTCTGGGGACGATTACAATAATGGGAACATTGAAGACTGTGGCTGCAATTGCTCTATTGATTCCGGTTATGGTAATAGGTCTTCCTTTATTCGATACTTTTCTCACTATTCTTCGACGCTTGAAGATGAGAAGGCCTCTTCTACAAGCTGACAGAGAACACCTCCACCATCACCTATTGAACTATGGGTGGGGTCAGAAAAGGACAGTTCTTTTAATGTATGGGATTTCCGGAGTATTGGGATTGGGAGCAATTCTTTTGACTATCTTTTAAAGAAAAAAGGGGACAGGCTACTTTTTTCCCAACGGACGAAAGCTCCGCGTCAATGTAGGTAGTGTAAGGGCTTGTCCCTGTATAATGGGTGATGGGTAATTTATAATTTTTGATTTTTGATTTGTAGTGTAGGGGCTTGTCCCCGTAATTTTAAATTTGTAAAAGGGCTACACTACCAATAAACAAAATTACGCCCATAAAGGGCTACACTACTAATAAACGGATTTCATATGAAAAAGATAATTTGTATTTTTGGTACAAGACCTGAAGCTATTAAGATGGCGCCTGTTTTGAGAGAATTACAAAAGAAAAAAGATTTATTCAAAATCGTGGTAATAGCTACCGCTCAACACAGACAGATGCTCGACCAGGTTCTGAGACTCTTTAATTTCCAATCTGATTATGATTTAAATATAATGCAAGAATCTCAAACCCTTTATTATATCACTATCAGTTCACTTTCGAAATTGGAAAAGGTAATTAATAGAGAGAATCCAGATTTTATTCTTGTCCAGGGGGATACCACAACAACTTTTGCCGCCGCATTGGCTGCTTTTTATCAAAAAGTCCCTGTTGGTCATATTGAGGCAGGGCTTCGTTCTTACGATAGATTCAATCCCTATCCGGAAGAGGTAAACAGGCTCCTCACAGATGCCTTATGCGATCTTCATTTTGCTCCCACGCCCACTGCCAAAAGAAACCTCCTAAAAGAGAACATAAAGAAAGAGTCGATTTTCGTAACTGGAAATACTGTGGTCGATGCCTTCTATTTAGTCCTGAAGAGGTCACATAGGTTCAGGAACAATGTTTTGGAAAAAATTGACTTCAACAGGAGAAGAATAATCTTAGTCACTGCTCACAGGAGAGAAAATTGGGGAATTCCATTGGAGAATATCTGTTTAAGCATCAGACAACTTATTCAGAAATACGACGATTTGGAAATTGTCTATCCAGTCCATTTCAATCCTAATGTAAAGAAGGTTGTCTATAGAATACTGAAAAACTCTCCTCGTATCCATCTTATTAAACCTTTAGATTATCTCGATTTCTTAAATCTTTTGAATAAGTGCTTCTTACTCTTAACCGATTCTGGTGGGCTTCAAGAGGAAGCACCTTCTTTAGGCAAACCAGTTTTATTGTTGAGAGAAGTTACTGAAAGGCCAGAGGGAGTAGAGGCTGGTACTGTAAAGGTCGTTGGCTTATCTAAAGAGAGAATATTCAGAGAGACCTGTAATTTACTTGATAATAAGAGAATGTATGATAAGATGGCTACATCAGTTAACCCATATGGCGATGGGAAGGCATCCCTAAGGATAGTGGAGGCCATCCTCTACTACTTTAGAATAATAAATAGAAGACCGAAAGATTTCACACCTTAGCTTAACCCTTTTCCCATGGGGAGAAGTCACGCGAGCTATTTCCTTTCCCCTCGGGGGAGAGGCCCCTCACCTTTTATCCTCTCCCCTTGGGGGAGAGGGTAGGGGTGAGGGGTAAAAGTGCATAGAGAGACAATGATAGAATCGTATAGTTTTGGCAGGATAGTTATCGATGGGAAAGAATACACTTCTGATGTCATAATCTACCCTGCCCATGTTGACAGTAGCTGGTGGAGAAAGGAAGGGCACAGGTTGCAGGTAGTTGATATTGAGAAGGTTATAGTCGAGAAGCCCGAAATTTTGATTATTGGTACCGGAGCTTCTGGATTGATGAAAGTGTCTACGGAAGTGGAAAATTATATAACTTCCAAAGGGATTAAATTAGTGGTAGATACGACCAAAAATGCTTGCGATGCTTATAATAAGCTTTCCCAATCGGGTAAAACTATTGCTGCCTTGCATCTAACCTGTTAAATTTTCCTCCTTTGCATCCTCTCCCCATAGGGGGGAGAGGGTAGGCCTGCCCGTGCCTGGCACTAGCCACGGTCAGGGGTGAGGAGGTTCTTATGAAAATAGAATTATCGAAATGGTACAAGTTCTTGGCCCCCAGGGCTGTGGTTCTAATTTCTACAGTAAATAAAGAGGGTGTCTCTAACGCCGCGCCTTTCAGTTTCGTAATGCCCGCTTCAGTGGAACCGCCAATGATTGCCTTTGCCTCGGACCCTGAACATCATACCATATCCAATATCAGAGAGACGGGAGATTTTGCAGTTAATATTCCCAGCGTGGACATGCTAAACCAGCTCTGGACCTGTGGTGAAGACTTCCCTAAAGGAGTTAGCGAGATTGAGAAGGCGCAGCTTACTGAAGAGAAATCGAAAAAGATAAAATCACCAAAAGTGGCTGAAGCAATAGCTCAATTTGAATGTAAGCTGGAAGCAATGTACGAAGCAGGAGACCATATAATTGTGGTCGGAAGAATAGTGGATGTAGAGCTAAAAAGTGGACTTTTAGTAAAAGGAAAGTACGATCCTATAAAAGCGAAACCTCTCTTGCATGTGGGAGGTAACGAATTTACCCTGCCCGAGAAAATTATAAAGGCAGAATAAGTGGTGTAGCAGTAGTTCTCCGCCGTTCTAATCAGGAATGGTCACTAAACTCTTTAGTTCTTATTTACTTGACATGGCAAAAATTAATTTTATACAATTTTGCTTTAGTAGTCGTGCTTATTTTTTGAGGAAAAACTTGTGAAAATTTTCACAAAATTTCTGAGGGAATTGATAGATTTGGGTTTAAAAAATGAGGATAGGAATTGTGGGTGCCGGAGCAATGGGTGGGTTATTTGGAGGAATATTTACTAAGGCAGGTCAGGATGTCTGGCTAATTGACAATCATAAAGAAAGGGCAGAAAAAATAAATAGAGAAGGACTGATTATAGAAGAAAGTGGAGTCCTTAGGCCCGGGGAACCTAAAGAAGAAGTTATAAGAATAAAGGCAACAACAAAGCCTCGCGAGGTAGGACCCTGCGATTTGGTTATTCTTTTCGTTAAAGCCTATGATACGGAAGAAGCCACCAGGAATTCTTTACCACTCACAGGAAGCAGGACAGTCTGGCTTACTCTTCAAAATGGGCTGGGGAACATTGAGAAGATGGGTAAAATCTTGGGTAAAGGTAATGTTATTGGTGGTATCACTTATCAAGGTGCAACTGTCTTAGAGATAGGAAGAATAAGGCATGCAGGTTTTGGAAAGACAGAAATTGGAGAAATTAGTGGCAAGAAAAGCGAAAGAATTAAGTACATTTTAGATATTCTCAACCAGGCTGGCATAGATACTGAAATTTCTGACAATATAGAGGGTTTGTTGTGGGGCAAATTATTAATTAATGCGGTGATTAATCCTTTAACAGCCATTACCGGCGTAAAAAATGGTCAATTGCTGGAATCTCCCCATCTGAGAGAGATAATGAAACTGGTAGTGGAAGAGGCTATGAGGGTCCCTCTCAGGAAGGGAATCAGGCTACCTTACCAGAGAGTGGTGGAGAAGGTGGAAGAGCAATGTCAGGCTTCCAGAGACAACATCTCTTCTATGTTGCAAGATATATTGAGAAAGAGGAGAACAGAGATAGATTTTATCAATGGAGCAATAGTTTCTGAAGGTGAGAAATTAGGCATACCCACACCGTTGAATAGAGCTCTTTGGAATTTAGTTAAGTTTTTAGAAGGGAGGGCAGAAGATGCTGAGTGATTTAGAGATTGCTCAGAGGGCGAAGATGAAGCCCGTTGTGGAAATTGCGAAGGCTCTCGGCATTAAAGAAGATGAGATTGAACCTTACGGAAAGTATATGGCCAAGGTTTCCCTCGAAATCCTGGAGAGACTGAAAGACAGGCCCAACGGTAAATTTGTTACAGTGACAGCGATTACTCCCACTCCCTTAGGAGAGGGGAAGACAGTTACTGCCTTTGGGTTAGGCATGGCTTTAGCCAAAATAGGAAAGAAAGTCTGTAACACCTGTCGCCAACCTTCAAAGGGTCCTACTTTCGGAATTAAGGGTGGTGCCACAGGGGGAGGCTACTCTCAGGTTCTTCCCATGGAGAATATCAACCTCCACTTTACCGGAGATGCCCATGCTGTAGAGTCGGCTCACAATCTTTTAGCCGCGGCAATAGATGCCAGCATTCTTCACGGAAATAAATTGAACATAGACCCTCTCAGTATTACCTGGCGTAGATGCGTTGATGTCAGTGATAGGGCATTAAGAAATATAATTATTGGACTTGGGGGTAAAGCGAACGGTCATCCCCGGGAGACAGGTTATGATATCACAGTGGCTACCGAGACTATGGCTATTCTTGCACTAACCACGGGGCTCTTCGACCTGAGAAAGAGATTGGGTAGAATAGTAGTAGGGTATACTTACAATGGCAAACCGGTAACTGCTGAAGACCTCAAGATTGCCGGAGCAATGACGGTTCTATTGAAGGATGCCATCAAGCCCAATCTCGTACAGACAACGGAAAATACACCCGTTTTCGACCACGCAGGTCCTTTTGCCAATGTGGCTCATGGGAATAACTCGGCAGTTGCAGATATGGTAGCCCTTAAACTGGCTAATTATGTGGTTACAGAGAGTGGCTTTGGCGTGGACTGCGGTTTCGAGAAATTGGTCAATGTTAAGTGTCGGCAGAGCGGTTTAAAAGTTGATTGTGCTGTGGTGGTCGCTTCGATTAGGGCATTAAAGATGCACGGCGGAGCTTTTGACGTGCGTCCTGGAGTGCCTATAAATGAGAAGCTGGTTGCCAAAGAGAATATGGAAGCTCTGGAAAAGGGATGTGAAAATCTTGCCAAACAGATAGAGAATGTTCACATCCATGGGCTTCCCGCAGTAGTGGCTATAAATAGATTTACTTTAGATACTGATAAGGAGATAGAATTGGTGAGGAAGAAGGCTCTGGAAGCAGGAGCTGAAGATGCTGTGCCTGTAGATTGTTGGGCTAAAGGGGGCGAGGGGGCCGTTGAATTGGCTAAAGCAGTTGTTGCAGCAGTGGATAAGCCACACCAGATGCGCTTCCTCTATTCAGACGATGCATCTATTAAAGAGAAGATAGAGATAATAGCAACGAAGATATACGGAGCAGATGGGGTAGATTATGCTCCTCTTGCTGAAGAGAAAATCAAATTGTATACTGAGTTAGGTTATAGCAAAATGCCCATCAACATGGCAAAGACCCATCTGTCTCTTTCCCACGACCCAAATTTAAAATGTGTTCCTCGCCACTATAGAATACCCATTCGAGATATCCGGGCGTCAGTTGGCGCTGGATTCCTTTATCCTCTATTGGGGGCTATGAGTACTATGCCTGGACTTCCTTCAATTCCAGCTGCCACCAAAGTGGACATCGATAAAACTGGAAAGACGGTAGGATTGTTTTAGACGATTTTTGTAACCACAGAGTTGGTTCTGCAAAAAACATCACACCTGGGAAGATTATTCATTGGAGGGAGAATAATGAAAGAGGTAATTTTGCCAGATATGGGTGAGGAAGTAGAGGAAGCAACTGTATCCTTCTGGTATCACGAGGAAGGAGATAGGGTAACCGAGGGGGAAAATTTAATAGAGATTACCACCGAGAAAGCCAGTTTTCAAGTTGAGGCTCCCGCTTCCGGGATATTAAGCAAAATTTCTGCTGGTGAAGGAGAAGTGGTAAAATCAGGACAGGTTCTGGGAATTATTGAAGAAGAATAGTCGCGTAGGGGCGACCCTTGCGGTCGCCCGTAAGAGGGAGGGATAGTTTTCGGAGTCGCTCGGAATGAGGGGGAAAAGGCTCGATTTCTTCGGCGCTGGGAAATTTTTTCACGCTCGAGAACTTCGGCCTCTGCAAAGCGCAGAATCAAACTCCCCTTCGGGTCGAACAGGATTCTGCTTGGAAGCCAGATTGATCGGCCTTGTTCTCTCGCTAAAATTTCCAATGCTTCTTGAGAAACCGAGCCTTTTCCTGAGGATAAGTTGAAATTTTACTGTTTCGCTCACAAAGATTTAGTAACGCAAGAAATTAATTGCTTCTCGCAAACTAACTTTTATATATTAGAGTAATTTTTGATTTGTTGGAGTAGCGAAGCGAAACTTCGCAATTAGAATTTGGAATTTTCGTTTTTGATTTTTGATATTTGATTTTTGGTTTTTGGATTGGAGTGTCAAACGAAAGTTTGACCGGTAGAAAGGAGTAAGAAATGGTAATAATGGAGCAGAAACCATTGGAGGAAATTCTTCAGTTTTTAAAGGATGAAAATAGCATATTTATTGTGGGTTGTGCCCAGTGCGCAACTGTATGTAAAGTTGGTGGTGAAGAAGAAGTTAAAGCTATGAAAGAGAAATTGGAGAGTGGAGGCAAGAAGGTGAGTGGTTGGGTTGTTATAGACCCAGCCTGCCAGAGCGTTGAGGTAAAGAAGAGTTTTCAGGCAAATAAAGACAAGATTACTTCCAGTGATGCCATTTTGGTAATGGCTTGCGGTAATGGGGTCCAGTCTGTAAAAGAGAGTGCAGAGAGGATAAAGATGGCAAAACCAGTCTATCCAGGAACCAATACACTCTTTCTTGGAGAAGTGGTAAGGGCAGGATATTTCGAGGAGAAATGTAGTCTTTGTGGAGATTGTCTCTTAGAAGTAACGGCTGGCATATGTCCTTTTACTCGCTGCTCAAAGGGGTTACTCAACGGTCCTTGTGGGGGGAGTTCTGAAGGGAAATGCGAGGTCGACCCTGAACGTGATTGTGGCTGGGCACTTATTTATGAAGAGTTGAAGAAGAGAGGAAAACTCGATAGGATGAAAGCTATACAACCAGCAAAGGACTATTCGAAACTCATAAAGCCCCGTACCTTAACACTCGGCAGCTAATTTGATGGCACTGTAAAGAGTGCCTGACCAATGGGCGACCGCAAGGGTCGCCCCTACGCGTGGTCGGTCACTCTTTCCCGACTCCGTTCCAATTTCGGGATGGGATAGAGTGACGGCTTCGGCACTGTAAACAGTGCCTGACCACGCGTAAGGGCAATCCCGATGTATCGGGACGATCGCCCAATTGCGAAAGCAGAAAGGGAGAAAGGATGCACTTAGGTGAAAATTACGATGTCGCCATAATTGGTGCCGGGCCAGGAGGTTATGTAGCGGCAATCAGGGCCTCCCAGTTAGGAGGCAAAGTAGCGGTCATTGAAAAGGATGAACTGGGAGGAACCTGTGTAAACAGAGGTTGTATTCCCACAAAGACGCTTCTGGCAAGTGCTCAACTTCTGGATTCGGTTAAGAAAAGAAGCGAGTTTGGAATTAAATCCGGGGAAGTCTGTGTAGATTTTTCTATTATAGTTAAGAGGAAGGAAAGGATAGTTAAACAACTTGTTAGTGGCATAGGTCAGTTATTCAAAAGTTATGGCGTTGAGGTGATAAGGGGAAAGGGAAAGTTAACCGAGAGAATTAAGGATAAATTGATTGAAATAAAAATAGAGAAAGAGGATGGTTCAGAAGAAAAAGTTACAGCTAAGAAATTAATTATTGCCACAGGTTCTATCCCTGCCCAGATTCCGGGAATCTCCATAGATGGACGGGATGTGATAACCAGCGACGAGGCTCTGGAATTGGAAGAAGTTCCGGCTTCTCTCCTTATTGTGGGAGGTGGAGTTATCGGAGTTGAATTTGCTTCCATATTTAACAGCTTGGGGAGTAAGGTCACAATTGTTGAGCTATTGCCACGGATTATTCCCACTGAAGACGAAGAGATATCCGAAGAGCTAAAGAAATTTTTGGTCAAATCTGGAATAGAAGTAAATACAGAAGTCAAAGTTAGAGAGATCGTTTCCGCCAATGGTAAAAAGAGGGCTATAATAGAGACTTCCCGGGGAAAAGAGGAGAAAATTGCCCACAAAGTGCTAATTGCTACAGGGAGGAAGCCTTATACTGAAGGACTTGGTCTGGAGAAGACAGGAATTGGGTTAGACAAGGGAAGGATATTGGTGAATGAGAGGATGGAAACGAATCTTCCAGGAGTATTTGCCATTGGAGATGTAGTGGGTGGGGTTCTTCTTGCCCATGTCGCTTCAGGTGAAGGTATTGTTGCCAGTGAAAATGCGATGGGTAATCAATCGAAAATCGACTATAGAGTTATTCCAAATTGTATCTATTCCATCCCTGAAGTCGCCAGCGTTGGTCTCAGTGAGGAGAGAGCGAAAGAGATGGGTTACGAAGTAGCTGTGGGGAGATTCCCCTTCCTGGCAAATGCTAGGGCAACTATTCTGGGAGAGAGGGTAGGTATGGTAAAAATAGTAGCAGACAGAAGAAATAATGAAATATTAGGGGTACATATAGTTGGTCCGGATGCTACTGAATTGATAGGTGAGGCGAGCCTCGCTATTAAAGCGAGAGTTACCACTAAGGATTTGGAAAGGATGATTCACGCCCATCCCACTTTGAGTGAGGCAATATTCGAAGCAGCTCACGATGTCCATGGAGAGGCTATCGATTTGAAGAAGAAATAGCGGAGACGAGAATTATGGAAAGGATGGTTAAATGTAAAGTTCTGAACCTGGGATTGGTTAATTATGAGAAGGCATATTATTTGCAGAAGAGACTCCATAAATTTAGGAGAGAAGGAAGAATCGACGATATTTTAATCCTACTGGAGCATGAACCAGTTGTGACTATTGGAAGGGGAGGTAAAAAAGATAATATCTTAGTTTCAGAAGAGTTCCTCCAAAGCAAAGGAATTAGAGTTTTTGAAATCGACCGGGGAGGCGATGTTACTCTCCATTGTCCTGGACAACTCGTAGGCTATCCCATTCTCGATCTAAAGTTTCACGGGGAAAATATACACAGGTATTTAAGGAATCTTGAAGAAGTAATCATCCGTTCACTAAAAGTTTACGGAGTAGATGGTCAAAGGATTGAAAACCATACTGGAGTTTGGGTAGGAGAGAAAAAGATCGCCTCTATAGGAATTGGCATAAAGGGCTGGGTCACTTTCCATGGGTTTAGTCTCAATATAAATTCTGATTTGTCCTATTTTTCATTAATTAGACCCTGTGGATTTGAAAGTAGAGCAGTGACTTCTATGAGTGAGATATTGGGCAGCCCAGTCGAGCCAAAAGATTTCCATTACCAGTTGATAGAACACTTTGGAAAAGTATTCAATCTGCAAATGGAGGAAGATTATAAACAGATTTCCACCAT
>Ga0315309_1001794_pt1 | contig 12740 bp, 8 predicted proteins | sample TDP4_MG_FD_203080 | JGI IMG/M metagenome (GOLD analysis project Ga0315309, IMG submission 203080) | Freshwater sediment microbial communities from Lake Towuti, South Sulawesi, Indonesia - TDP4 | ecosystem: Environmental > Aquatic > Freshwater > Lake > Sediment | place: Indonesia: South Sulawesi...
CGAACTCTCGTCAGCGGGTCCAGAGCCCGCCATGCTTGACCGCTACACCACCGGGCTTCAGCGCCAACAAGTTAACACTAAAAGTTCCTTGTAATAACTTTAGCGTTAGATCAAAAGGAGAAAAAGAATTACTTGCTGCTCCTGTTTTTTATGGCTTCTTCAACGCAGTAGCACTCTTGGCTGCTTGGGTTCCATTTTTCACAGCACCATAGCGTTTCCACGATTGGGTTTTTGTTTTCAGAAAAGCGTTTTGAACAGAACACTTGGTCTGGATAGTTGTATGCGTTGTGGTTGCCGCAGTTTCCACAAAACCTCTTTTTCGGTTTGGCTTTTTCTTCCACTTAGGTTTCTCTCCTTGCTTTGGATTTTTCGCGTTTTAGATATGGCACTCGCTTAAAGCCTTTCCCAAGCCTTTCAAGAACAGAAGCTACAATTATTGGAAAGATTATCATGGCGTCGCCGATGACCATAATCTTATCCGCCTTCCCCTTGACTTTTCCCCAACTCACCGTCTCTTCCAACGTTGAGCCTGACAATCCCCCGGTTTCAGGGCGATCCATCGTTATTATTACCGCGTAGTCCATACCCTTTTTCGATGAAAGCGCGGCGGATTGAACGGTGTTTCTCGGCACTCCTCCACCGATGACTATCATACCGTTTCTGGGAGATCGTTTGCAGATGTTGACTATTTCCGGTACGTCTTTGAAAGCGTCTACCACTAACGTGTTTCTGCAGTTTTTGCGTGAAGCATGAAGCCAGTGGATAAACCCGAATTCTGAGTCACGGAGGGCTGGGAGGAAAATAGGCACTTTTGCCTCGTATGCCGCCCTCAAAATCGAGTCTGGATCATTGAGCCTCTTGCCTAATTCCCAGGCAAACTTGCTTGAAGAAAGGCTTTTCCCTTTGTTTTCAGCGGCCATTTCATCGTATAATTCTGCAAGCCTGTAGTCTAGTTTCGTGAAGTCTTCTTCCGGCACGAAAACGTCGTAGATGCGGTATATGTGGTACTTGTAGAGCATATGATCATCCACAAACCAGTGTCCCTTATAATGGTGACCGCCGAGTGCTTCTATCGCGTCGTGAACCATGTTGGCTCCCGTGCTCACAACCACATCGATAAGTCTTTCTCGGATTAAATCCGTAAGCAGTGAGCGCATCCCGGCGGGAACAACAGCCCCAGCCAAAGCCAAGAATACTGTGCATCTCTCATCCAGTATCATCCGCTCATAGATGTTGCACGCAGTTGACAGCCTCCCAGCCCCGAAAGAGCCCGAATTTTGGAATTGCTGAATCAGCTCGTCCACCGTGAGTTTTCCGTTTATTTTTATGTGTTTTACAGGTTCCTGAAGAAGGTCTTTCCTCTGCATCAAATTTCACGCTCAGAATTTCACTATTTGGCAGATTAAAAAGAAATAACTTTCTATACTCCTTTATGAATAAAGAATTTTGGCAGTGGCTGGCTACTCCATAGATAAAAGGTTCTCTGAGATTCGAGATCCAGTTCCGCGTTTGGACTGCATAGCCTTCGGCTTAATCGACATGGTAACCAGCATCGTCTTCTGATAACGAGGCCGATTTCATTATTTTACCACTAAAACTGGGCATGGCGCGTTTCTTGTCACTCCATCGCTGACACTTCCCAAGAGTATCTCCTTCAGCTTGCTTATGCCCCTGGCACCCATGACGATCAGGTTGAAACCGCCTTCTTTAGCTGTTTTAATAATCTCTTGAACGGTATGTCCTTCCTTCAGCATAGTTTCGACGGGGACCCCTTCAGCCTTAACCCTTTGTTCCCCGTCTGCTAAGATGCCAACACCAGCTCTGCGAGAAGCCTCAGCCACTTTAGAAACTTCTATTGGAGTCATAACAGAAACCATGGGAGGAGCTATGGTAGTCGGTTCGGGCATCATAACTGGCGCAACAGCAGCGGAATAGACGTGGATCAGCGTTATTTTTCCATCGAACTTTTTGGCTATTTGAACTGCAATCTCTAAGGCCCTTAATGAGTGTTCGGAACCATCCAGCGGAACTAAAATCTTCTCAAACAATAACGTCGAATCCCCTATAAGGTTTAGAGTAGCTCTAGGATATAATATTTGAAGTTATCTTTCTTGTAAGCAGAGGTGGAAGACACTTTCTTCTAGATTAAGTTTTTAGTAAACGTGCGGATTACGTTTTGTTATGGCTTTGATTATTATCTTATCGAAAACATACCAAGCCAGTTTCAACCGTGCAATGTAAAAATGGGAAATTTATTGAAATAATGTTGTGTTTTTTGGTCGCTGGTCACCATGCACTTTTCTTCTTAGCAAAGCTGTAACTAAAGAGAACAACATGATTAGCACCAAGATTATGACCTGTGGAAACTCTGGTACGAGGTATGTTCCGATAATTTCGATGGTTTTCTTGCTATGGCTGTATGTAAAGAACAGAAATGTATGAGTTGGACTCTCCGTAATGTTTGCGGTAACTTCTATGCCGTCAACACGTACAACCCACTCGTTTAGGGAGGCGTTTAGGAAGACCTTTGGAATTGAAACGTTGCAGAAACCAGTCGTGCCAGGGGGTCCTTCAACATCGAAACTCATTTTCGGTGATGGTACATAATGAATTGCGGCACTAGTGATTGTCGAATTCGTGTCCATTCTAACATCATATGGAACGCCGCCAACTGTGAAAGTGATTTCGCGGGCAACTATGAACACTAAGTCTTTTATGCCGCTTAGACTCTGGTTGTTCCACACCATCAACGTCATATCCGTTGAGACTTCATCTGGTATAGGCACTGTTTCGGGTCTGTGCAAGGTAACGGCGTGCGTGGCGTTGCTTCCGCCTTTCACGGTGATTTTTAGGCGCTGTCCCGTGGTGGGGGGCTCGCTCGCTGTGGGAGGCATCTCTGATGTTAGGTTGAAGAATCTCTCAAGCTTGAAGCGTGTAGGATCAACTAGGTCTATGGGCGGTAGGAGCATTATTCCGGTTAGCTCGCCTGAGGCGGAAGTATTGCGTACATTGAAGTTCATTTGAAGGTTGACCACGTCTATTACTGTTTGATTAAGGAACAGCGCTTTCCATGTTACTTGCTGAGGAGAAGTTAGGTTCATGTAACTCACCATGAGACTCTTCACAAAGTTGGCTTGAGCGTTCAAATCTCCCTCAAGCGTATATTCCATCCTGAGATTCCCTACGCTGTCCCTGTAGGTGAAAGATTGATTGAAGGAGGTTATATTGCAGAACCTGGCTTTTTGCAGCGCCTCAAATAGCTCTCTTAATTCCGGAGGCATCTCTTCGGGCATGGGATAAGTCAGGTAATAGTATTCTTCTGGGTCAATCTCTCCGGAAGATGTTGCTCTTAGCTGCAGTTTTCCTGTGGTCCTCGAGTAGGTTAGTTGCGTTTGGGCTTCGCTTAGGTATGGAAGCGTTGCGTTGAGCGATATGATTGTGTAGATGATACTGTATAGCGGTGCGCTCGCGAGCGTGTCCGTTATGTAGGGTGACAAGGCTGTGGCGTTCACCTTCGCAGCGATTTCAGCAAGACCTCTTATAAGGTATAGAACATTATCCACAAATGTCATTCTTATCTCGGCTTCGCCAGTCCCATGCACGTATACTATTTGGAAGTTTATGCTTTCAACTGAGTTAACCGTTGTGTTCAAAGCCGCATATATCATATCGTGCATTTGCTCGAGGGTTTCTGGTGGTGGCAGTCTAGCATAATAACTTTGGAGAGACTGCATCATCGTGTACGTTAACAGTTCGATAAAATCTCCGTGGATGCCCACATCAAAGTCCACCCAAGCACCTATACCGTCGTATGGAGTAAGCGTTGTGTTCAGATGAGTGCACTCCAGTATTCCATTTGTCATATTGTAAAGCGAACTCGGTTCCTTTCCAGGAATAGTGCTGTTTAACTGTAACAGCATTTCCTCTAATATTGTTTGGTTTATCTCAATGTCAACTATTGGAAAATCTCCGTACATCACTAGTACCTCACCTGTAAGCGAGAGATCGGTCTTGTTTCCCTCAAAGTTCATGGTGAAATCAAAGATTGGAAAGCCTGAGATCACGTGAAATGTTATGTTGCCTGTCAACTGTTCGTTCATGTATTTTCCAGTTATTGTTACGTCGGTTACATTGAATGGGAACATGGACCTTATGCTCTCCGGCACAACGGTGGTGAAATTCATTCCCATACTTCCAATACCCCCGGAATACGTCCCCAGCATCGAGAAGTCCGTTGTGTTGAACGGATACGCTGACGCAAGCCAGGGCGGCAAAGTCATGTTGACGCTTAAGTCCGTGCTAAACTGAGTGCCAGAATACTGTTCCTGATAGGAAACTTCGGTGGTGTTGATTGGTAGCTCTACTGGAAATCTAGATGCGATGTCTGGCGGAACGACAAACGTGCAGTTCGCCGACGCCTCTGTTAGGTCACCGTTTCTTGTTATGCCTGCTGTGCCATACACCTCAGGACCTGGGTTGAAGGGAATCATGTGTGTGTAATTCAGCGCTCCGGACAAGGCGACGCTACCATTAGGATATACAGTGAACATTGCTTCTATGTCGCTGAAGGAAGCGTCGAATTCTGTATAATTATACTTCCGAGACAGCGGCACGGAGCTTCGTGAATCTAGAGATTCAATGATAGGCATGAAAAACTCGTAGCGTACTGACTGTAACGAGATCGAGGAGACTTTGGTGGGATTTTGCCCAGATTGATATATCACTGGTCCATAAAGGTATATGTTAACAGTGTGGATTCCAGGGCTCAAGTATTCCCTCTTCATATCGGATACGCTTATGTATGAGTAAAGTAAATCAGCCGATAATCCCGATATCGTTACTATATATTCGCTGGCGACAGAGACGTTAACTCCAACGCCTATTACCAAGTAGTCGAATTTTCCACTGCCATCAAGGTCGACCCCCGCATCGCTAATGGTTCCGGTAAGCCTTGCATGAGGAAGTTCAATTAGAGCTTGCGTATGGAATAGTAATGGAGCGGAAAATGATGCAACCAAAAGAAATATCAGCATAAGTACGATGCCCTTACTATTTTTCTTGAACATTTTCTCGACCGAAACCACTTATGTATTGGCAACTATATATATCTTAATATTATATTCTTGATTAAAAAAGTCAAAACAAGTGAATGGGAGTGGAGATTTGCACCTCACTGCAATGTGTCTACGAAATCTCTTTCGCCGAAAAGCCAGAACTACTCTCTGCATAGCCGGCATCGCTCTGGCTGTAATGTCGACGGTGACCATAACCGCAACGACCACGTCATACACAAAAGCCATCAGGGAGATGAACACGCTTTTCACAGGCGACATATTGGTAGTCTCTAAAAGTCAGATAGTCCTTCAAGCGCTCCCAATCTCCGGAGGTAACCTAATAGAAACCATAGAAGAGGAAGTGAAAGACATACCCGAAGTGAAGGCAACAGTGCCGCTGCTGTTTGTTTTCAGTACAGAGTTAAGAGGCACATTGGAGATGGTGCCCATAAACATAACTGTTGGAACCCCTCCCGGAAACTGGACAGTATTGACTGGCTCAACACCCTTAAGAGCTGGAGGAAAATGGCCCTCTATGGATGTGGTTGACGAAATTGTAATAGGGTCTTGTTTGGCAGACGTGTATGATATAGCTGTTAATTCGACAATAGAGATAAAAGGTCGTAATTTGACTGTGAGAGGGGTTCTGGATACGCGCTCTGCCATTCTAGGACGCATAATCATGATGCCTCTGAAGACGGCCCAAGAGATTTACCAGTATCAGATGCTCGTTAGTATGATTGTTGTCAAACCCGAGGTGGGAGTAGATGTCAAAGAGGTTGCGGACCGCATTGAAGGCAAACTCAACAATCCTGTCGAACGCATTAAGGCTTTGACCAGCGACGAAAGAAACAGTTTAATTGACCCTCTTCTGGACGAAGTTGACATGTGGAACCTTGGGATATCAATTGTCTTTTTTGTGACAAGCGTAACGATTGTAACTTTAGTCGCCATGATCAACGTGTCTGAAAGAAGGAGAGACTTCGCGACCCTAGACGCTCTGGGGGCCTCGTTCAGTTCTAAAGTCCTCATAGTGTTAACCGAAATAGGATTCATAGGACTGCTTGGAAGCATTATCGGAATTTTCTTAGGTATCATTGCAACCGTGATTGTAATAAGCTTTTACACCTATATTCCCATCCAGATGCTTTTTCCCGACATCCTTACTATAGCCTCTCCACTCTTACTCGCTAAAACCGTGGGTTGCATAGTAATAGCAAGTTGTGTTGCAGGACTAATACCCGCCATTGCAGCAGCTAAAACAAGCATTGCAGACATCTTGAGGGCTGAATATTGATGGAAATCAAAACTGTAAATATGACAAAAACATATCGCTTAGGTTCATCAATGATAACAGCTGTTGATAAGGTTAATTTCGAAGTTAATGAAGCAAAATTCATAGCGATGGTTGGACCTTCAGGTTCGGGAAAGACCACACTGCTGAACCTTATCGGGTTAAATGACTCTCCGACATCAGGGAAAATCTTCATCGATGATACAGACGCTTCGCTTCTGTCTGGCAGTAAGCGCCGAAAAATTCGGCTTCTGCGCATGGGGTTCATCTTTCAAACCTTCAATTTGTTGCCGACGCTTAACGCTTTGGAAAACGTAGAGTTGCCCATGGCCTTAGCCGGTAACCCTCAGAAAGAACAGAGAGAAAAAGCTGTGAGACTTCTGGAAGATGTTGGCTTGGGCAGAAGACTTTTCCACAGACCTAAAGAGTTGAGTATGGGTGAAATGCAGCGGGTAGCCATAGCGAGAGCGCTTGCCAACAACCCTGAGATAATAATTGCTGATGAGCCCACTGGCGAGCTCGATTCCAAAACCGCCGAAGAAATAATCTCTCTGCTCTTCGAAATAAACAGAAAAGAAAAGACAGCGGTTATTGTCGCCACGCATGACGAAAAAATTGTCAGATTGGCGGATGTGATTTACACGATTCAAGATGGCGAGCTAAGGCTAAGAGGTTAATACTAGTCTCCTACAGCAACGAAAAGTTCGAGGATTTAATTTTTCCTTTCTCGTCGACCACAACTTCGAACTTTTCAGCCCACGGGTGTCCTTCTAAGTCTATTGGGCATGTGCCTCTGACGACCCAAAAACCGCCTTTTTGTTCAACTATGGAAATGTCTATTTTCACCGTGTTCTTCCTTTTCTTAAGGTACTCAAGAGCTATTTTCTGGGCGGTCTCTGTCGAAATGCTCGGCATGGATTGTCCTCCTACGATTGCACTATATCTGAATAACGGATGGCATTAAGGATTATGAAAGAAAAATCGTTAGCGAAGCTAAACGTATGCCGAATTGTGTACATGCTCTTTGCGATAGGTTCAAATCAGCAAACGCGTCAGTTTTACCTTGAAACGGTGTTTGGAAAAGGAAGAGCATGGGCGAGAAAAGGCGCGTAATATTTCACGTGGACATGGACCACTTCTTCACGGCCGTGGAGGAAAGAGAGCATCCCGAATACAAGGGTAAACCAGTAGTCGTCGGAGCCAACCCGAAAGAGGGAAGGGGTAGGGGAGTTGTGAGCACATGCAATTATGAGGCTAGGGGGTTCGGTGTTAGGTCCGGCATGCCAATATCAAGGGCTTGGAGGCTCTGCCCAGACGCCATCTACCTGCCAGTAAACTACGAGCTTTACACCAGGGTTTCCGACGAGCTTATGAGCGTGCTTCGAAAGCACGCAGACAAGTTTGAGCAGTGGGGTATAGACGAGGCTTTTCTGGACGTTACTTCCAAAGTTAAGGATTATGCGGAAGCCCGAGCCCTAGCCCAGCAGATAAAAAGGGAGATTCACGATAAAGAAAAGCTCACCTGTTCAATAGGCATAGGTCCAAACAAGCTTGTAGCCAAGATAGCCAGCGACTTCCAAAAGCCAGACGGCTTAACAATCGTTAAAGAGGATGAAGCTGAAAAATTCCTCGCTCCATTGCCAGTGCGTAAGCTTCTCTGGGTTGGGCGGAAGACTGAGCAGAAACTTGGGGCTATGGGAATCAAAACTATAGGAGATTTAGCCCGCTACGACCCTATGGTGTTGACAGAAACTTTTGGGGTTATGGGCACCCAGATTTATCTGATGGCGCGCGGAATCGACAGAAGCGAAGTTGAGGAAAGAGGCGAAATCAAGTCCATCAGTCGTGACGTAACCTTTGAAGAAGACACGTCGGATTTCGATCTTGTATTAAACACTTTAGATAGGCTTTCGGAGGAGGTTTGCAAGGATGTTGTAGGGCAGCAGGTTCATTTTAAGACTGTTACGGTGAGGATTCGCTACGAAAACTTTGAAACCCACACGCACAGTAAAACCCTACCTTTTATCACAAACCGTTTACAAGACTTGAAGAAAACTGCAAGAGAACTGATGCAAACCTATCTCAGACCCGACAGAAAAATAAGACTTGTGGGCGTCAGAGTGTCAAACTTTACGTCAGCAGAAAAGCAGAAAACGCTCACTTAAGGTAAGCTCGATGAGTTTATGCAGTTTCTTAAAGGTAAGTTTTATAAGCGACTATGCCGTGGATAGTTGCATCGTGCAAGAAGCGATTTTTGCACATAAAATGTCAAGGAGTTGAAGTAGTAAATGGCTGGAAGAGAGACGTACAAGGCAGTTTGTGCTGATTGTGGGAAGGAGTGCGAAGTTCCCTTCAAACCCGACCCAAGTAGGCCTGTTTACTGCCGAGAGTGCTGGTCGAAAAGAAGAGGCCAAAGGCGACGATATTAGGTTAAGCCAACGGCTTCGATTATAAGATTTATTTTCCGTATTTTTTAGATAAAATAGTGCAAACGCTTTATGATAAGTGCCTGCAAGCGCCGCATTGTTTTCAATGTCAATTTTGGCATCGAGAGAATGTTGCAAAACTATTTTTGTGTGTGAACGGAATTTTAGGCTGAGAGCAATTTCTTTTTCGCTATCATTTTTTCTATTTTCTTTTTCGCATCTATTTTTTGGTATATTTCTAGTGCTTGGTTTAGTAGCGAGTAGGCTTTTTCTTTATCGCCTTCTTCATTTCTGCTGAGATACATTAAGCCATATTCGTATAGAAATTCAGCGAACTGGTAGACATACCATTTTTGTAAGTTTAGGGATTTGTATCTTTGAAGACTTTTGTCGAAGTGTTGTATGGATTGGTCCCAGTTTTTCTCTTCTCTAAAAAGCATTGCTTTCAACATTTCAGCGTCAGCAATGTATAGTCTGCTTTTGGTCTTTGTTGCATATTCATAGATTTTTTCAATTAGTTCTCGAGCCTTTTCGATTTCACCCTTTTTCAAATACAACTTTGAAAGGGCTGGAAATGCCCCAGTAAGCTGAGCTTCTGTATCTCTTGCCTTTCCATAGATACTATTGCTTTCGTTAAAGTATTTCTCAGCTTCTGCGTAGTCTTCCATTTCCATAAATAGTTCCCCAAGCCAAAGAGTGGCATTTCCAGAACTTTGATATTCTCCAACCTTTTTCGCGATGTCAACGGCTTCCATCAGACACTGAAGACTTTTGTCGAATTCTCCCAACCAACGATAACATATTCCAAGAAACCCCATTACCAAAGGAATGCCAGCAGTGCTTTTGGTTCTCTTACACAGTGCCAAACATTCCTCCAACATGGAGATGCCCTTCTGCACCTCTCCCATGCACGCATAAAATCCACCCAGCATAAAATTAATCCCGGCCAAACGATATACGTCGCCAACTTTTTTTGCCAATTCCGACCCTTTTAGAGCGGTTTCAAACGACTTTTGAAACTCTCCATCACTCCAGTAGTTCTGGAGTAGGTTGTAGTACAGAAGGCTGGCATGCCCAAAAAGGTTGTTTTCGAGATCTATTTTCAGTCCCTGTTCATAGTATTTTGTTGCTTTTTCGAGTTCACCAGACTTTACACTAAACACTGCTAGATTGTTATAGCAACGTGCAAGAACTTCAGCATTGCCTAATCTTTCTGCCAGCTCAAAGGCTTTCTGGTTCCAAGACAAAGCTTCACCTGATTTGCCACTTCGCCAAAGCATGTGCGAAATATCTTCATATAAACTGGCTAGTTCCACGCTTTCAGGTTCATTCTCAAGTATCTCCAAAGCCATACGATGATGCTCAGCTGCCTGGTTCTTGTCACCAAGCTCGTCCCAGAGCGTATGCGCCATTTTGACATGAAGCCTTGAAATGCTTTTCTTGTCTCCCAACTGATCCCATAACGTCAACGATTTATTCCAGTATTCCATGCAGGCGCTAGTTTCCGCGATCCACTCTTTTATGTCGCCAAGTCTCTCCGTTATACGAGCTTTCTGTTCAAGATTACCTTCCTTCTCTTCAAGAAGTTCGAGAGCGTGTTGAAGATAGGAGAAAGCCTCGTTGTGAGCGTATACTTTCTGTGCTTTTTCGCCTGCCTTTAAAAAGTAGTCAAGCGCCTTATCTTTGTCGCCAGCTTCCACGAAATGATAGGCAAGTTCTCCGAGGTGTTCATCAATCTTCTTAACATACACCTTTTCCAAGGCGCATCCCACAACACCGTGAAGCTTCATATGTCTCAAAAGGCTAACTCCCTCATGCACAACATCCCTCACTATAACATCGGCAAAGGAATACACGCCTTGTCCACGAATAACCCTCTCCTTAACAAGTCCGGTTTTGAGCATCTTCTCCATCAATTCAAGCAGTTTATCCTCTTCAAAGCCTGTAACTCCGCACAAACCCTCAAACGAAAAATCGTTTCCAACAAAAGAAGCCATGGTCAACACGTTTTGACAGTCATCATCCAACCGGCTTATTCTGCTCTTTATGACACTCTTTACAGTTTTGGGAAATTCGATCCTTGAAACTTCCTTAATCTTCCATTTATCCTTCTCACGATAGATAACTTCTTCTTCCTTCAGAGACTTCAACACCTCTTCAACAAAGAATGGATTACCCTTTGTCTTCTCATAGACCAGTTCGCAAAACTCTCTTGGGACGTCGTCTTGTTCCAAAATCCGTTTAATCATCTCCGAAACATCATTCAAAGACATGCGTTTCAATTGGGCGGATTGAAGCAAGCGTTCCCTATTTAACTCTGTCAAAACAGGGGATAAAGGATGTCTCTCATCAATGTCAGTGTCACGATAAGCGCCCAAAAGAAGCAAATTCTGCTTATAGACCCCGCGAGCCAAATAATGTAGGAGCAAGAGTGAAGACTGGTCGGTCCACTGCAAATCATCAAGAACGACCAGCAATGGAGCTTCTTTAGACAGGTTGATCATGAACTGCGAAACCGCCTCAAAAAGCCTGTCACGCTCGTGCTCGGGACTTATAGGCAGAGACTGAGGAACAGCCCCAAGCTTCTGTTTGATTTCTGAAACAAGCTTACACACCTCGCTGGGATAAAAGCCAATCACCCTATACAACTGCTCGGGAGTGCAAACTTCCAAGTAATCCTTAATCACCTCACTCCACAAAACGTAAGGCGGCACGCCGTCCATCCTAAACAGCGCTGGGCACCTACCGTACAAAACCTGCATTCCACGTAAACGTGCATAAGCTCCCAACTCCCTAGCCAACCTTGTCTTGCCGATTCCAGCCTCTCCGTACAGAAAAACAACGCCGCCTTCGCCTCGAACCGCTCTATCAACGGCTTCTCTGAGAAGGCTCATCTCCTCAACTCTATTGATAAGTTGAATCTCTCTTGCGGTGGGAGGACGTGGAGTTGGAACAACAACGCTTGGCTTGTATGAGGGCACAAGAGCTTCTCTCAAGAAACCTTCAGCAATCTCCCTCAACCCTTTAAGCAAGTCCGCCGAGGATTGATATCTCTTCGCCGGCTCTTTTTCTAAGAGCTTCATGATGCATTCAGCCAGAGCCTGCGGGACCTTCGGATTCAACCTGCTCGGCGAAACAGGATGGTCGTGAATATGACTGAAGATAATTTTCACAGGGTTTTCCCCTGGAAAAGGTGGTTTGCCGGTCACAGCCTCATAAAGAACCGCACCAAATGAGTACAGGTCAGACCGCGCATCAGCGTCCCTTCCCAACGCTATCTCTGGAGCCACATAGGCAACCGTGCCCACAATTATCCCTTCCTGCGTTATGCTGGGTTGACCAAGCATCTTAGCTAAGCCAAAATCCATAAGCTTCGCAGTGCCTTCTTCGCAGATCAGGATGTTTTCGGGTTTAATGTCTCGATGAAGAACGCCCTGAGAGTGTGCGTACTGAAGAGCACTGCAAATGTCTATGCTGACTCTTAGAACAGTCTGTATGTCGCATCTGCCTTCTGGATACGTTCTCATAAGCTCGCGCAGACCCACTCCATCAACAAACTCGAGGACAAAAAACTGTTTTTCATCCTCTTTCCCGATGTCGTATATAGAAACAATGTTCGGATGGTTAAGCTTAGCTACTGCCTGTGCTTCGAGCATAAAACGAGAATGCGCCTCTTCGCTCAAGACTCCGCTTTTAAGCATTTTAATCGCAACAACGCGATTCAACACAGTGTCTCTAGCCTTGTATACGATGCCCCTTCCACCTTCACCGAGCTTCTTCAAGATGGCATATCTGCCATTCTGTAAGTGTTCAAGAGATGACAAGGGATTTTCTCCACGTTTCTACTATGTCGCATAGGCATAAAAGTATATCTAGATACCAATCTTCCAAAAACACATGTATCTTCACAATGAAGGTGTATTGGAGATTCAACCTATAAATAAGGGAGGTATAGTCACACAGCAG
>Ga0315309_1001795_pt1 | contig 12739 bp, 10 predicted proteins | sample TDP4_MG_FD_203080 | JGI IMG/M metagenome (GOLD analysis project Ga0315309, IMG submission 203080) | Freshwater sediment microbial communities from Lake Towuti, South Sulawesi, Indonesia - TDP4 | ecosystem: Environmental > Aquatic > Freshwater > Lake > Sediment | place: Indonesia: South Sulawesi...
GGAATCATGGTTGAGATTTTGGGAATCTCTGGAAGCCCCGTCAAGAATAGCAATATGGACCGCTTGGTTAAACTGGTTCTGGATTCAACCGGGTTGAAGTCAGAGTTCATCAAACTTTCCGACTGCAAGATCGATCCGTGTGACGCGTGCATGGTGGATAACCCTAAGTGGGGGAGGGTGTTTCCATGCCAGCTTGACAATCAGTGCATAAAGCAGGACGATTTCCAGAAGATAAGGCCGAAGCTTCTGGAAGCCGATGCGTTGGTAATCGGGGGATATACCTCCTTTCGTTCTGTCGATGCTAGGACCAAAACCTTCATTGAGAGATGCGGCATGACCGTTGCCCATTGTCCATTTCGGGAGAAGCCCCTTATGATGGGTAAGCTGGGCGTGTCCATAGCCTTGTGCAACACCAAAGAACACGGAAATGTGGTTGCAGATCAGATCGAATGGATGTTTCGTGAGTTGCAGATGCTTCCGGTCGCCAAGATCGTTGCCCAAGGCTCTTTCCCCTGCAGATTTAGGAGTAAATGCTTCGTAAGGCGTCTTAGAGCTGTGCCGCTTGACGCTCTTGAGTATCCTAAAGGCATAATACGGGATCCTCTGAGCGATAAAGAGGTTATCAAGGAAGCTCAAACTGCGGCCCAAATAATCAGAGAAACACTCGAAATGCGTCGAAAAGAAGCGATAAAATGTTAACTCTGAAGTTTGAAGATAACTTCTGCAACTGGTAGCTCAATAATAGCTTAGCCGCTATCAGTCTCTGTGAATGCGTCGGAGCGTTTGTTTTTTGGATTGCTTTCGTTGAACGGTTGACGATTCGGACTCTGTTGAGAAGGGCACTTTCTACACGGGAACGTGGAGCCATGTTTGAATAGTCGAAAACTCTTTTTGAAACAGAAAATAAGAATGATGTTGTCGACTGCATTACTGATTACCACAGTCTTTGGGGAATAAGAGAAATGGAGTTCGTTTTTCCAACAGAGTTTGTCAAGGAAGGAAGGGTCAGTGTCTTAGTGCCTAGACTTCGGGCTTTTGTCAAGGAGGCTTGGGAGTACGCGCCTTCTAAGGCGCCTGTTTTCTACAACCCAGCCATGGAGTTGAACAGGGACTTGGCAGTTCTGGCTCTACAAACATATCAAAGAATGGTTGGGCGTGAGGTTTCTGTGTGTGAGCCCTTGACTGGCTGCGGGGTCCGAGGCATAAGAATAGCCGTTGAGGTTGAAGAGGTTCGAAAGGTCGTCATCAACGACATCAGCTCCGAAGCCGTTAGGTTGGCTCAGTTCAACGTGCAGCACAACGATTTGAGTGAACGCATCTCGGTGGCGAAAGAAGACGCAAATCTCCTTCTAAACAGGTACGCCGCGCCACGCAAGAGGTTTGACTACATCGATGTTGACCCCTTCGGCTCCCCAATACCATACGTTGACTCGGCTGTGAGGGCTGTCCGAGACGGCGGACTGTTGGCTCTGACAGCCACCGACATGGCTCCCCTGTGCGGCGTGCATCCAAAGGCATGCGTTCGAAGATACGGCGGAAAACCGTTGCGCACCGAGTACTGCCACGAACTAGCGGTTAGGCTTATGTTGGGCGGTTTAGCCACGACAGCAGCCAAACACGACATAGGCATCAACCCAGTGTTCAGCTACAGCCTCTACAACCACGCCAGAGCTTATGCACTTGTTCATTACGGCGCAAAAAGAGCCGACAGAAGTGTTCAGAACATGGGCTGTATGCTTCATTGTTTCGCGTGTTTCCACAGAGAAGCATCCAAAGGAATTGTGTCACCATTGAAGCGAGAGTGTCCCGAATGCGGTTCAAGACTGCACACAGCTGGTCCTCTGTGGCTGGGCAAACTCTGGGACAGAGAATTTTCTGTCAACATGAAAAAGGAGCTGAAGGGAAAACTCCTCAAGCACAGAAAAGAAATCTTCAAGCTGGTTTCTCTAGCGGTAGACGAGGTTGAGGCGCCCGCCACCTACTATGTTATCGACAAGGTCTGTGACAAGTTCAATCTGCCCATTCCCTCAATCTCAAGAATTGTTGCGGAGTTGAAGAAGGCGGGCTTTCAAGCCGCCCTAACAAGCTTCAGCAGTAAGGCTGTGAGGACGGACGCACCCGCAAGGTTCATTAGGGAAACCGTTAAGGAATTATCATTCACACTGAAAAAACCCTGACAGAGGGCAGTTGAGTGAGACATGGCTTAGAAAAGGTTGAGTTTAACAAATGAAGGCGAAGCATTTCTTCTCTAATGTTTCTCGGTTTTCTCTGCTCCTCATAATTGTGATTTCTTTTGCTCCATTTTTCTCAACTGGCACAGCGGCGTCTTCAAGCTCTTACTACTACAAATTCGTGGTTGACAGAGACGGTTTTACGAGCATAACCGTGGCTTTCGAGAGTTCCGACACGACTGGTTCTTCGTGGGTTTTTGTGCCCAAGTTCTCAAATTGGAGCGAGAGCGTCACCGTTGGCAGCGTCACGCAGAGACAGACAGTGGAAACCAGCCAGGTGCCAGGTGTGAGCGAAGACTACTACTTCTATGAAGCCTTCAAGTTTTCCTATCGGTCATCGTCTGGATTCTTCAAAATGAACGTTCAGTTTAGCATGAGCACGGGAGCGTTAATCATAGAGCCCCGCGGAATATTCTATTCGCCCCAGATAGGCTTTGATAACACGTACACTACAGGCAGGGCTGAAGTCGTGTTTCCAAGGGGCTATACGGTGAAGGAAGCTATTGCTTCGGGAAGTAGCAACTACAGCCCCACGCAGACAACCGCCAACAGCGTGTCGTTTAGCCTCCAAGAGAACATTATGAGGCTGCAGGTTGAGTTCTCAACAGACGTCCGCACGCCCACCTTTACCACAATAAACGAGGGTGTTTTCACTTTTGAAGCCGTGAAGAGGTATGAGAACTACGCCCGTGACATTCTGAGAGTTTTCACCTCGGTTTATGGCAATCTCACGAGGCTGTTCAATGACACTCTCACCAACGTTGAAGTAAGGTTCTTCATTCCAGATTTTGACACCTTCCTCTCCGTGGGCGGCTACGTCCCCTTCACCGGCGGCGAAATCGGTGAGATAAACATCAACATATTCTTCGAGCGTGCTGTAAACGGAACCACAGAACTCATTGGGGTACACGAGCTCGTCCATCATTTCGTCTGGGAGGCCAGGTTGTCGCCCAACGATTTTCTCTGGTTTCACGAAGGCATGGCACAGTTTGTGAGCATCGAGACCGTTGACGCAATGGGCTACGAAGACGCCGCCCAAGAGGAGAGGGAGAGACTTGAGCAAGGAGCCGCAAGGCTGGGCGGAAACTTCGGTTTTGTTCAACAGTGGAGCCCCGACTCTCAGCCGCAGAGCATCGGAGCGTACTACGCGGCGTCTTATTACGTGGTCAACGAGTTAGCCAAGATGTACGGTGGGTTTGACTTTTACAGACGCTTCTTCGAACTGATTAAAAACGTGACCGTTGGCGACAACAACCTTCTCGCCTACTACCTCAGCAAGGCGGCGAAAGCCTCCGTAGCCCTAAAGCTGCAAGACTGGGGCTTCAGCGTCACAGACCTTTACACCTCCCCCCTACTAATCGATGAAGCGGAGAAAGCTATTGCAGGAGTGAGCCCGATTTTCCAGCCCTACAAGTTCTTGTCTGAATACTTTTTCAGGCAGGCGTTGCTCAGCTTTGAAGCTGGGAACGTGGAGAGAGCAAACGCGCTTCTTCAACTATCCATCTACATAGCCTATCTGGCTCCTCTGCTGACACTGTTAACAATAGCTGCCCTTCTCCTAATCGTCGTCTACATGCTTCACAGATACAGGGCGAAGACGAAACCAACCGTTCAGCCGCCGTTCACAACTACGGAAACAGTTGGGTAAAGTGGCGTACTAGCCATATTGAGAAACAAGCATTGCGTGTGCCTTATCGTAGGGTTCCAAGTGCACGACTTCTCTAACCCTGAAACCTCTGGACTTCAAGATGAGCTTCTCACGCTTGTAGACTTCCGTTGGCTCCTTTGTGACGTCGATGCTCTGAGCCTTGACATTCAACATGGTCCATCCGCCCTTCACGAGGAACAAGTCAGCGTTGTCTGCCAAAACCTTTGCCTGTTCAGGCTGCGCTATGTCACAGTATATGTCGTCAACCTTCCCAACGAGCGACGAATACCGCTCGGGGAGTCGGGCGTCGGCGAGTATGGGCGACATGTTAAGACGGAAAACGCATACGTTGTTGACGAGTTCACGGATACTGCGAGCCGCGAACTCCACGCAGTAGACGCTTCCTTTTTCACCCACTATATCAGAAACGTGACTCGCCGTGGTTCCAGAGGCTGCACCCAGATACAAAACCTTGTGACCCGGCTGAATGGGAACCGTTTCCAAGCCCTTGAGAATAGCCGCTGCGAGTTTGCTTCTGAAGGGGTCCCAAACCCTGTACTCCACGCCCTTGAACTTGATTAATCGTTCACCGTAGACGTTTTTTCCAGGCGCAAGATTTCTGGTTGAAAGTCTCTTGGTTCCGTCTTCCAGAGTTGTCCAGTAGATTTCTGGAAAGGCTGGGTGTGGCTTAACCTCTATGGCCACGTCTACTTCTCCTAGGCGGTCTTCGCTGTCGGGGTCTCTCGGGAAAGACCTTCGGAGGCGTAGGTGGAGGCTCAGCGTACTTTTCTTCAATCTCTCTCATTCTCTTCTCCAAGTCCGCCTTCAAAGAGTCGCCCAAATACTTGCCGCTGAAGGCGTCGGTTCGAGCAGCTATGGCTAACTTACCCGCCAGAGCCCTAGCGATTTTCCCCCTCTGCCAACGCTTAGCCTCGTGTATGAGCGTGTGCTGAAAGATTATCCCGTGTTTGGGCGGGCGCGTTCCACTCTTCAGTGACCTAAACAAGGCTTTCTCAGCGCCCAACACCTGTATGGTGCTGGCGGGCATCCTTGCCAGATTGCCCAATCCACCAGCGAGCGCTATGAGCCGCGCCCCCAACAGCGAACCAATCAAAGCCTGGATGTTCGGCGCAACACTCTCCATCGCCGAGTCCATGTAGCCCTCCATCTTCTGCCTCTCGTCATAAAGCAACAAGGTGTTGTTGCACAGAGCCTGAATCTGACTTAGGTCTTCTTGGGGCAAGTCGGCGCCCATAGACCTCTGGGCTGCCTCACCGACTTGCTCAGCCCTAGCTTTGGGTAGACCCTCCTTCTCCAGATTCTCCACGACGAAGTTCTCTCTTGTTCCGAGTCTGGAGACGAGGCGTGCGTAGGTTTCGTGCTTCTCTACTAGCCTGTCGAGTTCTGGAAAGTGGAGCCCGTACCACTCGCGTATCCTGCCCATGAAGAGGTTGACAGTCTTGTCGAGGTCGTCAACGGTCTGAATGGCCTGGGCCACAACCAAATCCCTTCTCTCCACAGCCTTACGCACACGCAACCTACTCAGTTCCATAGAAACCTTGTGCGTCCACTCTCGAAGCTCCTCAGCCTCCCTCACAAAGCCTGTTTGAAGGGCGAATCTCTCCAGGTCTGTACGAAGCAGTTCACCAGCGCTGGATGGGTGAGTGACCTCAACCGCAATCTTTAGTCTTTCGTGGGCGTTTCGAGCTATCTCGTTGTTTTCAAACACAAAGAAGGTGTAATCCTTCGTCTTCAGCCTCTCAACCAAGTCGATTAGTTCTTCGACGATTCTTCCTGTTTCCATCTTTGAAAGTCTCTCAGCAATTTCCTTTGGGTCTTTTGGAAACAGAGTGTAATCAACCAGTCTGTTCTCTTCGTCGAAGCCCAGAACACCCATGACACATTCAACAATAGTAGCTTTCATGCTTTCTTCCTCGTGTGTTCGCTAACCCTTTATTCGAACCAAACGAGATAAATCTATTCTAAAACATCTCCGAAGAAGAGAGGGCTCCCAATTTGCGGTTGAGAGCGAAAGACTTGGCGCTGATGTGTGTTTTCGCAGCCGTTTATTCGGTTCTCTCGGCTGTTTCACTCTTCCCAGTCATCGGCGCTGTTGGAAGATTCATCACGTTAGCTGCCGTTATGGCTCCGCTGATTGGGATGATGCTTGGACCGTACGTGGGAGCGGCTGCTGTTTCTATAGGGGGACTGATAGGCTGGTCCATAACTCAAACGGGCGCGTTCGGTTTTCTCAGTTTCGTTCCTGGAGCCTCCACAGCCCTCTGTTCTGGCTTGCTCTACAACGGCAAGCGGTCGCCGTCTCTCGCCCTATACGTGATGTTGTTTCTGCCGATGGCTTTCTACCCCACCATCGGCTCTGTGTGGCTCTATCCATACTATCTCTGGTTTCAACTAATCGGGTTGATTGTCTTGGCGTCGCCTCTGAGTTCGAGGGCGAGAAAGTCTATGCGCAATCCAGGGCATCTTTCTAAGCTGGGTTTTGGGGTGGGAGTAATCTCTTTTGCGACGACACTGTTTGGTCAAATCGTCGGCACCCTCATGTTCGAAGTTATGTACTGGCCCCTTCTCATTCCACAAATCGAAGCTTGGAGAACAAACTGGCAGATGGTCACCTTCACGTATCCGGTGGAGAGGGCAATAATCACTCTGATTGCAGCAGTTATCGGAACGCCCCTCATCAAGGCATTAAGAACCTACGGGTTTCAAGTCGGGGAACCAAACCATGAAAACTGAAGTACACGTCCTAGGCATACACACCAGACTGATAAAACCCGGAGAAAACCTTGTTGACGTAATCCTCGAAGCCGCAAACAACCAAAAATCGACAATCGAAGACGGAGACTTACTGGTAATCGCGAGTAAGGTTGTGGCTACGAGTCAAGGGCGCCTAAAGAAACTGAGTACCATCAAACCAAGCCGAGAAGCGGCAAAACTTGCTGAAGAGTACGGGTTGGAACCCAGCTTTGTGGAAATCGTGTTGCAGGAGGCTGAAGCGGTTTATGGAGGAGTCTCCGGAGCGTTGCTCACACTAAGAAACGATGTTCTCACGGCAAACGCTGGTGTGGACCAAAAAAACGCTCCGAAAGGCTATGCCACCCTATGGCCCAAAAACCCCCACAAGAGCGCAGAGAAAATTCGAAGAGAATTGTTTCGGAAGACCGGCAAGCGTGTCGGGGTCTTGATAGTCGACAGCCGAGTCACACCTCTTCGCATGGGAACGACAGGCGTCGCCATTGGGATAGCTGGATTCGAGCCCGTGAGAGACCACAGAACCAGAAAAGACCTCTACGGCAAACCCATATCAATAACGAGACACGCCTTGGCTGATGACTTAGCCAGCGCAGCCCACCTGATCATGGGTGAGTCAAACGAGCAGACGCCAGCGGTTTTGATAAGAAACGCTCCAGTGAAACTCACCGATAAAGTTGAGCCGTCTTGGGTTTTGATCTCAGCTGAACAGTGCCTCTTCGCCAAGCACATAACACGAAGGGGTATCAAAGAGTGTCCTTGAACAGGTCCTCATCCTTTGAGATGAGCAGGTCTGCGGACGAGGCGTTTTCTCTCCAACCAACACCGCCGAGACCCTTGATCACCACCACTGGCACGCCTTCTTTGCCCTGACCCATCAACAACTCGGCGGCAGACGCCATCTCGTCCGCAACAGCAGTGTTTTTCACCTTCAAGACATAGTTGAACAGGTCTCTTTGACCGCGATAGTCTCTGAAGGGAGCGATGCCTGCGATTCCTATGGCGAATTCCACCTGACCGCGCCTGAACGGGCGACTGTAGGTGTCGCTTATTATGACTGCCACTTTTTTCCCAGTCAGTTTAGTGATTTCCGAACGAATTCTCTCAGCCCACGCGTCTGGGTCTCTGGGCAGCAGGGCGTAGGCGTCTTCGCCTTCCACGTTTGACTTGTCCACTCCTGCGTTGATGCACACCAAGCCCTGCTTGTTTTCGACGATGATGATTTCTGGGGACGCCTTCACCACGCTTCTGGTTTCTCGCAGTATGAGTTCGACGAGTCTCGGGTCCCTCAACGTGACCTTGGCTATCTTCTCAGCCTCTTCAGAGGGCTCCACGTCTCTCAGCCTCACTGTTCTTCCTTCTGCCTTTGACACCACCTTGTGCGCAACCACCACCACGTCGCCATCGTTCAGGGCAACGCCTTCCCTCCGCATAGCGGCGACAATCATCTCGCTCAGATTATCACCTTGCTTCACCATCGGAAAACTCTCTAATCCTGTGACGCTCACGGTCCTAGCCACACGCGGGTCCTCCATCCACGCAAAACTTTCTAATCTATTACGCCCAGCCTAACTTAAATAACCAGTGAAACAACCAAATAGTGCAACAACCAGAGGAGACAAACCCAAAAATGTCGAATCGATTGGCTGTTGAAATCGCGGGACTGAGACTCCCCAACCCAACCATGCTGGCGGCTGGAGTCCAAGGTCTTTCTGGGGCGTCACTGCGTGAAGCAATCAAAAACGGCACGGGCGCGGTGGTCACCAAATCAATGTGCCTAAAACCTCGCATAGGCTACGCCAATCCAGCAGTGGTTCAAGTGAGCTGCGGCTTGCTCAACGCCATCGGACTGCCAAACCCAGGCGCCAGAGACTTTGCAGAGGAGATAAGAGAGCTGAAAAAGAGCGGAGTGAGTGTTCCAGTAATCGCCAGTGTCTTCGGATTCTCTCCACAAGAGTTTGCAGAAACCGCGCGCATCTTGGCTGGTGCCGGCGCAGACGCCGTCGAGTTGAACGTGTCATGTCCCCACGTGAAGAGAACGGGTTCGGAAATCGGTCAGAGTCCAAGTCTCGTGGCTGGAGTGGTTGAGCGAGTCAAAAAGGTTGTGGATAAACCTGTTATTGTTAAGCTGAGTCCAAACGTCTCCGACATCGTTGAGGTGGCTGAGGCTGGAGTCAAAGCGGGCGCAGACGCGGTCTGTGCCATAAACACGGTTCGAGCCATGGCGATAGACGCTGAAACCGCCAAGCCCATATTAGCCAACAAGATAGGCGGGTTGTCTGGTCCAGCTGTGAAGCCGATTGGCGTGCGATGTGTCTACGAGATTTACGAGGCTGTCAAGGTTCCCGTCATCGGCTGCGGCGGAGTCGCCACCTGGCGAGACGCGGTGGAGTATATTCTGGCTGGAGCCACGGCGGTTCAGATAGGAACAGCCGTTGCCTCTCACGGTTTAGGGGTTTTCAAGTCGGTTTCGAGGGGGATTGAATCCTACCTCAAGAAGAAAGGTTTTAGGAGTGTGAAAGAGATTGTCGGCTCATCTCACCGCCGCTAACAACATGCGAACACTCAAGATTCTCAGCGTCAAAAACGAGACACCCACAGTCAAGACCTTCACTTTTCACGACGTACTCTGCGCCAAAGCCAAGCCCGGACAGTTTGTGATGGTTTGGATTCCAGGCGTGGACGAGGTCCCCATGACGCTTTCGGCTATGGGTTTGGGGAAGGATTCTTCTATAACTGTGGAGAAGGTTGGCGTTGCCACCAGAGCGCTTCACAAGATGAAAGTTGGCAACCTCATTGGGATTCGTGGACCCTTCGGAAACTCCTTCACGCCCACTGAAGGCAACGTGATGATTGTTGGAGGAGGAACCGGACTGACTTCCTTGGCTCCTTTGGCGGAGAAAATCGCAGATTTAGATGTGGAGATCACTTTCTTGCTCGGGGCTAAGTCTCGTGGTCAGCTTCTGTTCGTGGACAGAGTTAAGACTGCTCTCTCGAGGGTGAACGGCAGAGTCGTCGCTGTCACGGAGGACGGTAGTTACGGGTTGAAGGGGTTGGTGACCAAACCAGCAGAACAACTTCTGGCTAAGGAGAAGTTTGACATGGTCTATACCTGTGGTCCGGAGCAGATGATGCACAGAATGTTTCTACTAACTGAACGTCACAAGACGCCTCTTCAAACCAGTCTAGAGCGCCTCATGCGCTGCGCCATAGGACTCTGCGGAACCTGCGTATTAGGCAGATTTCGAGTCTGCAGAGACGGACCAGTCTTCTCAAGCCAGCAACTGCGAGAGGTCAAAGAGGAGTTTGGACGCTTCAAGCGTGGCTTCGACGGAAAGAGAATACCTTTTAAATGATTTTCTATGTCGGCATACGGCGTTGTCAGGTTCTAAGTTGAGTTGCTATTTTCTTTCCAAAATCTGTGCATTTGGGAAGCTCTCCCTCTGTGACCGGTCCCTTCACCTCGTCGACTCTTATTGACAGCCCAGGAGTCATTAGCTTTAGGGCTGGAACCTTTTCGCTTATTCTTTTCTCCATTTTCTTCACAGCTTTCTCGAAGTCTTTTCCTAGGTAGGTGTCAAAAACAGCAACCCGTTTCGCTTTTAGTTCAAGTTTGCCTAATTCGTCAATAAACTTCATAATTGTCAGAGAAGGACTTCCCCAGTGATTTGGAGCCCCAATCAGAATTGCATCCGAATCACTTGGCTTCTTGAAGTCGATTTCCTTGACATCACTAATCTCAGTTTCAATTCCCTTGAGTTCTCTCATTCCTTCTGCGATCTTCTCTGCCACAAGCTTTGTGTTGCCATATTTTGTGTCATAAACGATGAATACTCTTGCCAAGAATACTCCCACACACCACGTTTCTTGTTTATGATAGCCCAATTATTATTTGTAGCTTTTGCTTGTCTATGCGTGCACGTGTTGAAGTCATGAAAGATCTGTGGTTAGACTCGTGTGAGCATCAAAATCTAGGAGGAAACGCCCTGTCACACTGTTATCTGGTAAAGGAGAAGCATGGAAGTATGGATTGAATCAAAATCCTTTTACTTGAGGCTTCTGCTGTTATTCTCTTTGATTTCAAAGTCGGTTGGCACTAATGGAGCAGAGAGAGAAAAACGCCTTTGATACGCTGGCTAAGCCTGTTCGGAGGCTGATTGAGCAGAAGGGCTTCTCGGCGACAACCGAGCCACAAGAGAAGACCATACCCAAGATTCTCGAGGGAAAGAACGTTCTTCTCATATCGCCCACAGCCACCGGGAAGACCGAGGCTGCCGTGCTTCCAGTCTTGAACATGCTTCTTCAAACAGTGGAGCGACCGTTTGGAATCAAGATTCTCTACATCACGCCGCTTCGGGCTCTGAACCGAGACTTGCTAGAGCGTCTAGAATGGTGGTGCAACAACCTCGACGTCAAGTTGGCTGTGAGGCATGGAGACACAGAGACGGGCGAAAGGACGAGGCAGTCTCGCAGCCCGCCAGACATGCTAATCACCACGCCAGAGACCCTGCAGGCGATTATGCCGGGCTGGGTCATGCGCCAGCACCTTCAGCAGGTCAGGTGGGTCATCATCGACGAGGTTCACGAGATGGCTGACAGCAAGCGGGGCAGCCAGCTCTCACTAGCCTTGGAGAGGCTCAGGTGGATAACCGGCAGAGAATTTCAAATCATTGGGTTGTCCGCCACTATAGGCAGCCCCGAGAAGGTGGCTCAGTTTCTCGTGGGAAACGGACGCCCAGTGGAGATAGTGAAGGTGCCTGTTGCCAGGCTCATGAAACTGAACATATTGTTTCCTCAGCCCACCCCAGACGATGCCGAGCTCGCCTCCACGCTGTTCACTCACCCAGAGGTTGCTTCTCGGCTCAGGGTCATTCGCAAGTACATCGAGAAGCAGAAGTCGGTCTTGTTGTTCACCAACACGAGAGCCATCTCGGAGGTCTTAGCCAGCCGATTCAAGGTCTGGGACATAGACTTCCCTGTTTCCATTCACCACGGCTCTTTAGCCAAGCCTTCACGAATAGCCGCTGAAAAAGGGCTGAAGGAGGGTTCCTTGAAAGGACTTGTAGCCACGAGCTCGCTGGAGCTGGGCATCGACGTCGGAAGAATCGACATGGTGATTCAGTACATGAGTCCGAGACAGGTGACGAGGCTGATCCAGCGTGTGGGGCGGAGTGGTCATCGCATAGGGCGAATGGCGAACGGGCTCATAATCACCATGGATTCGGATGACACGCTTGAGGCTATGGTCATCGCTCGCATGGCGTATAAGGAGGAGCTGGAGCCTGTGGACATACCCGCGAAGCCGTATGACGCCCTAGCCCACCAGATCATCGGGTTGTTGATGAAGAAGAAGCGCTGGTACTTCTACGAGATTTACGACATGTTCAAGAAGGCTTATCCCTACGCTGATTTAGCCGTTGAAGACATACAGAAGGTCTTGACTTACATGCATCAGCGCTTTCCACGGTTGGCTTGGGTCTCCTTCGAAGACATGCTCGCCATAAAACCCCGCAGAACGAAAGCCCTGTACGAGTACTACTTCGAGAACCTATCGATGATACCCGACGAGAAACAATATTTGGTGGTCGACGAGTCAACTGATTCAGCCATAGGCGTTCTGGATGAGGCTTTTATGGCGGAGTACGGCAAGCCAGGCGTCAAATTCATAATTCGGGGTAGCCCGTGGAAGATCCAGAGCGTTTACGGTGACAAACTCTACGTGAAATCGGTTGACGACCCGACTGGCGCTATTCCGAGCTGGGTTGGCGAGGAGATTCCTGTGCCTTTTGATGTTGCGCAGGAAGTTGGCTGGGTGAGAGGATTCGTTGAAGACCAGATGAGAAGCGGCGCTGAGTCAGAGGTGGTTGCTGCTCGGTTGGCTAAGAGGTATCCAGCCGAGAAGGATGTCGTCATGCGGGCGTTGTTGGAGACTGTTGAGCACGTGAAGAGAGACTGCTTGGTTCCCACTGACAAGAGAATTGTCATGGAGGATTGGGAGGAGTTCGTCATAATCCACGCCAACTTTGGCTCTCTCACCAACCGCGCCCTCGCTCAGCTGCTTGGTCACGTCTTGACGGAGCAGACGGGCTAC
>Ga0315309_1001796_pt1 | contig 12737 bp, 13 predicted proteins | sample TDP4_MG_FD_203080 | JGI IMG/M metagenome (GOLD analysis project Ga0315309, IMG submission 203080) | Freshwater sediment microbial communities from Lake Towuti, South Sulawesi, Indonesia - TDP4 | ecosystem: Environmental > Aquatic > Freshwater > Lake > Sediment | place: Indonesia: South Sulawesi...
GAGACTTTGATCAGTCATCCACGCTATTCTCCTATAGAAGAAGGTTAAATTCTACCTAAGTGAAAAAGCTTGCGAGGACGAAACGCCACTTGTACCTCATTGTTAAGTGTTACAAATGTGGGAACCTTCTCTTAGCACGAAGTGGTGGAAAGACAAAAATGTGTCCTTACTGTGGCTCACTATTAAAGTTAGACAAAGTAATAATAACCGTAAAAGCTCAATCTGCACGCGAAGCTTCGAAGAAGTTACGTCTACTTAAGGAAAAAACTGTCAAAAAGCATTATCATCCAACGTACTCTCCTTCTCCAGATCGATAGTAATTTTTTCCGTCTTCACCCAGAAATTTCACCACTTTACCGGCTGTGATTAGCTCGTCCAAACATGGAAGAACTTCTAGAAAAAAGGCTTGAGCGGAAAGCCCCATCGCCTCCTGAATTTGATTTAAGTTTAGCTTTTCATACTTCCTAAGTAATTGACATAATTTAACTGTCACCGCTAGTCGCGAGAGGAATGGTGTTGGCTTCGGTTTCTGAAGTTCAATCTCCTTAGCTTTCCCGTAAAAACGCCTTTGCATTTCAGACTTGAGTTGGTCATCAGATATCTGAGAGAAAGTGCGATCTGGTTCTACGTATACATGGAACGCATGTGGAATTAGTGGAAGGTTTATGATAGCTTCTCCGGGCTTAAGATAGTGTAAATAGCTTGCTTGGTCGTCGGTGAGTTTCATTGCACCTTTTAGAACAGCCTGATCATCCTCGGTTTTAACTTCGTGACAGATTCTTGTCGCCGCATTTTTCACTATTTCCCTTGAAATTTGTGTTGGAAACTGGCTGATAATGATCACACCTTCACCAAACTTTCTTAACTCCGATATCATCCGCTCTCCAATTGAAGGAGGGTCCTCTAAACGTCTGGCTGGAACGATGCTGCGCGATTCCTCAATGACTGTCACGTGTTGAAGTTTGGAGGGGGCTCGTTCAGTCCGATAATCGTAGATTAACTTCAGTAAAATTGATGTGAAAATTTTCCGCACTTCCTCCTCCTTGAAGTGTCCTAATTCAATAGAGACAAAATTTTGTAGAAGAGATTCCAAATCAATTGCAGATGATACGTTCAGGGCCATGCCAGCTTGACCTTCGGTTAGTGGTTTGATACGCCTGAGTAACGCCAATTTCGTTTCCCGCCGATAGTACCTTGCCCTTTTATCAGATAAACGTTTCAAATTCGAGTAAAAACGCTGCATGTGTGGGGGAAGAGGTATACCTGAGGCATCTTTAAAAAATGAGGAACTCGGGTAATCAATATAGCTTCCAAGACCATCAACCATATGAAGCCGCTCACCTGGTGCAACATACAAGCGAAAACTATCACAATTTCCCTCTTCGTTTAAGACGTATCTTGGATGTACTATCGCACGCTCATAAACAAGACCGCAACGAGAACACACAGGTTCTCCATCAGCAACTATTATTCCTCCACCACATTCCTCGCAAGCTTCACCTAGCTTTTTGGTAACTCGAGGTATCTCCAAGGAGGAAGCCCCCGTATTTACCATAAAATTTATCTAATTTTTAATTATCATGTTAAATTTAGCTTAAAACTAAAATTTAAGTTAATTGAGACCTTATAATTCTAAACAGAGCATATTTTTTCCTTTTTAATATATGTGAACATGGGAGGGAGACTGAGAGAAGAGCAAAACTGATCAAAATCCAAAGAGAGTCAAAAGCAAAATAAGTTTCCTCATCACCAATTCATACAAGTTTGAGCTGAGGAAAAAACATGTCCACAATTGCTGGAAGGAAATTCCATGAAGAACTTGGTCTCTTGCTTCAAAAATCTGTGACTGTTGTCACTACAACCGGTAAAACCTATACTGGAAGCTTGATAGGTTATGACCCTGATACGATGAGCTTGTGCTTGGCGAATGCCAAAGATGAGGCGGGGCTAGCACTCGTTCGGATATTTATTAACGGAAGTATTGTTGCCCAACTTTTTACAACGGAAAAACCATTCGATCTCCGTGGACTAGCCGAGAGATTGGAGAAGGTCTTTCCGAAAATGGTCAAGTTGTACGAAGAAGCGGGCGTCATCGTCGTCATGGATAAAATAAGATTAACGGAAAAAGGTTTAGTGGAAGGAGCAGGTCCCGCCGCAGAGAGGGTTCAGCGAGTCTACGACGAGTTCATGCGCGCAGCGACCAAGTAAGCTATACAAAACCTGGGAAATCAGGCTTAGACTGAAAGTTGGGTAAGCCGTAAAGCTCTAAAATCTTACGTGTCTCATTTGCCGCAGTTTCAAGCCTGCTTAAATCTATTTTTAAATTCAAAATTTTGCATAGCATTTCTAATACTACTTGAGCTGCAATAACATCTGGATAAATACCCAGGGTTTCGGCAAGCAGACAAAATCCACGCATTCCCTTTAACTTCGCTAAGCCGACAAGAAGACCTGCCGCTCCTACCACCCTTCCTTGGATAAGATTGACTCCACAATTGAGAATTTCATTCAGTGTCTCATGGCTTTCAGCAGTACCGTATACTTTTGGAACACTGCCAATTTTCTCCCTCTTTAAGCCGCCCATGCAAGTTACCAAACGGCATCCTAAGCTTCTGGCGAGATCAAGTACCTTTCCGCAAAGTGCATACTGACCATAAGGAGTTAGAGCCTGAGTATTTCCATAAAGCACCATTAGATCACGTGATTCATCATGGGAATGGCAATAATAAAGCTCATTAACTGGCGACCGAATGGAACCACCCTCAACGCAGATAGATACATTCTGAAATGTCGGGGCGTGAATCTCACAAAATTTGGTAGCTTTAAGTTCATTAATTAGGTGCAAAGCCGCAATATTGGCTACAAAACCAATACCCGGTAACCCTTCGATTAAAACTGGTTCATGAAGAATCGGTTTCTCAAGCATATGAACAATAATCTCAGCCAGGAACAAGCCTCCAACACAGAAATATCCTAAAAACTCATAATTAAACGCTAAGAGCTTGTGGTGCTATGTCATTCGAAATCCGGGAGCGAGACATTTTAGCTAAAATAGGAAAACTGAAAACAAAACATGGAAAAATCGAGACCCCCACCTTACTCCCGGTAGTTAATCCACTAGCCCAACCTGTTTCTACTCAAGAGTTGTGGAAGAAATTTGGGTGCCAAATCATTATTACAAATGCTTATCTTATCAAGAAAAATTTCGAAAAAACCGCCTTGGAAAAAGGTGTTCACAAACTCCTTAACTTTCCAAGAGCAATTATGACTGATTCTGGAGCATACCAAATTCTTGTTTACGGCGAAGTGAAAACCACTCCAGAAGAAATCACCAAATTTCAAGAACAAATTGGAACAGACATCGCTGTTATCCTTGACATCCCAACTGGCTGGCAAACCGACCGCCACTACGCAGAATGGACTGTTAGAGAGACCCTCCGCCGTGCCGCGTTGACACTTAAACTAAAAATGAAAAATGACATCCACTGGGTTGGTCCAGTTCAGGGAGGAAACCATTTGGATTTAGTTGCTCTCTCAGCCCAAGAGATCAGCAAACTACCTTTCTCAATCTATGCGCTAGGCAGCCCAACACAGGTAATGGAGCGATATCTCTTTGATGTACTCGTTGACATGATTATTACAGCGAAAATGAATTTGCCGCCAGAGAAGCCTCTTCATCTCTTCGGTGCGGGACACCCCTTTATGTTTGCCCTTGCAATCGCTCTTGGCTGCGACATGTTTGACTCTGCGGCATATGCAATCTATGCGCGACAAAACCGATACATGACGGAGTACGGAACAGTAAAGATCGAGCAGCTAAAATATCTCCCATGCCAATGTCCGGTCTGCACAAAGCATGACGTTACTGATCTAAAGGCAAGTCCCAAACCAGAAACAGAGAGATTACTAGCTGAACATAACCTCTACGTAAGCCTCGCAGAAATCAAAAGAGTAAAGCAGGCAATCGTAGAGGGCAGGCTTTGGGAACTACTGGAATTACGCGCTCGGAGCCACCCCTCTCTGCTTCAAGCTCTTAGAAAAATCTGCAGTTACGCTGATTATATAGAGAAACACAGCCCAATCACAAAAAAAAGAGGGATTTTTTACTTCGGTCCAACAGGACTTTGCCGACCTGAAGTAATTCGACATCAAAAACGAATCCAAGAGAACTATAATCCGCCAAAAAGGGCTGAGGTGTTGATCTTATTACCTCAAACATCCGTAAAACCATTTCACAATTCGCCTGAATATAGAAAAATCATTCGCGCTATCACGCAAACCTTGGGGAAAAAAATTCCCAAGATTCATATATGCACTTATGCAGCGCCTTTCGGAGTAGTACCATTAGAAATAGACGACACATATCCTCTCTCCCAATTTGAAATGATATGGCCACCAGACTACGAAACTATTCACTACGTTGCGAAGCAAATCTCAGATTACCTGTCTATGGGCCGCTACAAAACAGTGGTTTTTCATAATGACCCAAGAAATTGGGGAAACGCTATTTTGAACGCCAGCCGACAAATGTGTAAAATGCGGAACATACAGTTTTTCATTAGTTCGAACAAATTGGACCCGTGGAGTTCAAAATCACTTCAAACGCTCCAAAATGTACTGAAAACGTCGCTTGCGAAGAAGGAGTGATAAAAAAATTGGCAGTCAATATCGACCTACACGTTCATACCAGTTTCTCAGGAGACAGTTCTGTCACACCAAAACTTCTCATTGAAAAACTGAACGCTCATCCCTTAATCACCGGGATAGCACTTACAGATCATGACACAATGAGAGGATACGACGTAATTCACAAGCTGGCAGAGCCCTATTTGGGTATCGTAATTATTCCAGGTATTGAAGTAACAACTTTGCAAGGCCACCTAATTATTTTGGGCATAAACGAAAAACCAAGGCGCCCTTTAACAGTTTGGGAAGCATTCGACTATGGTAAAAGCATTGGCGGCGTCGTGGTCATCCCTCACCCTTATCGTGCCTCCTCGGGCATATGCGATTTTGCCAAGTCGGTTACTGCAGACGCGATCGAAGTGATTAACCCAAACGCGAGCGAACACGAGAACCACCGAGCCCTTAAACTCTCAAAAGACCTTGGTCTACCTGGGACCGCTGGCAGCGACTGCCACAACCCTAATCAAATGTGGAAAGCTTTCACAGAGATCGATGCAAACCTAAAAATAGACGATATTTTGAAAGCCATAAAAGATGGAAAAATTCGACCGCGCAAACTTGGCTAAACGTTTTATGCGAAGGTTAAAAATCATGGAAAAATCGCTGAAATAACATTACACCCACATACCTTCGTAACTTGTTCTTGCCCGTTCTCTCCGCTCCTCCAGTTCAACTTCAATCTCGCGAGCATCTTTGACTAATGAGGATACGTCAACATTTAACCCGTAGATTCGGCAAATTTTGTCTATTGCTACAGCTGCTGCATTAGGGTCAGGGCGAGTTAAAGTCGCGTATGGCAATATCGCGAGAGCAGGAAAGTTATTTGTTTCGAATATAGTTAGCATGACGGCGATCGGGCCAGTGACATATAGGCCGGGCTCCAAAAACGGAGCGCCGAAAGCTTCCACCTTATGAGAAAAGGCTTTTGTGGAAACAACACGCATTGAGCTATCTCCAGTCTTGAAATTATTATCTAAACCGCCAATGAGAACAGCCTCTTTGAACTTTTTAGCGGTGACCCACTCAGCCAACGTTTTTGCAAACGTAATTTCCTCGCTACGATGCGGTGGAAATTCTGACTTCATAAATATGAAACGGTCTAACTTGTAAATCTCGAATGGAGTAACCAATCGATTGCTTGTCATCGTTACAAAGGGCGGCATCAAGTCGGTCTCAACATAGCCGATTCTCTCAGCTTTAAGCGAGTCAATGAGGTGCGAAACCGCGATGTAACCAGTTGCGCCAATTCCATGGAAACCTGTAATGAAAACACAGTTCTCGAAACGCTTTCTTGGGACGATTATATGGATAGGCATATAGTAAACCTTCGATAGAATCATTAGCCATAAAAACCATTGCTATAGAAAAATCTTTTGTGCTGAGGCGATAACGACGGAACCAATAAAAATTAAGTTTCTCGGCGGAGCCGGAGAGATTGGCAGATCCGCTGTAGCTATTAAAGTTGAAAATAGGCAGTTTCTCTTTGATTATGGTGTAATGATGGACCATGAACCGGGCTTTCCTGCGCATATTTCACCACGTGAAATTGATGCGATCATACTCAGCCACGCCCACCTTGACCATTCCGGAGCCATCCCGATGTTCCATATTAGAGAACATACACCGGTCTATGGAACAGCGCTTACATTCGAGTTAGCCCGCATATTAATTTCAGATTTCATCCATTTGTCCAGTTACTACCTTCCCTACGAATATCTCGACTTGGAGAGCATGATAAATTGCGTTATTCATATGCGTTACAATGAATCGGTCGAAATAGGAGAGACTCAAATTAAATTCTTGGACGCAGGGCATATCCCAGGTAGCGCTCAAATTCTAATAAACGCCTCAGATCGGAGGGTTCTTTACACAGGAGACTTTAACACACTTGATACCCGCCTTTTGAATGGCGCTGACAATAATTATCCAGATCTTAACGCTGTGATCATCGAAGGCACCTATGCAAATGAAGATCACCCTAACAGGGAAACTCTTGAAACAGACTTCGTTAAGCGAGTTACTGAAATTGTAGAGGGTGGTGGAACTGTATTGGTTCCAGCCTTCGCCGTAGGGAGATCCCAAGAGATACTTTGCGTGCTCACCGCACACCATTTTGAATACCCAATTACGATCGACGGAATGGCACTAGAAGTTAACGAAGTCATTATGCGTTACCCAGAAAGCCTCCGCGATTCCAAGCTCTTTATGAATGCAATTCATACAGCAAATTGGATAGGCGGCTGGAGAGACAGGAGGATAGCAACCAAGAAACCAGGCGTAATCATCTCGCCAGCAGGCATGCTAAAAGGAGGCGCCGCAGTTTTTTATTTGGAGAATTTAGCGAAAAAACGGGAAAATGCCGTCTTTCTGATTAGTTACCAAATACCCGGTTCTCCGGGTAGAGAGTTACTGGAGAAGAAGCAATTTATCATAGGCGGAAGAACACGAAGAGTTGAAGCGTCAGTGGAACGCTTTGATTTCTCATCACACTGTGGAATGAAAGAATTGCATGAAGCCGTAAGGAGGCTTAAAGGCGATCCTACTTTATTCGTGATGCATGGAGCAGAGGGAAACTGCCAGCAATTCGCTGAATGGATAAAAGGAGAGGTAGGTTTGAACGCTGTAGCACCGAACGCTGGAGAGGTACATTATATTTAACAGGAGAAAAAAATGACGCACATTCTCATAGTGCCCATTGGTCAAATCGATTTAAACATATTGAATATCCTCAGAGACAAATTAACCCAAATTTTTCCTAATACAAACTGTAACATTCTAAGGGATGAAATGCCAATTCCAAGACAAGCGTATAACTTCACGCGTAGCCAATTTTTTTCTACACAACTCCTTGAAGCCCTCACCGCATATTCGAAGCAAGCAGAGGCGGATCGAATCTTAGGAGTCACAAGCGTAGATCTCTACGTTCCAAACCTTAATTTTGTCTTTGGAGAAGCCCAGTGCCCTGGGAGAACAGCGCTAATCTCACTCCACCGACTCCAACCGGAATTTTACGGTTTTTCACCGAACGCAGAACTTTTCCTTGAGCGCATTTTAAAGGAGGCTGTCCATGAATTAGGTCACACGCTTGGACTTGGACATTGTGAACGGCCCGAGTGCGTGATGTTCTTCTCTAATAGCATCTTAGACACTGACCGCAAATACAGTTCATTCTGTAAGACATGCAATCGGACATTGGAAAGAAATCTGGAAATTCTAGCTGAAAAAAATTGAAAATCCTAGACCTCGACGATCTCGCATTTTATTCTCTTCAGAATCTCATCAGCCTTTGCTGGTTCAACTTTTAATGTATACAATTTATGTGGAGTTCTCAACTTTAGTTTTACAACGTCCTTAAGTCGTTTTACACGACAGGCTTCTGCCCTTTCAGAAAGCCCGACAAACTTATCGGGATCGTATATCTCCTCCGGCATTTACTTACACCTTCCAACTGGTCATGGCATGAAATAAGACAAACATATAGAAAACTGGTTTAAACTTTGCTTAAAGTCCTCAACTCCAGTTTATCATGAAATACTACTTAAGCGCAGCCGGAAAAGTAGAAGCCCCTGCAGGTAACACAGCAACGTTAGGACGCGTATACGCCTTTGCAGTTTCAAGAATGGCGCCGTCAAGATCGCTTGCATAGCCAATCCCCATCTCTTCGACCATCTTCTGAGTTAATCCGTCTGTAGCGATGATTAATCGTTTTGTTTTTGTCAACTGCCTAAGCCTTGCACCCATAGGACCGCCTGATGGTGAAATCTTACACTCAGGTATCCAACTGTAGATTGTGTCTGGAGATGCCTTTTCCCTTAAAATCTCATACAACCCAGATCCGACTCCATTCGAACACGACGCCGCAAGAATTATTGTGCCGCCTTCCTTAGTAATCAAATCCGCAGCTATAACTGCCTTGCAAGCTTGGGCAAGCTCAGCCTCTAAAGGATAACCAGAAGCAACAGTGACATCCACTTTTTCTGGAATGGTAACTCGATAGACACGATTAAAACTTTCAATACCCGCTTTAAGAGCACGCTCAACATCGCCTGCCACCACGTTAACAACCTCATTCCTCATATTCAGAATCGCGTCGACTTTCACGTTCAATCCCGCCAGCCTTGCTACCTCAAGCATATCTTCCCATATTGGATTTCCTTCGAGTATACCGAGGACTGTATTTGGCTCCTTTGCCATACTGTGATTTCCAACTACAGTTTCTTTTCCAGAAACTCCGGGAAGGATTATCTTGGGGCCGCCACTAAAGCCTGCGAAATAGTGAGGTGCTATAGTTCCTAAACCGATTTTTACGTCTGCTTCCATGACGGTCTTGTTTAGTAAAATCGGGGTACCCCTAGATGAAAACCCCAAGTTGACAAGTTCTTGTTTATTCTCAGAGTCGTGAACTATGACTTTCACTCGGCTGAGATTTTCTTCCCCAATTTTAAACTTTAATGCAGCACCGCTCGGAAGACCATGCGTCCCACGGGCAATCACCACAGTAACATTGCTACTGCTTACACCAATCTTATTCAACTCCTCCAAAAGGACTGAAATCATAGATGAGGTTGGCGTTGGGCGTAGGTGATCGTCGCTAATGATTACAACCCTATGTGCAGGCACTACAAACTCATCTAATCTCTTCGAGCCTACAGGATTATTAATCGCCCTACGAATTTCCCCTTTCACATCGGTTACACCTTGAACATCCCTAGGACTAGCCACCGCTACTATGTTCCAGTCGCGGGGAGGTTCAAACTCGAAGGGTTTTCCTTTATAGTAGATCCAGCTTTGACTCATACTCCATCCCAAAGTTATCTTGAGAAACCATTCTTTAGAGCTTTATTTCCAACCTAGCAATAAATTCGCTTATTTTCTATGTTACTTTGTTGGAGCTTTCCATTTTCTGTCAAAATATATGCTTTTACCCTTAGCTGAAACTGGAATTCCTATTATAATAGTAGCTTCTGGAAGTAACTTCAAGCGTCTGGCTCCAGCTCCGACTCGATACATCGTTCGGTTGTCAACATTATGAAGGCTAGCTGTTTTCACCGCTGACCCTAATGCAATTCCAAGGTCTATCGACTTGAAAACGCATGTTGGTCCCAAGAAGTCCTTTCCGGGTATTCTCTCGGTCTTGTTAAAGTTGGCACAAGTCGTAAATCCGCAGGCGCCACAATCCGAGTCCCCAACGCTCTTTGTCCCTCTAACCCCAATTAACACAACGGCATCAGAATTCCTTACGTTATCAGCATCCCGCTTAAATCCATCAATCCCCCTTTCGTCAGCTATCCTATCCATTTCAGCTGCCAAGGCCTCTTTTTCAGTTCCAACTAAGATTGCCGTCAGTACATCATCGACACCCCAAGATTTAGGAGCTGTTCTAGCGGAAACGAGCATTAATTTCGAAACTTGCATTACCACTTCTTTTTCAACTTCCTCGCTGGTCAAAATTGGCATTCTTCCCACCTCCAAAACCGTAGAAACTCATTGTTGCTATTTTAGAGGAGTTTATCAGATTTAAGTATGAAATAACGTCAAAGTTAGGTTCCGCTCAAAAGCTGAGCTAAAGTGAAAGAATTTCTAAGTTACAAAGAGAGTTACGCCTATATAGGTGTCCACCCTCTCTTTCTAAAAATCAACCTCAGTTTCAGCAATTTAGAGCGCACACCAAACCATTCGCCAGTCAATAGGAGGTGTAAAACCTTTGGTAAAAGTTGTAGTTGACTATGCCAAATGTAATGGGGATGGAGTATGTGTAGATGTCTGCCCGGTGGCAGTTTTGGAGTTAAAAGAACTTCCAGAATATCCCGGTGAAAAGAAGTCGGTCGTGATAAACAACGACGCCTGCATCGTTTGCAGAGCATGTGAGGTCCAATGCCCCACACAAGCAATTACAGTCACCGAGTAGATCTCAAATTTATCTGCTAACATTGATTAAGACTCATTCGAGTCTTGATGATGCCATAAATCAATAACATTAGAATACTCTCTAAAAACAGCAGTTAGATCTTTCGGCTCGTTCTGGCCTTCTGGTTTACCAGGACTACTCCGATTAGGATCAACGACCCGCCAACGACAACATTTAGACCCACTTTCTCACCAAGGATTAGCCATCCCAAGACAACCGCAACTATGGGCGTGATGAAAGAGAAGAGAGAGACCCTTGTAACCTCCATACGTGCAAGGAGCCAGTATAAGGCAACGAACGCGAACGCCGATCCGATCACAGCGAGATAGAGAGTCATGAGGAGAGGCGTCTGACCGAAATTCAGAGAAACTTCACGCTCGAAAAGGGTCCCTCCTACAGTCAAAAGAAGGGCACCGACACCCATCTGCACTACGACATTGACTATCGGGTTTACGGACTGAGAGTACTTTTTCCCAACTACATTTGCGCATCCGGCGCTTCCAGCGCCAAAAATCAAAGCGAGTCCACCCCAGAAGGAATTGGCTGTGGCCATCAGCTCTCTGGAGAAGATTATTATGACACCTATGAAGCTAACTAGGCTCCCAGAAAGCTTCCATGCAGTAAGACGCTCGTCCGGTATTATGAAATGAGCGAAGAGCGCGACAAAGAAAGGTACTGTAGCGAAGAGGACAGCAGCTAGGCCAGCAGTGACGTATTGTTCTCCCCAGAAGACGAGAGCATACGGCAGAGTGATCTGGGTTACGCCAAGAAATAGCATAACTCGCCAACTTGCCTTGTCCCTTGGAAACTTTATTTTCATTGCTAGAGCATAACTCAGAAGCAGACCAAAAGCGATGATGAATCTTATGCCTGCGAAGAACAAAGGAGGAAGAGAACCCAACCCCACCTTGATCGCCAGCCACGTTGACCCCCAGACAAAACAGAGCGAGCCAAAGACCAGCGCCGGCAGAAATTCACCGAGACCGTAGTTTTCCATACTTATTTCGCATCCTGCGTTGTTTGAATGGTTGAGAGCACGTTATTGAAGTTTTTCGAAATCACTTTTTCACTGCTTCACCAACATTTAATGATAACCATCTTTCAGCAACAGATCCAAGAGAACGCAGAAGAAATTCAGACAGATCAAGCGAAATCACAAAGATGTAAACAATTTGTGCTTGTTTGGAAGCCTCTTGTGGCCTAAAAAGTAGTGGACCGGGCAGGATTTGAACCTGCGATCTTCCGCGCGTGAGGCGGATGTCCTACCAGCTAGACTACCGGTCCAAGAGCAAGTACTAATATTTCGGGAAGAGTTTAAGCTTTCTTTGTTACTGGCAATAGTTTCTTAAAATGCCCATCCAAAATTGCCTAGTTCCAACGCTTTCTATTCTTGGTTAATTGCTACACAGAACATGTGCAGCGGCATATAACTCAAACATTTAAATAATCAATCGGATAACCATCGAAAGACATTATATGAGCCGATTAATCAAAAACAAGAAAGCAATATCGCACATCATCGCCACTTTCCTGTTCATAGGTATTGCCTGGCTGCAGCGGCTTTAGTTTACTCTTGGACAATGGGTTATCTGGGAGCGACTACAGCTACAACGGCACCAACACAAGGCCAACTTTCTATTGAAAAAGTAGCCAATCTTGCAGGTGGTGCTACTCAGCTAACCATTTCTGTGCGGAATACGGGTATGAAATCTGTTATGGTAGATACCATCTACATTACTGACATTAATGGGACTCAAATCGGTGCGTTAAAGAAGGGAACTGGAAGTGGAAGTTGGAGCGCGACTGGTGATGGTGCCATCGGCAACAGAGGTCTCATTGTTGATTTCACGATTCGATTACCTGCTCAGTATACTATAGTTAGTGCTCACACCTACACGTTCAAAGTAGTTTGCACGGACGGTACAACGTCAACCGCTACGTATACAGCCAGTTAAATTGGCATTGAGAATAATATAAGAATGAAAATCCTTGAGAATTTACGTCGCAGTTTTATGACTTATCAAAGGTAAACACTAAAATAAGACTACTTTGCGCCTAGCTCACGTTTTTTCCATCGAAGATTGCTACCTCTGCATCGCCGACACTTAACTGCGGATCCAGGATTTCTCGCTCCGCAGCTTCT
>Ga0315309_1001797_pt1 | contig 12737 bp, 11 predicted proteins | sample TDP4_MG_FD_203080 | JGI IMG/M metagenome (GOLD analysis project Ga0315309, IMG submission 203080) | Freshwater sediment microbial communities from Lake Towuti, South Sulawesi, Indonesia - TDP4 | ecosystem: Environmental > Aquatic > Freshwater > Lake > Sediment | place: Indonesia: South Sulawesi...
CCGCGAATGTGAGCATAACTGAATTGATGTTGGAGCTCAAGAACGAAGCATCGAGGAAGGGGCAGATCCCGTCTACAGCGATCGAGGTCGCAGAGAAATTGCTCCGCGCCGGCAAGGCGGTACCTGTCACGAAATCGATTATGAGAACAAGGGAGGAACTGGGGTTGAAGCCCATTTCCGACAGCCCAAACCAGGAAGTGAGCGAGCTGCTTGAGGGCGTCGGCTTCAGGAAGATGGTGAATGGGTGGAAGCATGAAGGGAGAAAATGAGAAGGTGCAGACAGCGGGGAAAGCGTACGCTCTTTTCCTAGGTTGCTACATTCCAACAAGAGTCCCCAGCATGGAGAAATCCGCTCGGATGATACTCAACCGGCTTGGGGCAGAACTCGTCGACATCGAAAACGCCTCATGCTGCCCTGACCCAATCGTCGTCAAAGGCATCGATTACAGGGCCTGGCTTGTATTGGCTGCCAGGAACTTGTGCTTGGCCGAAGAAATGGATCTGGACATTCTGACCTTGTGCAGTGGTTGTTTTGAGACCTTGAAGACGGCGAACGCCACCCTTCGTGACAGCCCCAAGATCAAAGAGGAAGTCAATGACCTTCTCGCCAGAATCGGGAAGGAATTCAAGGGTAAGGTACGCGTTAAGAGCCTCCTCGACATCCTGAGTGAAGAAAAAGATGGGAGGCTGAGGAAAATGGTCGAACGCTCCCTGACAGGTCTAAGGGTCGCGGTCCACTATGGGTGTCATCTTTTAAGGCCCAGCACACTACTCAACACCGACGACCCATTCAACCCGACCCTACTAGATGAGATAGTTGAAGGAGTGGTTGGGGCGGAGAGCTTGCGATACAGAAGGAAGATGTGGTGCTGCGGGGCGGGTGCAAGGCTTGGGGACCCAGAGCTATCACTGGAATTAGCTAGGGAGAAGCTCAATCACATATCCTCTGCCGGAGCACAATGCATTGCGCTCCTGTGCCCCTTTTGCCAAATGCAATTCGATATGGGGCAGCTGATGATAAAGAGGAAGTTTCGAGAAGACTACGGCATACCTGTCTTGAGCATTCCTCAGCTCATCGGGCTGGCAATGCGGATCGACCCCGATCAACTTGGCTTGAATCTACACAGGATAAGCACCAAGCCGTTGCTGGAGTCGACAGGGCTAGAGGCGTGAGAAGATGCCTGAGGCGAATCCATCAAGAATAGGGGTCTACGTATGCCACTGCGGAAAAAACATTGCTGGTGTAATCAACTGCGAGGAGGTAGCGCAATTCGCGTCGAAGCTACCCAATGTAGTCGTCTCCAAGGACTACGACTATATGTGTTCGGAGCTCGGGCAGCAACTCATAAAGAAGGACGCAGCGGAGAGCAATCTGAATAGGGTGGTGGTCGCATCCTGCTCTCCGAAGCTTCACGAGCCCACCTTCAGGAAGGTGCTGGAGGAAGCCCGGTTAAACCCCTACCTGTTCGAGATGGCGAACATTAGGGAACACTGCAGCTGGGTTCACCTCAGAGAGAATGAGAAGGCCACCGAGAAGGCGAAGGACCTAGTCGACATGGCTGTGTCCAAGGCGAGGCTTCTGGAGCCTCAACAGAGAATAAGTGTGCCCGTCAAGAGGAGCGTCCTCGTGATAGGAGGGGGAGTAGCGGGAATTCAAGCGTCCCTGGACCTCGCCGATCAGGGGTACAAGGTGTACTTGGTGGAGAGAGAGCCGACCATAGGCGGGCACATGGCGATGATCGACAAGACCTTCCCAACCATGGATTGCTCAATATGCATACTGGCTCCAAAGATGGCTGACGTAGCCAGACATCCCAACATAGAGTTGCTGACCTACAGCGAGGTTCTGGAGGTGAGCGGGTTCATAGGAAACTACAAGGTCAAGATCCTCAAGAAGCCGACCTACATTAAGAGAGAGGACTGTGATGAATGCGGAGACTGTGCAGATGCTTGTCCCGTGGAGGTTCCAGATGAATTCAATCAACGCCTCAGCTGGAGGAAGGCCATATACCTCCCATTCCCTCAGGCTGTCCCAGCATCCTACGTCTTGGACGAGGACACCTGTCTTGGGCTGGTCCCTCTAGCGTGCTCCAAGTGCAGAGAAGCGTGCGAGAGACGGGCTATAGACTATGATATGCAGCCGGAGACGCTTGAAGTCGAGGTAGGGGCGATAGTGGTCGGGACGGGATACCAAGCAGTGTCATCATCCAAACTAGGAAAATACGGTTACGGGACATACGACGACGTCATTACAACGCTGGAGTTCGAGAGGCTCATAAACGCCGCAGGGCCGACAGAGGGCGAACTCATAAGGCTGTCGAATCATCAAAGGCCAAAGAGAGTCGCGTTCATACAGTGTGTGGGATCTAGGGACCAAAAGGCTGGAAACACTTACTGTTCAAACATTTGTTGCATGGAAACGATCAAGGATTGCCTGCTGATAAAGGAGCACTGGCCCGAGACGGAGATAGCGGTTTTCTACACGGATCTAAGGGCCTTCGGCAAGCGGTTTGAGGAGTTGCTCCAGAGGGCTAGGGAGGAGGGGGTTCTGTTTATCAGGGGCAAGACCTCCAACATCTCCGAGGACCCCCAGACGAAGAGGATCATCATCGAGGCCGAGAACACTCTTCTCAACAGGCCGATCACGTATGAGGCAGATCTGCTCATTCTCTCGATTGGTTTGGAGCCGATGGAAGACGCGGGTCAAGTTCAAAGGGTGCTGACCGTTCCGGCGACCGTCGACGGCTTCCTGCTCGAGTCGCATCCAAAGCTCAAGCCAGTCGATAGCCCGATGGACGGCATCTTCATATGCGGCTGCGCCGAAAGCCCGAAGGACATAAAGGAGACGGTGACTCAGGCCAGCGCCGCGGCGGGAAGGACAAGCAGGCTGTTGAGCCGCGGAACAGTCGAAGTCGAGCCGATAACTCCCTTCGTGGACATGGAAAAATGCACAAAGTGCGGTCTATGCGCAAAGGCGTGTCCGTACGGCGCGATCACTGTGAAGGAAATCGGCAAGACGCCTGCCGGCTTGGTCGAGGCCGCGTGCAAGGGGTGTGGAACCTGTGTTGCTGAATGTCACGTCCAAGCATTGGATCAAAGAAACTTCACGAATCAGCAGATAATCACTCAGATAGAGGCTGCTTTGAGGGTGGGCGCCGAGGACAAGATCTTGGCTTTCTGCTGCAATTGGTGCAGCTACGGCGGAGCGGATCTGGCGGGAGTGAGCAGGATGCAGTACCCAACCAACATCAGGATCATACGCGTGATGTGTTCGGGGAGGGTCAGACAGGACTTCATCCTCAAGGCTTTTGAGCTTGGGGCTGGGATGGTCCTCGTCTCGGGATGCCATCCTCAAGACTGCCACTACATCTCGGGAAACCGGTGGTGTGAAAAGAGAATCGACAGGCTACGGAAGAAACTGGAGGGCATGGGCATCGACCCAAGCAGGCTTCGGCTCGAATGGGTCAGCGCTGACGAAGGGCGTAAGTTCGCGAACATTGTCAAGGCGATGACCGAGGATTTAACTGCGCGCTCAGCGGCTTAAACGCTTCTAGGAGGGAGCGCAGATCGAGCGAGCAAGATATTGTCACGGTGTTGTGGTGCTGGATCTGACGAATCTGCGCAGATAAGGGACGCTTCGCATGAAGGGCAAGACTATTAGAAGGACTAGGAGCCATGGGGTAAGGTATCTTGGGATGGCTAGCACCAATGCATTTAGCCCAAGGAAACCTAGCGCCGTTTTTCTGCTTCTGATGAACGTTGAGTAGAAGGGCGTTACCGCACAATAATAGTACTTGTATATTCCCCGAGGGAAAAATGTGTGAAACAACAGTAGAGCATAAAGTATGTGGGTGACAAAGGCAATGTCGTTGACACTCCCTGCCTTGTGGGTTCTCCAACATAACGCGGCGAATGAGGATAGCAACGCCGCCCAAAGCAACGGTTTGGCCGGTTCATACGCGTTCTCTCCGAAAACTATGGCCAGACTAGTTGGGCTTCCAAAGTAGTATGTGAACTTCTCCGGTGGCCAGCCAGGGCCAAAGCCCGGTATGCCCAAAGACCACAGGTAGTATGTCGGTATGGTAATTATGTATGGCAAGGAAACGAGGAAGAAGATCGAGGCGTAGAGCAGAGCATTCTTGGTGACGTCTCTTCTGTTGGACCTGCTCAGCATGGTTGTGATGAAGATAGGAAACAATGCGAAGGCTATTTGCTTGAAAAGTGTTGCGGTTGCTAGGCATGTGAACGAAACCTCATATTTCCTTGAGAGGAATGAGTAAGTGGCGAGGAGGATGAAGAAGGTCATCGGCGGGGGATTCAGCCAGAGAAAATCATTGTACCACAGGTTTATTGGGGCAATCGCAAATACAGCCGAACCCACAAGAGCTTTGCGATGTGAGGTGAACCTACGGGATATCAGGAAGACGAGAATGACTGATGCTACATCGAACGATACAAGTGGCAATGCCATTGTCCAAGGCGGCAAAGAAGATAGGGCAAATGGTGTCAAGAGGTATAGGAAGAGAGGAGGGTACGCGTATTGGAAATCTCGGTATGGCATCTTTCCTGCGGTGAAATTGGATACCAGGGGGACGTATGCGAGTCTGAAGTCCTGATAGCCTTCTAGGTCAGTCAGGCGCGGATGAAAGAGTCCTCCAAATGGAACCGCCAACGAGAACACGCATAGCTTGACTAGTAACGCAAACAACAGCAAGAACAGAAGCCCTCGAGGCCTTGGTGTCATCGCTTCCTCTGAAGAATTTCGCAGGTTCGTATATTTGTCCTCCGGCACTAGAAATGGCTCAGATCGTATATTAGCCTCTCGCTCGAGCCGATCGATCATTCATAACCGCAGCGCTGATGGAATTCTAGGGTTGGTGGACGTTGGTCAAGAGACGAGTGTCCGTCAAGAAATAAATAGGGCAAGCATAGATTCTGAATAGCCTGGAAACAGGCCTTACACGGAGCATTGGGTATGGTTGCCATTCGACTTCGTTATCTGCTTATTCTTGTCCTTGTATGCATTTTTCTCCTAGGGGTAGGCATTGCAGCTACTCTCAACGCCGATTTCGGCAGCCTGGACGTCAAGGTGATTTCGATACCCAACCAAGGTCAGCGAATGAGTGGTCTGTTGTACCGCCCACATCACGCGACCGCGGAAAATCCTTTGCCAGCTGTTGTTCTGGCTCATGGAATAAGTAATGCCAAGGAAACCGTAAGCGGTATCGCCCTCGAACTGGCACGGCGGGGCTTCGTTGCTCTCGCCATAGATGAAGTGGGACATGGAAATTCCGAAGGACGAATTGGGGACAGCGATAACGATCCGACTTTGGGTACACTAGTGGCAGTCCGCTATCTGGAGTCACAATCATTCGTAGACGCCTCATCGATCGGTCTTGTTGGCCATAGTCTAGGTGCCGGAGCCATCCTGGCGACAGCGGTTGCTCATGGCAATATCACCGCTTCCGTATTTATTGGGGGAGGTGTGGGAGGTGCTGACACTGATCCTGCCTATGGCAAGGTCAATACCACCTTCCCAAAGAATCTCTTAATCGCGATAGGCAAGTATGACGTTTTGTTTGACATAGATCAACTAAGAACAGGGTCGTTACCACGGATTTTTGGCACCTCTCAAGAAATAATCGTTGGTTCTCTCTACGGAGATTTCTCGTCTCAAACAGCTCGAAAGCTTGTCACCCCTGCGACAACCCATCTGTTCGAGCCTCTCGATCCAGCCATAGTCTCAGAAATCGTCAGCTGGATGGATAACGCATTCAACTCAGGGAGCTCTAATCAAAACCGGTTGCCGGAAAGGAACTTGATCTATCTCTATCGTGAAGGGGCAATCTTTGCCAGTGTGATCGCCTTTGTTGGCTTCGTTTTTCCGATTCCACTGGCTATTCTCGATCTCCCGCATTTCGCAGCTCACAAGAAGGAATCCAAAACAAAATACAGAGTCCTCGACGAAGGGAAAGCACTAGTCATCTGGGGTCTATTGGGTGTGGTCCTATATCTGCCCATGTTGGTTGCCGGGTCATTTGTTCCCATTCCGCCCTTAGTGTTTGGATCATCAATAGCCTGGTGGTTGCTAGCGGTTGCATTCTTCGGATCGCTATCGATCTTGTTCTTGGCACCAAAGTTTTCCACCATCAAGGTGGACCTCAAATCCGTAGTTTCTGAAGCATTTGATCGGCATGGAGTCATGATATCTGTGGGTATGTTTGCCTTCCTATACTTGATAGCTAATCTTGTGGAACTCCTCTTTGTCGTTAATTTGCGGATTGTTGTGCCTCTATTTAGCGATCTGATGCCGATAACCAGGGTTTTGATGTTTATCATGTTTCTGCCTTTCTTTCTGGTGTACTTCTTCGTGGAAGGTCTTTATCTTCACGAGCTTCACGCATGTTCTGTCCAAAAACCTGGGTTCCGGTCAGAAGCGCTTGCTATGAGCAGAGTTATTGGGATCAAGATTATCCCTTACGTCGCGTTTCTCTGCGTGCAATACATCCCAATGTTGGTGTTAGGTGTCCAACCCTTCCCTGGTTTTCTGGGGTTCTTGGTAGAATTCCATTGGGCCCTTGTGCCCCTGTTCGTGATCTCGACCGCCTGTTCATGGTGGTTCTATCGGAATACTTCGACCATAGGAATGGGCGTAACCTTTAACTCGCTTCTCTTTTCATGGATTGCAGCAACGCTCTTTCCCTTTGGAACTAACCGCATGTACAAGCTGTTTCTGCCGGCCGTTCTAGTGGTTCTGGCAGCCGCGGTCGCATTGATTTTGCTGCCCTCCCTTTGGAAGATTTCATCAAAAATCAAAGCACGCGCTAGTTATCCGATGGGGGATAAACGGAGTTCCAGTCTAGCGACTGCGACGAGGTAGAGGATGCCCACCATGCAGCTGTCCGTGAGGAGTTCAGATTCATGGTTCATACCTTGAGAATGACGAATTTGATAGGGGCGACTGGGTTCGTTCATTCGATCGAGCCCCTGAGTTTCATTGCGGCGACCTAAGGCCTATCTCTTCCGCTATCTCCTGGAGTTTAACTATGATTAGCGGTTTTTCCGGGGCAAATGAAGACCAGCCATCCTCCTTCCTGAAGCCATGGGCAACAAGGAAGTTTCTCGAAAGCCTCTGCTTCCCCTCTTCAGCCATCCTCTTGATAGCCTTCGCTCTTTCCTGAGGATCTTCAACAATCTTCAATGTGCCTCTTAGGACAACAAAGCTGTATTCGCGTAGGTCCTTTCGGTATCTTTCTATCTCAACACAGACCCGCTTATCTCTCTCAAGCAGCCTAATTTTCTTTCCGTAACCTGTAAAGTGAAAATAGAGGGATCCATCCATGAAAACGTACTGGAACGGAGCCATATATGGGTACTTGTCTCCCTTGAAAGCGATTCGACATAGCATCTGTTCTCGAACAAGTTTCTCTATCTCGCGCTTTTGCATTTTCGGCAACCTAACTATTGTCAAGGTACACACCGTCCGTGGTATTCTCGATCGATCGTTTACCGGGGTTCTACTTCGGAAGCCCTGGAGGGCAGCACGCTAGCTACTAGCGCCAAGGCCGGACCCACCAACAGACCGGCCCAGGCAAAAAAGGCTGTGATTCCTAGGATGGCCAGATAAATCCTCGTCCGCGCATTCACCTTCCTTCCGCGCCTTAGAGCTATACGAAGGATGCCAATGCTCAGAAGGATGGGCATCAAAGCAAACACGAGAGTTATCCCTATCTCCGGCGTCACAGGGGCCTTGGTCAAGGAGAAGACCATTTGGAAGAGGACTGTGGCACCGGTCCCTAGGAAGAAGAGTCCCGCCAAGGCTCCTACCCACCCGGAGGGAGTCTGGGGGATTCCTTGATTCCTCCATCGCCAAACCATCAGCTCCAGGCCTACGGCGATGGTTATTCCCATAGGGGCAAGGACGAGAGCCAGACTCTGACCCTCCCATTGGTACACGGATATGAGGCGGATGGGGATGAGGATGTATTCGCTGATGGTGTAGGCCTCGCGGTCCCCGATCGCAATGGAGTAGTGACCTCCCCGGGAGGGCTCGTACACTGCCACGTAGTAGGTGCCGGAGGTGGGGGCGTCGAGTTCTAAATCGGCTAGTGAGTAGAAGTTGCTCGGGGAGAAGGCCTCGTATGTGGCCTGGGCGGGTTGCTTTCCCACAACAACCCTGCTCCCAACTCCTTCAGGCACCTCAACATATTCTGGAACAGTGCCCTGCGCGGTTATCCCCGGACCCATGAGCACTACCCCTGGTGTAAATCCGCTGTTCTCAGGGTCCGTCGAGGTGAGTAGGCTGATGTGTATCCTCTGACCCTCGGCCATTTCGAAGCGATAGTACTGGGCCTCACCGCCCTCATGCAGTTCACTATATATGGCCCATGATTTGGTCGGATCGGGGACGATGGTAGCTTTGGCAAGGCTCTCGTTGTCCCCTGTGCTGAGTGGTGAATGGGCTACGGTTATGGGCACAAAGAGGAAAGAGGCAAGAACCAAGAGGCTGATGAACGGTATCTTCATGGGTTCGACACAATCCATGCAGATATTTCAATGTTTATCATTCTCTATCGATCAATCTTAGGTGTCTGAGTTTTCATTCTTTGCAGTTTGATGTCCTGATATAGCCGGAAAAGAGAAAAGGGGGCTGAGTTCGTTTGCTCAGTCTATTTCGATCGATCGTGTCGATCGCATGAACGAGGCTGTTGGTTGCTGCCGTGTGTGCTTCGACAATTCTTGAATTGCTGATGTGGACTGATCCGCTATGATTTTTGGCGCGGTCGTTTGTTCGATCGAGAAAGTGTTCATCCTGGGGGCGATCGCCGCCAGGACATGACATCTTTTAAATGCAGGGAACTGGGTATGGCGTGCCCATCTGGAGCAACAGCCAGCACCGAAGCCGAGCTGATGAAGAAAGTAGCAACACACGCCGCCACAGTACACAACATCAAGACAATACCTCCGGACATGATGATGAAAATCACGAATGAGGTCAAGGAGCAACTTACGGACTCAGTGAGTAGCACGACCATTCCTCTTATCTTTTTCGAGACAACTTATCGATCGATCCTAGGATTTGAACTGGGCGTGATATTTCAACCGGGTTGAAAAAGAAGCTTTCTTGTAGGTAGGTCGTTGACTTCAAGTTAGCCGGCCCGACCCATCGGACTCCGTCTTTTCTCTCAGGTTACTCATGTCGTCACCTGTCCGCACAGACATCTTCCTTCAACGATCGACCTGTCTTGGCCACCTCTTGGAGTCGGGTCAGGCACGCCTGCGCTGCCCGTCTAGGCACCGGTTGAAACAACGTTTATAAAAGGCGGATCAAGGATTGGTGGAACGGTGTAGGGCTTGCCCCAAGAATTCAGGCATATCGTGCGGATAATGGGAACCGACGTAGAAGGCTCTGTGAAGATTCCCTTCGGGATCGCGAAGATCAAGGGCGTTGGGGTTAGCCTGGGGAACGCTGTAACCAGAGCCGCTGGAATAGACCCTGACAAGCGAGTTGGCTTCCTGAGCGATCAAGAGGTACAGCGCCTGGAAGCGACGATCCGCGACCCGAGAGCAGCTGGTATACCGGGATGGATGGTCAACAGGCAGAGGGATCCCGGCACGGGAAAGGACTTGAACCTGACTGGAAGCGACCTCGCCCTGGCGATGAAACAGGACGTGGAGGAGCAGATCAGGTTGAAGTCTTGGAGAGGCGTGAGACACGGCTTGGGACTGAAGGTCAGAGGTCAGAGAACCAGAACCACTGCTAGAAAATTGGCTGCCGTTGGTGTATCCAAGAAACAGATACTGGCTGCCAAGAGGAAGGAGGCGGAGGAGGAGTAGCGAGTCTACCCTCCCACCTCAACTCTTGACTTGATCCGGAAAGATTGGAGATGACCCACATCCACGTTGTGGAAAGTGGAAGCGTCTCAGATGGTGAGAGGGAATCGATTGTTCGTGTGCTCGATGAGTGTTACAGACGCATGGGGTCCCTTTCACCCTCCATGGTTGAGCTGAACATCTACGAGTCCAGTTTCGCGATGGATGCCTCGCTGAGCCGGGAGAAAGCGGCGCTTGGTGTGGAGACCGGGGGCGTCGACTCAACCTTTCTGGCAATCCACGAAGCTTGGCGAGGTTATCCCAGGATCAGCGTTTGCCTGGAGAGGATGATGGCTCAGCCGAGGACGATAGCCGAGGCTGCTGTCCGCCACGAAGCGGGGCACTCCGCGATCCATGGCTCCCCCGAGTTCTACGTTCTTCCGCTTCCCACAGCGTTGCTCGAGGCGAACGAGGTCTTTCCCCGTTTCTCAGGAGTTTCCCGAATGTCTTCGTACTTGATCTTCACATCGGTCAAAGACTATGAGGTAACGCGTCTCCTCTGCGCGCTCGGATACGTCAAGGATCAGGCCGTATTTGCAAGACGTTTCGCCAAGCCCTCTGGAGAGGACTTCCTGGCGGCCCACTTGGCGAGGAGGAGCAGGGAGGCTACGGCTCTCCTCTGCGCCTCTTGGTTGAAGAACGTTGCCTGTCTACCTCCCTTCCTAGGCGATCCCGAATACTCGGTGAGGGCAGCCAGGTGGCTGGGAGAGGCCTCTAGGGCGCTGCCCATGCCTCTCAGACCCAAGCTCACGCACATAGTGAAGAATGATTTTCCGCTGCTCGGAGGCGACACTTTCCAGAACATCCAATCGCTGGCTCAGGTCTTCAAGCAAGAAATCCTCAGCGAGATCTGGGTTGACGGAGAAGGCAAGAGAGGGGCAAGGTGAAGTGCGAGAGGCCGCGTTCACAATTGACATTGTGCTTGGATCGAGGTGAGGATTGGCTAGAAGTTGACTGCGAGATGAGAGCCCGCGGATCCGCCGTCCAGGTTTGCAGGGAGGTCGAGCGAACTGAGCGGGATCTCTTCCTCAGCGGAAAGAGGCAGGGCTTGAGGGTTGATGACATCGGAGGCGCCGTCTTGTTCTCCTGCCGCCAAGTTCCAGCGGCGATGTTCAACTACGCCACGGGCATCTCCTCAAGGCCCGCCGACTTAAATGGGCTGCTGGATGAGATCGAGGGCTTCTACGCCAGGTTGAACCTTCCACCGCGGATAGCGATCACGCCGCTCTCGCGACCGATAGATCTCAGGTCAAGACTCCTGAAGGGAGGCTACGGGGAATCGTCCACATCAGACGTTATGACCGTCGAAAGCCAGGCCGCCCGGCGCAGGCCCCGAACCGGCGTGAAGGTGCGGCCATTGCGGAGAGGCCAGGTAGAAGCTTTTTCAACCATCTTCAACACCGCCTTCAAGATCCGCGCAAGTCTTCGAGGAGCCTTCGCCCGTTTCTGGAGGTCCGCTGTGTTCGAGTCGGATCCGCGGCTGAGGATCTACCTGGCTACCCTTGAAGACAAGCCGGCCGGCATCGGCCTGATCTTCTTCGGAGAAAAAGCTGCGGGCCTCTACTCCGTGGCGACACAACCCGGGCATCGAGGTAGAGGTGTCGCCACCAACCTCGTCTTGCAGGCCGTTCAAGACGCCTTCACCTCTAGAGCCAAGTTCGTCTACCTCTACGCTCCCCGGAGAAGCAGGGCGAGGATGATGTATCGTTCACTCGGGTTCACCTCCAAATACATCAGGTCAGTCTATTCGCTCCACCGATCCATCAATCGAGTGACCTAACCCCACCCGGGTCTGCAAACTTTATAGCCAATGGCTCCGGGAGCACAGGAAGCTAGGGCGGGAGCGACGCAGAGATGGGCGACCCCAAGAAGCTTCGCAAGAAATACCAAACGCCGTCCCACCCATGGAGAAGGGACGCTCTGAAGGAGGAGCTTAGGCTCATAGGAGAGTACGGTCTTAGAAACAAAAGGGAGCTCTGGAGGGCGGCTAGCAATCTGCGTAGGTATCGCGCGATGGCGCGCGCCACCATGGGTCTCACCGAGGACCGAAGGAGGGAGGCGGAGAACTCCTTGGTAGGCAAGCTCCACCGAATGGGTCTGCTGAGAAGCGGTTCGAACTGCGATGATGTTCTTCAACTGACAGCCAGAGATTTTCTAGAGAGGAGGCTCCAAACAGTAGTCTTCAGGCAGGGCCGAGCAAAGTCGATGTACCAGGCGAGACAACTGATCGGCCACGGCCATGTTCTGGTTGGAGGTGCAAAGGTAACAGCGCCTGGCTACCACGTCATGAGGGGTGAGGAGGACGCTCTGGATGTCCGTCAAGGGGCTACTGAGCGGCCAAAAGCCTCAACTGAACCGCCGCGAGAACCCGAAGGGAGCTAGAATCGCATTTACATCGTTCGATGATCGGTTAAGCAATGTGGCTCGATGATCGACTAACTGCTTAACATCTGGATCGGACCGATCATGGGCACCATCTAGGCTTATATATAGGGTCACAGTATATCGGGGCTCTAGGTAGAGGGCGCAAGTATGAGGCCTGAGATGGAAAAACTTCTCTCGAATCTCCAGATCCAGCTTCAGAGCGGTTTGGTGGGTCTGATCTCGATGGTGGTCCTGACGAAGAGGCCGATGCACGGATATGAGCTGATGCAGCAGGTCAACCGTGTCACAGGCGGTGCAATCTCTGTTAAGGAGGCTACTCTATATCCGACGCTGAGGAGGATGGAGAGAATGGGGTTCGTCTCGAGCGAGTGGCAACGCTCCAGCAGAGGTCCTAGGAAGCGGATATACCACATCACTCGGTTCGGCGATGAGTATCTTGAGGAAGCGCTCCTCAGATACGAGGAGATACTCAAGAAGGT
>Ga0315309_1001798_pt1 | contig 12735 bp, 14 predicted proteins | sample TDP4_MG_FD_203080 | JGI IMG/M metagenome (GOLD analysis project Ga0315309, IMG submission 203080) | Freshwater sediment microbial communities from Lake Towuti, South Sulawesi, Indonesia - TDP4 | ecosystem: Environmental > Aquatic > Freshwater > Lake > Sediment | place: Indonesia: South Sulawesi...
AGAAGCTCAAAATAAATTTCTTGGCGAACTTCACGAAATTAGGGAGAAAGTAACTCTTCTAGATTTTAAGAGCGCCGAAGAGTTCTACGATTTCAAAGGCAAATACGAGTGGCTTGAAAGAAAGTTTGGGCTTAGACCCACATAATTAATAAAGCAGAAACATGAGCAAGAGAGATCAAAAAGACGAGTGGATTCAAGGTGATCGATCTGGTTGGGCATCTGTGATTGCTGCGGCGCTGGCGTTCTTCGGTAGTGATGCCTCATTAGTGTCGTCTACCGTCTGCACGAACTGCACCATTTGGGATGACAAGTGTTAGTCGAAATGCCCGGGAAACCTTGGGAGCGGTCCGTATCGCATTCTTCTCCGAATCAAAGGACAATCATGATTGCTATCGTCACAGTCTTGACAAGCTTCGTAGAAAGTTCCGGGGCTCTGAAACTCATTCTCTTTGTAGATTCTTTTTAGCCGTTGAATCTCTTTGACGTAGTCTGACGTCACGTCTCTTCGATCGTCGATATGCTCTATCCATCGCTGAAGATAGAGTCTCCATTTGTGGTTCTCGGTCGAAAAACAAGATCGGTATGCCATGGTCTTCTCCAAAAGCGAAGTTATGTTGACACAATCAACAACAGATAAGAACTTAGCCTTCGACGCCTTGATGACCGGTGCGTCCCGACACATCTCGTCACAGTCGGAACCTATGACATAGTATCCAGTCACAAGTGACTGGGAAATACCATTCAACCTCAAGAAGCGCGTCCTAAAAAGTATCCTAATGTCTTTATATTTGCCGATCCTTCTGGCAATACCTTCTCTCACAGTAGGTTGGCAATTGATATATTCAAGAGTCTCAAAATGAGGATCATATTGTATTCCTGCCTGTACATGAAAGTTGGACGGATTGCACAGCAGGATATCTCTGAGTACCAAATGTCGCTTCCTAACTATTTTACAATACGAAGGGAATTCCGGGAGACTGTAATAGGGCGCGCATACTGCATAGCTCAAGATACATTCCCAGCAAATTCGTCATGGGTATCACTGGTTACGCGCATATTCTGGGAATTTCTGGTGTGTAAACTGGACAAGGTCCCTCAGCGCCATTCCGTCGTATGTGTGCTTGACTTTCTTTACTGCCTCATAGATGTCCTTCAAATCCTCATTCTGAATCAAACCCTCGATGTCGTGCACCCCTTTAGACGTCAATTTGAACTTTCGATAAATTCCGGCTTGAGCTGTCTCATACGTCTGCTCTTCAACAAGTCCTTTGCTTTTGAGTAGATTGATGTCGAAATATAGTTGCCTACTGAATGGCCCGTAGTGGTAGGGCATAAAGCCATATTTCCTCTTTATTCCCCTGTCTCTCAGCTCTTTTTGGGCTAGAAAGACTTCCTTTTGCAGACGAGTCTTTCCTATGATAGGAGAATTCGGAGTTCCTGATGGTCCTGGTGCGTATAACAACATTTTGAGTATGTCTATCCTTGTGACCTCAGTGCCCAATATAGTTCACTGATAGAACAACATCACTTTTTCAGTCTATATAAGTTTGACCGCCCTTTTCTCCCCACGGTCTCAATTTGCCTATTTGCAAGAAGAGATGAAAGCCAAGGATTCGCAGAACACGACTGCATTCTTAATGCTTTTGCTATTTCGGATATAGTGGCCGACTTCGGGTATATCTTCTCCAAGTATTCTACTATTTTGTCTGCAAGCTTAGTTTGACGTTCCATTGGACATCTTGTGTAAGTTTGCTTCGAAGCACTTATAAAGTTGGCTTATCTCTCTGATTGAATGTTCAAGGGACTGGAGATGTGAAGTCCTCCGATAAAGAATACCCCTTAAAAGATTTGACGTTAGAGATCACCAACTACTGTATTCTGAACTGCATTCACTGCTCATCGGAGTCAACCCGCGCGGCCTCGGAACTCGGGCTTCCTTTGAAAACGATCAAGACGGTGATAAACGATTTCAAGAAACTGGGTGGCAGGAGAATTGAGATTTCAGGTGGCGAACCTCTATGTCACAAGGAATTGCCGCAAATCATAAGGCTTGCCAAGCAACTTGGACTTGAGACTTCTTTGTTTTCTTGCGGAATTTTTGATCCTTCACAACTTGAAAAGGGTAGAGATGGTCTTGAAGAAAAGGCTAAGGAGTTAAAGAGACTGGGAATAGACAAGGTCTTCGTAAGCCTTCATGGGTCAAATGAAGAGTATCATAACCAGATATCGCAGAAATCGTCGTTCAGACTCACGACAAAATTCATAAGAGAACTGGTGAAACAGCAAGTCTTCGTTGGTGTGCACTTCGTTCCCGTCCACCTCAACTTTGATAATATTGACGACCTCATTCAATACTGCTCAGATTTGGGAGTAAAAGAAGTGGGAATACTAAGATTCGTTCCGCAAGGGCGAGGCAAGGAAAATGAAGATGTTTTAAGACTTTCAGAAGAGCAGACATTGGAACTAGCTTCTTTGCTCAGTAGAGAAATTGGGAAAAAAAGCATAGTTAGGGTGGGGTCCCATCTCGATTTTACCTTCTTCTTCAAGAAGCGCCGCAAACCAAAGAGTTGCACTGCGGGCATCTCAAAATGTCTCATAACCTCGAAAGGTCAAGTAATCCCCTGTGCCGTCTTCAAGGGACTGGATGACTTCTTGGCCGGGAATGTTAAAGAGACTAGACTAGAGAATGTTTGGAAAAAGTCGGGAGTTTTTAAGAAACTGAGAGAGTTTAACCCGATAAGAATGAAAGGGTTGTGCGCAAAGTGCAAGTATCTAGTTCCCTGTCGAGGGAGATGCCCTGCACAGAGGTATTACGAGTGGAAAGATCTCTACATGGGTCCTGACCCATATTGTCCAAAAGAGGCGTTGATATGGCAGGCAACAATGAGTCCATAGAATGATTAGGTGGAATTCATTGCAAAAAGGAAAAATTGCATTTGTGAATGTTGGCGCAAATTCAACCCACGCAAACCTCAGAAGCCCAATATTTGAAGACGGAACGTTTGAGTTCGTCCCAATACCTGATCTAATTCTAGGTATGATGAGTCGCCACGTCGGTCTCAAATACGAAAACCTGAAAGCTTTCAATGGAGTCGCATTCGACGAATTCGTTCCCCCGAAGCATTTGAAACAATTTGCTCACGCCGATCCAGATTTCCTGCATTTTACGTATGGGGACTATCCAAATCAAAGCCCGAGGGCTTCAAATCTGAAAAAGCTTGTTCCTGGAGACTACTTAATGTTTTTTTCTAGGCTGGTTCCATGGGTCGACGGACGTTTCTTAGGCCAGGCTGGCTTCTATTTGATAGGTGTTTTCGAGATTGACAAGATTTTCAAGAATATCTTTAGTCAGCCCGAAGAAGAAATTCTTAGACAAATCCAGACAAACGCCCACATAATTCGAGGTCAATGTGACCCACTGCTGTATGACGGATTCTGGATATTCAAAGGCACCGCAAACTCAAGACGCTTCGAGAAAGCTATTCCCTTGAATAAAACAACTGTAGAAATGTTTGGCTTGGTCGACGGGCATGGGCACAGGTGGAAATGGACGAAATTTCGGTCAGATGTCTCTGCAATAGGTTCCTATTTGAGATCGGTCAAGGTTGTCACGGACCAAGCTGACGTGAAAAGGATCCTGCGCGTTTGCAGTCAGGTGAGGCAAGCATAGAGGCGGGAGAGGTTCTTCATTTTGAAGGTTGTTGTATGCGGGAGCTACGGTGACATGAAACGCTTCTTAGAAGTGTTGGAACAGTGTAAGCAACAGTACGGTGAACCAAACGTGTTCCCAAACAGCGAGCATCTGAAACGATCTAAACCTTGCATCGAAGCTCATCACGGACGCAAAAGTGAAACGGACGAAACTATCGCGACGAGATCAGAACTTATGAGGATCTACTTCGATCAAATTGACGGTGCTGATTTGGTCGTAATAGTGAATGAGAAGAAGGGGAAAGAGTATTATGGTATAGGAACTACTATAGAACTTGGATACGCATTTGCCAAGGGCAAGAGAATACGCTTCACCAGAAGACCTATGGAGTCAAATATTGTCAGTCTCTTGATGACAAGCAAAACTCAATTCGATGACAATGTTCCTCACAAGACCTGAGAACGGGCGTTTCTCCTTATCAGCCATTTGTCGAGTTTCTCAGGGTCTGATACGTAGTTCGAGTCTGGTACGATGGAGTGGACAAGCTTCTCAGCTCTCTCTATGCATTTGCAGCATTCATTCGTCAGGAAGCGTCTCTTAGCTGGACCATTGGAACTGGAAATAGGAAATCGGTTGGGAATGCGAAGTGAACGAAAAGTGAGAATTCAATCAGCAAAACCCTAATATTTGTGAGGAAAACATCTGAGGAAATGCATAGTCATGCCAAATCTGAAGAGATCGATTGGATTCTTCTTATCTCTGTCAGTGGTTAGTATACTTGGTCTTATATGTGGTATGTACGGACCATCGTATTCAATAGAAGATGCGTTAACACGCTTAGGACTCAATACGTTAGAATTTGTATTGAGCTTGGTCGCGGTCTTGATATTGGCGTTTCTAAATGAAATCATAAAATTGATTTTTCGTTCACCCTGGCCTTCATTCCTTGAGATCGTAGCGCCGATATTGAATTTTGGGCGGAGAATTGAAAAGATAGTCCTCACGATTAACTTCCTTATATTCACTCTTTTGGGCTATTATGTTAGAACTCATACTTTTGGAATTCAAGAAGTCTTTCTAGTTCTTGCCCTTTTTTTCATCTTGCTTTTGGAACTTAAGCGTAAATGGCTAAAGAAGTGAGAAGATACCGAGAGGCTTCGGATAGAAACTTCATCTTAATCAGAAAGCCCTTCTCGTAGCGGATATCTATCTACGAGAGGGTTTAGGTGCTTCGAGCAGTATCGGTCAGACTAATATGAGCTGAGCAGAAGTTCTATTGGAAGATGAATCCTTGAGGTGATGCGGCTCTTTGAACCGCTCAACGCATCTACTGGGAGGCGCGGTCTCGCCTTGGGTTCTGATAGCTGCTTACAGCTATAGCCATTCAATTTGGCCTTATCTTCTCGATGGCTCGGATCTGCTCGTTATGGGTTTATTCGTGACAGGATTGGGTGCTTTAGGTGGAATCCTTCCGGACCGTATTGAGCCTCCAGAGAGCCCTAGGCACAGGGGTTTCTTCCACTACGTTCCCGGCGGGTTGGCGTTTATCTTCTATTGCTTTGTTCTTCTCGAAAGCTTGAAGATAATAAGCTTCGATGTGGCGACATACTTCTCTGGCCCTGTTACTTTTCTTTTTCTAGCGCTCGTATCAGGATATGCATCACATTTCTTTCTGGATGTTTTCTTCAGGGCGTAGGTCAAGCAATCGACTCTCTCGATGGAGGAAAAGACTTCACATATCTTGTATCACTAGCCATTAGAGGAATCCAACCACGCGATCAGTTGGGCATCGTAGAGTCCCGATTACAGCACCGAAACCATCAGTCCTAGGGGTAGTCTATAATAGCCGGTTCATCGAGACTTCTACATGGTGCGAGCAGCCTTTGCCCGTCTACGACCAGAGAGTTTGGGAAATGTTTCTAGAAATCAAGAATGAGCCGCCATCGCAGTTTACTCCAAAAGATGTCATCAGGATTATCCATCGCAGGAGGCCTCAGGTCAAAGCGAATACAATAAGGGCTCACATGATCGGTTGTACACCTAATCATCCTTCTCACAAATACTACTCTATGCCACACGATATCTTCCATTACATGTCCGATGGAAAGTACAGATTATTGGGGCCTGAGGAAACTAGGCCTCCCAAGGAGGAGATGGCTCAGGAACCTGAAGTTGCTGAGGAATCGCGAGAGTTCTCGTATGAGTTTGAAAGAGATCTTGAGCATCACCTGGTCGAGAACCTTGAGGCTATAGAGCCAGGGTTGAAACTATATGTTCAGGACAAGGAGACTGATGAAGAACAATTTGTTACAGATGTCGGTAAAATTGATGTCTTGGGCCGTGACAAGAACGGCGACTTTGTTGTTATAGAAGTAAAGGGTAGCGAAGCAACGGACAAAGCTATCGGACAGCTGTTGAGGTATATGGGGTGGGTAAAGAAGAAGTTGGCCAAGCAAGAAAGAGTCAGGGGAATCATAATCGCTAAGAAGGCTTCTGACGAACTGAAGTACGCTGTCTCGAATCTGGAGAATGTGGCCATCAAAGAGTACGAGGTTCAATTCAACTTCAGAAACGTAGAATCAGTGAAATGATCTCTCATACGTCTACATAAGGTGAACATTCGACATCATCCAGAAGGATTGGGAGGACTGAGCTAATGCTTCAGCCTAAAAGAGTTCAAATCATCCCCTGAGTCATTTTCTATTTTTCTAAGATCGATAATGATCATACAGACCGCCAAGGGTTCCACGATAGAAAAACGTTGCCAGAGCATTCTATAATAATGCGTAAAACTATCTAACTTTGGTGGATCGTTGAGTTGAGCGAGATCTCCGCGGGGAAGCATTGTGTTTTAGCTCCCGATGGCGTTTATTCGCTTCACAGATACGAAAACGAGAAGGAACTTGAAAAACTTGTCTTTAAGAATTCGGCTCAAGTCTTTGGAACAAAATCCGTATACTTTGGTATAAAGCAGAAAGTAGAGTCTAAAGCGAAGATTCGGATCGCTGATGGCCTTCTACTTGATCTGAACAATCCGAGCAGCCCCAAGTTTTGGATTGTGGAAGTTGAACTTTCAAGGCATGATGTCTACAAAGACGTGGAGCCGCAGATACGTGGATTCTTCCGCGCATTGAACATGGAAAATACGCTGAGCGTCATAAGAAGCACTCTTTACGAGGAGCTGAGAAAAGACCGAGCCAAGCTGAAGCTGGTCAGAGATACAAGTGGAGAAGAAGATTCACATTACTTCATCGAGAAGGTTCTGCACACGAAGCCAGGCGTAATAGTAGTCATCGACGACGAAACACCTCAGCTGGCCGAGATAGTGGAGGAACTCTCAACTACAAACGAGGTGCGCGTTATAGAATTTAAAACGTACAGTAAGGGTGAGAAGTCGCTTCATAGCTTCACACCGCTACTGGCCCTCGAAGAGGAAATGAGGAAGCCTAGGGGGATTAGGACCTGGAATGAACTACTGCGGTGGACCAAGCCTGAGACACGCGTACTCGTAGAAGACCTGATAAAGCGGATAGAAACAGAACTCCCGACAGTGAAGCACACCCCGAAGTACAGATGGTACTACTTCTATTCGAGTAAAGAAATGAGACCAGACTCTAAGTTTGCCGTGCTGATGCTGGGGAAGAGGAAGATCTACGTCAGAATCTGCATCGACCCAGCAATATTCGAAGACCCCGAGGAGAGAGCTAAGGAGTATAAGGGTTGGTTCTATAAAAAGAGGGGACGTATAGAGAAAGGCTTCGTGGTCAGAGATTCGAATGATTTCCCTTACGCAATGACACTTATCAAACAATCCCACGAGCTAGCACGCTAGTTCACCGGGGATTCTCTTTGCAGTACTAAGACCCCTTGGCGATTGACTTGAATTTTTCAGCTATCATTAGTAATATCTCAATTTCTCTGAGGGTGTAGGTTTCCTTTATCGGTAGGCCATATGGCATAATGCCTTGAGCGTAAGGTTCCTTTACAGATGTCTTTGCCAGACTATTGAAGTCGTTTCCGTCTCCTTTCTATACCAGCTCGAAACAAAGTTGTCATTACTAAACCCCGAAAAAAGGGAGTGACAGAAAACATGGCGATCAATTACTATTTATTGGAGATCAATTCCTATTATTCGGATGAGCAAAGTAATGTCTCAAACATTCTTTTCACAGATAAAGACACCTTACAACGAAGAGATAAGCAGGAAACTTAGGAAACGTATCGAAGAAATATATTCCAACCTTGGTGGATCAATCAATAATAAGAGAACTCTTTTCCAGTTAGTTTCAGGTTCGAAGATTCTCGAAACTAGCGATATGACGACCCCGCAAAAACCAGAAACTTTTACCAAGAATATTATCATTAAGCCTCTTCTAGAAGCACTTGAGTATGAAGCTACGGACATCGGAGAAGAATCAGAACAAGACCTAGACACCTATAGAAATTACGCAGACTACACTCTGAGAATTGATCCAGAAACAGTCTTAGTTGAAGCCGAACCTCTCAATAAAGATCTAAGAGCAAAAGATGTTGGCTTGGATCAGGTCAAGTCTTGGATACTTTCCAAAACTACAGAAACAGATTTCGGTATTGCCACAAATGGGTTCACGTGGATACTAATCAAGTATGATCGAAACATTCACAAAATCAGAGAGCTAGGGGCGGTGGAGCTAAGGGAGCTCTTTCTCGACTTTATCGGACAAAAGACTCTCATTGAAAAAGAAGAGATTCTCAAGAACTTCTATACAGCGTTCTCAAAGAAAACAATCATTTCTACACTCAAAGAAGTCTTTCATAGTTTAGAGATACTGCGTGAGAAGATCTCCCAGAAATTTTATTCAGAATATATGGATTTTGTTTTTGGAGTCAGTTCAAAAACTGGTTCCCTTACTAGACGATATTGTCTTTTAACTAGCATAAAAAAACCCCCGAAATCCGAAGAAACTGATCTTGGATTATTCGCAGTAACCTTGATGAACAGACTTTTGTTCATCAAATTTCTTGAAGATAAAGGTCTGGTAAAGAGAGATCTGCTGAAGATACTATGGAATGATTTTAGTAACATTAGATCACGTGTTCCCGGATCGTTTTACAAGAGTTTTTTGGGGCCTCTTTTTTTTGGCGTATTCAATAGCCCAATCGAAAGCAGGACTTCACGTGTTAAAAGTATAGAGCATTTTAAAGAAATTCCATATCTTAATGGTGGACTTTTTAGAGAAACAGTAAGAAACGAGTCCGAATATGATGTCGAGGACGATATTTTAGAGAAGATAATTAAAGACTTTCTTGAGAAATACTCTTTTACCATTTCTGGTGAAGAAGGGCTTGATCCAGATATTCTGGGAAATGTCTTTGAAAAAACTATTAATTATATATCCCAACCTGGTTCTAATGCTCAAAAAGCAAAAGGAGCATACTATACTCCAGATGACATAACAAAATATATAACTGAAAATACATTACACCCGTTTCTTCTCAAGCAGATTATGGAAGAGCTATTGAAGAGTGGTTGGAAAGAATCTGAACTGAGAGAATACACTACCCTTGAATCTTTTCTAAACAATCTACCACGTAACAGCAGCGACATAAAGCGTGCCTTAGGAATCATCGATAAGGTCAGCATTCTAGACCCGGCGTGCGGATCGGGACATTTTCTAACCTCTGCATTAAAAGAATTGGTCTATGTCAAAGAAACACTTCTTAGAGCATTAAGAGAAACCTACAGTCTTTATCAACTGAAGAAAGAAACAATTGGAAAAAATCTATACGGAGTGGACATAGACGGACACGCCGTAGAAATTGCCAAATTGAGACTCTGGTTAAGCCTTATAGAAGATGTAAAAATATCAGAAAAAGAACATATGGAAGCGCTTCCGAATATCGAATTCAACATTCTGCAAGGTGACTCTCTAGTTGGATGGATAGACGAACCAATGGTCCAGAAGCCGTTGTTTAGGCTCGGCGATGACGAACAAATACGTGATATCATGCAAGAACTTCAATGTCGGTATGCTAGAGAACAAGATAAACTCCAGACTATTGAAAGAGCGAAAGAAAATTTCAACTCCTATGAAATTAACAAAATTCTTGAATCTTATTCTGCCCTAAGGTCTATTTATCCTCTTGAATCTCATGAGAATGCAGCTAGACTAGCGAATTTGCTTGGCCTAATCCGCAATAGAATTTATGCCTTTATTGGAGAGAATTATGCCAAATATCTAAGTGAAGCTATATACGGAAATAAGTTACACAGATCTAACAGCCCTAGCCTTTTAGATATGATCAGTCAGGCTTTTCACTGGGGTTTCGATTTTCACAGCATTGTTGAAAAACGTGGGTTTGATATTGTAATTGGAAATCCACCTTATGTAGAAACGCCTTCAAATGACAGAATTTTGATTAGAAATTATAGGACAGAAGAATGTGGAAACACGCATGCTTTCTTCTTTGAGAGAGCCTTGAAGCTATCGAATGAAGGAGGTTATGTTGGTTTAATAGTTCCGATTGCCAGCATTTCAACTCCCCGCATGGAAGAATTGCAAAAGTTGCTTATGGACGAAAGCTCAAACCTTAGAATATCAAGTTATGATGATCGCCCAGGAAAACTATTTAGCGATTTAGAACATTGCCGTCAAGCAATTATTATGGCAGAAAAAAAGAAAGACAAAAATGAAAAATGCAAAGTATTTACTACCAAATATAACCGCTGGTATACTGAAAACAGAGAAGAACTCTTCCAGAATTTAAAATACGTTGACTCGACAGATTTTGTGATAGAAACGTCAATGCCAAAAATAGGATACGATATTGAAAAATCTATCCTCCAAAAAATAGACAAAAATAAGAAACTAGGCATTTTGTTAGCTGGTGAGGCAAGCAAAGGAAAAATATGGTATCATAATGCGCCTCAATATTGGATTCGAGCAATGAATTTCGTTCCTTATTTTTGGAATGAAAAGGAAGGACAGAGAATTTCAAGCCATCTAGTTGAACTCAACGTACATCCAGGTAAATATGCTAAAGTTGTTACAGCCGTTCTGAATAGCTCCACGTTTTATTGGTTCTTCGTAATTTACTCAAATGGACGAGATCTAACTAGTAGAGAAATAGAGAATTTCCCTATTTCAATTGATGAAATCGAAAAGAAACTGTTGCATTCCATTGAAGTAGAGAGTGACAACTTGATGGCAGATTACAGGAAAAATGCTAGGAGAAAAACTTGCCAATACAAGACAACTGGAAAAGTTGAATATGACGAGTTCTACCCAGGACAATCTAAACCAATTATTGACAGAATAGACAATTTGCTTGCACGACATTACGGATTTACCCATGAGGAAAGGGATTTCATTAAGAACTACGACATCAAATTTAGACTCGGAAGTTTAGAATAACCATAAAGAAGTCCCAAACCTCTTTTTCGACGCAGATTGAACATCTCCTGCCTCAATCAGCCTTTTGTGTTCTTGTTCTTGTCGAATAACATCTGGGTGTCTAGCCTCGAAGCCAATTAGCTAGGGAATCATTCCGAATACCGATTGATAGTAGATTTAACTCATCGCTTCTTTCTTCCACGTTTCTTTCGTTTCTTAAGATACGCGATACGGACGTTATAGTCGCCAATTGAGAAGCCTACGCCTCCTCCCCGTTTTCTAGGCATATTCTCACCTCCTTAGTAGCTGCTATCTGATTCGGCGTTTTCTTCTGGAGGCACCTAGAGAGCCTTCAGGGAGACCTAAAAACTTCACTATTTTTGCTCCCCAAGTTGCAGGCTCGTAATCAGCTTTGTAACTTCGCGCATGTCTGTCTCTCTTGTCTATGTTGCAATCTGTACAAGCGGGAACCAAGTTCCTAAAGTAGTCTGAACCTCCACGCGCTTTAGGATTCTTGTGCTCGACATGCCAACCTCCCCTTTCGCCATATCTTCCATAGTTTGTAAACGCCAGTTTCTTACCGCAATAAAAACAATAACCATCGGTGCTATCGTAGATTTCGCGACGTTCTTCATAGGAATATGGCAATCTTACGAGCGCCTATAGTGTTTGAATATATGATGATCGATGTAAATATTTCCACGCGTATTTCTACATGATTGAATCCTCGTTAGTCAGGACAGCCAAATCTCAAAAGTTGTGCCATGCAATGTATTAACTGGTCGGAAACGCATGCCGTTCAGATATGAAATGCATTGTAAGAATTGTAGCAATGATTGGACGCCACACACGCAAGAAGCCTCGGAAGGCCCTCCAGATTATTGCCCTGCCTGCGGCTCCTCGAACATCACAAATGTTAGAAGAATCAAGGTTTGATTCTTCAAGGCAAGGAAAAGTTGGAGAAAGTTTGAGCAAGAAGCGCTCGATTCGCTTCCCTGAGATCAACTTATGGTAAAGGTAGGCGTGCATGTCCTGTTCCGAGTAGAAGAAGTACGGCATCTCCATGAATTTCTCAACTAGCGTCTTGACACCTGAGCCAACCTCTTCAAAAAACCAGTCAAAATCAGACAACTAGCCTTCGAACCACCTTCCCCTGTCACTAACCTTCTAAGACCTACTCCACAGATTGAATCTAGACCCTGTGGAATTTAGGGTTTGGTAGTTGACCGTGTTTTACTCTTGGAGATTATAGCTTTGTCTTGATCCAGACCATACCATTTTACTTCGTAGCCCAATGCTTCAAGCACTTGGTTTGGTGCTCCTATGCCTATGTCTTGCATGAGCTCTGTCACTTTCGAGAGCTTTGCTTCTCCAAGTTGGCTCAGTCTCCTGTCGATATCATCTAGCTTCTTCTCAGAAACCAAGACGTCGCCGATCAGCCTATATCCTTTAACTGGAGCTGTCTGAAGCCTACGTCTAAGGGCTTCCTTCGATGTCTGAAGTTGTGTCGTCAAGAGAGTAGGGCTGATCGAACAGCTATGTTATGATGCCGTCCTTAAGCGAGCTCCCTTCGATCTGCTTTTCACAGCTTCCGGAGCAGGTCATTCTGGTCCCGTAGAAATATATACATACTGGTTTTCTTGAAGTGTCGATATGGGATATGAAAATGGTTTTTGCTTGTGTACTGATCTGCTGCGAGTCAGGCAAGTT
>Ga0315309_1001799_pt1 | contig 12733 bp, 8 predicted proteins | sample TDP4_MG_FD_203080 | JGI IMG/M metagenome (GOLD analysis project Ga0315309, IMG submission 203080) | Freshwater sediment microbial communities from Lake Towuti, South Sulawesi, Indonesia - TDP4 | ecosystem: Environmental > Aquatic > Freshwater > Lake > Sediment | place: Indonesia: South Sulawesi...
AGATGGCTCCAATCGCTCATAAGCTGGGCTGCCAAAAACTGATCACATGCACTGGAAACCTTGTCGAAGGGGTTCCGCGGAAGAAACAGCATATGAGCATAGTCACAACGCTAAAGAGGGCCTCCAAGATTGCTGAGAAAGAAGACATAACTCTACTTTTGGAACCCTTGAACACCTTGGTTGATCATGCTGGGTATTTCTTGGATTCCGCACATGAAGGTGCTCAGATCGTTAGGGAGGTTGACAACCCCTCCATTAGGCTGCTGTTCGATTGCTATCACATGCAGATAATGAATGGAAACCTCATCGCGACGATCGAGAAGAATATTGATATCATCAAGCATTTCCACTCAGCAGGGGTACCTGGGCGACACGAACTGTTCATGGGCGAGTTGAACTACTCGAATATTGTGAAACGGATCGATGATCTTGGATATGACGGGTACTTCGGACTTGAATACTTCCCAACAATGCCCTCAGACGAATCGCTTAAGGCAACATTGAAAATTCTAAGGTAAAGCCCACCTCCCCTTTTCTAATATGCCACAGACATTTACGCGCCGCACTAACGTTAGGCGACATCGAAAAGCTCCTTAAGTTGGTTGACGCTGAAAAGGTCGCATACTGTTCTGACTTCACAGACTTAGACGGACCATTCGGACTAGCGCCAATCCTTTACGCCAAGATCAGCGACGAAGATAAACATAGAATCTTCGGATTGAATATGCAGAAGATTCTGAACGAATAGAGCATCTAGTGCGGTAGGGGTGCAACCGCAAGAAGCTTCTTTTCTAATTTGCGGATTTATCTGCGGAAATTTATATAAGTTCTTTGTTTCTATAATTGTAACCATGATATCGAGAAGAATCATCATTCTTATTGTCGCAGCGGTCATCGTTTCAGCTGGAGTTGTCTATCAGCTTGCACGCCCCACCGAGGGTGTAGATATTAGATTGATACTTGTTCACGGCTCAGACCCGCAGAAGGTCACGATAGAGCTGAAATGCACAGGCACACAGCCGGCCTACATATACAAGATGACGAATATACCTTCGTGGAACTTGAATATGACATTTGCTGAGGATATAGTTGTGCCTCCCGGATCCAATATTCGAATAACTTTCCCTGCCACAGGCGGCGCCGTGAGTCTTGAGGCGTTGTCCGGTGAACCTGCAAGTGGCGGCGGCACGGCAATAATGGAGGGAAATCTGCCGGCGGCTTGGGGAGGAAAAATCCCAGCAACCGAGTATTCTATCTCAGAATTCTATACCAGGTCTGGCAATCAATATAGGCATACGGTTGCGTACCAATCGGAGGAATACGCTCCTGAATAGGTCTTTGAGATGATAGACAGCAAGAGATGCCGGCTTACCGTTTTCCTACTTCCTCAAAATACCCTGATGTATGCTTCACTACAGGGCATTAATGTTCGGCGACATTGAAAAGATCCTTGAGTTGGTTGACGCTAAGAAGATTGTGCACGGGTTCGAGCCTACAGACCTAGCTTACAAGATACTCGACGCCAAAAGGTCGTGAGGAATATAGACGTAGGATCTCGTGGTCGAATATGCAAAAGGTTCTAAACGAGTACTGTAGCTAATATAGCGAAAGGTGAATCTGACAGTTAAAACTTAAAAAGGCAAACGTTAATGTGAATATGGGAGTGGTTCGATGATTGGTCGTAAGATTAGTGGGCGTACGATTGTCGTTATTCTTGTTTTGGTAGTTATCGCGGGTGCCGGGGTCGTCTATCAGTTTACGCGTCCATCAGAGGGCTTAGATGTAAGGTTGATACTGGGCCACGGCTCAAACCCCCAGAAAGTCACGATAGAGCTTAAGTGCACCGGTACACAGCCAGCCTACATATACAAAATCATCAATTTCCCAATGAGCATAAATTACACGTTTGCCGAGGATATAGTTGTGCCTCCAGGCTCCGAGGCTAGAATAACCTATCCTTCCCCGGGCGGCGAGGTCATTCTTGAGACCTTATCAGGTGAACCCGTAACTGGTGGAGGCATGGCTATAATGGAGGGGAATTGGGATCTTCAGTGGATAGAGTCGCAGGGAGGGAAACCAAATAGCTTTCCCGTAACACAGTACGGAATTGTGATCATATTGACTAGAGCGGGTAATGAGTATACGCATACGATTAATATGCAATCGGAAGAGTACGTCCCCGGATAGATCCTTGAAGAGATAGGAAGAAGAGATGGGGAGAAGTGAGGGATCATCGGTTTCTAGTCTGTATGCTTGTGATTCTCTTATTGGCAATTAGCTCCCTTGATCTCACCATTAAAGTTGAAGGCCAAGTGTCCGAATCTAATATCGATTTTAAAGTTATCTCCGAAAAGATCAGTAAAGAAGAAATAACTCGACATCTCAAGTTCTTTTCAAGCCTAGAATCCAGAGTGAGTGGTTATCCGGGATTTTTCAAAGCAGCGGAATACATCGTTTCAAAATTTAAGGAGTATAATGTAACACCTTATGGAATGGATGAGGAATACTATGAATACTATAACATTACCGTCCCGATGGATTTGGGGAGCTCGATCAAACTAGCCAATGGAGAAGTCTATGATGCATACAGTTTGTGGCCAAACTATGTTAATCCGTCTCCCTACCACAGCCCAGCAGAAGGCGATCTCCTAGTTGATGTTGGATATGGAGAATTCAAAGACTATAGGGAGGACATGAGTGGCAAATGGGTTCTGATGGACTTCAACTCTAGATGGTATTTTCGCATCGCTATGGCTCTCGGTGCAAAAGGTGTAATCTATATTGGAAGAAACGAGACATCTCGCATTGAAGCTCTTCAGAAACTCTACGAAGTACCAGTATACTTCCCAAGGTTATACGTCGAGGAAGATGTTGGAGAGAAGCTCCGTTCACTTTGTAAGGCCGAAGGAAAGGTGAAGATCTGGGTTAACAGTGATATAGAATGGCAAAACATACGAGTGCCCAATATCGTTGGCTTCATCCAAGGTATTGGTCCGGGTAAGGATGAGACTATAGTCCTATCAGCTTTCTACGACTCTTGGTCCCTCGTCCCCGCTCTATCACCAGGAGCTACCGATGCTTTAGGGATTTCGGTCCTTCTAGAGGCTGCAAGGGTCATGAGCCAAAACCGACCTCAACGTTCACTTATCATTTTGGCTTTATCCGGCCATTGGGAGACTCTTTGGGGAGCTAGAGAGTATATAGACCGGCACTTTAACTCGCTCGGAGTCAAAATCAAGTTGTTCGCAAGCCTTAACTTGGCAACTGATGCTGATCAGCTAGCAATATACAATGTTGGAAGTACTTATGCCTTCGCCAATGTGGGTAGCCTCAACTCTAGGTATAGTTGGCTGATAGACAGACTATTCCTGAATTATCTGCCAGCTATGCGAAGCATATATGGTGATGATTTTGGAGTGAGCTTCATAGATCACATCTTCTATTCTCATCCACCGGGGATTCACCAAGCTCCACCTACCGACTTTATAGGTACGTTCAGTTTCGATTCAGAACCCTATGTCTTAGCTTCGTATGGGGGAGGTTTCGCATATCACACTACGAACGCTATACGTCTATATCAAAAGACGCCTTCGGACACGTTTGAAAAGCTCACACTTGGAAATCTCTGGCCTCAGGCTGTCTTTGTAATACTCAGCACTTGGGGTTTTGCGAATGAGCCTAGCATAGCATTAACTCAAACTCCTCGTCGCTTTGGACCGGCGGACTGGGGATTCTCCACTCTTATCGTACAGGTGTCCGAATATAATCTGAAAACAGCCTTCTGGGACCCCTTTGATGCTGAGAAACGTCCAGACCTCTCGAAAAGTGTGGTAGCAACTTATTACACCTTTCCAACGACTGCTGTTTTAGGGGCTAGGACTGGACAATTAGTAACCAGATATGGTCTCGGAGGACCCGTTATAGGAGCCACAGGCCTAATCGACATAGTTATCTTGCCTAATTCTAAAGGTGAAGCCGTGATCAAAGGTGTAAAGCCGTTTGTCCAAGGCTTCGTGGATGCATACGTTGTAAATGCGACTGACGGTAGGATTCTGTGGGCTACTGACCTAGGAGTCTACAGCGCACCCCCATTTGGAAGGGGAACAACTATTACTAGTAATCCGTACAGAAGGCTGGTTTCCATCTTCCCTTGTGGATCAGTTGCGTTGTTCTCCATACTCGATCCGAGTACGCTTCTCGCGACCACCTCTGTAACAGTCAACTACAGAGTCAATCATGGGCCCATGATACATCAAGGCTGGCAATACGGTCTATACTCAGACGTTATAGCTTTTGTTGAACCTGATACTCCCACTGAGCTGCTGGTATATGTGGCCGGCGCGGGAGGCGCGGGAGGCGCTGGCGGAAGACCCATTTGTGCATTAACTAATGCTACAGTTACAGACCCGCAAGGTTCTGGTTATAAAGTGGGACAAGGTGAATTTTTGCGTCTCAAAATAACTCCCTACGAGATGGCCAGAAATATTTTCTTTATCAACGACCAACGTGTTCAAACCGCTTTAAAGTTTTCCGCTGTGAATCCGAGCGTTGTAATATATCATGATAAAGCTAGAGAATATCTATCTCTAGCGGAAGGAGCGGGCAAAACTGGTAGATTTGATCTTCTGTATTCCTTGTCCTTTGCTTCGTGGAGTTATGAGCAAAGGTCTTATGCTGCCATGATGGATCTGATAATCCAGATAATTGCAACAGCAGCTATTTTCTTCGTCTTTCTTATACCGGCTGCCCTCATAATTCAAAGGCTCATCTCTACCGGCTTCGGGATCAAACGTTTCATCCAGATCATCTTAGTGTTCGTGTTTCTGTTCATCCTGCTCTGGGTCTTCCATCCCGGCTTTTCCATGGCGTCTAACGTTTCAGTGGCTATCCTAGCTGTTTGTATCATAGCTATAACTATGCCGTTAATTGGCTTCGTACTGGGTGAAACCGTCAGTGTTGCTGGAGAGTTGCGGGAGAGGATTATGGGAGTGCACGAAGCCAGCATAAGCCGTACTGGAGCCGTCACGCACTCCATCTCCGTATGCTTGGAGAATATGAAAAAACGGCCTTTACGCAGTGGTCTAATGATGGTGTCAATGATATTCCTGACTTTTTCGCTGATCTCATTTACCTCTATGGCAAATTTTCCGATCCGTAGAGCTCAGACCTGGGATATCTCTCCAACGTACAACGGGATACTTGTACGAAAGTATCCTTGGGTCTCGATTCCTGAAGAGTTATATCTGCAGTTTGACGCTCAATACCGAGGTGAAGCCGTAATTGCACCAAGAACTTGGTTATTCCCGCCCACGCCACCGGGACTTGGTGGAGTCGGCCGATGGTATATGACACAGAAAAAGATAACCTCGATAAGTGGCGTCCTGTTTCTGAGCGCGGAAGAGGCTAACGTGACCTCCATTGACAAGCGCGTAATTGTGGAAGGTAGATGGTTCACTTCTGAAGACATGTACACGTGTCTCATCAGCAGAAACGTAGCTTCAAACCTTACAAAAGAGCTCGGTGTTGAAATAGGAATAGGCTCCAGAATTCCATTTCTTGGATTGAACTTGACGGTCGTAGGCTTATACGACAGCTCCCTCTTATGGGATGGTAAGATAGGCGTCATCGATCTTGATGGAGAGGCTATCACGCCGATGGTGCCTGCGATGGCCACAGGCGCTCAAGCGCTGGCGAAGCCGCCTCATCTAGTAGGGGACAATGTCATCATAGCTCCGTATCGGCTTGCTTTGCTCATAAAAGAGAACAACTGGCCAGTGAGCATAGCTATCAAGCCGCGTGATCCAGAAGCGATTCGCGAGATTGCGGTGGACTTGGCTTTTCGAGTGGCAACGGACGTCGTTTACGCCACGCCGGATTTTGGCAAGGTTCAGGTTGTAACGTATCGCCAGTGGATATCCACTCTAGGGTTAGAGAATCTGACCGTTCCGCTGATCATCTGCGGATTGATCATGCTGAACATGATGCTCGGAAATGTTCTAGAACGGGTAGGAGAAGTAAGAATTTACATGTCTGTTGGTCTGTCACCCTTACATGTGACAACTCTTTTCCTCGCAGAAACCGTTGCTTATGCGGTTACTAGCTGCGTGCTAGGCTACATCTTGGGCATATCTGTGTCTTACATATTCACGAGTATGCATCTATATCCTCCTGATTTCTATCCTAACTATGCCTCATTCTTCGTTATTATGGCTCTTCTAATGGTCCAAGGGATAGCCCTTCTATCCTCGGTCTACCCCTCTTACAAAGCATCCAAGCTTGTGACACCCTCGCTTGAAAGAAAATGGAGCATCCCATTACCTACCGGAGACGAATGGGAAGTCACCTTCCCCTTTGTAGCAACAAAGGATGAGGCGTCAGGCATCCTTGAATTTCTGGAGGAGTATTTGAGTGCCTATACGACTGACCGAGTCGGCGTATTCATGGCAAGGAATCTGCATGTTGAAGCGATGATCGAAAAAGCTGAGCAGATACCCTTCATAGAGGCAGAAGTTCTGTTAGCTCCTTTTGACCTAGGGCTCTTACAGCTTTTTATCCTTCAGCCCTATTCAATAGGTTCGGGCAGATATGGGTTTAGGATGCATCTAACCAGGCTTGCTGGGATACGGGAAGCTTGGGTTTCAGGGAATAGATCATTCATTGATAGAATCCGCAAACAACTGCTTTTGTGGCGCGTGTTACCACCAGCAGACAAGAATAGATATGTTGAAAAATTCGGGAAAGAGAGCTTGAGGCTAGAAGAGTCATGAACTCGGAAATCGAGAAGTATTCACCCGCAATAACATGGAGATCCATGATCGCTCTGCTCTTCGGAATCCTCGTGATCCAACCTGCGATAATATATTATACTTTGCTGTCTGGAAGCCCTTTACCTTTGGCTCCATGGATACTCATTATACTATGGGCTGAACTCGCAAGGCTCTTGGGTTCTCCGCTAACGAAACAAGAAGTTTTCATTCTCTTATCCTTTCAGGGCATGGCTTCCATATTCGCACTATGGTATCTATATCCCATCTATAGCATGTATATGGCGAGCACCCCTTCGAGCTTTGCATTTGGTATGGCGCAAGATATACCTGACTGGTATGCCCCTGCGCCCGATGTAGCCTCCCAACTGATGAATTCCAAGTGGATCTTCTTCCATCCCATCTGGATTAAACCCTTACTCATAGTGACATGCGTCGCTGCATTCTGGGTTATCACTGACGTTTCAATGGGATATATCTGCTATTCGCTGTTCGTGAGGGAGCAAAAGCTGGGTTTCCCCCTCGCAACAGCGCAGGCTGAGGTCGTAGTGACATTGGCTGAAAGAGCGAAGAAACCGATAAGAGTCCTGATGTTGTCTGCATTGGCAGGCATAATCTGCAACTTCGCCATCTCTTTTCTTCCATTCCTTCTCGGACCATTCTTAAGCGCTAGCTGGTACTACGTGGGGGCTGCTCAAATCTTCTGGAGCCCACTTCTATACCTTGATTACACCCCTTATTTGGCCCCTATTCTTCCAGGGGCAGGTTTGGCTTTCACATTTGATCCTGTACAATACGGAGTCGGTTTCCTTCTCCCGCCAGCAATTACCGCAGCCCAGCTCATCGGAGCCTTTTCGCTTTATTTCATCGGAACCCACCTTATCACCCGCTTCAACTTTTGGCCATCGGAAAGCCCCTACAATACATCTTGGCCTCTAGACCAGATTGCCTATAGGGCTCAGCTCTACTTTTTCATAAGTGTGATCATAGGTCTAGCCCTCGCAGCAACCTTTGTGCCTTTGATATTGCACCCAAGGGCCCTTGTGAGAGCATTCAGTGCTCTAGCGAGAAAGGAAGAGAACCAATCCGTCAACTTCGGCCTGAGGGAGAGGCTGCCTTCCGTTTCGTTACTTCTCGCCCTATTCTTCGGGGCATGTTTAGCGAATGTAGCACTTATCTACATCTTAATTCCAGACCCTAGCCTGATTCTCCCCCTTATTCTGTTTGTCGTCGGCGGCTCCTTCTTCCTGTCATTTCTCTCGTCTGGCGCGGCAGGTGTGACCGCGAGCGGGTTCGGGTCGGCGGGCGCAGCCGCCAGTGGATTTGCACCACCGTACCAGACAGAGTTCTTCATCTATTCTCTTGGTCATCGAGGGTGGCAGACATGGTTCACGCCATTCACTGTTTATAATGGCGGCGCCAGCATAGCTCAATCTTTCCTACAAGCTGATGGTTGCGGAGCGAGGAAAACTGAATATGTAAAGGCTTACGTGATCGTCACGGTTCTTGGGTTGATTAGCAGTTTCATATTCATTTCCTTATTCTGGAGTATCTCTCCAATACCCTCGGGAGCCTATCCGGCCACGATCGGATTTTGGCCCGTCTCGGCGCTGGACTGGATTAGAACTAGAGATTGGATCTGGAGGGGCTATCTCTTCAGATACGATTTGATACTATACTCATTTGTCGGAGGAGCAATCATATATATCATGACGGATCTTGCGAAAATGCCCTACTTCCTCATAGCGCTTGTGACAGGAGCTGGAGGTCTAGGAGTGGGTGGGGGTGGAGGGCTGGCAGCTGGAGCAGCGGCAGGCTGGCTGGCGGGTCGAGCTCTCCCGAACGCCTTGGCTCAGTTCATTGGCTCACTCATCGCAGCGAAGCTGATCACTCCCAAAATGGGAAAGGATGAGTTCAACGCGATAAGGGGTAACCTCGTTCTAGGCTTCACGATCGGAATCGGATTCATTGAATTATTAAGAAGCTGCCTAATTCTTCTAGGGAAGTCCATGTGGCTCTTGCCGTACTAGATTTATCTCTCTATGAATGTTCGGGGCGAAAGTATTTTATACATCTTTATCCATATGAAATAAACGCTTTTTAAAAGCAATAGGAGGGAAAATGCTTTGAGTTCAACACATGAAGAAGTGAGACCGAAGTTTCCATGGCTTCTAGTATTGCTGATATCTATTCTTCTTCCAATCATATCGACTTTCTGGTGGTCATTGGAGACGGGCGCTTGGGCTCCAAACTTTACCTTAGGCGCTTCCCAGACGAGCTTCAACTTCGCTCAAGGGGCTTTCCTTGTTCCATTACTGATGATCGGCTTCTCCTGGTTCTTCAAGAAGCCAGTAAGCTTCAGGACCTTGACCTTCGCTTACGTGACATCTCTAATGGCTTTGTCCGCCAATACTTATACTCATCCAGGGTGCCAATTCACTGGTTATATGCATAGTCGCGAGAATCCATTGCACGACCCCTACCTGCCCACCTTCTGGGTTCCCCCAAAAGAAGTCGTGTCACAAATGTTCATGGGAGGTCAGACAGTTGACTGGGCCGTGTGGGCTCCGAACGTTGTCTTCTGGTGGGCTTTACCGTTCTTCTACTGGCTCTACCTGTCCGCGGGAGTATTGATATTCAGACGTGCATGGATTGTCAATGAGGCTCTCCCCTACCCATATGGTCTATCCGCGCTGACAATGGTCCATCTAGCGACAACTAAAGAGAGAGAATTGACAACTCATAAGAGATTCTTCACCTACGGGTTCGTCATAGGGTTCATCTTCTTCGTTCCGTTTACATTGGCAAATCTATTTCCGTTCCTTCCAGACATTTACGGGTGGACGCGCCCCCCGTACAGCACGTGGACACCGGGCTCCGTCGATCTTCTAGGCGTGTATCCTGCGCTTGCATCAATCGTAGGTTTCGGCATGGTCACCGTGAACCCCGTGGTTTACGCCCTGTTGTTCTTTGCGCCGCTCGATGTTCTGTTCAGCACTTGGTTCTTTTGGCTCATCATAGACATAATATTGGTTCAGGTGCTATATGTCATGGGTTACTACTCAGGTATGGAAGTTCAAGGTACTTGGGATAGAGGTAGCCGAATCACGATGGGTGACCCGCTCAGACTCGGCGCATTCACTATGCTTGGAGTTCTACCCGGGATACTCATATGGTGGGTGGTGATGAACAGAAGATACTTCCTCTCAACAATCAGGCTAGCAACAGGACGAGGAAGCCCTGATGAAAAAACTTGGGAAACCGGAGAGCTACCGTACAGCTACAATTATATGCTGTTAGTGATCGGGTTTATAGGTCTGCTAGCGATCTACGTAGCCACCGGAATAACTCCCGAGGCCGTGATAGTGTACCTGATAGGCATCGGAATAACACATGTCGCTATGGCCAGAATTCACGGATATTTCGGTCCTCAGCCTCACGGTCCATTCTGGGCACAAGGCTTAGGCAAGTGGAGATATCCAAATGTGACGACGGAGACAAGAGACCAAAGCCAAGTTATGCTCGGCGCTGTAAGCGGATGGTATACTGTTGAGTACAGGATGAACCACGGCTCAGCCGACCAAACAATGGACGGTATGAGGTTCTCAGAAGACGCCAAGGTTGACTCACGAAGCATCTACAAAGCGATGTTCATCGCAAGCCTAATAGCTCCCCTGGTCGGGTTCATAACCTTCATAACATGGAGCCACTACTACGGCGTTATGAAGCTACCATTCCCACACGAGTCAGACTGGTGCATGATGAGTGTCGGCGACCCCGAAAACTGGAACGTTTGGCCTGCACCAGAACCCTGGTGGCCTCACATGCTCTTGGGAATCGTCGTGGCAGGAGCACTGATGTTCCTCCGCCTCCGCGTTCCATGGCTACCCCTAGATCCGTATGGCCTCGTGATGGCGACGGCGCATTGGGAGGTGTGGGGGCTTCTCGGAATCCAAACTGCCGCTCTCGGAGTATGGATTGTGAAAACAATCCTAATTAGGGTTGGAGGAGCTGCTGCATACAGGAATTACGGTATGCCCTTCGCTGCAGGGCTGATAGGCGGATTCATCATAGCCATTCCACTGCTAGCAGGTCTTGGTGGTGTATTGAGGTTCTTCTTCCCAGCGTAGCACCGCCAATCCCCATCTTTTTTATCGATACACTATCTAAGTATTGAAACCGTTGCCTCACTGAGTCCGTGCCAAGCGCTAAGCCCCTCATTTCGAAAGTCACTCCATTAATTCTCAGTGATAACAAGACATATATACTCAGACTATTTTATTTATCTCGGGTTTTAGAAATGGTGTGGAAGATTGGCTGCAATTCTGATGGGTTCAAAGAGGTCGAGAAGCCATTTGAGTTTATGTTGAAGACGTTGGCTGAGCTAGGATACGATTCTGCTGAACCACAGGTGATAACAGGTCAAGCCTCAAGCATATTATATGGCTACGATCCCACAATCAGCCTAGGCTCTAACCCTATTGAGCTAAAGAAGATGGCTGCCAGTTATGGGCTGGAAATCATCTGTATTAGTGCCCACGCAAACCTGATGGATGTCGGGGAAGCAGGTCCGGTTTACATAGAGAAGGCGATCCATTTCGCGAAGCTCGCAGGCGCAGAGATCGTGAACACCTCTGAAGGCCCGAAACCAGAATACCTTACTGAAGAGGAAGCGTTTCAGGCAATGAAGTTCAACCTAAAATCTATACTTAGAACGGCGAAGAGCTTTGATGTCAAGTTGACAATTGAGCCTCATAACATCTACACGGTTCAAACAGACACGATGTTGAAGATACTAGATTTGGTTCCTTCAGAGATGCTGGGAGTGAACTTCGATACGGGAAACGTAACTTTATTCGGAACCGACCCCTTGAAGATGCTGGATGCAGTGATCGACAAGGTCATACATATCCACCTTAAAGACATAGATCGTAAAACGTTTGAAAAATACAAAGGAATGACCGGTATTCCTTTTGGAACTCCCATTGGCGAAGGTGTCGTCCCAGTAAAAGAATGCATCAACCGTCTAAAGAAGACGGGATTTGACGGAGAGCTCTCAGTAGAATGCGGCGTAAGTGGGCTGAAGAAAAGCATTACCTATCTAAGGTCAATCATATAGAACGCGCCACTCTACGCTTTTTAGACTAGACACAAATCATATATGAATGGTGTATTGAATTATATAGCATATATGAATGGTGTATTGAATTATATATCATATGAGGGATGTCTGATGTCAAAAGAAAAACTTGCTTTACACGGAGGAAAACCTGTGAGAGACAAGCCAATACCACCATCTCATAGAGGTTATGGATGGCAGTTTATTGGGGAGGAAGAGAAGAAATCCGTCTTAGAGGCTTTAGATGATAAGCTTGCCGGAAGCCCTAGAGGACCGAGGGTTCGTCGTCTTGAAAAGGAGTTCGCCGAGGTCATAGGCACCAAGTATGCTCTAGGATGCGTCAACGGCTGCCTTTCGGAACTCATGATCATGGCAGCCGCAGGAATCGGTCCAGGAGACGAAGTGATTGTACCAGCCTATACATGGTGGGCTCCCGCTCAAACAACCTTAGCTGCTAACGCCATACCCATAATTGCAGAGGTCGACGATACATTGAACTTAGACCCTGCGGATTTCGAAGCGAAGATCACTAAGAGGACGAAGGCGGTTTGGGTCGTCGACATGGTTGGTGTTCAGGCCAGAATGGACGAGATCATGGAGATAGCGAAGAAAAATAACATACTAGTTTTCGAGGATGTTGCCCAGTGCGTAGGGGGAAGCTATAAGGGAAAGAGACTTGGATCCATAGGCAATGCAGGATCGTTCAGCCTGCAACACAGCAAGGTGATCAATACTGGGGAAGGCGGAATCATCACGACTAATGACGAGGAATTGCTTAGACGAATGCTCATGTTCCACGACCCGTCTTACAAAGACTTTAGCGTTGGCTTGTTCAAGCTCCGCGAGGGGG
>Ga0315309_1001800_pt1 | contig 12727 bp, 14 predicted proteins | sample TDP4_MG_FD_203080 | JGI IMG/M metagenome (GOLD analysis project Ga0315309, IMG submission 203080) | Freshwater sediment microbial communities from Lake Towuti, South Sulawesi, Indonesia - TDP4 | ecosystem: Environmental > Aquatic > Freshwater > Lake > Sediment | place: Indonesia: South Sulawesi...
AAAAGAGTCGAATTGCTTAACCCCATAATAAGACCACTACCTTACACCCATCTGGATCCAAATATAAGGTCTGGCACCTTTGCACACACATACAGACTCCAAAATGCGACAGCAGCCTATACTAGACCGGACTATACTACCAAGGCTGTCGAGGCCAAGACGCCAAATTGCTTAAGCTGGAAATGGTCTACTTAAATTTATCTCGGAGACCGGTCAGCTCATTCTTAAATATTGGCGTACTTCAAGATAAAATGCAGATGAAGTTATGGTGAGCGAAAAAGAAATCTTAGGACTGATGGTTGGGAACTTTCCAAGATGCCCTATTTGTGGCTCTGATTCGGGGTATAGTGTCACCAGCGTCTTCAAGGGTAGTCTTCGATGTAAATCATGTGGCACGGAATGGTCTTCCACTGATTTTGCCAGATCTAGAAGACTTGAGAAGATGAAGATTAGGGAGATGCCCGGAGGAGCCCATTCATTAGCGGTGGGAAAGCATCTCTTGAAACGGTATGAGGAATATCCTATCAGTTTTTGGAAATCCTTGGGGGAAAGGGAGGAACAAAAAAGATATGATGTCAGGGCATTATTAGCGGAGTTTTCAATCCTCTTCGTGATAGTCATTATTGGAGGTTGCTTCAGGCTTGCAAACCTTACTGAGATCTCGTCTTGGCACGATTATGATGAGGGGGTTCACAGCCAAGCCGCGGTCCTCTACATTCAGGGTTACATGCCGTACAGGGATTTCTTCTTCACCCATCCGCCTTTGATTCTTTACGTTCTGAGCTTCCTTTACAGACTCAACGGTCCAAACTTGGGAGCTGAAAGAGTGTTCTCCGCTGTTCTCAGCACACTAACAATAGTCACAGTATACTTTATCGGAAGAAAATCTGGAAGTTCCATAACCGGGTACATAGCATCCGCCTTCGTTGCGTTCGACGGCTACACAATCTACAACTCGAGGAAGATAATGCTTGAACCTACAGTGAGTTTCTTCGCGTGCCTTTCATACCTCGCCTTCCTTAATTCAATCGAGAGAGAAGATCGAGGGACAAAGGATTGGCTGATGCTTCTTTCCGGCGTATTTATGGGGCTCTCCATCTCCACAAAGATGAGTGGACTTTTTAATTGGGCGCCTCTATTCATCTACTTGGTTTTAAGAAGGGATAAGAGAGCTCTGGGCCTTTTCCTATTCTCAAGCTTAGCCTCTGTAAGCATTCTGCTCATCCCCTTCCTTGTCTCAGCCCAAGGGGAAGTCATCAAGCAGATTTTCATGTTCCAGGTGTTGCGCCCTCCAGATGGGACCCCGCGAGATGAGAGATTCGCATGGATGACCAGCTTCTTACAAGACATGATAACAGTCAACCTTGGGATTTGCTCACTCATAATCATCGTCCTGACATACCTCATCACCTACAGAAGATCCGGTTCCGCACCTAGGCCTCATGTCATCTTGCCGATACTTTGGGTTCTCTCTGTCCTATTCATGTTCTCAACAGCCAAATCATTTTATCCGCACTACATAGAACAGATAATCCCTCCCTTTGCTCTGCTGATCGGAAACTTGGTCATTGACGTGCCGAACGCGGTTTCCAGTCTTAAAGGAAAAGGGAAAACAGTGGGCAATATCCTAAAGGTTACTCTCGTCTTTATGTTCACTCTCGCGGTCATAGCTCAGCTCATGATCATAGAGTCAGAGGGGATTCCCACATGGGAAGATGATGCCTCTAGAAGGATAGCCAATGAACTGATCGAGTTTACTTGGCCGGATGACAGAATATTGACCTTCGACCCACTCTTCACATTCATGGCTGAAAGAAATCCTGCGGGGCTGATGTGCGACAGCTACGGAACAATGCTCTACGTAGGTCTCGGTTTACACAAGGAGGATCTCACATCAGCATTTGCCAGAGCACTTACAGAGAGGGAGTACTACATGTGGCCTTCGAATGACCCACAAGCTCAAGAGTACATCGTGAACCTCGTCAACCAAAGTGACTACATCATTATCGGCGACTGGATATCGAGGTCGCAGCTGAAAAAGGGAACAATAGATTACATCTTGTCCCGAACTTCCGTCGTGAGAAATCTGGGAGACATACAGATACTGGCCAGATTGAACTCCCATCCTTAAGTAATTCTCATTTATGAACAATGCCGCAATTGCATGGGTATCCGCGCATATTCACAGAACCTTCATGTAATACGTGACCATAGCAATCGCTTTCCGGAACCCAACTTTTTCATAAGCAGCTCTGGCTGGTGCGTGGGCTTCATCTAAACCCGTTGTGACGGCTGCAAATCTCATATCCTCCTTTCTGAATATCTCGAGCACCTTCCGATATTGAAATGTGCCAATGCCCATTCCTTGGCACTCAGGCTTCACCGCATTGTTACCGATCTCACCGATCCTTCTTTTCTGTCCAAGATGAAAGTAATGAAGCCCACGACCTGCCCATCCTTCTCGGTGACAAGCACCCATTCTGGATATCTTCTGTAGTGAGCCCGAACCTCCTCCGCCTTACGTTCCCGCCAGTCTTTATGAAGTATCTCGAAAAGCTCGTCTCCAAGAAGCTTTCTATAGTTATCATATGAGGCATAATGCGCAAGCTTGCCGAAAGACTTGGAGACGATGAAGAGAAGTGGGTAATCGGTGGCCTGCTTCATGATCTTGACTACGACACGGTCAAGGACGACATGACTAAGCATGGAATAGTTGCAGGTGAAATCCTCGGCGAAAGACTTCCGCTTGACTGCTCATACGCTATTAAAAGTCACGATCGCAGAACTGGCTTCAAACCCAAAAGCAGGCCTGACAAGGCTCTAATCGTGGCTGACACTCTGGCAGTCATAGTTGAGAAAGTAAAGAAAAGCGGAAAAATGAGCGCAGAAAGGATCGAGAAAGAAATCGAAGGAGTTTCAGAGAAGCAACCTAGGCATGCAGACAATTTGAGGAAAATCGAGAACTAGGAATGGAAATCGGTGACGTAGCACGATTGGCAATAGAGTCGGTAGAATATCCGAGCTAGCTTTCGAGCAATTGTTTATTTTTCATCTTCGTGCAACGATATGTCAATTCTCATGAAATCCTCGGCTACGCGAGTATTTGGAAATGTCTTCTTTACCTGTTCAACAAGGATCTTCGAGTCTTTATACCTCGAGCTGATATGTGTCAGAATTAAGAGTTTAGTCCGCGCTCTCTTCGCAACCTCAGCGGCCTGAGTTACGGTTGAATGCTCTTCTTCAACAGCTCTCTCCATCAGGTCATCAGCAAAAGTAGCTTCATGGATCAAGAGATCAGCCTCCTCAGCCAACTTGACAATGGCATCAGAGGGACCCGTGTCCCCAGTATAGATAATCTTCCTGCCCGAGCGCGGCGGACCCATTACATCCTGTGGCCCAACTTTTCGACCGTTCGGCAGTTCAACCTCGTGACCGTGTTGCAGCTTCGACCAGAGAGGACCCTCAGGAACGCCTAGGGAAACGGCACGTTCTAGATCGAACTTTCCAGGTCTAGGTTTCTCGATTAAGGCATACGCCAATGCTGGAACAGAGTGGTCTGCCCACACGGCGTGGATATTGTATTCTTTTTCTTCACGAACGATGCCTTCGTCTTCTATCTCGTAAAGATCAACTTGGAAGCTGAGGCCAAAACGGACTGTCTGAATAATTGCTTCTACGAAGGCTTTGATTCCAACGGGACCATAGACTTCGAGAGGTTTGTCTCTACCCAAGAGAGACATGGTTTGTAGGATTCCGGGCAAGCCCAGAACGTGGTCTCCGTGCATGTGCGTTATGAAGATCTTGGTTTTGCGGTTGAACCCAATCTTAGCGCGGATCATCTGCCTTTGAGCCCCTTCACCACAGTCAAAGAGTATGAGTTCGCCTTCTCTCTTTATGGCAACTATCGGCAGAGCCCGAGTGGGCGTTGGTATGCTCGCGGCCGTTCCTAGAAAAACGACCTGTAGGCTCATCTAATCCCTCCTCAAGACAGCAATCTCCCTAGTTAATCTCCTATGAACGTAAACGAAATGGGACTCCAAGTGTTTAAATCCTAACCTCTCACCCAATTCACCGATCCCAATATTCATCGGTGCAGCTATACACACGCGCCTTCCCTTCTTAATCTTGTCAATGATGTTTGACAGAAAGCCTTCGACTAAGTCGGCGGTTCTAGCCCCAAGAGTGGTAGCGGAAATCCCGTACGGCGGATCGGTCACAACAGAATCAATACTTGAATCTGCAGCCGGCATGGAACGTGCGTCCGCGAGGGCTAGTCCCTCAGGTTCAACCCCATAATAGCATAGATTTCGCATGGTCCCTTCAATCATCCTCCGATCCGCGTCGAAACCGAGGACACGACACCCGATTAAGCCGGCTTCAACAAGAAAGCTACCGGTTCCGCAGAAAGGGTCGAGTACGAGTTCCCCTCTTTTCGGCTGGGCTAGGTTAACCATGCACCTCGCAAGCTTAGCCGGCATAGCTGTTGGATGGAAGAAGACTCTCTTTCTGGGACCTCTCTCAACGAAGGATTTCGGTTTAATCTCGGCAACTCTCAACCCGAAAATGAATCTGTCTCCTATCAATATGCCTACAAAAGTTTTTTGGGGGGTCTTCAGATCGACCCTGAGATTTCTAATCTTCGTGAAGATTGCTCCGCCGATCTTCTGTTCAAGCTTCCATCTACCGATCTCTAGGGCGCTTCTCCTCGGCCTTTTCACTCGGACCGCAAAGCTCTCGCCCTCTTTTACTATCTGACCCATGTCCACTCCCTCTACATTTCCGATGATCTCGTTCAGTTTGGCTTCGCAGTCAAAGAGCTCTAAGCCACATACTCTGGTCATAGATGACCTTGACCTGATGGAGGCTACGGACTCAAGGTTCGACTCGATCCTTAGAACTTGGGGCAACTCTCCAAGGACTTGATAGCCATATCCTTCAGCCTCTAGAATTGACTTTACCTCGGAGAAAGGAAGGGTCGGGTTCTCGCCCGATGTTAAAAGAAAGATCCTAGCCACATTGGTGCTCCTCGCTGTGAACGAGCTGAAAAAGTCCTTACTTCGCGCCTCCTCCTTTTCTATACTCCTCTATCAGCTCTTTAGCTCTATCTAATCTTATCTTCTTCTCCTTAACCATCTGCTCCACGATTAGATCTATGAGTCCTCCCGTAGCTCCAGCTGTGATCGCGACATTCCTCGCGTGAAGCGACATGTGCCCCCTCTGGATGCCCTCGTGGGCAAGCGCCCTCAAGGCGGCAAGGTTCTGAGCCAAACCAACAGCCGCCAGAACCTCGCTGAGCTCCCTAGCAGACTTTACGCCTAGAATCTTCAAGGCTATCTTCGCGATTGGGTGAACCTTGGTAGCTCCGCCAATGGTTCCAACAGCCATCGGCAACTCAATCGAGCCGGCAAGGTCTCCCTCCGCATTCTTCTCCCAAACTGTTAGGGGCAGGTATTGACCCGACCTCGCGGCGTAAGCGTGAGCACCAGCCTCAACAGCCCGATGATCATTACATGTTGCTATAGCAACAGCGATTACACCGTTGAGTATTCCCTTATTGTGGGTTGCACCCCTGTAGGGATCTGCAGCTGCAAAGGCATAGGCTTCAACAATTCCATCTACCACTTCTTCGCCTCCAACAGCCTCTTTCGCAATGACTGTCCATGCCCTCGCTAGGCGCTTGGTTGCGAGATTGGAGACTATCCTGAGGTAGACTCTGCCGCCTGTTATCCTCTCGATAATTGGGGCCACAGCCTCAGCCATTGTGTCGACGGCATTCGAGCCTAAGGCGTCCCTACAATCCACAAGCAGCTCCGTGATAGCCATCGGCCCTGTGCTGGCGTTAATTACCTTCACCTCTAAGTCCTTAGCTCCTCCACCTGCCGAGACGAGCATAGGATCCTGCTCGTTGGATTTCTTCAGGATGGTCTCCTTTGCCTCTAGAATTGCCATTCTAGCTTTGTAGGGGTCTCTAATGCCGACCGCCTGAATCTGCCCGATCATTATCGGCTCGGTACTGCTCGTGAAGAAACCTCCTTTCTCTCTAGCCATCTTCGCCGCATAGCTTGCAGCCGCAACAACAGAAGGCTCCTCTATCGCCATAGGGATAAGATAGTCTTTACCGTTGATCAGGAAGTTCACGGCTATTCCTAGAGGTATAGGGATGGCTCCAATGACGTTCTCAATCATACGGTCGGCCAATTCGAGCTTCAACGATCCAGTGGACTTCAGCAATTCAGCCTCTTCATCTGTCAACTCGGCGAATTCTTTTACGATCTGCAGTCTTTCCTTCGGGTTTAGCTTATAGAACCCAGAGATTTGGGAAGTTTTCATATTGAGTCCTCTTATGAGGAATAATAATTATCGATCGGCATATGAACTTAACGAGTTAACGAGGATAATCTGTAAAGAAAATAGATGGGATAAGACTCTATTCTTTCTTGGTTTCTATCCCTGTATGTCAGTCCTTGATCTCAACCCTCTTAATTAGGGTGGGCGGCATGAAATCCAAGTTGAACCATCGAAGGTTGTCCTCGATCAGCATGGGCGTCTTAAGTAGACCTCTTATGCCGTCAACATGAGCAGCCCCAACAAATGTCAAGATCTTCGGCTTCTCACCGTTGCTGAGATTTCTTGATGCTATCCACGCAAGCCTGGCGGCCATCACGGCGTTCCGCTCATCGATTAAGACTCTCCAGACAGAGGGATGAAATCTTCGCATCGTCTCTATCTGTCTCTTTTGGTCTTCGATGACTCTTTCCTTGAGGCCTCTCTCCCACAGCCACAACGGGTTGTCATCGAGGTTGAAGACCATTCGATATCTTGGACGGGTCAGTTCCTCAAGGGTCATGTTGTCTCTTATCCTTTCTCTAATCTCTTCCTCGGACATGTCTATCAGCCATATGTTAGCGTCTACGTTACCTAAGGCTTCCGTAGCCCCGATGAACTCGCATTTCCCGCGGCAGAATGCGTGTCTTGGGCATGTTGCACAAGTGCTGTTCAGTAGTCTGAAGCGTCTCCAATCTAATTCGATGGCTACGTCCTTAGGCTTGAGTAGACCTACAGCTCGGTAGGCGTCGTTAAGGCTGCGTTGCGTGAAGTGGGCCGTGCCGACGAGCTCAACGTAGTCATTATAGTCGATGTTTCGGATCAGGGCCTGCTGGCTCATCTTTCTGTCACTCAACCTTTACTTTCCAAGCATCCTTCTCGTTCGTCTTTTTCGTCTTTGGGATTGTCACTTCCAGTACACCGTTCTTGTACTGGGCGGATGTCTTCTCAACGTCAATGGTCCTTGTGGGCAGATCCATCGCTTTATAGAATTTCTTAGCCTTGACTTCGACTTTTCCGTTCGCGACATTCAGCTGGATGTCTTCCTTTTCTTCGCCGGGTAGTTCAACGTAAAGCTTTATTGCCTTCTCTTCTTCGAATACATCTGTCAATGGTTCACGAATCTCCTCCATCTCAGCCTTTGGAACGTCGAAAGGTCTCTCCGGAAACGGCAGCCTTCTGAAGGGCTTAAGAGGGTCAAAGGGCTCTGAAGGCTCGAAAGGTTCAAGCGGTGGGTCGGATTCAAAGCGTCCGTAGACCACATAGCCTTTAACGCCGGGTTCGTTGATCTTCTTGAAGCCCCAATTGCCCTTGAGTTTTCCGCTTCTCACAGCCTTTTCAATGTTCTCGATCTCGGCTTCCATATCCTTTGCGAATCTATCGCTGGAACTCTCCATCTCTTTGAACACTTTCTCTATATCGAAGTTGAAAAATGACTCCATTTCACTTCTTCACCTCCTCAGAATCTTTCCAACTCTTCTAGCGCCTCCATCAGGCGTCTTAAGGCAAGGCTCATCATGAACTCTATTCGACCGAACTCTGAGCAGCGGTATCTTCCTTTCTCAACCTTCTCCAAGAGCCCTCCCTCACAGAGCTTTCTCGTGTTCTCCCAGACAAGCTTCGGATTCAAATCCAGTTCCCGCATGAAATCGGCGAAGTTCATCGAATGATCGGTCTCTTCCATCAACCGCTTTATCATCTTCAGTCGTGTCTCATGAGACAAGGCATCGAAGACGCTTGAAAGACTGTCAAAGTTAGTCTCTAGCCTTTCCAACTCTTGTTCCAGCTGATCCCTCGGCCAGTCATCAGGGCGGAGGGGCATCTCAAAGATTACCTTCCCGTCTTCTACTAGCTGCAACTTTAGAGCCAATTCGCCTCACCTATTACCTATTGGTAATATGTTACCAAATGGTAATATATAAAGATTTCGCGTAAGATCCCAAAACGGCAAATTTCGAAAAGAAACGCGTGTCTAAAAATCAGTTAATTTCCACAAAAAAAGATGCTTGCTTAAAAGGCCGGATCTGCCCTATTCTGCATGTCTAGACTTGACTATCCGCCCGGTGAACCATGGGTTGGGACATCCCTCCACATCACTTCCCACCACTCGTCATCAGTTATCGTCTCCGCTCTCACTATTATTTCCAGAATCTTCCTCAGAAGCTCATGGTGCCGTCTCTCATCCTCAAGGATCGCTTTGAGCAGGAAAACGATTCTCTGATTCTCGATGCTTCCGACAACCTTGCTGATTCGGTCGATCACCCTCATCTCGTTCTCAATGTGTCTCTCTACGTCCTTGCGAAACATACCAAGGTTTTCCTCTGTAAGAGCGGTTGAGGGTGTGGAGGCGATCTCTATCGCTCCTCTGTAGATATCAGCGTGTTTCATGGAATCGTAGGCTATCCCGGACAAGATATCTTTAACGATGACGTTCTTAACGCGTCCTAGAGTTTCCTTCACTGAACGGACAATGTTATCCTCTAAAGCAACCTGATCGCGGAAGAAACTGATCAGTTCCTCATTGGACAAACTCATAAGATTACCCCATCTATGATAAAGATTGCCTTACATAATAGTCTTGTGCCATGGCTTTCTTTTGACAATTTAGATTTTCTATCAGCCCTGTTGAGAGATGAAAAGCTGAAGTCTTAACATAGTCTCGTTTTGACTTTCCGGCTTGTTTTTCACCCTATGGCGGACATTAATGTCATTCTACTCTTTTATAAATCCTGAGATAATCATCTTCATAAACCAGCTGCAGACTTCCCGGAACCTCAACTTTGAACAGTAACCTATAGATCATCGTGGTTTTCCCATCGCCTGTGAAATCCTCTTCTGTAAACTCAGACGGAGTGAGGTATTGTCTGGAATCTAATCCACTCACGTTGAAAATCCAGGGCGCCTTTACCTTCTCACTGTCCGTGACCAGAATGTAGTCAGCTCCGTATCTCTCCATAATCGAGATTGTTCTATTCGGATCTGAAGTGGTAAAGGAATCTGCTACATCGACAAGCATCTCATGGTTTGAAAACTCTTTGACAAGCGAGGAATTGGCAACCATATACAATGTCTGAGGCGATGGATTTGCCACAACAGTCTTCCTTTCTGCATATCCAACAACCATGTGACCGTAGTCCCACCAGCATAGTATTGTGGCGTTTTCAGGCGTATTTAACCTCATCCAATCAAAAGCATCTTTATATTCTGGGCTGTAATATCCCGAATGATTCTTGCCATCCTTGAGATAATTGATCTCACCGTAATGATATGTTCTTCCAGCTAGGGAAGATGATCCCTTATAGACTGTTATGCTTGCGTTGTATTTTCCGCCGAGATCTTCAATATGATCAACCTCTTGAACCTGGTCACCTTTTTTCAAATGTTGGTAAATGAAAACGGAGCCGCTGATTGCCACGATGATTACAGCAATGAGAAGAGCTTTCCACTTCCGTCCCATCTTCCCACGTCTCTCATTCTGCTTGAGAAGTCCCATAATATCTCGAAGTATCCCGTTTAAAAATCAAGCTGGCTATTTTTCTGATCTTACTCATCTTGATCGCGTTCTTTTCTTTTCACCAAATATCGTTTTGGAACTGAAAAGGTCACGCTGACAGCATTTCTACAAAGGGGAGAATACTGATTTATCATAAACGGAGTTTTCGGCGTTGTTGGAGAGAAATTCTTTAAGCGTTTCGATGCTTTTTCCCACTCCGCTTTCGGATTCTACAACTATGACTCTCCTGTAGTTCACGTTTTTGAGAGAGTCAGCAACTTTTTTCCAATCTATGTTGCCCTCTCCGATTCCTAGATGAGAGTCAAAGGTGCCGTCGTTATCGCTCGCGTGTACATGAACGATCTTATCAGAAAATCGCTTAATGAAATCGGAAATTTGACCGTTGACGTTTGCATGTCCAACATCGAGTGTCAAACCCAGATTCGCATCACCGAGGTCTCCATAGAAGCGGACGAAATCATCCACACTCTTCAAGATGAACGGGAATGGTTCAGGAGTATTCTCAATGGTTATCTCTACATCATTTTCGTTTGCCGCATCGAGTAACTCACGGACTGACTGCAGGTTTAGCCTCCAATCCTCTCCTAGACGAAGGTGGCTGACACCTGTCTGCAGCCCAGGATGAAAGACCCATAAGGTGGCATCGAGCTGGCTGGCAAGCCTCATCGACTTTTTGAGCCGCTTCAGCATCACTCGTCTAAAAGTGGGGTTCGGAGAGGCGATATTGACATCAACGAATGGAGCGTGAGCTGTCATGTTGAGACAACGGTTCTGAGCGATCTCCTTTATGACTTTTACGCGCCTGCTATTGAAGGCGTGGTACGACTCATCTAGAACCTCTACATGGCGAACCGCGACATTCCTGAGCTGCCTAATCATATAAGAGAATGGATAACCGAGGCAGTAGAGCATTGACAAGCCGATCTCTATTCTTGGCATATCAGACACCCTTATCAAAGATCAAGAGTACGCTAAGCCGTTTTAGGAGTTAACCAATCAATGAGCTCCCGAGGATTCTCGCAAGATATCCTGACCATTATCGGACCAAGTGGCGACTCCTTTTCCGGCTGCGAGAACGATACGTGTCCGACGAAAGCAACCTGCTTGTTCAGGTAGAAGGTTATCGTCTTTCCCTTCAGACCCTTGATCATGATCCTTCTCGCCGCATCTAGGATTCTCTCCCTTCTAAGAAGATTATGAAACTTCTCAAGCGCTCCTAACCCCTCAGACTTGCCAACGAAGAGCTTCCTATCTCCATCCTCCTTAGCTTCGAGTTTTAGGTCTCCAAGCACCCTGTTAACGGATGTTGCAACTTTCTCGGGGTCTTCTGTTAGATTTACTTCGACCTCAACCTCAACGGTAACCTCACTCGTTTTTCAGAAACCTCCGTAGAATCTTATCCAGTTCACCAATGAGATGGCTCTTTTTACCCTCATTTATGACCATATTGTCGGCTGTGGCGACCACCTCACCCAAGCCAACGCTGAGCTCCCTCTCGTCGCGAGCGACGAATGTTTCCCAATCCTTTGGATCGTCGCTTCGCCGCCTTGACAAGAGCCGCTTGAATCTAGTTTTAGGTGAGGCGTGAATAACGATCAGTGTGAAATTCTTGAATTCTTTCTTGAATTCATCCACTTCTTGAAGGCTCCTTATGCCGTCCACTACCACAACGTCCGAGTTCGCGGCTTTAATCTTGGGAATACACCTCTTAGCCAAACCCGCCGATCCTTCTTCAGCTCTGATCTGGAGCATAACGCTTCCGAGGTTCCTAGGAGTAGGTGCCAAGTTTCTCCTCCTAGCCTCCTCCCGAACCTCGTCACCCATAGCGATTATCGGATAGCCCTTCATCCTGAATACCTTTTCAGCTGTGGCTTTGCCAGACCCGGGCATTCCAGCTATGCCGATGACGATTTTCTCATGCACATCAGTTCACTCAATCTCTTTTCCAAGACGCAGAATATCGTTATCCAAAGATTAAGCTTATCATCTTTCAGATCTTGGATTATTAAGATCGGTATCTATTTAAATTAGTATAGTGACCAAGTGGGACAGCTCACCTAACCCTAGTGAAAGTAAGGAAGCTAAAAACCTTGCGCCTTTAACCCTTTCTGGTCATTGCCTCTTCAAGCTCACGTTGGCTCAACTTAGCTAGCTACCAAAACGTCTCAGTATGAAGTCTTTACATCGACTATGAGGAACTATTAGAACATCGTCATTAAAACTTAGATCTTTTCCCTTCTTGTCAAAATCGAGATAGACTTTCTTAAGATGGTTTGTGACACCAAAAATTCTCTTACAATAATCTTCTTTTGACATAGGAAACAAGTTACTTATGCTTCCAGTTCCAACTTCGGCCCATAGCTTAACATCTTCCTTGTAGCCATTTAACTCGTTGATGAACTGTTCATCTAATACTAGGGTCTCTCCATCAACTTTCTCTTTACTACCTTTGACCCTAACTCCTAACTCCTAACACATCCACATGAATTTGATTCTTTTCACCTCTGAGGGCTCCGGGACCCGCTTCTTCACATTTTGAGATCCCTTCCTTACAGTAAGATAATGAGAAAGGTTTTTAGGCGAAAAAGTTGATGACGTACTAAAATGGTGTCTATCAGCGGGAACAACAACCTTGTTGACTAAAAGCCTAACAACCTCGCAAGCATCCCTGACATAAAGATACGCTCAGAAAACTTAAATTGTGCACACCTCTAGATTACAACTAGAAATCCAAAGGCGGTCATAAGTTGAAATGGAATTGCTAGAAATCAAGAAGCTTCTTCAAGCCAGCAAGGAATTCAGAGATATAGACAACTGGTAATTTAGTAGAATTGGCCTGGGTGAAACAAGACACACATATGAACTAACCAAAGGAAAAAGGAGGTATTT
>Ga0315309_1001801_pt1 | contig 12724 bp, 13 predicted proteins | sample TDP4_MG_FD_203080 | JGI IMG/M metagenome (GOLD analysis project Ga0315309, IMG submission 203080) | Freshwater sediment microbial communities from Lake Towuti, South Sulawesi, Indonesia - TDP4 | ecosystem: Environmental > Aquatic > Freshwater > Lake > Sediment | place: Indonesia: South Sulawesi...
CCCCTCCCTGGGTGTCTCATGCCTTTGGAGAGGAAGTCGAAACAGGCGTTGGCAAACGCGGAAAAGGAACCCGATGGCCTCATCTCGCCGATCGGCTGGGATAGTTTCTCATGTGGTATTATGATGTGGAAGCTCGTTCCCCCGGTAAACTTGATCGCAAATGGAACCTCGTAGCTCCTGAGCTTCTCCACCACCCCAAAGGTTACAGCCTTTCCCCTCTTCATGCTCTCCTTAGACTCGATGTCGATCACGAGGTCGCATCCATAACGCCTTGATGCCCTGCTAGGGGGGTCGCTAAACCTCGATATGGTTCCGTGGAATGCCGGGTAAGTTTCGAGCTGCCTGTCGCCCTTTATTGTCCGGAGCGAAGTCCTGACGATCTCGTAGAAATCCCACGGTTCCTTGGCGATCCGTCGGAACCTGGAGTCGTGGAATATCCTGGAATCGATGGCCCTATCGTTGAAGACGAGCCTCCTGTCCCTCGAGAAGTCGAAGAGTTCCCTTTGCACGTCAGATCGCCCGTAGTGGTTAAGGATGTCCTGAGGAGAGGGGGCATAGCCAACGGGCATCTGCAAAACGACAAGGATTGCATGGGCCATCGCTCTTTAAGTCTTACTTTTTCAAAATATGCCGAAGTATGGTGGATGAGGGCCGGGGGAAGAGGAAAAAAGTTACCATCCTGAACTCGGGATTGGGGATGGAATACATTAGGATGGCATTATACATCTCTTTAACATGTTTTTAACTTAATTCGCACAAGCTTGTGAGTTGCTAAGGCTTTTCTTCATCATGTCAACCCCATGTAGGAGGTTCGAAAGATGAGGATACTTTCAACGGATTCGGCATGCTCTGTGTTGGACGACAACTTCAGCCCAACCTCCATACTGACGATGGCCTGCGTCGTGGTCGAATATCCGTTCAAGTCCGCATCCATGGTGAAGTTCAAAACCATAGACTGTTCGATCATAGATCCCACTTTGTTGGTGCACGAACTCGAATATTGCAGGGAGGTGATGGATGAGGCAAAGCCGGACGTCATCCACCTCGACTCGACTCTGGGCGGCATAAAGGTCCTTGAGCTGACCGAGGAGATGCTGGAGCAGATGCCGCTCTCAAGGGATGGAAGGGAGGTCCTCACCCTGATACTGCCCGACCTCCACAAGGTGGCCTCGGACATAGAGGAGAAGTACAGGATCCCCGTGGTGGCCATAGGCGAGGGAAGCGTTGCGGTGAGGATCGCCGAGATGCACGCGATGGCATACGGGATCATGGAGGCGTTCCAGAAGGCCCAGAAATCGGCCAAGCCGATATTGCTCGGGGTGCCCCCGAGGCTCACGTTCGAGATCACCGATGGCAGAGTAGTCGTGAAGTCCCTGGAGCCGCTGGAGCATGACCTCTCGGTCAGCGTTGAGGCGAAGGGGGAAGTCTTCTCGGGCCTGACCCACGAGTTCTTCCACAATCCACTGGCGAGGCAGTTCCTGGGCCTTAAGATCCAGAGGGGGGCGTGAGGGCCATGCCCCTGGGATACGTTCCTTCGGCCAAGGACGTCCTGGAGTATTACGGTTCGGAGAGCAAGCCGGGGATCAAGGAGACGATCTTCGAGTACTCCAAGTACCGACAGACGATGCTCGTCCTCGATACCTCGGCGTTCGAGAACAGGAAACGCTCGGTAATGCTGAGATGCCAAGACGACATACCCAACATGGCCAGGGCAACCCTCTCGAGGGAGGCCAATCCCATGGCCCCGAGGAAGTACCCCGCGTTTCACGGAACGGTCAAGAAGTACAGGCACCCGAACGTCGCCGGCCTGAGGGAGGTCCAAAGGATCGGCGCCGACTGCGTCATCGACATCGACATAAAGGTCGGGTACAAGAAGGCCTTCAGGGCCGGGGAGTCGGTTGTGAGGCTTTACGACAAGTACGACATACCCTACTTCGTGAAGTTCAGCGGGGGCACGGGACCGCACATAATCATCCCAGCGGAGGCGTTACCTGGGGATTGCGGCAAGTTCGACGAAGTATCCGAAAGGATTTTACAGTTCGTGATGAAGAAGACAGGAGCCCCGGGCATCGACACGAGTTTTTCAAGCCCCGCTCACTTCCTGCGCCTGCCGTATTCGGTCCACGAGCGCACGGGGCTTGTGAGCATCCCTCTGTCCAAGGAGGAGTTCTACAACTTCAAGCCGAAGATGGCGGAGATACCCAACGTGGAGGTTGTACAGAAATTCTGCGATGTTTCCCGACAATCGATCGAAAACCTCAGGAACCTGATCAACGAGGCATCTGAGGATACTAGGGGTAGGCGGAGGTGGTACCCGTTTGGACGGGGAGAGGGCCAGGATTTCGATTAAGGACCTTTACGGCACGGGCACGGACCAATACGTGCTGGAGAACAGCAGCGTCAAGGTCGTCGTAGCCCCCGAGGTGGGGGGGCGCATCGCCGAGATGACCTACCGTGGCATCGCCCTGCTCCACAGGACCTATCCGAATGGACTGCCCATCGGCCCTTACACCGAGTATGGTGGGATCGAGGAGTGCGTTGGCAGCGGACCTGGGACGGTTTGGAACGAGCCATGGAAGTGCGACGCGAAGGACGGCGTCCTGACCCTCTCGACCAACTCGCAGGACGTCCTGCTCCAGAAGACGCTGGCCCTGAAGGGGGCGGGGCTTGAGGCGGATTACAAGTTCACCAATGTCGGTGAAAGGTTCTCCAAATTCACCTTCGGGATCCATCCGGAGATCTCCGTGGGCAAGGATTTCAGGGACAACGCTTACTACTTGGTTCCGCTCGACCGGGGCACCCCGGAGAAGGGCCAATATTCCGCGCCTGGAACGAAGAAATACTACAAACCCGGCGAGGGCTGGTGCGCGGTGGAGGATGGGGGATCGGGGATCGCCTTCGGCATGGTATTCCCCGAAGGAATCGTGGATCGCGTCGAGGTCTACTACCCCCGGGTAGACAGCCACATGGTCGTCGAGTTGCTGATCGACAGCATCGGCCTTAGCCCTGGAACGACATCGAGTTTCAACATGTTCTATCGCGTTGAGAAGGGCACCTACGATGGGATCAGGAAGTTCTACGAAGGGGCTAAGAAGGGGTTAAGAGGTGAATACAGGGAGCTGTACGAACGGCAGGCGTGACGATGCGGGTAGCGGCGACGGGGGACTTGCACTATTTTTCGCCCCTTGGTGCCTCCGAGATTAAGAGGTTAGCCGAGGGGTTTCTGGCCTCAAAGGCGGACATGGTCCTCCTGGCGGGGGACCTTACCTCGTCGGGTCGAATTCGCGAATTCGAGGGAGCCCTTCGTCATTTCGATCGCGTCGAAGCTAAGAAGTATGCGGTGTTGGGTAACCACGACCTATGGACCATCGACGGGAAGGAGTCGCACTCGATGCACTTGAGGGAGATCTACCACGTTGCTGAAAGGCATGGCGTGAAGATCCTCGACGGCTCCTTTGTGAAATTGAATGACGAGAGGGGCGAAGACTGGGCCGTCATCGGCTGCACAGGCTGGTACGACTATACCTTTGCGCCGAAGCCAGACCCGAAGTTGATCTGGTGGAACGACTGGTCGTATCTCCCAGAACCCCTGAGGAAGTGCCCCGAGGAGGAGATGACGGCGATCGAGGTCAAGAAACTTTCGGACAGCCTGCAGATGACACAGGGCTACAGCCACAGGCTTGTCGTCCTTCACTGCGCCCCTTTCAAATCCACAGTTCAAACCCACAATCCGCTCTTCAGGCGCACTCTCGGCTTCATGGGCTCCACGAGGCTCGGCGATGCCTTGGCCTCAAGTGGCCCGATCGAGGCGGTCTTCCACGGTCACGCGCACTTCGGGAAAAAGGTCGGCCACTTGGGGAACATGCGAATCCACAATGCATGCGTCCAGCTCAACGCCTGGAAACCGGTGGTCTTGGAACTATGAGGGAACCCGGATGGACCTGATCCTTTCCACCGGATCACTCCACGACAGGCCTTTCGACCAGATAGTGGAGGAGGCCGTCAGGGGAGGGTTCTCCAGACTCGAGGTCATGCTGACCACGGAGCTCATGGAAAGGGTCGATGTGATGAAGGCCGCCTTAGGGCACATGGGTGTCGATGCGCCTTCTGTTCACGCGCCCTTCTCCCTGGACAGGTACATTACTGGCCATGACAGGAGATGGGATGGATCGATGAGGAAGGTGTTGGGCATAGCGGAAGCCCTTGGGGCGAAGGTCATCGTGTTCCATCCAGGTCATCTGCCCCTCCTCCCCTTCACATACGGCCTGCATCTGAGGAACATGCTGGATAACATAGGGGACTTTCTGCCCCGTGCCAGCAAATCCGGAGTGTCGTTGGCGATGGAGAACGTCCCGAGGCCGGGTCCGTTCCCCCTCCTGAGAACCAGATACCTGGCATGGGAACCGATTGAGATGATAAGCATATTCGGGAAACTCGGCAAAAAAGGGCTCAAAATGACTTTGGACGTCTCCCATTCGTCCGCCATCGGCGAAGGAGTAGCCGGCGAATACGTCCGGCATTTGGGCGCGTATCTTTGCAACGTTCATCTGAGCGACTTCGATGGAAGGGTGGACCACTTGCCGATCGGCAGGGGGAGGGTTAATTTCGAAAGGATTTTGAGATCCATCAGGGACATCCGCTATGATGGCCCACTGACGCTTGAGCTTTCCCCAAGTTATTCGGACGCTGAAGACCTACTGGAGAGCAGGAGAAGGATCGAGAGCATTTTAACAACCCTTTAACATCCTTTTACTGAAGTTGCAGGTCGTCAAGTCTTATCAGGTTTGCATTACCATCTAATGCCCAGGTGAGAAACGTGAAGGTGATAGCCACTGGAGTTGCCTGTTCACTTCTGGACGAGAAGCTCAGACCAGGGTCGACCATCGCCGTCAGCTCGATCCTCACCCAGCCACCATACAGGAGGGCGACGATCTCGAAGGTCAACTGCCGGGAATATCATGAGACCGATCCCGACCTAGTCCTCGACAGAATCAGGCTCGCGGGTGAGATAGCGAGGGAAAACGAGGCCGACGAGATCCACTTGGACATACCGATTAGGGGATTGGACATACTGGACCTCAACCAAGGGGTTGTGGACCTATTGCAATTGCCACATCATGTCAGCAATGCGTTGAGGGATGTCATGCCTAAGGTGCGCGAAATGGCTGAAAAGCTCAAACAGGAAAGGAGCTTGACGATAAGGGCGTTTGGCAAGAGGAGCCTTCCAGTAAAGATCGCGAAACTCACCGCAGCCGGCGGGGCGGTGGACTTCGCCGCCAGAAGGTGCTTGGAGAAGAACGAAACAGTCAGGATAGGGCTCCCGATCTTCGCGACCGTAGATGTCGACATGGAGAACGTCATCGTAAAGCCGAAAGGCCCCGATGTGGAGTACGAAGGCGTCTTCAGATCTTCGAACGATATCCTCAGAAGGGTATCCTTTACGGAATACGCGAATCCCCTGTATCAAGTTTTCAGGGTCCTGGAGATCAGACCACAGAAATGATGCGTTCTGAGAACGGGTTACCATGATTGCCGCTCTCAATAAGCGGCATAAGTTAGCGGCGAGCGAGCCGATGGATTATCCAGTTGAGATCGAAGGCCTTACCAAGAGATTCACCACGAAGAGGACCCTAAATGAGGATGACCTTGGATTCGCAAAACTGATCAAACGGTTGTTCAGGAAAATCAAGGGGAAGGAGACGATACTGGCGGTAAACGGCGTCAGCTTCAAAATAAAGGATGGCGAGCTTTTCGGTCTCTTGGGCCCCAACGGGGCGGGAAAGACGACATTGACAAAGATGCTCTGCACCCTGCTCTGGCCCAACGCCGGCACGGCCCAAGTCAACGGTCATGACATCAGAAGTGAGCCCGGCCAAGTCAGGGCATCCGTAGGGACGGTCTTAGATGTCTACATGGGGTGGTACGGGAGGTTGTCGTGCAGGCAGAACCTGCTGTTTTACGCGCAGCTCTTCGGGATACGCCCTCCGCGCGTGAGGCGGAGGATCTCCGAGGTCTTGGAACTCGTCGGGCTTACGGATAAGGCAGATGACTGGCAGCAGAAACTGTCCAGTGGGATGAAACGCAAACTGGACGTAGCCAGGGCGTTGTTGCCCGATCCCCCCATCCTCCTCTTAGACGAGCCAACCATCCAGCTCGATCCAAAGTCCGCGAGGGACCTCAGGAGGACGATGAAGGATGAACTGTGCCGGAATCAAGGAAAGACGATACTTTGGACCACTCACAACATGCACGAAGCCGAGGAGATATGCGACAGGGTCACCATCATGCACAGGGGCGGCATAGTCGCCCTCGGTGGGCCGGAGGAGGTGAAGCGTTTCGTGAGCCCGAACGAGAGCATCGTGCTGGAAGTGGGAAGGGCCCCGCAGGTGATGCTTGGCGAACTCGAGGCCCTCGAAGGCGTCATCTCGACATCCTTGACCAACCTGCCCTCGGGCCAGTCCGAGATCAAGGTTCAGGTTAGAGATGGGGATTTGGCCCCGAGAATAGCCCAAACCGCGATCCGCCACGGGGCGGAGGTCCATTCGATGCGGGTGGAGAAGCCAACGCTTGAGGAAGCGATGATTAAGCTCACTGAGGGATGAGGCGTGTTTGGATTGACGGACCTGTACGGGATATATGCGTTCTTCAGGCGCGACGCGGTGAACGTTTCGAGCTACAAGCTGAACTTCGTCTTCAGCATAATCTCGATGTTCGTCTGGGCCTTCACGATGGGGGCGCTTGGCACCATAACGCAGCCGGCACAGGCCCGATACATGCAGGCTTACGGCAGCATGAACGCTGCCACCTTCCTCATAATCGGTTTCATGCTCAACCAGTTCATGCAGGAAAGCCAGTACGCACCCCAGTCCATCGCTAGCCCCGGGAACATCGAGAGGATACTACTCACGCCCTGCAGCATGCCGGTCTTCATACTGGGTTCCATGTCTTGGCGCTACTTCTGGAGCGGACTCAACCTCCTCGTCTTCACCTTCATGGGCACGACGTTCTTCGGATTGAACATCTTAGCCGTTGACTGGCCCACCTTCGCGGTCGTCCTACTGATCGGAATCATGGCCATGTGGGGTTTGGGGATAATGAGCTCTGCGATACAACTCGTGACCAAGCAGTGGAACCCTGTCAACTGGTTCCTCGGGACGTTCTCCTTCCTGGTCTCCGGCGTATTCTATTCCCCCGAGGCGCTGCTTACCATCGATCCAACGGGCATGCTCTACGGTTTGGCCTGGTGCCTTCCTCAGACCTACGTTTACCACATGATACGCCTAACCTTCGTGGGAAAGGGCATACTGGACATGCTATATCCACTTTTGACCCTATCTGCGATGGCGGCGATGCTCTTTTGCATGGGATGGCTCACCTTTAGGCTTTGCATGAGGAAGTGCCAACTTGAGGGCAGCCTTGGCTGGGTCTAGTTTCCGGAAAAGCGCCGTTGCCTCAATGCCTTAGGGGACGGGTCAAATAAATAGGGCCTTACAGGAGGCCCTTCCGTGATTTACGATGCCCTCTTCGTCAGCGGCCTTCAGTGCCTCGTAGTAAAGCGTGAAGTCGACCTCGTCGTTCGCCAGTAGCCTCAAATCATCGATTGTCAATTCGACCGTACCCCTATCGGGATATCCCTTGGATGCTGGCGAGTAGACCCCCACCTTGTCGACCTCCTCGACCTTGAAATATTGGCATAACGCGCACCCATTGGAAGGCATCGCCACAGCACACCAACCCTCATTAGGCCTTATGAACTCCTTCTTCGGCCCCATTTGGAATTCCGAGGAAAACAGGCCATCATCGGAGGGTATTAGGTAGAATGTGCCCTTGGGGGAGACCGGCACCAAAGGGTGGTTTGACCAATTGGTCCTCACAAGTCGCGCGTCATCGTTCGCGATCTTATAATCGACCTTTATTGCCGTGGAATCGCGTCTTAAGGAGACGGTCCTCTCTATCCTAAGCTGGACCCCCCTCACTACCTTGTGCCATAGCTTTACCGCAGCCTCATTTCCTACCTGCTTGATTATCTCGGAGTGCCATGGTGAACCCCACACGAATCCGGGCCACGCCCCAAGGGTGTCCTCGATGCCGCCGTATTCTTGGTAGTTCCCGTAACTCCGACTGTCAGGATAAATCCGGTATAGGAGATTGCGCGACCCCTTAAGGGCATACTCGATGATCCTACCTCCCACCTCCGGCGCGATCACGACCTCGATGAGGCCATTATCTAGGACCACTTGGTTCTTGCCGCTCTGGTATCTATCGGCCATGTAAACGGTGATTTGCCCTTTCATGGAAATCGACCCGACGCATTCCAGACCCGACTCGGTCAGGAAGAACAGCGTTCTGCCGCCAAGTGAGACGCTTCTCACCAAGCCATGCGCGTTAAGGCCCCTCAAGTGGTATCTGATAGTCGAAGCGGGGAGGTCGGCTTCCATGGAGATGAACCTTATGTCGAACCCCTTGCCGACTTTTCCATAGGTTGGGAAATACTCACTCAGGATCACCCCATCCCCTTCTTCTGAGGAGAGGGCCTCGAGTATCTTCGACTTTCGCTCGTCCGTTAGGATGGCCTTCTTTTCCCTGTCCCTATCTTCGCCGTCGGTCATCTGTTGTTTATCTCTTTCTGTTTTTCCCTGATCGTGTCATAGCCGCCCCTGGCAACGTGGTACAGGATGGAAAACTTGGCCTTGTCTTCCCCCGGCAATGCTAAGTTTTCCGCTATCAACTCCATGGTATGGTGGTCCTTTGCCGGATACAATCCTATTTTATCGATCAGAGGCTGCGGGAATATCTGCCCGAAGACGACATTCCGTACGGTGTTGGTTGCTGCACACCACCCCTCCTTCGGTCTCAGGAATGTCTTGGAACGCGAAGGGTAGTACTTGATCTCTTCAACTCCCGTTTCCGTTGGCACGTAGCTGTAGTTGTGCAAAGGGTTCCCACCGATTGCCAATTCTGGATGCGTGCACCAGGAGATGGACATGGTTTTCCTGGTTCGGTTTGTGAGCGTGTATTCGACTCGAATGGTCGAACTCCCACCCTCAAGAGAGACCCTCTTCTCCACCCTTATCGGAGGGTGATGGATGTCCAACTTCAACAGGCATGCGGCCATACGGGTATGCTTTTCCAACTCAAACGTGTATTTTGAATTATAACTCATACCTGGCCAGGGGCCGATCGAATCCTCTATTCCGCCGTATTCGACGTATTGGCCGAATCTCCTCGCCTTCGGATATATCCTAAAGAGGAATTCGAGGTTGTCTTCGAACCTCAGTTGGGCGATCCTTCCTCCTACATATGGTGCTATGACAACCCTGACCTTTTCATTTTCCAGAATGACTTGGACCATTCCGCTGTTGTAGACATCAGCCACCTGTGCATCGACCATTCTGGCCGTGACCTGTTTGGAATCCGAGAACGAGGCCTCCTCAAGGGCTTGCAATCCCCTCTTTGTCAGGAGGTAGTATTTGCGATATCCCGTATCCACCTCCTCAACGAATCCCGAGTTCCTCAGCTTTTTAAGGTGATAAACTATATTTGGGGGCATCGTATTCAGAGCCCTGGCGATCTGAAGCAAGTAAAGCCCCCTCTCCTTCGTCCTTTCCTCCAGAAGGAGCCTGAGGATTCTCTTCCTAACCTCGCTGATTAGAACTTCTTGATTTTTTATCCTCTCCGAATCGGATGACATAGCTTTCTTACTAGGCCTTTCTATAATAAGATGTTAAATACTTATTAAACATTACTGAAGAAGGCATAGTTGTCAAGCAAAGGGATCGGAAACGACTATAGTTTATAGGCAGAGTCGGATTCTAGCTAATGGGGGTTTTTGCCTTCCTTGCCATTTATGCCTTTACAACAGCCTTCATCGGTCATCGTAGAAGCTACAAAAAGAGTTCCCCAAATGGTGGCTACAATATAACCAATTTCTGTAGCAGAAGAATGATGGAATTAGGCATCACATTTTTATCTTGGGTCTTAATCGCTTACTGAATGTGGCAATAAAGCAATCATCGAATTCTTGGATCTCATCGATGGAGAAACCTTGATTCATAGATAAAATTCTATCTAGGAAGTGCTCCTTGTCAATAAGAACATCGCCATACTTATGGATCCTTATCAGCTCATCTACAGTGAAGCCAAAGTGCTTTTTTAAGCGATCCCACCTGGTCAGGCCATACCCCTCCCTTACGATTAGTTGGCCCCCCGGTTTGAGTATTCGAAATGTCTCCCTCAGTGCGCTTGTATACCCCAATATATGGCTGAAGCCGTAGTCATTCGTGATGATGTCGAAGTAGTTCGATGGAAAGGGTTGAATCCTCGCGTCTGCCACCAACGGTAAAGATTTGCCAGTAACTCGATAGTGTCTTAGGATGCCTTCAACCCTCTTGACGCAGTGGTAATCTATGTCGTAGCTGAAGAGCTGCTCGTAGTCCTTATATTGCTCGAGTAGATGGGCGAGAAAGAATCCCCCTCCAGAACACTGGTCGAGCACGGTCTTTGGCCTCAATTCGGCCACTTTCCTTGCGTTCTCATCGATCGGTTCATTATCCTCGGTCTGAGACTTTATACGCTTGAAGTGCTTCGTTATGGCCCGTTTCGTGATGCGCCTGCCGCCTGCAGTTATAAGGTTTCTATCGACTGGCCTTTCATAAACGAGTGAAGGCCTGTACTGTCCCTTCATAAGACGAGAATAGAGTTTCTTAATCCTTTTAATACCATATCTTTTGATCACCTCATCAACCGCCATCCTATTGTTGCCGAATATCATCTCGACGAAGGGATGAGTCCAATCTGCGAACTGACCTGGTTGCAGGAGAACTGGAATTCGAGCAACCACTTCATATTGACCCCCGCATAAATTACATCCGATACCCGCACTTTGAATAACATCTAGATGCCTATTGATCCAGCTGAATGATAGATGGCCCTTACATAATGGACAGACCAATATAGAACGTCCGATCACGTTATCTAGAGGGCACCCTTTTTTGGGAGCGTTCCCCATGACAGACAACCCAGAGATTCATCACCGTTAATTTTCTCTCGTGAGCCACATTTGATTGCCTTCTCTCCTATGCTCGACAAATCCCATCCTGCTTAGGAAAAGGAGCGAGGGCTTGTTATCAATGTTCAAGCCAGCTACGATGACAGTGCACCCCATCTCTCGGAGTTCATTGAGCGCTTTCACTATGAGCTCGGTGCCTATGCCCTGCCGACGATAGTCCTTGTGCACTGCGATCCCAATATGTCCGGGCCTCTTTCCCTCAAGCCCATATTCCTCTGTCATCCTGTTAAAGATGTCTTTCGGTGCATGAGCCCAGCTCATCCCGTTAACATAGCCCACCAGCCTGTCACCATCGAAAGCAAAAAACAATAACTTTCCGCCATCTGATTGTTCTCTATCATTCTTAATGAAGTTCTCGATCCACTCCCTTTCCTTACCGCACTGTATCACAACCTCTCCGATCCAAGGTTCATCCTCTCCAATTAAGGACTCCAGCAGTGACCTCAGGGCAATGGTATCTTCTGCCCTGGCACGACGAATTTCAATCAACTAGATCCTGCCCTTATATTTTTGATATGTCCTTAAAATGGATTATCCGCCAGGGGGATGAAACGTCATATTATTCATCCTGTTTATGCAATATAAGGATTTTGATGATAATTAACGGAACCTGTTTTGAATAAAATAATGAGAAATATGTTGCAATTATGCTATTTTCATACTTAGCTTAAACCATCTGACATCCGCCATCGGGCATAAAATGATCATGCCAAGATGACTTATCGACCAGTCGAATGCTTCGACAAAATGTTTTTTATCGAATGTGTGCGCGTTGATTTGAGGAGAACGAGATGTCCGTTGAAGCGATAAGTCGAATCTTGCAGACGATATCAAATCCGATTAGGAGTTACTTAATACTATCTTTGAAGGGCAACTCGATGGTGTTCTCGGATTTGATTAGGGCATGCGGGTTGAATCCCAATTATGACACAGGTAACTTCTCGTACCATCTGTCCGTATTGCTGGATTCGAACATAATAATCAGGAAGGGCAATGAGTATCAGCTCACGAACTTCGGCAATAACATCGCAGACATCATCGACTCGCTGCAACGGGAGAGCGCCTTTCTCCTTAAAGGAATGGAACAAAACAAAGGAGGTGAGAGAATGACCGGGAAAATCGATACTAGATGGTTGGGTCAAGCCGACCTCTTGGGCCAATATGGTTTGATAATGGGGCCACTTGGACCAGCCCCCCATGAGAAGTGGGAAAGTCCGGAGGACGATATTTTCGATAGGTGGGGGAGAGAATTGCCTCAACTTGACATGCCTCCCCCTAGCTTCTTCGGCCATGCCTTGGGGTTCGAGAAGGATGGCATCAAGCTAGGCTCGATACATATACGTTTTAATAGGAAGAGTATGGATAGGACGAGGAGAGTGGAGGTATTGGGAATATTCACTAAGGATAACGACTATCGAAAGGTCGGCATAACTAGGAGTACGCTGCTCCGACAGATGATGGAGGAATTACTAAGGCAAGCGGAGGAGCACAAGGTCCAATCGATTGAGATGGAAAAGGTCGATGCCGAAGACGAGGATCTGACGATGGTTCTTAAAGAACTCGGTTTCGAGCGATACCAGACGACATACAAGATGCGGAAAGCAATTTGACCCTTTTTTTAAGAGTGCCTACCTGGCATTACTATTCACACTGAAG
>Ga0315309_1001802_pt1 | contig 12720 bp, 12 predicted proteins | sample TDP4_MG_FD_203080 | JGI IMG/M metagenome (GOLD analysis project Ga0315309, IMG submission 203080) | Freshwater sediment microbial communities from Lake Towuti, South Sulawesi, Indonesia - TDP4 | ecosystem: Environmental > Aquatic > Freshwater > Lake > Sediment | place: Indonesia: South Sulawesi...
GAGGCTCAGAATAAGCTGAGCCGTATACTCAGCCAAGAGGGATCTGTGGAGAGGCTCTTGGAGTCGGCCGAGCAGACCCTTAGCTATTGGCGTGAACAATATGACCGCTTCCAACAGAAGAAGCAGCTCCTGTTGAAGAGGCGCTTTCTCGAAAGGGAACTCGCTTGGGCAGAGGTCTCCCAAAAGGAAGATGCATCATCAGAGCTCGAAAGGCAAATCAGGAGCAGGAGAGAAGAGCTCGAAAAGATTAACAAAGAAGTTATAGTCTCAGAAGATGAGCTGAAAACCCTTCAAAGCAGAAAGGAGTCGTATAATGCCGAGTGGACGAAACTTTTTGAAGAGAGACTGCAACTCGGTGAAGAAAGGGCAAAACATGAATCTAGCATCTCCTTTATCGAGGGATCGACAAAAGAACTGCAAGGCTGGTTGAAGGTCCATGAAGAAAGAGTCACGGACCTCACAAACAGCATAAGAAACCTTCAGAACAACTTAGCCAAGGAACATAGCCGAGAAAATTTTGCGGCTGCCATGAACGGAATCGACAAGTCGTGCTCGGCTCTTCAAAGCACCTTTGCCCACGTTGTTGAGCTCAAAATCAATGAGCTGCAGGAGACACATAAGAGTTCTGAGAATAGAATAGGCGAATTAGCCCTTCAGATTCCACTTGCTCAAAGTAAGATGGACAAGGTAACCTCTGAGTTGGATGCAGTGAGTAGGAATTTTGTAGATTACAAAGTTAAATTAGCCTTGTTAGAATATCAAAGGCAAAACTTGAAAGGCAATCTGGAGGACTTAGAGAAGAAACTTGGAGCTTTGACAATGGACCTCGGAGTATCCGTGAAAAAAGCTGAGGAGATGGGGCCGCGAATCGTTTCCGTCAGGACCGCTCAGGACATACTTGACGAAATTCGGATAACGGATGGTCGTATCGCGGCGATGGCCGATGTTTCAGAGGATATTGAGCGCATGTACGAATCCTACTCAAAGCTCTATTTGGAGCTCAAGGAGAAGGCTCGGGTGGTCGCCGAAAACAGGGAGAAAGCTCTAGCAGAGGTAAGAACCAGAATGGAGGCCTGGAAGAAGGTCATACGCAGCCTTCTAGAGCATGTCAACCTTGAGTATCAGCGAATCCTTTTGCAGACAGGAGCAACTGGCTCTGTCAAGCTGTTGAATGAGGAGAATATTGAAGACGCAGGCATCGATATACTTGCAGGTTTTAGAGGCGCAAGGGCTGTTGCGTTAGATGCTTACACACACAGCGGCGGTGAGAGAAGCACGGCAACCATGACATTCTTGCTTGCATTGCAGCAGCGTGTTCAATCTCCTTTCAGAGCGATTGACGAATACGATATACATATGGACCCTAAGAATCGAGAAGTGATTGGCAGTCTTATAACGTCCTCGCTCAGGGGGCTGAACGCCCAATATCTGATCATAACTCCGAACCAGATGTTCTTTGAAGGGAGAGACATCCACATCATAACCGTTCAGAATATTGAAGGGATCTCCGTGATCACTCAGGTGGTCTGACCTTGTCCGCTCAGAGCAAGAAACTCGGAAAAGAAGAACTTCAAAAAATCGTGGAATTATGCAATTCAATTGAAGCCAAAGGTCTAGACCCGTTCCTCGTTGATGTTGAGGACCTGGTTACTATCATAAGGGAATACTTTCCAGAATGGGAGAAACCGGAGGAGCTGTGCCTCGACGCCGAGGCTCTCAACAAAATTGCCACAGTCATAAAACTCCAAAGTGAATGGGTCAGGCACAGAGCAACTTCACTTTATACAGATCCATTCCTGATTGAGGAGAAAATTCGCGCCCTAAACATGGATGAGATCGCTGGAATACTCTTGGAGTCGTGGCATCCCATAGTTGAGCTAGAGCAGATCTCCATCCACAGTCTCAGCGAATCCTTGAGATACTGGGAAGACTTGCTGCCTCTCGATGAAAGGTGGAAAAACATAAATTTCGTTGAGAGAGAAACCGGAACAGCAACCCACGAGGAGATGATCCGACAAAGAATACTTTCAGGTGAGACTTTCTCTGAAAAACTTGAAACCCTTTGGAAAGAGTTGAAAACACGAGCTGGTGAAGACGGTAAAGCCAGATACTGGGATTTTGTGGTTGCCGATACGTACGAGGAGACCATTGAACGAGCCTACTTAACGAGTTTCCTAATAACGTACAGATACGCAACCCTCGAGATTCAACCTTTAGAAGAAAAAATCTTTATAAAGCCTTTCGAAAAGCCACTTTCAACGCCGGGAACCCAGCAGTTTATGTCGGTTCCCATACCTATAGGTTATGAGGAGTGGGTGAAATGGCGAGAGCACCTAGGAGCCTGAAGCGAAAAACCTACTACGCGATGAAGATGAAGAGGGCAGTTCATCTCCTATTCTACAGGCGCCACTCTAGGCCTGGGGCGAAGGGATGGGAATTGAGGGAGCAACTGGGCTCTGACTATCATAGGGTTATCGGCTTGCTTGACGATTACCTTGAGAGACTCGACCTGCAAGTTAAAACGGTTTTCGAAGAAGGAAACCCGCCTGAAGAGCCCTCACCCGAGCAGTTGAACAAAGCTAGGTTCTTCGTAACTCTTAGAGGTAGCCTTACGCCGAAAGAAGCGAAACTGCTCGGTTGGCGGATCGACGATGTTGCCGGATTAGCCATCTCGATTACTTACATCATTTCCAAGAAAGGCAAAGCAATGCGAAAAGAGGTTGAGGAGCTCCTACGCAGTAAGCTGCCCGGCTGGAGAGTGGACATCAACCTAAATCGCTATATTAGATCCGGCTATCTAGCCGAAGACGATACAGGCCAACTATACTTGGATTGGAGAACACGAGCTGAAGTAGACCAGAAAGCCTTGGTAGATCTCATCTTGAGAACTGAAAGTCCCGTCGAGAAGCAATTTTAAGGAATTGCCGCCAAAGCCCTTGTTTTCATCTTTTCTCGTTCTCTCAATGTGATCCTTTTACGCCGCATAAACATCTCGTTTCCTACCAGATTACATATCTGATGTCTTCGATGTTTTTCACAATGATTTCTGATCCGCTCTCGCCATACTTGTAGAGGATCTTGCCTTTCTCATCGTATACGGCGAGAGGGAGGCCTGCATTGATCGTTAGTGTGTCTTCGCCCGTGCCGCCATCTATTAAAACCCAGTTTCTGCCGCTGCCGCTGCTTACGTCATATGTGATCGTGTACGCACCTTCTCCTGCATCTATCATGATCAAGTCATCACCTTCTTTTGCCTCTGTCCTGAGGTTATCGTTGCCCGCCAAGTCTTTCTGAATGATGCAGTCATTACCATCGTCACCACGTATTCGCTGGGTGTCGTTGCCGTTTCCGCCCTTTCCGCACGATCCAATCATTGCCATCAAGGTCCTGAACGAACTGCTCATCGTCGCCGTCTCCGCCGTTCTGAGTAATGTTGTCGTTTCCACAGCCACCGCGTACCGACTGGGTGTCATCACCCGTTCCGCCCCTCTGGACGATTCAGTCGTTGCCAGTAGTGCCAATTAATATCTGTTCGGCGTCGCCAGGTCCACCTATCTGCAGCGGCAGAACCTGTGCAGTGTTAACAGATGCGAAGATAAGGACTACTAACAAGAACACGGAACACTTGATCACGTGTCCCACATTCCTTCCTCCGTCTGAACAATCAGCCTTGAAATCGGATTTCCTGTGTTCCAATCAGCTTATAGCAGTTATTTTCGATTCGACAAGCCGGGGTAAAGCTCCTTCATAGGAGAGGATTTAAGGGTTCGTTGCGATCACTTATGAGGGTGAGTTCACGATTCCCACATTGGCTGTTGATGAAGACTTCCCGTCACGTGAAGCATCGTTAGGCTTTCAAGGTATAAGGAAGAGATCTACGGTCTTGATGATAAGCTATAACGTAAAGGTTATCGACATTACAAAAGACATCTTCTATGAGAAGTACCTTTACAGGTGCCTAGCACCTATGCCGATTAGAAGGCATAGGAAAAGGCGTGAGTACCTGCAGGCGGTCACCGAGAAAAACTTCCATAAGAAGGTTGTGGCCCTGAACGAAGCAATCGTAGGCCAGATTGAGTACGCGCCCGCAGAGGCTTCAGCTTATCCCATCGCTGGTGAAGGAATCGTCGTGATGAACTGCATCTGGGTTTTGAGGAGGGCTAAGGGGCACAATCTTGGGAGGCTCCTCTTGGACGATATGATGCGAAGCGAGAAAAACGCACACGGATTTGCAACGATTGGTCTAGAAGGACACTGGAGTGGATGGATGAAGAAGGATCATATGAAGTGGCTCGGCTTCAGGTCGATTGACTCTATCGAGGTAACGCACAAGACAAAACATCTCGGGGAACACTTCAAGATACACCTCATGTGGCTGCCGGGAGTTAATGGTGCAGAACCTCCGAAATGGAATGAATCGAGAATGTTAGAAGGCGTGAGCTTCTGCCTTGCTCATCCTCTCTATCATCCGGAAAGCCTGAAGGCAAGGGAAATTCTCAGCAAGATCTGAGAAAGCGTTGCCACGCGCCGTTATGTGAGACTCATGAGCGACGACTTAAGACAGCGAACTATTCTAATGATCGAAAACCAATAGTCACGCGGTAATCTTTCTGAGGCTTTCAAGATCCCCCTCATGGTTATTGTTCCAACATTGTTTCCTTCCTCGATGAAGACTTCGTAGGCATCGTTGTGTCGGAGAACACCTATAACCTCGGATACGGGAGCTGCAAGGGACACAACTATCGGTTTTGAGTCGAAATTTTTGCTTTAGAAGCTATTATACTCTCCAAACAGGATTCAGAACCTTCTCTAAGATTTTTCTATTCTGACAAGGAGAAGTATTCTGTTGCGTTCATTCTTTCAGTTTGACTATCATGTCGGCTTCTACTGCGATCCAGCCCTCTACACTGACCGCAATAGCCGCTCTTGTTGGTCTTCCGACTTCCTCGCCGAACACTTTGATTAGGAGTTCTGTGAAGCCGTTTAAGACTGCAGGTTGCTGTGTAAATCCATCTGCACTGTTGATGTATCCCGTTACCCTCACGACGTTTTCGACCTTATCGAGATCTCCTATAGCCGCCTTCAGATGGGCTAGGCAGTTGATGGCGCATCTCCTCGCGGCCTCGTATCCCTCCCCTAGAGTGAGGTCTTTCCCTATTTTGCCGCTTTTGAAATCTTTTCCGGGACCTTGACCGGCTGTGTAAACGAACGCTCCAGCCTTCTTAGCACCAATGTAGGCGCCAACTGGCTTGGGAGGCTCTGGAAGTTCGATACCGAGCTCCTTTAACCTTTTCTCGACCTTCAACACGAACCCCACCATCCAAACCTTCTAGGTAGATCTTCCTTAAATAATGCCATCGTGTCGTTCTGTTGTAGGATGTTAGATGTTGTGCAACTCTTTTATGGAACAGTTTTGACTGGACAATGCTCAAAAAAGGTTAAAAAGTCGATCTGCAAGATATCAAGTTCTGTGGAGGAGATCTTATGTCAACTGATTATGTTCCCGTAAATATCTCTAAGAAACTGTTCGATGAGATCCAAAAGAGAGTAAGCGAAAGCCACGGTGGATTCAAGAACGTGGAGGAATACATCGAATTCGTGCTAAGCGAGGTGCTCAGGGAAGAGGGAACTGAAAATGTTTCCACTTTAGGGGATGAGGAGGAAAGAAAAGACCGGATGAAAAAACTCAGCTACATATGAAGCGGCAAAAATCGCAAGACATCTGTCTGTGTATTCTCCAATGCGGTCAGAGGACGCACATTTTAGTCCTTGATCGCCTCAATGATGCTCATTACATTCCATAGTTTTACACGCGTATATGGCGGCATGTTCGGGTCTTGAAGAATCTCATCGAGAATCGATATAGCGTTAGAAGCCCTAACCGCCGGCGTGTACTCAGTCACCTGTAAGGCATCCATCGACTCCTTCGCAGTCCTCCTGATGTTTCGAGGCGTGGTTGTATCTTCGGAAACCTGGCTCAATACAGCCATTGCTTGCTTCATTCTCTCTTCATACTCCTTCAACTTCTTTCTGCTCACCAAATCTTAATCCTCCTCAATGCTGATGTAAGCAGATCATCTCCATTATAATATTAATGCCCATAACTAGGATTTTAACTAATTGCTGGAAGAACCTGTGGTATGGCATAATATGCCGGCAAGAGATTCACAAGATAGAAGCAAGACTTGGAGACTGCACTAATAATGCGAAAAGTCGAGGAGTTGAGCGGAGGACTTGGCAAACATGGCCACTTTGGCATATTGTTTCTACAAAATGCCGAGGGCCTCATGGAGTTACGTGCGGATTCGCGATTAACTACCTAGATGGTTAACAGGACCAAACGGGTGGAATTCACGTCAACTTCCTCGATTTTGCAGTTCCTGTATTCTCTTGCGTCCCCAAATATATCTCTAACGATTACCTTACCATTTTCTGCCTTGGCGTAGACGACGTCTCTAAACACGATCTTACCGTCAACGATCACGTCAAATTCGCACATCTTTTTCTCCACCTAGAACATAAAGACGGAACATGAACATGATTATGAAGCCTTTCCTTCAGCTTCCCTGAACTCACTAAACTCTATGTCTGAGTTATGAGAGTCAAGGAAAAAAGAGAGCTAGATGGCTTGTAGCTCCATATCGGATCATAATGGATAAAGTTAAATATAGGGCTTCAGTTGACTAGAAACTCAAGTGAAAATTGGATCGTGCATTTTTTGCCTGAGAAAGAGCTCCGTGTGAAGATCAAGGAGTTGAAGAGCGATCTGGGCATATTGAAAGATTTCGAGCTTTCTATTGGCAAGATAATTGAAGAAATGTGGGCTGAAGAGGCGGGTCCAACCTCATATCCATCTGTAATCTCTCTTAGAGAATGGGACCTGAAACTTCTACAGAGGTACAAACCGTTCTACATGCCATTCTGCGATGTCTGCTGCCTTTGCACCTTCGGGAAGTGCGACCTGACTGGGAAGAAACGGGGAGCCTGCGGATTGAACATGGCCGCGCAGCAGTCCCGCATCGTTTTGTTGGCATGTTGTATAGGCGCCGCGACTCACATATCCCATGCTAGACACCTAGTTGACCACCTCACGGAAAGATTTGGTCGTGAGCACCCTATTGATGTAGGAGGTGTAAATGTCGAAGTTGAGGCTCCCGTAACCCGCTTGGTTTGTGGAGTCAGGCCCAGAAGATTAGGAGACTTGGAGGATGTTCTGAATTACCTCGAAGGGCAGGTAACTCAGCTGCTTTCTGCAACTCACACTGGGCAGGAAGGAAGCAACCTCGATTTCGAGTCTAAGGTGTTCCACGCTGGGATGATAGACCATGTGGGACTCGAAGTTGCCGACATAGCCCAGATAGCTGGCTATGAATTTCCAAAGGCCGATCCTGAAGCCCCACTTGCAGAGATAGGATTCGGCGCTGTTGATGCGACTAAGCCTGTCATTTTGGTTATCGGGCATAATGTTCCGCCAGCTGTCGGCATCATGGATTACCTTAAGGATAAAGGATTGTACGGCGAAGTAGAGGTTGCTGGCCTATGTTGCACGGCTCATGATGTGACACGGTACAATCCCGGAGCAAAGATTGTCGGACCCATCTCTTGGCAGCTCAGATTCATCAGGAGCGGCATACCAGATGTAATCGTCGTTGATGAACAGTGCATTCGAGCGGATTCCATGGTTGAAGCTCAGAAAATCAGGGCGCCGTTGATCACCACTGCTGAAAGCAATTGTCTGGGGCTTCCAAATCGAACGAATGATCCGGCAGAAGAGATAGTTAAAGATCTGCTATCGGAAAATATCCCCGGCGCGCTCATTCTCGACCCAGCAAAAGTTGGCGAAGTGGCCGTTAGAACAGCAACAGCAATTGCCCCAAAGAGGAGAAAGTTCAAAGCCATACCTAATATAGACGACATAATCCAGACGGCGAAAACGTGTCGGAAATGTGACGATTGCAGAAGAGCATGTCCGAACGATCTACCCATACCACAAGCCGTGACTGAAGCCGCGAATGGAAACCTTGAGAAGCTTGCGAGCCTCTACGATGAGTGCATCGGTTGCGGACGATGTGAAAGTGCTTGTCCCCTCGACTTTCCGTTGCATAGCTTCATACTTGAAGCGGCTGAGAAAAAGCTGAAAGAGGAAAAGTACAAGATACGTGTGGGCAGAGGTGCGATACAAGACGTTGAGATCAGAGAAGTCGGTGGACCAATTGTTCTGGGCGAAATCCCAGGGGTTGTAGCCCTTGTCGGATGCGCTAACTATCCCAGGGGAGGAAAAGAGGTTGCGGAGATGGCTATGGAGTTCGCCAAGAGACGGTACATCGTGCTGACTTCGGGATGCGCCGCCATGTCAGCGTCAATGTTTCATGATGAGGAAGGAAAAAGTCCTTATGAAATTTTTCCGGGAGTATTTGATGCGGGAGGCCTCTTAAATGTTGGTTCCTGCGTCGCAAACTCTCACATAGCCGGGGCTGCCATAAAGATCGCAAGCATCTTTGCCAAGCGCAGACTTCGCGGAAACTACGAAGAGATAGCTGATTATACCCTTAACAGGGTTGGCGCTGTGGGGGTTGCTTGGGGGGCGATGTCTCAGAAGGCCGCCTCAATTGCCAGCGGTTTCTGGAGGTTAGGAGTACCTGTTATAGTTGGGCCTCACGGAAGTAAGTATAGACGCATGCTTCTAGGTAGAGCGGATATATCTGAAGACTGGTATGTTTACGATGCCCGTACCGGAGAGAAAGTCTATGTGGGTCCCACGCCGGAGCATCTATTCTACGCCGCTGAGACAAAAGAGGAAGCAATGGTCATGATGTCCAAGCTCTGCATGAGGCCGAACGATACCACAAGGGGCCGATCCGTTAAGTTGACGCACTACATAGATTTGAGCAGACGCCTGTACGGCGTAATGCCCGATGATATTCACTTGTTTGTGAGGACTCTAGCTGACGTTCCGATCACGATGAGAGATGAGATTATAAGGGTCCTAGAAGAGAAAGAATGGAAAGAAAACATCATACCCGATCCTACTCTACTGCCTAGATTGATCAGGAGGAGGCGTGAGTAAGTCGGCATCTGCTGAACCTTGGCAAAGTGCTGAGATCTCAGGTCCAAAAAAGGCTCTAGTAATAACTAAGCCTGAAATCGTCTCCGCCATGATAAAACGCGCGAAGAATCCCATACTTATAGTTGGCCATGAAGCCGCCGAGCTTGAACTCGAAAACGGAAAACCAATAGATTACATGATTCGCATCGCTGAGAATGCGAAGATTCCAGTTGTGGCTACATCCCACATGCAACGTGAGTTTCACAGGAGAGGTTTCAAAGTTGAAACGTGGATGCCTGTCGTTGACATAGCTAATAGGCTCAAGGATTCTGATTGGAGCGGGGTGAATGACAGAGGACAACACGACCTAGCTTTGTTCGTAGGGATTCCGTATTATATGGAATGGCTGATTCTCTCTGGCCTCAAGCACTTTTCATCAGGGCTCAAGACGATCTCTCTGGATATGCATTACCAGCCACATGCTTCATGGTCATTTCCAAACTTGTCAGTTGACAATTGGGAGAAAAACCTTGAATCCATCGTAAAAGAGCTGGGAGGAAGATAGAATGTCCATGTTCGAAGATATCCCCGTAGATGTTGGGATCATCTACGAAGGCGAGAGAATAAGATGGCCAGACGCATGCACCGAGCTCGGAGGCCCAAAGGTAGAGCATAAGTTTGAGCTGGTGAAAGTTCGGACCTTAGACGAGGTTGAAGATGGAAAAATAACGGTAATCGGCCCAGACATAAAGGACTTGGAGAAGAAGTCCTACCCGTTTGGAATATACATCGAGGTGGCGGGGAAAGACCTGGAGGAGGAGCTGGAAGGCGTCATCGAACGTCGAATCCACGAATACTGCAACTACATCGAGGGGCTAATGCATCTAAACCAGAGATACGATATCTGGCTTCGGTTGAGCAATAGATCATTCGAGAAGGGATTAAACTCCTTCACATACGTGGGCAAGGTCCTTCAGAGACTCTTCAAGAGCGAACTACCAATCGTCGAGAAGATCCAAATCACCTTCATAACAGACCCTGAAAAAGTGAAAGAGAAATTTGGGGAATCGATGGAAACTTACGAAAAGCGGGACGCAAAAGCCAGAGGTCTAAAGGACGAAGACGTGGATGCCTTCTATGGATGTTCTCTCTGCCAATCATTCGCCCCAACCCATGTCTGCGTGATTACGCCTCAAAGATACTCAAACTGCGGGGCCATCAGCTGGTTCGACGGAAGAGCTGCCGCGAGGGTGGACCCTAAAGGACCCGTCTTCAGGATCGATAAAGGAGATTGCGTCGATCCGGCTAGGGGAGAATATTCCGGCGCCAATGAGGCTGTAAAGATGAAGTCCGGCGGAGAGATCGCGCGAGTTTGGCTCTATACAGCTTTTGGGCATCCTCACACCTCCTGCGGATGCTTTGAAGCTGTGGCCTTCTACATGCCTGAAGTGGATGGTTTGGGCGTGGTTCACCGGGGGTTCCAGGGAATGGCCCCTAACGGTCTTCCTTTCTCCACTCTAGCGGATTCCACGGCCGGCGGGAGACAGGTAGATGGGTTCCACGGTGTATCTATAGAGTATATGCGGTCGCCTAAGTTCCTCCACGCAGATGGAGGCTGGAACCGCCTAGTTTGGCTACCTGAAGTCATAAAAGAGCGGGTTAGAGACTTCATACCAAAGGATCTCGTTGACAAGATTCCAACTGAAAAAGAGGCCACGAACCTAGAAGAGCTGAAAGATTTTCTAGAGAAGAAGAGCCACCCAGTCGTCCAGAGTTGGAAGGCTGCTGCGGTCGAGGTTATAGCTGAAAAACTGGTTGAGAGAGAAAGGTTGGAGGTTCCTGTCCAGGCTCAGATACCTTTGACGGTTCCGAGTGTTCCTGTCGGAGTTGCATCGGGTGTTGGTGGTTTCAGAATAATCCTCAGAAATGCCAAAATTCACGCCAAGAAAGTCAGGATTCTAAGTAAAGAGAAATGAGCTGCATGAAAAACAAGAAAAAAGAAGAAAACAAAAGCGCATCTATAAAGATTGGACCCAAACTGCTCGAACTCCTAAGCAAACTCGGAGAAATAGAACTTGAGGACGTAGAGATAGATGCTGGTGAACTCGAAATATGGATCCAACCCGGCCTTCCTGTGGTTGTGCCGCCCCAAGCCGTTGCACCTACCGTTCCTCCCAAGGTCATACCGGAGAAGCCGACTGAAATCCTCAGAGCTGAATTCAAGCCTGTAGTTCAGACATACCCGGGCAGGATCACAGAGGTTATACTCGGCTCAACGAGAACAGAAGGGGGTTCCCGGGGCAAAGGTTTAGTCATTGGAGGCGGGGCAACACCAGCCTTTCATCTGTTTCAAGAGGTTCCACCGAACCCCCCAGCAGTCTCTGTAGATGTGTTCGACATCGAGGTTAGTCTTCCCAAGGCTTTGAGGACGTATGTTCAAGACGTTATTGGGAATCCTGCTGCTTGGGCTAAGCTGGCCGTTGATAAGTTTGAGGCAGATGCAGTTACGGTACACCTGCTAAGTACGGATCCCTTGATCAAGAACGCATCGCCAAGTAGTGCGGCAAAAACCATAGAGGAGGTCCTTCAGGCTGTTGACGTTCCCGTCATAGTCGGTGGATGTGGGGACCCAAAGAAGGATGCAGACGTCTTCAAGAAAGTTGCCGAAGTAGCCGCAGGAGAGAGAGTTATGCTTAGCTCCCTTACGCCTGATATGGCCGAGGCTGGAATCCTGGGCGGCGTAGCCGATGCCGCGAACAAGTATGGTCATGTTGTACTTGCATTCACGGCTATGGAGCTGAATCGAGCTAAGGAGCTCAACCGTAGGCTCTACGAATTTCTACCTAGGGAAAGTATCGTGATGGATTTGACTACTGCGGCTTTGGGTTACGGGCTTGAATACTCCTTCAGCATTCATGAAAGAGCTAGATTGGCGGCCATAATGGGCGACACAGAACTTCAGCATCCAACTTTGTCAGGTTCGACGAACGCTTGGGCTGCAAGAGAAGCTTGGATGAAGATCGGACCAGAATGGGAGCCGAGGGAGCTACGTGGGCCAATCTGGGAGACCGTTACAGCGTTGGCGCTGCTATTAGCTGGCGTCGACATGTTTATGATGATGCATCCAGCCGCTGTACATACGATGAAGGAAGTTATTAGGAATTTGATGAACCCGGGTAAGGCGAAGTCTGAAGAAGTTGCCGACTGGGTTTCCATAAAGATATAGGAGGCGCAAAAGCGATTGACTGAAAGAGAGGTAAGGCGAGGCATCAGGGAACTCAGCCCTCTGGATGTTTATAGGCTGCTCCCTAGGACGAACTGTGGTGAATGTGAGGAAAAAAACTGCATGGCTTTTGCGGCTAAAGTGGTTAATAGAGAGGTCACCATAGAAGAGTGTCCTCCACTTCTGCAAGAGAAGTATAAAGATGAATATGCGAAACTTAAGGAGCTCTTGGCACCAGCGGTCAAACAGATCACCATAGGAGTTGGGGATAGTTCCGTCAAGATCGGCGGGAAGCTTGTTATGTATCGTCACGAGTTCACTTACCATAATCCTACACCAATAGCTATAGATGTAGCAGACGAGATGCCTGAAAGTGAGGTTCTGGAACGAGTTAAGATGGTTGATGGCTTCACGTATAACTATATTGGAAGAACACTTGAGCTCGATATGA
>Ga0315309_1001803_pt1 | contig 12719 bp, 18 predicted proteins | sample TDP4_MG_FD_203080 | JGI IMG/M metagenome (GOLD analysis project Ga0315309, IMG submission 203080) | Freshwater sediment microbial communities from Lake Towuti, South Sulawesi, Indonesia - TDP4 | ecosystem: Environmental > Aquatic > Freshwater > Lake > Sediment | place: Indonesia: South Sulawesi...
TTTATACAGAGTGTCGGCTTCGGAATCTAGTCCAGATCTTGTTTCGAATTAAGTGCAATAAAATAAACATTTTCCTTCCACAATTTTGGTAATCATGTGAAGTCATTCCAAAGAGTAAGTATAAGGTGTATTTCCTATTTTGGAATATTCTGTGGGTCGTAATGCATTCTTATATCGTTTTTCGATACGAAGCCAGTTACATTCTATTGAATATATCTTAAATAGTGAGATGCGCTACTCGAAATGGGTTTAAAAAATGGAAATGTTTGAAAAATTAGGTGAATACGCGTTCTTGGCATGCATAGTGATAGCAGTGGTCGCTGGAATAGCATCTGGCGTAGGAGATTTTAGTTCTGCATGGATTGCGTTGGTATTAGTCGTTCTCGGCGTGGTCGTGGGCTTTACCACCATCACTGAGAAGGAAGTTACACCATTTCTTCTAGCTGCGATAGCTTTGACGGTTGCAAGTTCTGGTGGTTGGTTCTTAATTATCAATGAGGCGGTGGCCAAACTTGGAACAGTGATGAATAGCATTCTGTTCAATATAGCGTCCTTCGTGGCTCCGGCTGCTATTATGCTCGCAACAAAAATGGTCTACGAACTGGCAAGGAAGAAATAAGTTTAATCTTCTTTTTGTTTTAGAAAAACCAGTTTCATAACTTAGTTTCTGTTTGGGTTATAGCCCTCTTTTGGCTTTTTCCGGTGTTTCTCAAATATATTTGGTAGGCTTCCATTGCTTTCTTTCTTGATTTAATGTTTGATCCTAACGTGGTGAAAAACAATAGTACAACCAGGAAATTGAGAACTGCAAACAAGTTTAGATCTGCTTTCAAGAAGTCAAATCCAACCTTGAAGTTCCATGCTACAAGTAGTATGAAGCTTATGAACATCAATAAATTCCGTTTACGCTTGAAGTTAAATATGTTGTTTTTCCATATTTTGCAATATCGGTCCAGTTCATGACAGCGGTCGCAGTTGTCGTTGAAAGCGCAATATTCACCAAAACATGGCTTATGCATTGCTCAACCACAATTGTGACGCACTCCTTCTTTGTGATATAACCCGTATTTCCAAAGCCATTAGCTATCGAAGTTGGTAATATGCAACCAACACATCAAATGGGGAAAAAGTGCGTGTAGGCTTTTCAAATTAGTAAGTAATGTAAATTGTCAACCTGATTACTGAATATCGATGTTCGATACGAAAACGGTTACATTGTGTTGAATATTTCTTAAATAATAAGATTCGGTACTTGTTTTTGAAAATCATATAAAGTAGGTGAGAAAAAAATGGTAACACAAAGTCCGGGTGTATCGAGTCTGGCTGAAGTTCTTGACAGAGTACTTGACAAGGGAATCGTCGTTGACCTGTGGGCAAGAGTGTCAGTGGTTGGTATCGAAATCTTGACCATCGAGGCTAGAGTGGTAGTTGCGTCAGTGGACACATTCCTACACTACGCTGAAGAGATCACGAAGATAGAGCAAGCAGCCATCGGAGTACCTGCAACCGCATAAACAGCCGAGGGCACGCGGCCCATATAGGAGAAGAAAAAATGTCTAAAAAAGAAGAAGAGAAAGAAGAAGAGAAAGCGGCAAAGCCTGCGCGAGTAGTAGCTAAGCCTGCAAGAAAGGCAATCATGGAAGAGCGCAAACGAAGGGCCGCTATGCCAATGAAAGAAAGGCCAATAGAGAGACGGCCCTCAACTGTTAAAGGGATAATAGCAAGTATAAACGATCAGATAAAGACAAATGCCGCCGCCATTGCTGACTTCAATACAAATGTTGGTATCTTTTATGAAGCTATCCTTACCCATGTAAAGGAACACGGAGAAGCCATTTCTGCCTTCAATGCAAGCGTAAGGGAACAGATGAACGAAAACACAGAATACGTAAAGAACTTCTACGGATAAGCACATCCCCCCTTTTTCTTTCATTAATTAAAATTCCATGTCGGATTTAGACAATTTGGAGGTGATGAGAATCCCTATTATGAAAGCGAAAATTCTTCAGCGTGCTCAAGAAAGAGAGAGGAAACAAACGTGGTATAGGCAACTGATGGGGAAATTACAACATCTATCTGTTGCTATTCGTCCACAAACGATTCGTGCGATGTGGGTAAGGGATGTCGTCAATAAGAGGAAGACATAGCAGTTTCATAAAATCATTTTTTTCATTTATAATACTTCAAAATCCCGATAAATCTTGAGGAAATTTGTGTTAATTGCATCCTCAATTCTGAAAGGCTGGGTTTCGCAGTTATGTCTTGCAAACATGGTTTTCAATTTCTGACACAGGATTCGTATCAACTTCTTGAATATTCCTTAAGTAAACAGGTCCTAACGTCTCTGATAAAGAGGGTGCTTCTGGAAGATGAGATATGAGGCTACACATAAAAGAGTAGTTAGAGGAAAGAGACTTCATGAAACGGCAGAAGTAAGACTTTCAAGTCAGAAAAGCGAGGAATATGCCGCAGAATTATTAATCGGGCGAATAGAAACAGAATTCTTGGTACCAGCGGTTGAAAATTTTGTTGAGACAGAGCAAGTTAGAAGATTAAAGGACAGAGTCAAACTTTGGATAAGCGCTGGATACTCTCCCCACATAGTAGGACCAACAGGTTGCGGAAAAACAACGCTAGCGATGCAAGTTGCAAAGGAGCTGAGAAGACCCACTGTATGGATTAACGGTGACGAACAAATGACAACAACGGATTTGATCGGGGGATACTCAGAAATGGAGAGCGAAAGCGTTAGAGACAGATTCGTTCATAACGTCTTGCTGGCGAAAGACAGGACTAAGTACTCATGGGTGGATAACCCCTTGACGCTTGCGTGCAAATACGGATACACTCTGGTTTACAACGAGTTCTCCAGAGCCAAGCCTGAGGCAAACAACGTCCTTCTCTCGGTCCTAGAGGAACACATTCTCGAGCTTCCAACTTTCTTCGGGGAAGAAAGATACGTCAAGGTTCATCCAGACTTCCAAATAATCTTCACAAGCAACTCCATAGAATACGCAGGCATACACAAGCCTCAAGACGCCCTACTTGACAGAATGGTAGACATCTACATGGATTACTACGACCTTGATACCGAAGTTAAAATCGTTCAGGCACACACTGGCATGCCACTCCCTGAAGCGAAAAAAGTAGTGAAAGTAGTTAGAACAATCAGAGAAAAAATGCCCGTCCCTCATAAACCTGGAACAAGGGCAGAAATAATGATTGCTCAAGGATTGAAAGCAATGGACGGCTATTCTAAGGAAGACCTTGAGCAGATTTACATGGATGTCCTCGCCACAAAAATAGGTGATCCAAAAGAACTCTTGAAGAAAAGCGACCTCATAAAAGAAATACTGGCGGAAACTTGTGGAGATGCCTAAGTTGGAAAAGGTAAGTGTCACAATCCAGGACGCTAAGATCTACAAAATCTCCGACCTCTGGCGCAGGAAGCCGAGGGGACTTAAGTTCAATGACACAGACGCCCTTGTTATCACTTTAAGAGCCCAAGATGGAAGCACAATAAAGGAAACTTTCTACTTCTGCCTCAAGCCAGATGGAACATTCAACGTAAACACCGTGAGCAAAGATAATAGCGGTGCAAGGCGGCGAAGACTCGCCAGTTTTCTCAAACACTACAAAATAGCTGACAACGTGGAAGAATACAATCTCAAAGAGGGAATAAAGCAGTGGAAGGGGATAGAAGTTTCCGTCTTAAAGGTCGGCGATTCAGGTTTTATTTATGTTCCATAGGAGAGATGAAAGATGATGGTAGAGAAGATCGTCAACCAATCAGTTGCCATAGCGAAGAACTGCATACGCAAAGAACCGGAAACAGTCATAAGTGTCGAAGAAGTAGAGGGGGAATGGAGGGTGACGGTTGAAGCGCTGGAGAGAAAGGCCGTGCCAGACTCGCAGGATCTTCTGGGAAGGTACGAGATTAGACTAAATAAGAACGGCGAGTTAATCGGTTGGACACAGAAGGTCATTAGAAGGCGATGTGACACAATATCGTCGCTGCAAACTGAGATAGAAACCACTTAAGGGAAACAGTTATGGAAAAAAGAAGCTGGTGGCAAAGAAGCCTAGATAGCCGTCTCCGCTCGCTTAAAGCAAAGTCCCCTTGCGCCACGAAGCCAAGACAGAGGATAGAGGCGAGGACAAAACTCTCAGAAGGAGCATGCGAACCGATAACTGTCGTTGACTTGGTAGAGAGAAGGAGGATAGCTAAGGAACGAGCTTGGAAGTTAAAATGGGACACAAGAAGGGCAAAAAAGCACATGTAACCATTTCATGGATCAACACAGCCATCATAGTTTGGATGATGCGAAGACATGAATCCTGCCAACCCACAGCCGCTGTTTAAAGCTAGTCTCAAAGGCCTAAATCATACTCTTCACTTATACACATCAAAGGTTGATAAATACTCGATTCAAAGAGCCTTTTTAGCCTTTACCGGAAAGGATGAGAAGGTGGTATATGTAACTGAAGACGACCCTGCATCCTTTATTCAGGATTTCAACCCTCTGAATGTTGAGTTAAAAATTATCAAACCAGATAAGATAAAAGACCTTGAAAGCCACAAAAAAGGTAAACTACGGATAATCATAGACACTGGATCAATACATAACCAAAAAGACTCTGAAATTGAAGAAAGGGAACATTACATAAACGAACTGAGCAAAAAGCACCCCATAAGTTGCCTATGTACATACGACGTTGCCAAATTTAACCCTGACACAATCAAAAAATTAGCATTGTACCATAACCAACTTCAACTTACAACAAGCGATCTAACAATAATATCTGGAGACCTCATTGACAAATCCAAGTTGTCAGACGACTCTATCGAAAAAATGGTGAAAGACAATCTAGAGGCTATAATTCTTGCTCTGCTTCAAAAGAAGCCCATGTGCGGAACTGAAATTATAGGAACCATACATTTGGAATTCAACGTGTTACTCAGCCCAGGAACGATCTATCCTCTGCTTCAGTCATTGAAAGATAAAGGATTGTTAACCATTGAGAAAAATGGCAAGGCAAAGGTATATGTCCCCGCCAAAAACGCTGAACCGAAAATAAGAAGCATAATTGACGAACACATTCAAGCTCGCAAACTTTTGAACCAATACCTACAGCAAGAACTGATCATTAAGGAGGTCACCTGAATTGACAAAGGAAAAATACATAGAGCTTAGGAAAAAGCGGTTGAGAGAACGAGAAGAACGGTTCAGAAGAGAAAGGGAAAGGATTAGGAAGCTGAAGGAAAAAGAGCAGATACTCAGGCTGAAAAAATGGAACGAGTTGGTGGCGCGTAGAAGAGAAATTGAAAAGCTCACGTTAGAGAGGACAAGGTTAGAGGAGGAAAGACGTGAGAAAGCAAAGGACGCATTATGTGGCGTGAAAAAAGCAGTGGAAGAGATCGAGAGAAAAGCATCTATATACGCTCCTGAAACAATGAAGAAAATAAACGAGATGCTGATGGATGCAGACAAAAGCCTTGAGTCAGCAGACTACGAGAAAACAGTCAAGCTCTCACATGAAATCACGGAACTTTTGGAGAAGACACGCTTAGAGGCCTTGAAAAAAGCTGAGAAAAAGGAGAAAGAGGGAAAATATTTCTATTGTGCGATACCGTGTAACGAAGAAAAAAGCTTTGGACAAATAGGAATGAACGATGAGGATGTCTACACCATTCCACATAGAGACATCGCAGCCGTAGTTAGCGATTCCCCCATGATGGATTATGAAATGACCGAGGACAACATAAGGAGGCATGAAGCAGTTTTAAGGCAGGTAATGGAGAACCATACGGTTGTACCAGTAGAATTTGGCACCACAATAAAAAACGAAAGAATATTGAGGCGCCTACTGACAAAAGCTTACGAGCCCACAAGAGAATGTCTCAGGCTGGTGGACAACATGGTTGAACTAGGAGCAAAAGCAGTTTTAAACGGAGACATCGTGTTTGCTGACCCAGAAAAAAGAAAGGAATATGCTTCTGACGTTTTAGGGTCGCTAAGCACCATTGCAAAGCAAGCAGTGGCAGGCGACTTATTCAGCGACAGGCTCATTTTAAACACGTCATTTTTGGTCAACAAAAAAGACATCGAAGCATTTTCAAACGAAGTGGCTAGACTTCAGGAAAAGTACCCTATGTTAAAACTTCTGTATAGTGGGCCTTGGCCACCCTACAATTTTGTTTATATAAAAATCGGGATTGACGGCATGGAAATCAGCAAAAGGTGAACAAATGCCCTTTTTAATAGATGACCTTTTGCTTCGAACGCTTGGCATATCTATACCACCATTTGACATGCTTTGGCTGATTGAAACAATCACAGATTATGTTGAGAACGTAAGACAAGAGGAGAGCCAGCAAAAAATCAACAGAAAAATAAAGGAGAACAGATTGCTCTACGAGCTAGGTGAAATAACGAAAGAGGAATATGAGAGAAGAAACAGGGAACTAAACCAGCAATTAAAAATAAGCAAACTAAAAAATAATACAAACCTTAACAAGAGAATCAGTTTATTAGGATAGAAAACAAGTCTCCGCTCTTACGAATTTAGGCCAAATTGCCTTAATACTACTCAAGTCATCCTTTACGCGACAATTATCAATTTTCGAAACAATTTTCGTATCAGTTTTTTGAATATTACTTATAGCATGTGCCATTCGATACACCAAAACTAGAGAGGCGAGGTTATTGTTGTCGGGCGACAAAGGGTGCGGGAACATGCAACATAACAATTGGTCAACGTCAACGCGAAAGGAGGCATTTAGACGTCGATATTGAGCCCTGAAAAAGAAAGCTCTTCTGGTGGCTTGGCGGATGCCATAGACAAGATTCTAGACAAAGGATTAGTAATTAACGCTGATGTCGCCGTTTCCGTTGGCGGTGTTGAACTACTCGGAATCAAGATTAGAGCCGCCTTGGCTTCTTTCGAGACAGCAGGAAGATACGGGTTAGACTTCCCGTCTGGAACAAACTTGGAAACGGGCGCTTGGAAAGAAGTCATGAAGGACAAGGAAGAGTGTCCACAATGCGGTAAGCTGGTGGAGACAGAGCAGCTGCTTGATGATATGTGCCCATGGTGTGGATGGAAAAGCGCAAAGGCCAAGATGAAAGAGGAAGCCCTTGTGAAGGTAAAGGTGACAAAATGACTGATAAACCATCAGGTTCACCGTTAGACACGATGAATATGAACCGGTTTATGAGCGAGTTAGATGAGAATAGCAGACAGATCATAGCACATCTTTTGAGAGAAAGGCATGCAGAGATCAGAAAGCTGGCTGACCTAATATACGCCTCTTCCGATATGGAAGTGCTTATCAGAATAAAGGAGATCATAAATCCAAAGGCACATGAGTTCATAGGAGCGCCCCTTATCACCTTTGAACGTTTCAAGATTGACCCATTAACCGGTGAAAAAATCACGTTCTCGTGGTGGCTGAACGAAAAGCTGATGGATAATATATCCAACGATAAACTACTGGACATTCATTACGAGAAGGAGGTTTTAAGGGTGATAGCATCTATACCATTACAAGAGGAAGACGTTAAAGTTGAAGTAAAAGACAATTTTCTTATCATATCTGGAAAAGAATACCACCGAAAAGTTCCTCTTTTCTACTCGGTTGAAAAGAAGATAACAAAGACAGTCAACAACGGCACTCTAGAAGTTATGCTGAAAAAAGTCGGTGAAAAGACATGGTAATAGACATCAGTGAAGACAACCTCAAACAAGGTTTGTTAGGTCTCGTAGTTGCCCTAGTTGAGATAATAAAGGAGGCACTCGAAAGGCAAGCCCTAAGGCGAATTGAGAGCGGCAAGCTAAGTGCTGATGAAGAAACGAGGCTCAGCGAGGCACTAGCAGACCTCGACGAGACGCTTGAACATATAAAGAAAGAAAATAACATCGAAGATGTTGTCGAATCCGTTAATGACGGCCTCACCGAGGCGGCTGACATATTTCTGAACCCAGAAAGGTGGGAAAAGGAGCTGAAGAAAGCATGAGCGAAGCAGAGTTAGCCCGAGAAACCGAAGTTACACAAGGAAGATACGTTTACTGCATCGCCAGCTGTGCAGACGAGCTGAGCCTAGGTAACATAGGGATAGAACACGCAGAGGTCTATATGGTCTCTCATAAAGATATCGCAGCGGTCGTACATGCTTGTCAAGCCCAACCATACGAGTCTAGGAACGAAAATGAAGTCAAAGAGTGGATTCTCAACCATAACAATGTAATTGACAAAGCCTCAGAACGTTTCGGCACGGTCTTGCCGTTTTCCTTTGACGCCATCGTTAAAGGCGATGATGACGCCGTCAAAGACTGGTTGAGCAAGGGTTACGAGAAGCTCAAACAAGAGCTCGAGAGACTCCAGGACAAAGCTGAGTATACGGTGAAGATCTTCTGCGACCAAAACAAGTTAATGGACAAAATCATAGGCGAAAATCAGGGCCTTAGAGAACTGAAGGCGAAAATCGAAAAGATGCCCAAGCGAGCCGCGTACCTGCTTCAGCGAAAGTTCGAGCTACAAGTAAAGGATGCCTATAATGTGATGCGGGTCAAGCTTGCTGAAGAGTTCGCCTCAAAAATAAAGGAACATGTAGAAGAAGCGGAGGTTGAGGAAAAGGTTTCACATTTGCCAGAAAGCTACAAAGACAAGAAACTAATCGCAGCGTTCTCCTGCTTAGTCCACAAGGAAAAGGTCAAAAGGCTCGGTGATGCGCTAGGCGAAATAAACAGTCAAGAAGGTTATGCGGTTCGCTTCACTGGACCATGGGCACCCTTTAGCTTCGTCAAGCTTGAGGACATCTGACAATGGAGCCCAGCCGCTTAGAGTGTGACATCAACGACGTTCTAGACAAACTATTAAACAAAGGGCTAGTGCTAAACGCAGACTTGATCATATCGGTTGCAGGCATCCCACTATTGGGGGTGAATCTCAGAGCGGCGATTGCAGGCATGGAGACTATGCTTGAATATGGGATGATGGAGGCATGGGACAAAAGCACGAGAGAATGGTATACAAAAGAATTCGAAGGAAGAATGGCGGCGCCACTGGCCATGGGTGAGGAAGTAATCATCAGAACGTTTGGATCTATCTGGAGCAGCCAAGGCATCATTAATACGTGGAAGCCAGGCTTTTTGTATCTTACAAATAATAGGCTTTTCCTATGGAGAAAGGAAACTCCTGAAATGCTTTTTGAGGTTTCGTTAGACAAGATTGAAGGACTTATGGTAAAGAAAGAAAATCACTTCAAAAAAGAGAGGGAGGAACTTTATCTTCAGTTCAATTGTGGAGAGGTTGCCCGCATCCATGCTTCAAACGTCACAGAACTTAAGCAAACGATCAAAATGGTAGTAGGGAAAAAACTAGAGAATAGAATCGTGATTCCATCCGAACGTACGCCTCTACCTAAAGGAGAAGAAATCGTCAGAGAAGAGAAGACTCCATATTCTTGTGTAGCGAAGACTGTCGGGTCAAAAGGGAGACAGGACGTGAAGTGAATGAAAACTGGAAGGTACCTGTACGGAATAGTAGAAACAGAGAGTAGGGAAAACTTCGGGAACATTGGATTGGGCAACAGCGAGGTATATACCATTCAATACGTGGACATTGGGGCGGTAGTTAGCGACATCCCAGTGGGTTACATAATCGAAATAGAAGAAGCCATGACCCACGAGAAGACTTTGCGAAAAATTATGGAAACTCGCACGATCATCCCTATGGGTTTCGGAGTTATAGCTAGGAGCGAATCAGAGATAATCAACATCCTTAAGCGGGGTCAAATGAAGTTTAAGAATACGCTGGAGAAAATAGATAACAAGCTGCAGATCAACGTTAAGATTTCATGGGACAATACCATCCTAATGGATATTTTAAAAGAAAATGAAGAAATACAAACATTAAGCGCGAAAGTGAAGAAGACTGCTAATCAATCCCTTAAAATTGAACTTGGAAAAAAAGTTAAGTCAGTTTTGGATGAAAGAAAAAACGAATACATGAAGAACATGCGTAGCATTCTAGGAGACCTGTCAAATGGGTTCAAAGAAAACAAAATAACAGAGCAAGACACCATAATGGATGCTTCCTTTCTAGTAGACAAAGAAAAAGAACAGAAATTTTACGACAAACTAGAAGAACTAGAGAAAAGGTACGATAAAAAACTCAAGTTTCTCTGCGTCGGTCCCTTGCCACCATACAATTTCACGGAGATTGAGATAAAGAAGGCCGATTTTAAGACCGTAGACGACGCGAGAAAAATTTTAGGGCTAGGCCGAGATGTAAGCGTGTCTGAAATAAATTCCGCATACGATCAGCTTGCGCGAAAATACCACCCAGACATGCATCCCGATGGTCCACTCGCCGAAGAGAAGTTTAAGAAAATAAAGAATGCACATGAAGTATTGACGAAGTACTGTGAGCATTACCTCTGCTCGCTCGCGAAAACAAAAATCGAAGAAACCCTTGTAATACAAGAAAAGACCATCTGAACCACTCCAAAAGGAAGACTCCTATGGGACGAACAATAGGAATTGATCTTGGAACCACAAACTCCGCTGGCGCCGTTATGAAAGATGGAAAAATAAGGCTTGTCCCAGCAGCTGAAGGGCCAACCCCCTACGGAAAAATGTTTTCCTCCATCGTAGCGTTCAAAGAAGACGGCGAAATAGTTGTGGGGAAAAATGCAAAGGAATATGCCTATGTTAATCCAGAACGGACGGTAAGATGGATTAAAAGAAAAATGGGGACGAATTATACTATAGAGATAGACGGTTACAAGTATACCGCCCAAGAGATTTCTGCCCTGATAATAAGAAAGATAAAAGGGGATGCAGAAACTTATCTAGGAGAGAAGATAGATAAAGTAGTGATTTCAGCACCAGCCTACTTCAACAACAACCAAAGAAACGCCACAAAAGAGGCAGGAGAAATAGCGGGACTTGAAGTTTTGAGAATCGTCAGTGAACCGACAGCCGCTTCGTTAGCCTATGGTTTAGACAAAATAAGAAAAAACCTGAAGATAGCAGTGCTAGACTTAGGCGCAGGAACTTTCGACGTAGCCATTTTACAAATGAACAACGGCATCTTCAAAGTCATATCCACGAATGGAGACACCCATCTAGGCGGCAAAGACATGGACGATAGAATTCTAAATTATCTCGTCGACGAAATTGAGGAAAAATACGGCATTAACTTAAGAGGCGACCAAAAAAACTTGAACAAGCTCAGGGACGCTGGGGAATTAGCAAAGATTCATCTATCTAGTAAACTTTCAACAACCATAAAGACTCAGCTAAACATAGATGGGTCTGAGATTAACCCATATATCGTTCTAACACGAGGCAAACTAGAGGGACTCATAAGACCAGAGCTCGATAGACTACTGGACCCCTTAAAAAAGGCTTGGAAAGACGCAGGGCTACAGCCTCAAGATGTAGATAAACTTGTTTTCATAGGCGGGTCGACCAGAATGCCTGTTGTTAGGAGATACTTCAAAGATTTCTTCTTAGGATTGGAACCTGAAGAGGGCATAGATCCCATGGGAATTGTTGCTGTTGGTGCTTGTGTCCAAGCTAGCGTTCTGAAAGGTGAGATAAAAGATCTGCTCTTGCTGGATGTTACTCCTCTCTCTTTAGGTGTCGAGACTTCGGGTGGAATATTTACGAGATTAATCAAGAGAAACACCATCATCCCAGCGGAAGCCAGCATGATCTTTGCAACAGAAGAAGATGACCAAACTTCAATGATGATCCACATTCTACAGGGAGAAAGGGAAATGACTAAGGACAACATATCTTTAGGCTTATTCAAGCTAGACGGCATTCCACCCGCGCCCAGATACGAACAGAAAGTTGAGGTAGCCTTCAAGATCAACGCTGATGGTATACTAAGCGTCTCTGCCGAAATTCTAGAAACTGGGAAAAAAGAAACGATAAAAGTAACGAAGCCAACAGCGCTGTCAGCAGAGGAAATCACCAGAATGATCATCGAGGCGACCAGATTTAGCGAGGTAGACGAAAGGAAAAAGGAAATCATTGAAGCTCGTAACAGGGCAAAGGCTGTAATTTACGATACGGAAAAAGCGGTAGAAAAGATGAACGGTAAAATTTCTGAAAGGGAGAAAAAGACTCTGAAAGAAACTTTAGAAAAACTTGGGGCGACGTTAAAAAATGGTGATAATGCCCCGAGAATCAAAGAGTACACTGACGAACTGTTGGAACTTGTGAATGGAGTGACGATGAAAGTGAAAACAGTAAGTCAAGCTAAGACCTTGATGTACTCTGTAGAGAAAAGACTGAGTGACAAAGCGTTCAGTGAGGAAATAAGAAAGATCAGAGAAACGGTTAATAGGCTTGAAGAGGCGCCCTACAAAGACGCTGGAAAAGAGATGAAAAAACTGAAAGAGATGATAACTCTGTTAGAAGCGGTCCGTGGAGAAAGATAGGTTTGAGGCTTACTATAACACTTATTTGGAATGCCTACAAACCCTGAGAAGGGCTTCTTGTATTAGAGTTTATGAAATTGTCCATCTGTCGTATCGTCGCTTTATACTCTGTGAATGTGTTTTGGAATATTTTCTTCCCATTAGAAGTCATCGAATAAATTATTCTTCCTCCTTGAAATTGGGATTCTACCATTCCCTTTTCCTCTAGCGCGTGGAGAAGAGGATAAAGGGAACCCGGGCTGAGCAAAACGCCAAATTCTT
>Ga0315309_1001804_pt1 | contig 12716 bp, 9 predicted proteins | sample TDP4_MG_FD_203080 | JGI IMG/M metagenome (GOLD analysis project Ga0315309, IMG submission 203080) | Freshwater sediment microbial communities from Lake Towuti, South Sulawesi, Indonesia - TDP4 | ecosystem: Environmental > Aquatic > Freshwater > Lake > Sediment | place: Indonesia: South Sulawesi...
TTGAAAGTTCCACGGTGCCCAACAAAATTGCCGCAGAAGCTATCTCCTCTAGAGACACTTCGTCTGTCTAACGTCTGATGGTTGGCGTGCAGTTCTATGGGCTGGTGTGCTGGCCATAACCCGCCTTCTGTTTTGACGGCATTCGGCTCAACGGGCTACCCGCGCCTCGCGCAGACCCTCACAGGCGCCTATTTGCCCTTCCACCTCACAGGTCGGACGTTTCAACGTTTCCGCCCGGCATTCTCGACGACTTAGCACGTCTCATCGTCATAAGCTGGATGGACGTTTCGTTTCTGTTCCGGAGCCAAGGCTCTCGCCCTGCACCCTTACGAGCGCTGCGAGTCTGCATGTGGGCGGAGTTTCCTCAAACGCCTCGCGGCATTCGAAAGCCGTCCACCAGCTCACCAGCCCAGAATGACTACACAATGGTTTCCAATAAAGGTTTTTCCAAAACCGGATGTTTATCTTAGAGGGAGTAATCACTATAATAGTTCTTGAATGCGTCCCCAATTTTTCGTCGTTACGACTAGGGCAGAAGCAAATCCACGCCAACATTGCGGAAGTTTTGGGAATTTTGTTCGATCTGCCCACCGGGGCTATGATTTCTCTAGGTCAAGAAAATTTTAGTTGAAAACGCCTTCGTAGGTTAACTTTAAAAGCAGATTCAACAAACCTAATTTTGGGCTTCTGTTGGTGGCTGAGCGAGCATTTGCCGATACTCTTGTTGAGAAGAAATACGTTACGCATGTGTGGCTTAAGCCCCGAAAAGTCGAAGATAGGCTATACCAAACAAAAATTTTGGAAACAACGAAGCAGAAGAACACACTTGTTGTTTTGCCTACAGCTCTGGGGAAAACCGTGATCGCGCTGTTGCTTGCGGTTGAAAGAATCGAGCATGGCAGAGTGTTTTTCCTTGCTCCCACAAGACCGCTTGTGCAGCAGCATCACCAAACCTTCCTCGACAAGACGCTCATTGAAGATGAAGAGCTGATTCTTGTTACGGGTAGGTTTCCTCCAGCCAAGAGAGCGGCTCTTTACAAGAAGGGAAGGGTTGTGTTTGCCACGCCTCAATGTGTACGGAACGACTTGAAAAAAAGGCTTCTAACACTTGGCGACGTCGCGCTCATAATTTTTGACGAAGCCCACAGGGCTAGAGGCAACTACGCCTACGTTGACGTAGCAGGCTACTATTTTAGGCAGTGCTCACAGCCCCTGGTTTTAGGTTTAACAGCTTCTCCCGGCGGCTATGAGGAGAAGATAGCTGAGGTCTGCCGAAACCTGGGCATACAAGCAATCGAGTGCCGGACAGACGAGGACAAGGATGTCAAGCCCTATATTCAGCCAATCAATGTTGAATGGAAACGAGTCAAGCCTCCGGAGGCCTACTTACAAGTGCGCGACAAGCTTAGAGAGATGATTGTGGAACGTGCCAAGGGCTTACAATCGCTCGGCGTTTTGTCAGACAAGCAGCCAGCCTTCATAACTAGACGGGACCTCGTAGAACTGAACCAGGAGCTTCAGCGCAGGCTTGGAAGTGGCGAGGGAGGCTACCTATACCAGCTTAAGGTTCAAGCAACTGCGGCATTAAGCATCATGCACATGATCGAGCTAATCGAAACGCAGGGACCAGAAACTCTTGAGGCTTTTATCCGAAACTCTTTGAGGCGTATGGCTCTTGAAGGAAGTCGAGGTCACAGGTCGATAGTAGACGACCCCTTGTTCATGCAGGCCAAACAAAAGTTGAACGCTTGCTTGGCTGTTGAAAATCCTAAGGTTGAAGAGCTGATCAAAACCCTTAGCCAGCAGCTTGAAGCCAACTCAAAATCGAGAATCATAGTTTTCACCCAGTATCGAGACACAGTTAAGGCCATACTGAAAAGGCTGAAGAAAACAGCAAGCATCCGGGTTGCACGCTTTGTCGGTCAAGGCTTCAGGGAAGAAGACCCTGGAATGACCCAGGAGCAGCAAAGGGAGGCTTTAGAAAGCCTGCGAAGAGGAGAGCTAAACGTGCTCGTAGCAACAAGCATAGCTGAAGAAGGCTTAGACATCCCAGAAGTGGACCATGTCATCTTCTATGAGCCTGTTCCAAGCGAAATCCGCTATATACAGCGCAGAGGAAGAACCGGACGCAGAGTAGCTGGCAAAGTCACAATTCTAATCGCTGAAGACACGCTTGACGAGGCCTTCTACTGGTCGAGCCTAACAAGAGCGCGGAAAATGAAGAAGATAATTAGACAACTCAACAAGAAGCTTCCAGAAATGTTGAAGGAGAGGCTCAAGCCGACGGTTACACCAGCGTTAACCGTTCTGAGGCCTCAAGAAAGACTGGTGAGTCCAGCTGTAGCTGAAAAGGTAAGTGTTGTGGCTCAACCGGAAAAAGCTATGGAAAAAAGGTTGTGGGCTCCCGAAACTTTCCAGACCCGAGGTTTAAGCAGGGCTCTAAAATGGCTTCTGGAAAACCTTCCCGAAGGCTTAATTTCAATAGAGGAGCTTGTTGAATGGGCGGTTGAAGAAGCCGAAATAGAAGAGGCTGCTGTTAAAACAGCTATATGGCGCCTAATTCAGCAAGGACTAATATATCAGCCACAACCCGGAAAAATAAGGAAACTTTAACTTTTTCTGCAATCTTTGAGGGTCATTTGACCAATAAGAGTTTTGGAAAAACGTCTGTAAAGTCATTTAACGCTGGCTCAGCCGGGGGCAAACGTCATTATAACTTTGAATTGAACGTTGTGTTGGTTTAGAATTTCTGTTACGTTCTTTAGATTTTCCATGGGGATCATGAAGCATCCGTCGCCGAGCTTGATGCCCCCGCTCTTTTCTACGATGCCCTTTGACGCATATTTTTGGTTTTCTTGCCGAATAGGCGGTAGATGATCTTCATCTTTTGTTCTTGGGTGAGGTTTCTTAAGCTGTAGCGCACTATGGCCATGGGCGTGAGGTTTTGGGCGAGGGCCGGTGCCTTGAATGGATAGCGTAGGTAAAGGAGGTTTCCTTGTTGGAGGACGTTTTGGAGAAAGGTTGGTTCGGTTTTTTCGGTTAGTTCCTTGATGCTTCGAGTCAAGACTTGGGTAAACAGGCCGAGCCTTCCAACATTCTCGTATAACTTTCTGCGGTTTCTCCACATAACCTCGTCGCTCTGGAAGACGACGAGGACATCGTAGTCGGAGTATTCATCATAGTCGCCTCTGGCTCTGCTCCCGAATAGAATGACGGCTACCACGCCCTCCACACTGACTATGGCCTTAGTCAGCCTATCCAAATCGGATTGTAGTTCGTTTCTCAATTTCACGGATGATCCTCTCCATGGCCTCAACCGCCCCCTTCATAAACTATAAAGCGTTAATTAAATTTATTTGGAAACATGCTGAGGTCAAAGTTCGTTGGATGCTTGGTTGGCAGCGCCGTGGGCGACACTTTAGGTAGTTCCTTTGAGGGTTCGTGGATTTTCGACCTCGACATGGAACATGAACATTTCTCGGGTCGCTGGACGGATGACACCCACATGATGATTGGTGTGGCGGAGTCATTGATCGAAAAGGGAGGCTTTGATGGCAGTCACGTGGCGCAGACGTTCATTAGGAACTATGAGGATGAGCCTTGGCGTGGCTACGCGTATGGGCCGCCTCAGGTGTTTCGCTGGATAAGGTCGGGCGTGGCTTGGAACGAGGCTGCTAAGAGGCTGTTTGGAGGCGAAGGATCGTATGGAAACGGAGCGGCCATGAGAGTGGCTCCCGTCGGCCTTTTCTACTGTGATGATCCGGAGCAGTTGAGGGCTGTGGCCTATGCTTCCAGCGAGATCACGCACACCCACGTTTTAGGGCGGGAGGGCGCGGCTCTGCAGGCCTACGCCGTGGCCCTAGCCGTGAAAGAAGACCCGTTCTCTCGACTGGACGCCTTCACCTTCTTGGGAAAGTTGAACGACTTCACGCGTAATGAGGTGTATAAAGAAAAGTTGGAGAAGGTGGAGAGTCTTCTCGGCGAGACGGATAAGCGGAGGGTTGTTCGAGGGCTCGGAAACGGCGTTGAAGCCCACAACTCGGTTCCCACCGCCATCTACTGCTTCCTAAGGAATTCAAGCAGTTTTGAGGAGGCCGTACAGTACGCGATCAGCCTGGGAGGGGACACGGACACCATAGGAGCCATGACCAGCGCCATCACCGGCGCATACCATGGAGCAGAAGCCATACCCGAAGGTTGGAAAAGCCAGCTAGAACGCAGAGAATACATCGAAACACTAGCAGAAAAACTGTGGCGCACCAAAATCGAGTTTTCCCGTTAAATTTCTGGTTCGTTATTTGGTTTTAAATCTTTTCTGCAGCCTCATAATTAGTCGGTTGTAGAATTGACGAAACGGATCACCGACTAAACTGAAAGCTCCGATGTAGAGGGCAGCCTTCAGACCCCTTTTGAGTTAGTGACAGAGGCTGAAGGAATACCTCAAAAAGAAGACTCTAGTAAGACCTCTTTTACCGAGGACACAAATTCCAAATCCCGATTTCCTAGCCACCTCTCCGAAAGCATAACAAAAGATGAAACCGCTTGGGGGAGATAGGGGTCTATAAGAGAGAGAATAACGCAAATAACGTAACAAACCAACTTGTTATTATCTAAAGATTCAAAAATCAACAACTAGAACAGAACCGAAAACCATGCAAAAGGCCCAACCCATATCGCCCACACATCAGACCACTTTTTCAACCCGACACCTTGGGCGATTGGGAGCCGCGGGCTAAACGCCTCGGCCGAAGCCTCGACGCGCACACCCCGGCTCCATCAACCCCATCTTCTATGGGAGCCCTCGTCCACAACTGAGGCCCCGTTACCAGGGTCTCGTGCCGTGGAGCGGCCGCCTCTTTTCGGGATGGGCTTCGGGCTTAGATGCTTTCAGCCCTTATCCACAACAGCGTGGCTGCCCGGCAGTGCCCTATCGGACAACCGGTAAACTAGAGGCTACAGCATCCCGTTCCTCTCGTACTGGGGACCCTTTCCCCTCAGGCGACCAACACTCCCAGCAGATAAAGTCCGACCTGTCTCACGACGGTCTAAACCCAGCTCACGTTCCCTTTTAGTAGGCGAGCAGCCTCACCCTTGGCCCCTTATGCAGGGCCAGGATAGGAAGAGCCGACATCGAGGTACCAAGCCGCGGGGTCGATAGGGACTCTCGCCCGCGACGAGCCTGTTATCCCCGGGGTAATTTTTCTGTCATATCCAACCCCCACCAACGGGGATATGGATGTTCGCTAAGCCCGGCTTTCGCCTCTGGATCCCTTGCTTTGGAGGATCCAGTCAGACCGGCTTTTGCCTTTGCACTCTGCGGCGGGTTTCTGTCCCGCCTGAGCCGATCTTTGGGCCCCCTCGATATTTTTTCAAGGGGGTGCCGCCCCAGCCAAACTGCCCACCTATCGTTGTTCCAACGCCTTTCGGCGCCGGTGAGAGACACGGTTGCGAAAGAGCGGTGTTCCATCGTCGCCTTCCTCGATCCCCGGAGAGACCGAGATCAACAGCTCCCGCCTACGCTCTGCATCCACAGCCATATCCCAGCGACAGGCTGCAGTAAAACTCCACGGGGTCTTCTTTTCCCGCTGGGAGTTCGTGGACTGTTCGTCCACGTTACGTGGGTTCACCGGGTACCAAGCGGGGACAGCGGGGTCCTCGTTGCTCCATTCATGCACGTCGGAACTTACCCGACAAGGCATTTGGCTACCTTGAGAGAGTCAGAGTTACTCCCGGCGTTTGCAGGCCCTTAGCCCGGTTGAACCCAGGTTTCAGGTACCTGTACTGGCCAGGATTCAGAAGCCGTTCACACCCTCTCGGGCTTGCGGCTTCCGGTGTTTTTATTAAACAGTCGGGACCCCCTTGCCACTGCGACCTGCAGTCCCAGCCAGAGGCTAAAACTGCAGGCACCCCTTATCCCGAAGTTACGGGGCTAGTTTGCCGAGTTCCCTCGCTTGGTGTACACCCGACACGCCTTAGGTTTCTCGCCTAGGGGCACCTGTGTTGGTTCTTGGTACGGTCGCGGAGAATCCCTCCCAACAACCTTTTCATGGGCTCCAGAGATCGACTGAACCGCCCTAAAACGGGCGGCTATTCCCGCTTTCACCTGGTTCTCGCCATTGCGGCACTCCTCAAGCTTATACGGTTAAACAAGGCGACAGCCTTGCTCAGCTTACCCCGAAGCGTCGGATGCTGGGCCTGCGTCACCGCGTGTACCTCCGTGGTACCGGAATCTTAACCGGTTTCCCTTTCGGCTAGTTCGGTTAAGTCTAGCCTTAGGACCGACTTACCCCCAGCTGACGACGCGTCGCTGGGGAACCCTGGCCCTTTCGGCGGAGGGGTTTCTCACCCCTCTTTGCTGTTACTACCACCGGGATATGCAATCCCGATCCGGTCCACCGGACCTCACGGCCCGGCTTCCGCCCAGTCGGGACGCCCTCCTACCGGATTACAGTGCTTAGCTGTACCCTGGGGTTTCGGCGGCTGGCTTAGCCCCGTCCATTTTCAGGGCCGTCAGCCTCGGCGGGTGAGCTGTTACGCTTTCTTTAAAGGGTGGCTGCTTCTAAGCCTACCTCCCCGCTGTCTAGGGCTGACGACGCCTTTCGGTTTGACACTTAGCCAGCACTTTGGGGCCTTAACCTCAGTCTGGGTTGTCCCCCTCTCGGACTAGGAGCTTACCCCCTAGAACCCGTCTCTCGAGGTCTACAGCGCCGATGGATTCGGAGTTTGAAAGGAAAGCGGGGCCTTTCGACCCCTTACTCCCCAATCAGTGCTCTACCCCACCGGCAGCCTCACTCGAGGCTAGGCTGCAACCTACTTCGGAGGGAACTAGCTATCACCGGGCTAGATTGGTCTTTCGCCCCTAGCCCCAGGTCATAGGAGAGAATTGCACGTCATCACCCCTTCGAGCCTCCACCAGGCTTTCGCCTGGCTTCGCTCTGCCCAGGGCTAGATCGCCCGGTTTCTAGTCTCACAGCCATGACTCCGGGCCCTTTCAGACCCTGCGCCTCGCCAGCGCGTGGCTGGTTGCGCGCCTATTGGTTTCCCTTTGCTTACGGGCTTTTGGCCCTTAGGCTTGCCGTGGCTATGAACTCCCCGGCCCGTGTTTCTAGACGGAGCGTGCAACCCTGGTCCCCCTCCCTCGTACTGGTACGTCGCCGTAGGTTCCTTTGGGAGGGATCTGTCCTTCTGGGCTGCACACGTCGGTAACCGTCCGGTTTCAGGCTCTTTTCACCCCCCTTCCGGGGTGCTTTTCAGCTTTCCGTCACCGTACTAGTGCGCTATCGGTCTTGAATCGTATTTAGTCTTGGAAGTTAGTGGCTTCCAGTTTCCCAAACCCAAGCCAGGGTATGGTACTCGGGATTCCAGCCCATCTCCTTCCGGCGTGCGCCTACGGGGCTATCACCCTCTTTAGCGGGCCTTTCCAGGCCACTTTGGCTTAGCTGGCGAGGAGGCGACTGGTCCTCCACCCTACATCCCCCACAGGTTTCCTTGCGGGGTTTGGTTTGGACTTTTCCCTTTTCGCTCGCTGCTACTGAGGGAATCCCATTTGGTTTCTTTTCCTCCCCCTACTAAGATGTTTCCGTTCGGGGGGTTCCCGCTCCCTACGGAGCGCCGCAGGCTCCCGAAGGAACCCGCAGCAGGAAGTCCCATTTAGGAATCCCCGGATCTACGACTGCATGCGTCTACTCGGGGCTTTTCGCAGCTTGCCGCGCCCTTCTTCAGCGTTCAAGCCTAGCCATTCCCCAGACGGCGTTTCATGTCGGGCCTAATCGGTGGTTGGTGTCTGGTTGGCGTAGGATGGGCCTGTGCATGGTGTTCATCGCGAGAAAGGCTCACTCCACCCTTCACCCTTGATTCAGCTCAAGGGTTGCATGTTTGTGGAGCTATCAGGTTGGCAATTTGATCGCCGTATTCTATTGAATGTTTTCCGGGTGATATAAGTGTTTTGGAGGCCTGTACAGGGGGTGTTGTTACGTTATTGTCTATCTTATAGACCCCCTATAGCCCCCTCTAAGCGTTTTCTTTTCTGGTTGCGGCTTGTAGAAGATTTGGGGGCAACGGGGTTACGTTACTTGCGTTTTTGAATAATACTTGGTAATAACTAGGGTTTCTTGCATTAGGTGCGCGTACAATAGTTGATCATACCTGCGAAAAGGTTATGACAAATTTATTAGGAGGATAAAACTTCATCTAAGTAGCCCGGAAATTAGCCCGGTGGTGTAGCGGTCAAAGCAAAAACGATCAAGCATGGCGGGCTCTGGAGGGAGGAAGACTTGCATAAATGCCTTCCATTCTTGAGAGACCCGCTGACGGGAGTTCGAATCTCCCCCGGGCTACCATCAACCCCTAGTCAGGACAACGTTCAAACTCTCGGATCAATGATTGCGTATGGGGTTAGGTTTAAAACCTGGTTTAAATTACCGGATTTTGATTCTTAGTAGGCGTCTAAGTTCAGGAGTTTATGAAATCAGAAATATTTAAATTGACGGACCATGACTCCAATATTTGAGTGAGTCAAACATGAGTGGTTCTCTCACTAAAGTGCTTCTTAAAGCATCAGAAGTTGAACAGCTGAGGAGGTTCTTCTCTTCATATTCAAATCCGACAAGGTTGGCCATTCTCGAGCAACTCAGATATGGAGAAAAATCCGTTTCCGAAATAGCTGAGGCTATACGAGACGTAAGCTTAACCAATCTTTCGAACCACCTTAAATGTATGAGGGGTTGCGGAATTCTGAAGGTCAGAAGAGAGTGGCGCAACCTCTACTACAGCGTTTCTGATGAAAGGATTCTAGCGATATTTTCTATAGCGCGAGACGTTGTTCGACACATAGGGAATACAATGGAATCATGCCCTGTTGATGGTAAGAAAATGTGTTCAACGCAATAGCGTGATACATGTGTCGATCCACCACCATGAAGAAGAGCCTAACAAGCTCAGGCAGGCGATAACTGCTATAGCTGCAATTGTGTTTGGATCAGGTCTCTTGATAGGCTGGATGAAGTTTTATACTGGTGCAGAACAGTTATTTTTCGGTATATCCCTAGTGGTGGTTTCTGCCCCAGTTTTCTATGATGCAGCAAGAACTATCCGAAAGAATCCGTTTAACGAACACGTTCTTATGAGCATAGCGGCGTTATCGGCAGGAGCTATAGGGGTTTGGGGTGAAGGAGCTGCCGTCTTACTTTTGTTTAATGTTGCTGAGAATTTGGAAGATTATGCTGTAGACAGAGTGAGGCGTATAGCTGAAAAAGTTGCTGCACTCTTACCCAAGAGAGCTGTGATGAAAAAGAATGGGCAATTGGTTGAAGTGGATGTAGAAAAGCTGAGCGTAGGAGATGTGATCGTTGTCAAGCCAGGATGGAGAATACCTGTGGACGGGCTGGTGCTTGCAAGCGGTTCGAATATAGATCAATCCACAGTAACAGGCGAGTCTATACCAGTTCTGAAAACTGTTGGAGACAGAGTTCTTTCTGGTACGCTTGCTGTTGATGGTTCCATCGAAGTTAAGGTTGAAAAGAGTTTTCGCGACTCTACTGTTGGCAGGATAATAGAACTGGTGACCGTGACCAGAGAAAAGAAAATGAGGGTTGAGAGATTTATAGACAAGTTCTCGAGATATTATACCCCTTCTATGATAATCATCGCTGCATTAATAGCGTTAATTCCGCCGCTATTTCTTGGAGGAGAAATCTCGAAATGGCTTTACCGGTCTCTTATAGCGCTGGTAATTGCTTGCCCTAGTGCTCTCGTTATATCGACTCCTGTTACTGCACTGATGGGTCTCACAAGAGCAATGTGGAGCGGAATACTGGTCAAGGGAGGAATATATCTAGAGGAAGTGGCAAAGATCAACGTTATCGGTTTCGATAAAACTGGGACGCTAACAAAGGGTAAGTTAAGTGTTTCAAAAGTTACCCCGATGAGCGGTATTAGCGAAAATGAAGTCCTGCAACTGGCTGCTATAGCAGAATCAAGGTCAAGCCATCCGATTTCCGAGGCCGTACTTGCTGAAGCCAAAAGACGGGGATTAACCTTAAGCGAAGAGGTTCAGGTAGTGGATGTTGCTGGTAAGGGAATTGAAGCATCCATTCGCGATGAAGGAAAAGTGCTTGTAGGTAGCCTCTCTTTTCTTGCAGAAAGGGGCGTTGAGCTTGACTATAATCTTTGCAATAATGAATTAGACACTCTTGTTGGGGTAGCAAAGGACTCCAAAATAACTGGATACATTGTAGTCGAAGACGAGTTGAGAGACGAATCCAAGGAAACTATAGAGCGAATTAAAGCATCTGGAGTACGTGTAGCGATGCTCACAGGAGATAACGAAAAGGTAGCCGACAAGATCGCTCGAGAGGTGGGGATTCAAGAGATATACCACAGCCTCCTCCCAGAGGATAAAGTGAAAATAGCAGAACAACTCCGCCAGAAATATGGATACATTATAATCGTCGGTGATGGAGTTAATGATGCTCCAGTTCTCGCCGTGTCCAACGTAGGAATTGCTGTCGGAACTGCTGGCAATGACATTGCTATAGAATCTGCTGATGTTGCTCTGATGAGCTCTGACCTACGGAAAATACCTTACCTAGTTAAGCTTGGATCGAGGACGGTAACCACCATTAAATTCAATATCGGGCTCGCTTTAGGTGTAAAGCTTCTGATGATTGCTCTGGGAGCCTTTGGTCTTATACCGCTCTGGTTTGCAGTGCTTGGAGATGACGGATTGACCCTCTTAATAATAGCCAATGCCTTACCGATACTAAGAGTCAAGGATAGTATCAAAAAGTGCGAGGGAAGGGATTCAAACCCAGTAATTTGAACCGATATTCCTCTAGTCATCTTTGTTAATCCGAAGTGAGAAATTTAAACGAGATAAGTCACGTATCCCGGGCTACCACAGATTCTCGTTTTGCGAATCGTAAACACTCAGCGAGGGCTACATTGTTTGAGGGCTGTTTGCCCTCGACCCCCCACACGCGTCATATACGAACACATTGTGTGTGGGTCATAAGAAGTGTTACAGGTATGATATAATCGGAATCTCATTTTAGTAATTTCTTATTGAAGCTACATCATAGGGAAAGTTATTAATTACCAGTTTCCAAATCTTGTTTTATGGCTTCTTCAATCTCCTTGACAAGTTTTTCTCTTCGCTTTTTGAAAGATCGTAAAAGGCCATGATTTTTCAACTATATTAAAGTGGTTTAAAATTAGTCTTTACCTGCTTGATGGCAAAGCATCGAACACTTCATTAAATGCAAAATACTATCTGGGTCGTGACATCTGTACAGCTACTACTATAGCCTGGCCAGTTACGCTTTCTAACATTTCAGTTAGCGTAAAATTCCTACGAATAAGTTTAGTTCTTGAACGAGGAGTGAAAGCAAGATGAGGATGGTAAGGTAAATGACAAAGCTGCATAGGACCTCTCTGCCACTTACAGGGAATTCTTTCTTCAATAGCATTCGGTTCGGAGCCGTAAGAATCCTAGAAAGGAACCGGGGTAGAGGGAGCATGAAGGGAGCACTCTTTCGATATGTCAAGTAGCTTTCATCAGCTTTTTTAATCATCATATTCTCCTCGGTTAGTGCCACACAAATGACGAGGAGCGTGGAGATCAACCAGGGGAGGCTTGGCTCGGGTTGGTATCCCCCGAAGGGGACGGGTGCAAGAGTGGTAAGCAACATGACTCCATAACTCCACAGTATGAAGCCTAAGTACTGCGGATGCCTCGAATACTTGTATATCCAGAAATCAAAGACCTTTCTATTTTCAAATTTGCCGTAGAACCAAGTAAACGTGCCTACACAGAATATTAAAAGACCTGCGCCTATGGCGAGGCTTGCCAGCAAATTGCCGGCATTAAGGAGTTGCTCTTCCCCCACGCCCAGAAGTCTCAAGGAATACATTACAATCCCATATGGCAGGTAAGAGATATCGCCTAGTTTCAAGAGAGTCGGAGACGAATCCCAAAAAGGCAGCCACAGAACTCTCAGAATCCCTATACCGGTGAGGAAGAACATAGAGGCTGCAAAGTACCCGAAAGCGGGGAGAAAGAAGGCGAAGGATCCTAAAGAGGACAAGCGTCTCCGTTTGGCTATAAAGCCCACGAGGATTAAAGCTATGACCACCACCAAGCAGGCATAACCCATTGGCCTTGCATAGCTCATCAACGCCTCTATACTTTCAGGCTCCCAGTAAATATCTGGAAAAAAGCCTACCAGAATGCTATTGAGTATTATAGGAAGCTCCAAAGTTGCATGCGTCAAAGCCAAAGTGAAAACAATTGCTAGAAGAGTTAAAACGGAAAGTTTTGTTTTTTCCAGACTCATATCATCACTATCCACGTTAATTTAAGGAAAGCCATATCAATCCATATAGATTTAGACTTTCTCGTAGCTTGTTTCGCTGACGACTCCGTCGTATACGGTTCCCGTCCAAGTGATCCCTTCCTGTTGATTCTCCGCTGTTACCTCGTATGCGATGTCGTAATAGACCACGTAGCCTATTGTTACGTTCCACCCGTCGCCCATAAATTGATACTCTGCCCATCCTAGAACGGGTTCTGGTGGAGTCACGCTCCAAACCAGATCTTTGGCGAGCCTTACAGAGGTAAGTTATAATTTTTGAGACATAAAAGTTGCAACAAAAAGGGGGAGATTTTTGGTATAAATTATGAACCGCGCCTCTCCGTCTCGGTCCGAATCGTGGCGACA
>Ga0315309_1001805_pt1 | contig 12710 bp, 11 predicted proteins | sample TDP4_MG_FD_203080 | JGI IMG/M metagenome (GOLD analysis project Ga0315309, IMG submission 203080) | Freshwater sediment microbial communities from Lake Towuti, South Sulawesi, Indonesia - TDP4 | ecosystem: Environmental > Aquatic > Freshwater > Lake > Sediment | place: Indonesia: South Sulawesi...
GCGTGACCTACGTTAGGAGCAAGCAGGCTAGAGAAACGGAAACGACGATTAAAGGAATCTATGACAAGGCGTATGAAGCGATAAGGCCTGAGGTGTTCTTCAAGGCGACAGCCAGCAGATGCGCAGGTCCAAACGAACCGATATGTATAAGAAGTGATTCCAAGTGGACCGTTCCAGAACCGGAGTTAACATTCATTGTAGGTATGCGCAACGAGATAGTAGGATACACTATCGGCAACGATGTTTCAGCGAGGGATATAGAAGGCGAAAACCCGCTCTATCTTACTCAAGCTAAGATATACAAGGGATGTTGCGCATTCGGGCCTGTCATAACGACACCTGAGGAGATAAGGAATCCGAGAGACCTTGACATTGAATGCAAGATCTTTAGAAAAAACGAGTTGATCTTCGACGGGAAGACAAATACGTCAAGAATGAAACGCACTGTAGAGGAGTTGTGTTCATATCTTTGTCGAGACAATCCTGTGCCTATGAGCACATTATTTCTAACTGGAACGGGAATCGTTCCGCCAGACGATTTCTCGCTAAAACATGGAGATATTGTAGAGATAACCATCGAGAAAATAGGTACTCTCCGGAATCCGGTGATACAGCTATAGCGCCGAATGCTGTAAGAGTTGGCTGAAAGGTCGAGCTTCAAACCTATTTCTTCTTTCTCGCCTCAATTTCTTTCTTCAACCATTCAACTGCTTTTTCTCCATGAAGTAGCTTCGGGATCTCTTCATTCACTTTCACGGGTTGGATTTCGATTAGCCAACCGGCGCCGTAAGGGTCTTCGTTCATCAGCTGAGGCTTTTCAAGGACTTCTTTATTCAAAGCAACAATTCTCCCAGTCAATGGAGAGTAAAGCTCACCGATCCATTTTGAAGTCTCAATCTCTCCAAAAGGCTTCATATACTCAACCTCCTTGCCTATCACCGGCATTTCGACGAACAAGATCTTTCCAGCAGTCTTACTCGCGAAATCATCCACTCCAACCTTGACCGTCCCGTTTTCCTGTATTCTAGCCCAAGTATGCTCGGTCGTGTAGTAGAGCTCTGTCGAGACCCAGTATTGACCGATCCTAGGCATTTTTTATGCCCTCAGAGTTTAATTCATCCTGTGAGCGACGAGTACAGAAGCTCAGATAGATCTACTACCTCCAATCTGGAGCCAGCAGTCTCTAAGTTCTCTTTGAGATTCCATTTGCATGTGGGGCAACTGGACACTATGCCCGTGGCCCCGCAAGATTCGGCTTCTTTCAATCTGGCCACCGCGACTTTGGAAGCTTGGCTGGGATAGACTATCTTCACTCCTCCTCCCCCGCCACAGCACCAAGCCATTTCACGATTTCTATCCATCTCGACGAGCTTTATTCCTGGAATCCGTTGGATCAACTCTCTTGGCTGTTCATATACGCCGGACAATCTACCTAGCTCACATGGGTCGTGGTATGTTAGAACTTCCTTGGGCATTCCTCTAAACACCATCCTCCCTTCCCCGGCTAGACGGTGAAATAGCTGCGAAGTATGAATGACGTCAAATGGAATTTCAGCGAAACCGAGCAGTTTCGGGTACTCCTTGCTGAGCGTCTTGTAACAACCAGGGCAAGATACAAGTACATGCTTGGTTCTTCTTCTCTTTATTTCTTCAACGTTATGCCTCGCCATCTCTCTAGCCAGCTCGTATTGACCAGTTGAGAGGAGAGGGTTTCCGCAGCACCATTCACTCGCCCCCAAAGTAGAGAAACCCACGCGGATTCTGTTCAAAATCCGAGCTGTCGACTCTGCTATCTCCGGAAATCTGAGCGAGGTCACACATCCCGGGAAATATAGCAGCTCGGCGTTCTGATCAACATTGATGTCTCTAGTTATCCAAGCGGTTCCCTTTTCGGGGGCGCTAGCGAAGATGTTGTGTCTGGTCTCTACAGCGTTTCCGAGTTTCTCGACTCCATCGGGTATATTCAACCCTCGGTTGTAGACTTCAGCCCTCATCGCTCTTATAATCTCGACAGTATCTATTCTTGCAGCGTCTTCACATTTCGTCTTGCAAGCACCGCATAGGAAGCAGGTGTAGACTCGCTGAACAAGCTTTGGCGAATATTCTAATCTTCCTTCAAGCATCGCTCTTGCTGCGAGTATTCTGCCTTTAGCTGCACCGGACTCGAAGCCTATGACATATCTCGCAGGGCAGGTTTCAGCTATGTATCCGCCTAGGCAATAGCCACATCTACCGCATTTCATAATCTCCTGAGCGTATGAAGACAGATGAGTCATCAGACACCTACTCCACCAATATGCCTGGCTGTAGAATGTCATTAGGGTCTAATGCCTTCTTCACCGATCTCAGCAGTTCATAATAAGACCCTAATCGACCTCGAATGAAAGGTAGGGCGCCGTCAGGACCTCCTATTCCAAATGGAACAATTCCCATCTCCATGAACCTACTGTTCATTTCATTTGAGATCGTTAGAATGGTCTCGAGTTCATCTGGCTCGATGTATCTCAAATGTGCATAGACAGTCCATCCCCTAGGAAATGTCCAAGCTCCAAACGTGCACCTTGGAAACTTGTACTTTCGAGCAACTATTTCGCGCCAAACCCCATTGAATTCCGGAAGCCTTCTTATCGGGATTAATCCGCAACCCGTGAAATGCCATACGCCTTGATCAAATAAGCCCTTCAGACCCTTAGTCACCCGGGTAAAGAACTCTTGAGATATCGACGCATCTACCTCTTTCCCTTTCTGTTTGTCGCAGATTTCTCTCAGCTTTCTCCTTCTGTATTCCAGCATTTCTCTATCGTAGCCATACAATTGAACTCGCGCGGTAACTGTTCCTAAGGCACTGGATTCTTCGCTTGCCTCGAAGGCGTAAGCGATCTCATCTCCAAACGTTCTCGTAATAGCATCTCCCACTTCCATAACATTGTTCCAGTCGTTGAAAGTGAAAGAGAGATAGTCGTCTGCTTCAGGGATAGGCCTCACCTGCAGAGTTGCTTCGGTAAGAATCCCCAGCGTGCCCTCAGACCCGATGAGCAAGCCAGTCAAATCGGGGCCAATCCCATACCTTCTGAACTGCGGAACACCGAGATACGCTCCAGAACCGGTTCTCACTATCTCACCTGTCGGTAGCACAAACTCCAAACCGAGAACATCACATTGGCCGTGAAGGCCGAACTTGGTTGTGCCGTATGGTCCTCCTCCAGCCTTTATTATGCTACCTCCCACAGTCATAGCCGGTCCACCCATCTCGCTTGAGAGATAGGTCAGCCCTTTCTTTCTAAGCTCTCCATCAAGTTTGTACCAAGTGCAGCCGCATTGAACAGTCGCAGTCAAATTCTTGTCGTCGATCTCAAGAACATCTTCCATAGCATACATGTCAAGAAGTAAACCCCCGTGAACTGGAAGCCAAGCTGCCCAGTGTGAACTTCCTCCTCCTCTCACATAGACCGGGAGCCTGTTCCGATTTGCAAAACGCATTATCGCTGAAACCTCACTGCCCGATCTCGGCCTCGCTACCATTGAAGGCACTCTTCCTCTTGCTGGGCTGAGATCTCTGCTGTAAGCGTGTAAATCGAAATCTAGGTCAGTTACATTATCAGTGCCAACGATCGCAGCAATACCTTCACAAAGCTCTCTCTTATCCATGTCTTCTCCTCCGTTTCCAAAACCTCATTGACTAGATTGGGCCCTCGTGTTTAAAAAATCCGTTGTCACTCCCTCCGGGAACAGTCTGGAACTAAAAAAATTTGCGATCGAGTAGCTGTTGTAAGCGCTCAGGCTCGTCCAAGATTTCAATGCCTAAAAGCTCCAGTCAGCCGGAAGCCTTCAGTTCAGCTAGATTCCAACCGATAGAGCAAGTTAATCAATCCGGAATGGAGCAGCCGTTCACCGACCTAGTCGGAAAGCCTTTGAGGCTGTCGCGAGTTGTTTGGCTCTATGTTATAGAAGAAGGACATATGTAGGACGAAGGCCTCAAAATACTCGCAGCTTGCTGGAAGGATAGCGATTCATGGCTCAAAAGAAGAGTGAGCGCGTTATCTACGACGTTAAGAACCTCGAAACTCTAAAGAGCCTAATCTTCATGATAGACGCCTATAGAATACACCATTATGAAGAGATTGCTTGGGTAGATAGAGCTGTTGATCGTGGAGATCTGGGGTGGCGCTTCAGGTATGACTGGGACGAGATCCGAACGATTCTTGTGGACATGGCTGCGCTTCCAAAGTCTCTACTACATCTTCTCAAGTGGGCAAATATTCAAGCCTACTTGAAGTTAATCGGCCTAATAATGTCCACAATAATGATCGGCTTAGTGGGAATCAGCCTATTCTTCTTCTGGGGAAGACAACCTGGGAGTCTGGCTTGGACGACTACTATATTGAGCTATGTAGCCATACCGCTTATTGCCGTGCTCATAATGTCGTTTGCAGGGCCCGCATTGATCGCTCGCAAGATATACAGGGAACTCAGCAATTACCGTGAAACGCATCCAGAGAAGTTCGCAAGATATGAGCCTAGACTAAAGGAGACAGTTCAAAACCTAATTGACAGCCTTGTGCACGCCATCAAGAAGGGCAAGGGGAAGCCTTCCGAATCGCCTCTCGGACCGGACCTACTTGAAGAGGCCAGTAGTATGTATGAGAGGTTTTTCGATAGAATTGTTCTAAGACGACGAAAGAAGAAGGAGCTTAAGCATTATTTCGACCTCTTTAATGTAGATTATGCGCGAATAACGATAGTTAAGAAACCTACGAGACTTCGGCGATTTTACATAGTAGAGCCTAAACCGTAGCAGAACGTCCTTTCCTTCGAGCTGCACAAAGTTGTGCGAGGCTTGACCTGTAACGAAACCATCTTGCTAATCACGAACTGACAGCCATTTACCACGACTATGTAAGGTATTATCTGGTTCTAGGCCGGTCGACAGCGGGAGGGCCAGGTGTATAGACATCAAGTTTCAAGGGAACTGCTGGAAAATTCTCAGAAACAACTGAAGAGGCGTAAAACTCGGCACGCAGGAAGCATGAAAGACAATTGGTAATTCCTGACTTTCCGGTTGGAACTTCATGGTGGAAAATCTTTTAAACGACGACTTGCGAAAGAAAGACTTGCGCGGAAGCAAACTAGACTCCGCGTTAAAAGGGTTATGAAAATGACTGAAGAGAGACCACTTCTGTTCGTAAGACGAGCTTCTGGACTCACAAGAGCTATCCCATACTGGACTGCAATCTACTTCGGGATCGCAACATCTGCTTTCATGCCTTGGCACTACTATCTGATGACGATCGTGCCCAACTGGTTTCCGGGGACCAACCTTCCGGTAATCTACTTCTTGGGCGGCTTCATTGTCATGTTCGAATGCTTGGCGATGGCCCTGTGCTACGTTGCAACCCCAAGATCGGGGTCGATATACGTTCCTCTCTCACGGGCTACCTCTCCAATGATAGGGTTACTTGAGGCTTGGAGGTCTATTATTACAAACCCAACGCAGCGTGGTATAACCGCGTTCTTGGCAGCAGGTCAGCTCGCATCCCTGGTTGTTATTACTGGACGATTATCTAAGGACCCTGGATTGATGGCTGCTGGCCAAGCATTGGCCGCTAACGTCTGGCTCCTAGTGAGCATCGGATTCCTATTCCAACTGATCGGTGTGAGCATCGACATTCTTGGGCCAAGGATAATGGCTAGGTGGTATGCGTTCTGGGGATCCGGCGTAGTCTTCGGCATACTATTGGTGAATGCACTGTATGCGTCAACGCCACATGCGGTCCTCCCAGGCAAGTGGGATGCGGTCTTCGGGGCAGGCGCATACGATGAAGTTGTGAACGTTGCAACGGCGAACGGTTTCGCGGCAGTTCCGTGGAGCTGGGGAGCGGTTGCTGGTTCGCTCACAATTCCTGTTGTGAATACGTGGCCCTACGTGATCGCCCCAGTTGTAGGTGAAGTTGAAAGGCCTAGGCAGAGCATACCTTTAAGCATGGTCGGCAGCGCTGTTTTCGTGATGATAATCAATACGGTAAGCGCATACAACTTCACAAACACCTACGGAACCTTCGGGCAGATGTACAACTTTTGCATCGGCGACCCGAAGATAAGTGCTCAATTCAAGATAAACACCGTCATGCCAACGGACCTCTCAGCCTACTCAGCTGTCCTGACAGGCATACCGGCTGTGGCTGCCTTGGCTTGTTTCTCCCCACAATGGTCCAACTTCGCGGACATGGTGGGTAACTGCTATTACACTTCTAGACCGCTCTTCGCTATAGCTATGGACAGGATGGGACCCGAGTTGCTTGCTAAGGTTCACCCGAGGTTCCACAGCCCATATATGGGGTCCCTGTTCTGGTTCTTCTGGTCGTTGATAACGCTCTTCTTGGCTGGATGGGATCCTGGAACCGTAGCAGCTATAGTCTTTGGCATAACTTTCGTGTACGGTGTAGCGCGCATGATGAATCACTGGGCAGAGGTCGAGCTTCCGTTCAGTAGACCGGACATATACAAGGGTGGGATACTTCTCGAGATCGGCGGATGGCCTGTGATGTCTATTATCGGAGCATTCATGACAGGCATGTTCTTCTACCTACTGGCGACGCTGCCGGCGAACCCGGTATCAAGTGGACTGCTTATCGGAATAGTGTACGGCTGGGGAGCATTCACATACATATACTACGGCAAGAAGAACCAAGCAAGAGGAATATTGCCTAGTCAGCTATTCGGGCAACTGCCTCCAGAGTAGAAACTTATCTATCCCCTCTTTTTTCGGAAAAAGAGGAAATGGAAGGTGAATGTTTAGCCCTCTACTTTCCAGCACTCCATCTTCGGATTGTCGGGTGAGGGCAGGTCGACAACGTAACCTCTCAATATTCCTCTCCTATAGTCAGATCCCGGGTTAACGCACAGCGTCCTTCCCAAGTAGAGGTGCGCTGAGCACTCATGTACGTGCCCATGTAACCCTAACAGGGGCTGATACTTCATTATCGCTTCCTTAACGGATTTGCTTCCCACACTCTCCATCTCGACGCTACCGAAATGCGCTATCGGCTTCAAGTTCTTGTCGAGTTTTGGAGCTATGTCCAATGTCGTTCCGAACGGCGGCGCATGGAAATTGCACAGAACGTTCTCGTAGCTGTCCACCCGACTGAACTCCTTGTCTAGCTTCTTCATGAACTCCTCTTCTGAGCACTCTCGTGGCGTTAACCAAGGTGTCGGGTTTACCCACTCGCAGCTTATGAGCTTGTACTTGTCGTCAATATCCACAACCCTATTAAGCGGGTATATGACTCTTTCATGGTTCTTTATCACTCCGTCAATTGCCAAGTGGTCATCGTTGCCGGGGCTGACGATTACATTGATCCCTTTAGGAACCTGCTCCTCGACCATACTCAACCATCTATCTATCGTCTCGCACATCACATTCTCAAATAGAGCATCCATCTTCTTCTCGTCCTGCTGGCACTCCCGTGCCTGACTCTCAGACATCTCGATCGCGTAGAAGCCTTCCTCACGTATACTCTGAATCTTCTTGTCAACCTCTTCCTTGGTGAAGTATCTCTCAGTCTTCCCGAAGGGGGCACTGTACCAGTCGCTCTCCCGCTTCACTATCGGCACGATCGCCTTTCCGGTGAGGTCTCCGAAGAGCATAATTACATCTGCCTTGTAGTGAACTGAGGTTTTCAGGTACTTCTTCCAGATCAGCTCGTTCCCATGAGGGTCAGTTGCATGAAAGATTCTCATTTCCTATCCCTCTACTTCCTGACATTAGCTTCCCTACTTACTCGAGAATCAGCTTATAAATGACATGCTGGTAAGGAAGGGCTATGAGCTTTAATAATGACGCGAGTTTCGTGAATAAAGCGACCTCGATCGTGAACGCGGCCGAAGAGAAGGGAGTCAAACTCAGGCTCCTTGGCGCGATCGCCTTCAGGGTACACTGCCCCAAGTACGAGTATCTTCACAGAGGACTTGGAAGGAGTATTTCAGATCTGGACTTTATAGGGTATAGCAAGCAGAAAGGTCACATTGAGAAGCTTTTCCTAGAGCTGGGCTACACGAAGCGGCCTCCATCTCTGGTGACCGCCTACTCGCTTAGGGAGATCTACTTGCATCCTTCACAGAACATTGTGATCGATGTCTTCTTAGACAAGCTCCAGATGTCCCACGACATAGACTTCAAGAACAGGCTTGAAGTGGATAGCCCCACTATTCCGCTTGCTGAACTTCTTCTTCAGAAGCTACAGATCGTCAAGTTGGCAGAAAAGGATGTCAAGGATGTCGTAGTCCTTATGAGAGAACATGAGATCGGCGACAACGACAAAGAAACAATAAATCTGCATCACATATCGAAGCTTCTCGCAAACGACTGGGGTCTTCACTACACCGCAACAACAAATCTTAAGAAGATTATAGGACTGCTGGACTCCTTTGATCAGTTGAGCGAGACCGACAAGCTGGACATAAAGGCAAAGATCGAGAAGACGCTTCAGTCGATAGAGAACGAGCCGAAGAGCTTCTCTTGGAGGATGCGGGCTAGAGTGGGTCCGTCCAAGAAGTGGTACCGAGAAGTTGAGTTAACCTCAGCGTAGTATGTCAGCTCTTTCTTGACCCCTACGATGCTTTTTCGAGCCACAATTGGTATTAGATGCCAGTTCTAGACTGAACCATTTCCACTCGATACGATAGAAGCTCAAAAGGAAAAAAGAGGAAATGTAAGTTATCCAGTCAAGCTTTCAATCGCACGATACTTGACGTTTGGATATCCGAAACGAGCAGCTCCGAACGCCTGCCGTCCAACCTCTGTCTTGAGACATTCTCTTAGTCTCTCGTGTGCAGGAAACCCGACGAATATTACTTTCGTTCGTGGGCGTAGGTTCGCCGTCATTACGCCTAGTCCTGATTTCGGGTCCAGCATACACAGTAGGTCCGGGAACACTGAGACCAATCTCTTATCGACGTGAGCCATCATCGTTTCGTTCTTAAAGACTACCTCCATCCTCTTCCTCTTGTACTTTCCAAAACCTTTCACAACGGCCTTAACGTGATAGAATCCGCCTCTATCTTCTCCGCGGATAGTCTGGATTGCACCGCGGAATATCTCTATTCCTTTGACAGCTTGCATGAATGCTTCTACGGGATCCTTGTTGGTGTCCAAGGCTTCTCTAACCGATCGTCCGACTTCAATCGATAGTGAAATGGTGTTCGGAACCACGCTCTCCTTCAGTTGTTTTCCTGACATCGGATAATGCGTGTTGGCGCCTGATCCACCGTTGAGCACTATGGCTGCACGCATAAGTTCATCCGGGTACGTTGGCTTAACTGCATGCTTAACCACGATGACGTTTCCTTCTAGATCCACAAAAGGCATGGGGGTCAATGAGATCCCGTGGCCTAGAAAAGATGACATTTGGGTTTCAGGGGCTGCTCGACCGAGCCCATCTCCGTCAACTGTGACTATTCCCGCTCGAGCCGCCAGGGAGAGAATTACTGGAGTATTTGCTCCTCCTAGTTCAAAAGGCACAACGTAATCGACTTTCCTATTGCTAGTCGATTCCATAATTCTCAGAGCCTCCATAAGTTCAAATCTAGACTCCCATCCCTCAAGCATCTTCTGGACGGATGTGAACGCCTTGACCGACCCAGCGTAGCCTCCGCTCACTACGAACGCATCATCATTAATCTCTTGCGGGTCAATTATTCGGTACTCTCTACCTTTCTTAATGTCCCAATGCACCAGAGGTCTTCCAAAGCTCTCTGGGTCTCCACCGCCTCCAGTTCCGAGGATTCCCACTCCGACGAGCATATCGTTCAATTCATCTTTACTCAATATTCTGTCTGTCACCGTCTTCACCTATCGCCATCTATAGCCTACATGAACTTGCTACTACTCAGCGTTTAAGTCTATTAACCGCTTACTATATCAGCGGCAGCTGAGACACATGTTACTTAGAAGAATTGAGACATATTTCGGGGCTTAGCTAGACGCGGGCGTACTTCTTGATGACTTCGCTCATCGCACTTCCTGTTCTCAGATCGACCACTTCAGTCTTCTCGATCTGATCGATTTCCTGCGCCAGTTTCAATGCCTCGCCTAACTTCTGCTTGGGGATAACGACCACTCCATCGGCATCTCCAACAACGATGTCGCCCGGAGCGACTGTGATGCCTCCGCATTGTATCGGAACATTGATGGCTGAGACCTTCGTTCGCCCGACTGAGGTTGACGGAACTATACTTCTGGCGTAAATGGGGAACTTCAACTCTTTAGCTTCAATAATATCTCTTGCTCCACCGTCGAGCACTGCGGCTTGAATTCCTTTCACCTTAGCAGCTTGGCTCATTAAGCCTCCCCATAGAGCGATGTCTCTCGCATCTGTTCCTTCGACACTTCTTACAATGATGCTTCCTTTGGGCGCTGAATCAATCGCTTGCATAGCCAGCAAAGGTATCTCTTTCTCCGTGGCTGGAGCATCCTTGATTGTGACAGCCGGACCAGCGATCCTACCGAATCTGCCTAGCGGCTTGATTTCGTAAGACATAAACCCTCTGATTCCGAGTCGATCAAGAGCATCGGAAAGCGAAGCGGTCGGTATAGACAAAAGAGATTTCACAAGTTTATCGTCAAGAATCTTCTTCGCCATGCCTTGACCCCGCATCTATTTATACGCTAGCTCGTACGGCTATTCTATAATAAAATTACCTACATCGACGAGAGGTAGCGTTGATTTGGATATAGTTTCACTCGGAGAGCCGATGGTGGAGTTCAGCGCAGCTTCTTCAGGACACTTGAAAGATGTGACTCTGTTTCAGCGAGGGTGGGGTGGAGATACCTCGAATATGGCTGTAGCAGCAGCTAGATTGGGAAGGAGAGTCGGGTACATCACGAAGATTGGTGACGACGCTTTTGGGCAGTGTTTTTTGGAGTTGTGGAGAAGGGAAGGCGTGGACACCTCTAAGGTGATCGTTGAGAAAGGAGGTTTCACCGGCATATACTTCATAGCTTACGCTAATGGGCACGAGTTCACGTACTACAGAAAAGGTTCATCTGCTAGTCACATCTCCGCAGAGGAGTTAGATCACGAGTACATCAAGAATTCAAATATATTCCATTCAAGCGGAATAACCCAAGCAATAAGTGATTCTTCGCGCGAAGCAGTTTTTCACGCGATAGAGATTGCGAAGAAGAACAGCATTCTAGTGTCGTACGACCCGAACGTCAGGCTTAGGCTTTGGCCGCTTGAAATGGCTAGAAGCACTATCCTTCAAGCGGTAGGTCTTGCTGATATAGTGTTTCCGAGTATGGAGGACGCATCCATCCTCTTTTCGTCAGATTCGGCCGAGGATGCTGCAAAGAGATTTCTAGAGCTCGGTCCCAGCACTGTCGTCATTAAGCTAGGGGCGCAGGGTTGTCTAGTTGCAACGAAAAAGGAGATTTTCGAGATACCAAGCTTCGAAATAAATGTGGTAGATGCTACGGGCGCTGGAGACGCATTTGATGCCGCTTTTCTATCTGGAATCCTAGAAGGGTGGGACCTGCGTAGATGCGCCAAGTTCGCGAATGCCGTTGGCGCGTTGACAACAACTGGAAAAGGAGCCGTCAACCCTATACCTCAACGAAGCGTTGTCGACGAGTTTCTGAGAAGCTATGTCAATGTTTGACGGTTCCAGAATCCAGCCTAGCTTTTCTCTAGAATCTGTTTCAAACGCATCGCGTCTTCCAACATATGAACGTTATTGAAGAGTACGTATACTTCCTTGACTTTTCTCTTCTCAAGGGCAGTTACCTTCTCTACTAATGCTTCGAGGTCATTGTCGGTATACTTGTATTTGTACTCGTATTCCCTAGAGCCTAGGCCGTGGAGTCTTGTGTAGACAGTATCCGTAACGATCGCAGGGTCGCGTCTCAATAGATCTACTACATGGATCAGGTCTAGTTCGTGGCAGAGATTAGCGATCGCTTCTGTATGCTCCTTCCAGTTTCCTCTAGGCTCCCAAGCGATCCTCAATCCGTCTCGAGAGATTGCGTTGAAGAATCTTCTAATATTGTTAGCATTCTCAAGGGTGTAGCTGAATTGTGGGGGGCATTGGACGACGCATATTCGACTATTCAATGTTTTGCAGATCTCTCTGGTCTTATCCCAAGCCTCTAGATTTTCCTTCGTTGGCTTCAACAAGCCATAACTATCAAACTTTGCAGCCTCGATTGTTACGCCTGCTCTACGCCAAGTCGGACTGGTCGGCGGATGCGTAACCGCTTGCCAACACTTCACCGAAAACTCGAAATCCGAAGGAGACTCCACTCTCCACTTGATCGATGTGGTGTGTTTAGGAAGCCTGTAGAAGGTTTCTTGCACTTCAACAAGACTGAATGATTGAAAATACTTCTTTCTTCCGACGGGGAAACCACAGCAGCCGATCTTGACGTCCATGCGCTTCACCGTGCGAACGAGATTCTTGAATGATGACTTGTTAGTTACAATGCTTGCTGGTCGTACAATTATTCTTTACGAAGTTGCAGCGTTTCGAACGAGTTTGGCTAGATTCTCAGATTCATTAGGATCTATTGATTTCATTCTGCAGTCAATCGGATGGGAGAGTGCGCAAAACTGAGACGGTCTGCAGCTGAATGCCATGCAGATTTGAGTGCACCAGCGCTTCCGAGGTAGATCCGTTGCCGAATAAGAATATGCTCACTGCCGGTGAGGGAAAGGTAT
>Ga0315309_1001806_pt1 | contig 12703 bp, 9 predicted proteins | sample TDP4_MG_FD_203080 | JGI IMG/M metagenome (GOLD analysis project Ga0315309, IMG submission 203080) | Freshwater sediment microbial communities from Lake Towuti, South Sulawesi, Indonesia - TDP4 | ecosystem: Environmental > Aquatic > Freshwater > Lake > Sediment | place: Indonesia: South Sulawesi...
TATGGTGTAGTTGCCCTTAGCAAAGCCGCTAGTGTTCCACGTAAATGTAAAGGTTGATGATGAACCGCTTGAAAGTATAACCTTTTGAGTAGCCAAAGGTGTACTCAAGTATTCCGCCAGAACCTCTTCGGCGGACAAAGTCCTGTTATAGATTTTGACTTCATCTATTATTCCTGACATGAATACGGGACCATCGCCTGTGTATCCTTTTCCCCCGATTAGAACAGGGTAGCTCGGCTGAGAATAGATGTCGAAGGGGAAATCAGCCTCTATGTCTTTCGCTCCGTTAATGTATATGGTTACTTTGTAGTTGCTGCTACTGTACGTTGCTACTATGTGGTACCATTTTCCAACATCGAGAGCTTGGTTTGAAATAACCACGTGCCAATACTCCGTAAATACGTAAAATGCTATCCTCCGCTCATAACCACCAACCACACCTCCAATATCCATGCCATATTGCATATAGTTATATCCGCTGGTATCCGGCGTCTTAAAAACCATGATAGCATTACCGGGAGGAGCTTGGTCCAGTTTAACCCAAGCTTCCAGAGTTAATTCTTTCACGATGTCAAGCCCTTCCGAAGGGGGAACATAAACGTAATCGCCGGCGGCACAATAAAATTCCAATGCGCCATTTGTCCTACCTGTCGTCCAACTTGCACCATAAATCGTTCCATTATTATTGCAGCCGGAGCTGTCGCAGGCTGTTGTACCTGAGTTTTCATCAAACTTCCAATAACCAACCAGACCTGTTGTGTTAGCTGTTTCTATTAAGGTGGCATTAGCGTAGGCTGCGACGTTGAAGGTTTCTGTGTAGTCGCCTTGGTTTGCTGCTGTGACGTTTATGTTTAGGCTGTAGCCCTGACCAACAACAGTTTTGGAAGACATAACGTTGGTGATGGCTACGTCCTGTTTGGGCCCAGCAAGTTTTATTAGCCAAAAATCCTCTTCGTTCGGGGGGTAGGGTTCCTCCCATTTAAGATTCACCTCGCCTGCGAGTGCATATCCTCCATCACTCGTTTGAATAAGGGAGTAGCCAGTATCTTCCCAATACCCTTTTCCTCCGTATGTTGTGTTCCACTGCGTGTTTCCTGAAGCATCGGTCTTAACCAGCCAAAAGTCCCAATCATCGGTTATAGTTGATCTGTCTAGGACAAGAGTAGAGCCTAATAGTGCGTATCCTCCGTCGCTTGTTTGAACTAGAGAACAGGCTTTACTCTGACCTAGCGGTCCCCCGTATGTTTTGCTCCACTGCGTGTTTCCATACGAATCTGTCTTAACCAGCCAAGAATTTGGGTAGCCTGTCAAGGCGTATCCTCCATCAGAAGTCTGAACCATGGAGTATGCCTCCTCAAAGCCTGTTCCTCCATATGTTTTGCTCCACTGCGTGTTTCCATACGAATCTGTCTTAACCAGCCAAAAGTCCCCCGGATGCCCTGCACCAAAAGATTCGGTTGACCCTGTCAAGGCGTATCCGCCCTCACTCGTTTGGATGAGAGAATAGCCGCTCTCATCATCATACCCTCCGTACATTTTGCTCCACTGCATGTTCCCAGCGGCATCGGTCTTGACCAGCCAAAAATCGAGGTCATCACGATAGTCATCCTTGTATAGCGTCCAGCCTAATAGTGCGTATCCCCCGTCGCTTGTTTGAACAAGAGATTCAGCATAATCGTCTGCTGGTACTATGATATCACCTGGTTCCCATGGGTCAAACCACTTGTTTAATCTTCCATAGATTTTGTTCCATTGCATGTTGCCGTTGCTGTCAGTTTTGATTAGCCAGAAATCGTAACTCGAATAGGTCCCAGTGGGGGTGGTCGTTAGCCTTGAAGCGAGGCCCATTATGGCGTATCCTCCGTCGCTTGTCTGTAAACAAGATTTTGCCTCATCCGTCCTCCCTGCTTCCCCATAAGTTTTGCTCCACTTCATGTTTCCTGAAGAATCGATCTTAATCAACCAAAAATCATAGTCGCCAGCGCCGAAAGAATATGTTGGTCCAACCAATGCGTATCCTCCGTCAGAGGTCTCTACAACAGAGAGCGCGTAATCACGACTAGCTCCTCCGTACGTTTTGTTCCATTCAACCGGTGGCGACACAGAGCTTACAGAATAATCAAGTTGTATTGTTGCTGTTGGTGGGTCTATTGAGCCGTCAGCCCTAATGTATATGGTTCCACTCGCTGTAACTGGTTTAATGTTAAATGCCAATGATGACATGCCAATTAACAACTGTACCAACATTACTACAGAAACTATTTTCTTTAACAATCTCCTTTCCCTAATCATAAATAATTCAATAAAGAAATAACATTTGTGGATAAATCTTCTATGTGTTATTGGTGTGTGTTATTGTTTTAGTGTATGAGAGGGTGTGTATAAGAACAGATTATCTGTTTGAAAGTTAACCTTCCAATATTTTTATGGCAATGTTTCACGTGGAACATTGGGGTTGTATAGAAGATTTCTTCACAAATTATTAATTTAATTCCCAGTTTATTCTATTGTAAAGGAAAGGAGAAAAGGGGGTGATAGTGTGATAAAGAAAGATTTGATTACTGCAGTAATAGCTACTTTCTGTTTAACAGCCACACTGTTCATGATAATACCAACAAGAAGTCAGGAATACGACCCATGGCTAGACACCAACGATGATGGAATAATAGACATAGAGGAAATATACAAAGCAGCACTAGCCTACGGCACAATGGGAGACCCAACAAAAAACGTGAATGTTACAAATTGGCCTGTCGCTTCGGGTGTTATGGTTTGGTGGGGAATTTGGACACCACCTAATAGTTCAGTTACCAGCCAAGCATACGAGGCAAATGGTTTCGGCCACCTCCACGTGCTTGTTCAAGCGTGGCCACTGACTGGCGGGAGGCAGGTAACATTACAAATACTCGGAAGGTTTCCTGGGACCGCAGCAGATGGTGACGTAGTTGCCTATTCCACCACTCTGACTGAAGGCTACCCAGAGAGAGCCATAACAGTACCCGTTCCGAGCGAAAAATTCAGTTTCAGATTAGAGACTGATTCAATCGGAGGCTGTTACAGGTACGTGAGCTTCTACCTAACGTGGGCATAAAACCATTCAAATGCGGAAGTTACTTAGCGCGCGCTATTCAAAGACTAAACCCTAACCTATCTGCTTCTTTTTGAAGGTATTTAGTGTTTACTATTATTGTTGCTGTTCAGTATCCTTAGAAATGATTTGAAGGAGTCTTGTCTACGTATTTTTATTCCATAGTCAAGTAACCTCTGTTTGAATTGCTGATTTATTCCAAGAAACTGCGACAATACAATTAAAGACTTTGTCACATTGTTTTTTATTGTTAATGGAAGATTCTCAATATTTCCAACATTATTTAGTAGATGAGAGTACTTCTTAGCATAGCAATAGACAGAGACAGCCCATGTATTAGAATATTTGTTGTAAACCCAAGTTTTGAACTGCAACCAATCTATGTGGTCAATCTATTACTTATAGTATTAGCAGGCCTGCCCCCTACCAGACTAGGGCAACCCCGCAACAAGCCACACTTGACTTTCTCCAACGAGTTATTTTTGCGTTTCCATGTTAACAAGCGTTTTACTCCGAAAAAGGTCAATAGCTTTATGAATGGAGACTTCTCCTGCAAACCCAACGCCGAGAACCTCAGAATCGAAGGACCAGTTGAACCTATTTATAAGGGGGCTAGACTACCGCAGAGAGCAACAGAGCGCAAGCAACCTAATCACCAATCAAAAGTCATTTTGAAACAGGGTAAAATCTTCGAATTTCACGCAGTTTTTGTTATTCCGCATTTTTTGAGTAGGCGCTGCCACTTTTCGTCTGTTATTCGCTGAATTTCGTCGAGCATTTTTTCAAATCTTGGCGTGAACAAGTGTCTAAAGCGTCCTTGCACCTGCAAATACTCTTTCACTGGCTTCTTCTTTTGCGGGCTCAAGAAAAAGACCTTGCTCGGCACGGACAGCTGATATTCGCCGTTTACCGCTTCCCACAGCGGGAATATGCACGTTTCCACAGCCAAGCGTGAAAGCTCTATGGACTTGGCAGGGTCGCTTCTCCACCCTCTCGGGCAAGGTGCAAAAACGTGCAAGAACGCTGGACCGTTCACTTCTAAGCCTTTCCTCGTTTTTGTGATCAAATCCCGCCAGTAGTAGGGCGATGCTGTAGCCACGTACGGCATGTCATGAGCCACCATAATGTCCGCTATGGACTTCTTGGGCTCCAGCTTTCCGGGAATGACTGTGCCAGCCGGCGAAGTGGTTGTGGATGCTCCAAGAGGCGTCCCTCCGCTCCTTTGGATGCCCGTGTTCATGTAGGCTTCGTTATCATAGAGCACAAACAGAAAGTCATGTCCCCTCTCAACCGCCCCAGAAAGCGCCTGTATGCCTATGTCGTATGTGCCTCCATCTCCAGCGAGGGCAATAACGTCTATTTGCTCCCGCTTTATCCTTCCCTTCTTTTTCAGTATTTTTATAGCAGCCTCGATTCCGGAGGCGTTTGCAGCGACGTTTTCAAAGGCTGTGTGAAGCCATGGTGTGGCCCAAGAGGTGTATGGGTAGATCGAGGAGACAACTTCTATGCATCCGGTCGCGTTCGTCACGATGGTTGGTCCTCTCGCAGCTTTCATAATGAGTCTTAGGACTGTTGCTGGTCCACAGCCTGCACATGCCCTGTGTCCCGACAAGAACAAGTCTGGTTTCTCAGCGATGTCCTTAGCCGTGAATTTCCATTCAGAAAACATCTTATGTCATCTCCTACTCTCTTAATCCAACATAATTTATTGGGTTTTCAATGTGCCGTTTTTGAAGTATCGTCTGCAAGTCTTCGTAGATTTTGCAGATTTGGCTTGGGCTTGTATCTCTTCCTCCTAATCCGTAGATGTAGTTTACCACGTATGGGTGCGCCCTTGCATCATAAAGTGTATGTCGAACTTCGTGAAACACTGGTCCACCGTGTCCTCCAAAACTCATGCTTCTGTCCATGACAGCTACCGCTCTCACTCTTTCAAACTTCTTAACTATCCCCATAACTGGTAAAGGTCTAAGAGTGCGAATTCTAAGTAGTCCGGCTTTAACGCCTTCTGACCTAAGCTCGTCCACAACTGTTTTTACCGTCCCAGCAGTCGAGCCTAAACATATTATAGCCATCTCAGCGTCTTCGAGACAATAGGGCTCAACTAGCCCATCTCCGTAGCGTCTATCACTTACTTCTGCATATTCCTCATTCACCTGCTGAATCGTTTCCAAAGCCTTTCTCATGCTTTCTTCTTGTTGCCTTTTAAACTCGAAATAGTAGTTTGGAAAGGCTACTGGTCCCATGGTCATGGGGGTTTCTGGGTCCAGTTTGAAGGGTGCTTTTTTTCTTTCGTGTGTTGTCACCATGGGTATTTGGCGGTTTCCAATAAACTTTTTAACAGCATCGTCCGGAAGAACACGCACGTTTTCTAGCGAATGGCTCAAGGTAAAGCCGTCCAAGCAAACCATGACTGGGAGGAGAACTTCCGGGTTTTCGGCTATCTTAAACGCTTGAATTATTGAGTCGTAGACCTCCTGTGCATTCTCAACGTAGATTTGTATCCAACCGCTGTCCCGTTCAACTATGGTGTCAGAATGATCACAGTGGATGTTTAAAGGCGCTGACAAGGCTCTGTTGGCGATCGCCATAACTACCGGCGCACGACATCCCGAGGTTACAAAAAGTATTTCATGCATCAGAGCTAAACCAGCGGAAGCCGAAGCTGTAAAAGCCCTTGCACCTGTGACTGAAGCTGAGAGACACGCTGTTAGTGCACTGTGTTCCGACTCTGTGCAGACAAATTCCGTTTCAACCTCGCCGTTGGCAACGTATTCGCTGAACTTTTCGACAATTATTGTTTGGGGGGTTATGGGGTAAGCCGCCACAACGTCGACGTCAGACTGCTTCACGGCGTAGGCAACAGCTTCGTCTCCGTTCAAGGCTAAAACCTCTTGTTTACGAACGCTCTTCATTTTGATGTGCACCTCTATTCTAGTTTCATTTCAATTGCCTTCGTTGGGCATTCGTTGGCGCATATTCCGCAACCCTTGCAGAAGTTATAATCAAATTCTATGTCTTCCTTCTCAGGTTTCCAATGTATTGCTCCGTCTGGACAGAAGAGCACGCATAACAGACATCGGGTGCACTTCTCCAAATCTCTTAGCGGCTTGTATGTTTTCCAGTCTCCGGTCAAAAACTCGAGGCTTGATTTCCAGCAAACGCCTGCTGGGGAAATTTCCCTCCAACTTTTTTCTTGTGATGTCACTCAGATTTTACCTCCTTGTAAGATTCCTTTATAACGGCGAAATTTTTCTCCGCAACATCCAACCTAAAGCGTTCTTTAACAACTCCTTCCACGCTTTCCAAGCTGACTATCCCAGTAACCCGAGCAACAGCCCCAAGCATAGCCGTGTTTGTTATGGGTATCCCCAAAATTCTCATTGCGATTTCTGTCGCCCGAACAACCCAGACCTTTCCTTTGTCTGCATTAAGTATCTCTTTGATTTGTGCTGGGCTGTCTTTCGAATTGACTACTATTGCTCCTTCCTCATTCAATCCCTCAGTAACCGTAACCCTCTTTAGCAATGTTGGGTCTAAGACAGCCACCACATCGGGGTTATAGACAGCGCAGTGTACTCGAATTGGCTCGGTGCTTATCCTTGTGAAGGCTGTTACTGGCGCGCCCATCCTTTCCGGACCGAACTCTGGAAAAGATTGAATGTACTTTCCTTCGTGAATAGCTGCTCGTGCTAACAGTTCGCTGGCTGTCCATGCTCCTTGGCCGCCTCTTCCATGCCATCTGACTTCTAAGATTTTCTTCAACACATTCTCTCCATGAGTCTTTCGACTTAATTGTGGAATCTAAGATATACATCTTTCTAATTAAAGACAAAAACTAAACATAGTTCCAAAGCTAAGCCCAAATCCCCGAGTATTTCAAAAAGCGATGAAATCCTTCAGAATTTCCTTCTTGGGCATGTCAAAAGTTCTGTGTAAGGTCTAAACAACTCCATTAAGTTTTCTCAGCGTTCTCAACCGCAAATTTTAAGTGAAAACACTTTATCAAAATTAAATGTTTTGAAATCAACACGGAAGCCGACGACTTGCCCCAAGGATTAATAGGCGACAGAATACTCTTAACGGCTGACCAAACCTTAATGAGTGATTACCATCGCAACGAATTTCTAGGCTTCGGGACATGCGCTCCTCCGAATGTTATTCCAGACTGGCTTTACAGAGGGCTTTTCTTTCCGCCAATGAAAACAAAGAATGGCATGCCTATGGCAGCGCCTTATGGGTTGAGAAAAATCGAGGCTCAACTTTTAAGCGAAGGCTTTGATGTGCTAACCATTGCACCAACCCATCTTAAAAAGTACATTGGTAAAGCAAATGTTTTAGGCATACACGTTATGGACCCATTCGGTTTAGGTCCAGCCTCGAGCACCTTCACCTCGGTTTTGAAGAAAGAACCGTTTCTGGCACAATATTTCCGTGCCTTACTGAGTAGCCCAGAAATTAGGAAAGCGAAAAAGCGTGGTTTAAGAATTATTGTTGGCGGTCCAGGAGTTTGGCAGTTTCGTTATAGACCAAACTTTGTTGAGGAGTATGGGATAGACTGCATAATCGAGGGAGAAGCTGAAAAAATTGTTGGAAAAATTTTCCGTGCTGCGCTTAACGGTGAAGCCCTCCCTCAATATTATGAAGTCAGCGTTAAAGAAACGCCGAGCTTAGAGGAGATACCAGACATTGCGGGGCCCTCCATCAATGGTTTAACAGAAATAGGCCGCGGGTGCTGTCGAGGCTGTGAATTCTGCAGTGTGACGTTAAGACCGTTGCGATGGTATCCATACGACAAAATAGCGCGTGAAATAAATGTAAACTTAGAGATTGGAAAAATAAACTGGTCGTGTCTGCATGCAGAAGATGTGATGCTCTACGGATCCAAAAATACCTTTCCAAACGATGAAAAGCTCATCAAACTCCACGAATTAGCCTTGAAGAAATGTGAAAGCATTTGTTGGAGTCACTGCTCATTGGCAGCCATAGCTTCAAAACCAAAACTTTTCTCCGAAATCGCTGAAATCATTCTGCAAAAACAACCTTGGTGGGGTGCCCAAATCGGAATAGAAACCGGTTCCCCGGAACTCGCCAAAAAAATTATGCCCGCAAAGGCTCACCCATTTAAGCCCGAAGAGTGGCCTGAAGTCGTCCAGAGCAGCATGGGTTTGATGCATGACAATAAGCTGATTCCGGTGTGCACGTTAATTGTGGGCGTTCCTGAAGAAACTGAAGAAGACCTCGTAAAGACCCTAGAATTGATGGATGATCTTAAAGGCGTTAGAAGTTTAATTGTGCCTCTGTTTTTTGTTCCGGTGGGTAGACTGAAGGATGAGCAGTGGTTTAAAGAAGCGCAGATGACTAAAAGACACAAAGAATTGTTAATTAAATGTTTGGAGCACGATTTTTACTGGATAGATAGGCTCATCGATTTATCTTTCGCCGAAAAATGGTATGGATGTCTCATGCGTCCTTTCTACAGATTTTTTGTTAGAATACTTTGGCATAAAATGAAAAATGTTCAGAATAAAATAAAAGTTGTAGATAACTAAATTTAAATATCACTATAAGGCTCAAAACTCATGAAGCGTAGGGCATTGCCGCCGTAGCTCAGTTAGGTAGAGCGGCTGGCTGTTAACCAGTCGGTCGTAGGTTCGAGAACAAGGAGTAAATCCTGTCGAAAATCCTACCGGCGGCGCATCAACACATTTTAGAGCAAACTGGTGACCATTTGCTATAGTAAACCTAAGTTGACTTGTATGGAGCGTGCAGTTCGTCAAGTACGGAGGCTTGCTGGTGAATGTGTGCAGGTGTGTTAACCACTAGCGGGCGCTTTTGTATGTGCTTATATCCGCATCCACATTCGAAACCGATTATTTTGCCTCCTCGTTTTATTTCTCGCCATGTTCCGGAGTTACAGTAGACCTTTTGTTTGTGGATCTTCCATAAGATCTTAGCTTCGTCGAAGGTTAGTGGAGCGTAATGTTTTGCCGATGTGAAGTACCATGCTGCGTAAAGCGCGAAACACGTCCACAATGTGGGCATGATTATTTCTAACACGTTTCTTCACCTATGTGTATTTTTGTTTTGCGTGTATACAATATGTCTTTTTTCAGACATATCTAATATAAGAATATTACATCTTAAGATATAAACGTTTTGGGGGCTCAAACATCAAAGAGCGACTTTAAAACTGCTGGAGCACATCCTTCTTCTCCATAATATAACCGCAGTAATGGCACTTCAGCAGCAGCGGTTCCTCACCTTCGACATAGAATTTGGTTTGCACGGGCTCGTCGCTGTTGCTTATACAAGCTGGATTAGCACACTTAACAATGTTCTCTATGACTTTGGGAAGCTGAACCCTCTGCTTTTCCACAACCTTATACTCGCGGATAATGTTGATGGATGCGTGGGGAGCCAGCAAAGCAATTTTATGCACTTCCTGTGGGTTTAATTCTCTTCCCTCGACCTTAACTATATCCTTCACTTTGAAGCGTTTGCTCGGCACGTTAATCGCTATGGTGATTACTCGTTTCTCTCGCCCAGTTATCCCCAAAATTTTGGCAACATCTAAAGCGTGTCCACCAGTGATGTGGTCAATAACAGTACCATCCCTAATTTTAGAAACGCGTAACTCAGTTTCACTCATGCGAAATCCTCTGTTCAAAGAGGATATACCATAAACAGAGATAAAAGATTTTAACTCTACACCTAGTTTGAACGGTGTTCTGCTGTTGATAAAGAGTTATTTAGGAGTTACATAGATTTGTTTTGGGTGTAAGCGTGGAGTTTGAAGGCAGAGACATAATATCGATCAAAGATTTCTCCCGTGAAGAAATGGACTACGTTTTGAGCATCGCCAAAGCAATGGAACCCGTAGCCGTGAAAGGCTCAGACATGCTTAGGGGAAAAATCCTCGCAACACTATTCTTTGAACCAAGCACCCGCACCCGCTTAAGCTTCGAGGCGGCCATGCACAAGTTAGGCGGCTCCACCATAGGTTTTGCAGAAGTAGAAATCGCGTCTGTAAAAAAGGGCGAAAACCTAGCAGATACTGTACGAACCGTGGAGAACTATACCGACGTAATAGCCTTGAGGCATCCGCTTGAAGGCGCAGCAAGACTTGCGGCGGAGTTCGCGAAAGTGCCAATAATTAACGGGGGCAGTGGTGCGGAGGAACACCCAACACAAGCCCTTATAGATCTATATACCATAATGAAGGAGAAAAGGGAAATCGACGGGTTGAAAATAGCTCTTTTGGGCGACTTGAGATATGGGAGAACCGTCCACTCGCTCGCCTACGCACTTTCTCGATACAAAATTGAATTATATCTGGTTTCGCCGGAATCTCTTAAGATGAGGCGGGAAGTTCTGCAAGCAATAAGTGAGAAGATACCCGTAACAGAAGAAACAAGTCTCGAAGAGATAATTCCACTAGTAGACGTTATGTATGTTACGAGGATACAGAAGGAACGGTTTCCAGACCCAGCCGAATACGCCAAAGTCAAGGGTTCATACAAAATAGATTTGAAAACTCTGAGCGACGCCAAAAAAGACTTGATAATTCTTCATCCACTTCCAAGAGTTGACGAAATAGCCGCTGAAGTTGACAACACTCCATACGCGCGTTACTTCCACCAGGTTTGGAATGGCATAGTTGTCAGAATGGCGCTCTTAGCCTTGATATTGGGTGCCGTAAAATAACATGTCAGGCTGATGCAAATCGGTCAAAGATTCTAAGAGTGCCTGTCGACCCACATGAAGGACACTTGCGCAACAGGCCAAACCAGCTTTTTTTGCAGTTGACACAATGAGTCAACCTACGGTTATAGGTCAAAAACTCTATGTTGTAACCTTCAAAAATCTGTCTAGTTAGAGACGTGAGCTCGTCTGGCTTACGTTCAACTTCTCCGAGCTCAATCACTGTCAAGTTTCCGCCAAGATGCAGCCTACGGGTTTTCTGTATGAAAGTTAGTGATTCTAGAGGAATTTTGCCATTCTGAAGCGTTAGCCTGTCGAATGTTGAATAGAACGGTTTCTCTCTTGTTCCTGAAAATCGAACTTTCGCTATGCCGTATCTTTCAACGTCCAACTGCGCCAATCTCTCTGAAGCCTCAAAATCTGGCGCTATGGCTGTGGACAAAAACCTTCCGCATCTTCTGCCAATCTTGTGCGCGGAATCAAAAATGTTTTGCGTTATTTCGTCAGCAAACTTCAACGTTTTTTCGCCTTCATAGATGCCTTTCTCTTGGAATGCCTCTATAGCTTCCTTAAACCCCCCTAAGTTTATTATACGAGAACAATTTTCAAGTCTGAAATAGTGGTCGCCATTAAAGTTTTGCATCAGAAATGGAAGTAGACCTTTGCCGTGCTGTTTGAGCGTTCTATACTTAATCTCTAAAGCTCTGGTCGCCATCTCAAATCTTCCTCTCAAAATTTCAGAAAACTTTGTTTTGTCTCTTCCAGACTCGTAGGTTATCCTTGGCAAATTAACCGTCACACATCCTATGCAGCCCGTGCGTAGCGTGTCGATTTCCCAGTCTTCATTTGAATGCGCTCTTAGCCTAAAGCCAGAACTGGAGAAAACAGAGTGCCTTTGGTCTTTTTCTAAGAGGTTAGCGAAGTACGGTATGCCTCTCTCGGATGCTAGATGATGTGCTTCCAAGAGCATTGCTTTGGCTTTCTCGTTCTCAAATGTTTCTCCACGTATTTTAAGAATGATTTTCGGGTTAAAGAGTGGCTTATGCTTGCTTTCCTCGGCGAATATTTCAAGAATAAGCGTTGCTAAGAGCTGGCTCTCTTCGACAAAGTCTCCGTATTTGCCGACATTTTTTCCAGAAGGTCCAAACGCTGGCTTCTCTGCTATGAAGTCTGGAACCGTAAGCTCCAGGCCTAGAGAAGTGTCTGCGTGCTGGTTTATGTTGAAGATGAACAAGCGTAAAGCTTCTTTAACCACGGTGTGTTCCATGCCTTTTACAAAAGGGGCCATAAAAACATTAAAATAATCAATGGTTTGCGTTTCACTCACCTCTTTGGCTGAATGTAAAAGAGTGTTAAAGGCTATGGATAGAGCGGATTCCAAGTTTTGGGGCGGAGAATAAGAAAGCTGAAAGACATTTATTTTTTCCAGGTTTAAGCCGGTTTGAAGAAAGAACCTCAAGTCATGCATTATCTCGCTTGGCTTTAGAATCCAAGAACTTAAACCCCTGATGTACAATGAACCAGACAAGTGTGCATCTGCGATGTCTCTTGGAAGGACGTTTAAGAGCATATACTCGTTAAGAACCGTCTCTCCGGCTGTTTCATTTATTGAGGCTGAGCCTTGAGAGGTTTTGCTTTTCGCATCTATGAGAACGGCTACGTCGTGTACAGGGAGCCCCAAACGTGTGAGTTTATGGCGGTATTCCTCTAAACCTTTCTCGATTAGAATTGCGTTTACAACCTCTCTCACGAGGGGAGCTGTCAAATACTTTGTTCTTGATTTTAGTAACCGTTTTTCCGCTTCCTTAGCCACCTTTTGAGCTAACTCGGCGGGCATTTTTGTCTCTCTTGCGAGTGAGTTTGCGATTTTGTTTACGTCAAACTCTTCTAGTGCGAATCGGGAAGTTCGGA
>Ga0315309_1001807_pt1 | contig 12702 bp, 14 predicted proteins | sample TDP4_MG_FD_203080 | JGI IMG/M metagenome (GOLD analysis project Ga0315309, IMG submission 203080) | Freshwater sediment microbial communities from Lake Towuti, South Sulawesi, Indonesia - TDP4 | ecosystem: Environmental > Aquatic > Freshwater > Lake > Sediment | place: Indonesia: South Sulawesi...
CAAGTCAGCACCCATGATAGGTGAAGAAGACACGAATGAATAGGGAAATTCACCGTTCTACGCTCTTACGCAAATCATTGGTTTTCCACAACAGACAAGAGTGCCTTTCCCAGCTTCTAACACTTTAACTTTGTTTCCGCATATTTTGCAAAGATAAACCTCATCAACCTTGGTCATCCTCTCACCTCATTCATTATTTCCGTAAATATTCATTTAACATTTTAGAGAATTTTGTGTGAGTTTAAATAATTGACTATTTTGACTATTGAGCAAAGCTGGTGAATATGGAATGGATAAGTCGCTTGAAAACTTAAAGAACGCATTTGCTGGTGAATACCAAGCGAATCATCGCTATCTGGCTTTTGCCCGAAAAGCAGACGAAGACGGTTTAACACAGGTCGCAAGACTTTTTAGAGCAGCAGCAGAGGCAGAAACTATCCATGCATTTAACCACGCGCGCATAATGGGCGAGGTAAAATCGACCCTTGAGAACTTGGCCATAGCTGTTTCCGGCGAGTCTTTCGAGTATAAGACAATGTACCCTGAATACCTAGACACGGCTAGGAACGAAGGAAATCAACCAGCAGCTTGGAGTTTCGATGTGGCAAACAAAGTTGAAAAAGTTCATGCTGGCTTGTTTTCAAAGGCAATTGAAGCATTAAAGATGGGGAAGAAACTGACCATTACTGACTATCATGTTTGCAGCGTATGTGGAAACACAGTCGAAGGTGAACCGCCAGACAAATGCCCGATATGCGGAGCACCGAAGACAAGATTTTTCAAGGTAGCCTAGACATCAACAATTAACAGTGAAGCTTCTAGCGCGTTGCTTGGAATAATTCCTAGAGTTCTCTTGGACTAACGCGGTCGATGTTGCCCTGTGCTTGCGGAGCTCGTTAGTGGCGATCCCTCACTGCTGAAATGGCTTGGTTTTATTCTTGAACGATTTTGCGAGAAAAACTGTCAGCGAGGATGCGATGAGTATCGTTGCTCTGCTGTTGCTATCCGCTTCGATAAGCTATCTCGTATCGGAAGCCATCCTCTCCTTAATTTATGGTTTGATAGTGGGCTTAATTCCTTCTGCTGCGAATTTTCTTTAGCTGCGCTTTGAACTTACTTACCAAGTTCAATTTTTTAATCAATAAAATAGTAATTGTGAACGTAACGACGTAAGTAGCGATTGACAAATAGATGTTACCAGTAAGCTTGTAACCAAAGTAACTCAATATCAACGAGAGAACAAAAGTCCCTTCTGGCAAGGGACTAATCATTATAGCCAAGCCAACAACTAAAATAACGGTGTAGATTACTGATTTAATCTTCTTAAGTGTCGGAGAGCCCAAAAGAGTTCCGCTGGTTAATGTAACCCATTGGTGAGATATAGTTTATGGATCAATTGTAATTATTCTCAGACATATGGTAAGCGTTGATACCGCGCACCAAATGCGAAAATTCCGACTGTGTATTTAAGAAAACAGTGGTCAGGCTGTCGTTTTGCCTACGCCATACGCAGTATGACAAAATCTTTTAAACACCGTTGCGAATATCTATTGAAAGGTGATTCTATGCCGACCGCGTTTGTCTTACTGAACATCGAACAAGGCGCAGACGCTGACGTACTGGAACAGTTAAAGAAAATTGAAGGAGTTGAAGAAGCCTTCAACGTTTATGGAACCTACGATGTTATTGCTAAAGCAAAGGCAGACAGCATGAATAAACTCAACGAAATAGTAACGTCGCGCATCAGAAGACTTAACAACGTTAGATCTACAATAACATTAATGGCAGTTGAAGAAACAAAGTAGCGAATGCTGTTCTCGCGCGCCGTCCTAATAAATCCCTCATTTGGTATACTTGTTTAGTAACACAATATCTCCTTTTTAACGTACCTAGCTGCAACTTTCGCGCGAAAGATCGAGCGATCGATCGATCGCGCGCTATCCTTTCTTGTGTGATTAAAATATTTATGCATATTAGTCCAAACTGTGAACCAAGGCAAACCAAGCAAAATAGCTCAGAAAGGTGTGAATAATGGAACAAACCAAAAAAGAATCTTTGCTCGAGCGTTATTGGAGACTTAGAGGAGAGGCGGACGAATTGTATCAGAGACGAATGAGAGATATCTCCACCGGCGTGCTAGTCCGACTAGTCAATACTGCTTAGGCATATTGCCGCTTGTAACGCGCGCTAGGGTCTGTTGACAAGTTCGCTTCTTGGCAAATGCGCGCAGGTCTACTTGATTATCTTGCCGAATACTTTTACTATTTAGTCCATACAAAACAGCGAAGCAAGGCGTGTTGGACATAGAAGGTGTTAATAGCTTAAGTAAGCTATTCTTCTGTTGATGAGCGTAGGAGGGCAGGTGAGGAAAAGCTTGAATAGCCTAATGGCAGGTCAACTCATTGGCGGAGTGCTTTTGCTCATTGGCTTTGTGCTGGTAGCATGGTCGTACAGCAACGACCAACTGATGGGTCAACTCTTTGGCGGAGCGTTGATTCTTATCGGCATTGTGTCAGCAGCATTGGCTTATAACAAGAGAAAACGTTTTGTTGGAACGCGTGGAAGAAGTTCTCCTGATGCATTGAAACATGCATAAGTTAAGCCGCCCGAGCCTTTTTGTGTTTTCATGAATTAACAAGCATTGGCAAAGAGCGTGGGTCGGTAAGCCCGCGCAGGCTACATAAACATAAATTTGCGTTTCAGCTTAAATTGTATTATGAACTTGGAAAAACTGAGATGTTTTATTCCGATTGGTGGTCAGGCTAAGAGGTTAATGCCTCTGACACACGACATATCAAAGCCTTGTGTAAGGTTCTTGAATAGACCGTTAATCGAATTCTCAATGGCAACCTCGGCTGAACAAGGTGTGAGGAGCTTTAGCTTCGGAGAGTATGGTTATACCAGCGCCTCACATCCTTATCCTCGAGCAGATGCCGGTACTTGGAGCGGGGATGAGGAGAATCAGACAAGTTTCTTCGCTTCGTGTAGAGTATCATGTGGCGCGGCATAGAAGATTTGTGGTTTTGAACCCGAATTAGGTGCGGTCGCCGGGATTTGAACCCGGGTCGTCAGCGTGGGAGGCTGATGTCCTAGCCAAGCTAGACTACGGCCGCAACGAATGATAGAATCTTAGCAAAAGAGACATAACTGACTTAAACTTTTATCCATTACTCTTCCCTATAAAAAATGAGTGAAGGAAAGCTGAAAAATGAAAGTAGTTAAGCCGGGAACTTATTTTTGGCAAGGGAACGAAGCATGCGCTGAAGCCGCTATAGTTGCTGGATGTCGCTTTTTCGCTGGATACCCTATAACGCCAGCAAGCGAAATAGCGGAACACTTGTCGAAAAGGCTTCCAGAAGTAGGCGGAATAGCCATTCAAATGGAAGATGAGTTGGCATCAATAGGCTCAGTCGTAGGCGCAAGCTGGACAGGAACCAAAGCAATGACAGCAACATCTGGACCCGGATTCAGCCTAATGCAAGAAACCATAGGCTACGCTTTCATAACTGAGACACCATGCGTCATAGTTGATGTACAAAGGCTAGGACCAAGCACGGGACAGGCAACCAAATGCGGACAAGGCGATGTAATGCAGACACGTTGGGGCACACACGGCGATTACTCAGCTATCGCGCTCTCGCCAAACTCTGTGCAGGAAATGTTCGAACTAACAATTAAAGCGTTCAACTTATCCGAGAAATACCGAACGCCAGTAATACTTTTGGCAGACGAAATCACCGCCCACATGAGAGAACAACTGACCATACCGTCAATCGAAAATACAAACATAATTGACAGAAAAAAACCCAAAACAGACGACAAAGCATTCTTCGGCTTAGAGGAGATCCCACCAATGCCAGCTGTTGGCGAAGGCTTCAACATTGTTGTCACCGGCTCAACTCACAACGATTATGGAATACGGTTCACAGCTGACCCAGTAGTTCATCGGAGGCTCGTCGAGAGAATTAACGGCAAAATACAGAAGCACGCAGATGAAATAGTCGAAGTGGAAACCTATAACATCGACAATTGCCAAATAGGCATAGTCTCCTTCGGCTGCACTTCCCGCGCGATTTACGAAGCAGTTGAAATGGCAGAAACAAAGGGATTGAAGGTCGGATACGTCCGTCCAAAAACCATCTGGCCCTTCTCAGAAAAGGAAGTCAAACAGCTCTCCGAAACTGCCAAGAAAATCATAGTTCCAGAAATGAACCTAAAGCAGATATTTTATGAAGTTCAGCGTGTTGCAAAATGCTCGGCAGAGGTTATTCCACTTAACAAGATTGGGGGCGGAGAATTGATCACGCCAGAAGAAATTTTTCAAAAAATCTGGGAGAGTGCTAGATTTTGAGCGATAAGTTTTCTATTCGGAAATATCTGAGAGATGTACCGTTGCCATTCTGTGCTGGCTGCGGTTCTCTAACAGTCATGAATCAATTCTTAAGAGCTGTACATGAACTGGGCAACGAAGATTTAAGCAAATTTGTTTTTTGCAGCGGAATCGGATGCTCAGCTTGGATTCCATCACCACATTTTGTCGCCGATTCTGTGCATACCTTGCATGGAAGAAGCATACCAGTTGCAACGGGCATAAAACTACTTCGTCCGAATCTTAACGTTGTTGTTTTCGGAGGAGACGGAGACATTGTAGGCATAGGGCTAAGTCACTTCATACATGCAGCGAGAAGAAATCTGGACATTCTAGTAATAATGGTTAACAACATGGTTTACGGAATGACCGGTGGACAAGTCGCTCCAACAACCCCGTTTAAATCAAAAACAACGACAACACCATACGGAAGCTTCGAGTACCCGTTAGACGCAACTAAACTTGCTGTCACGGCAAATGCCGTCTACGTTGCACGCTGGACAACAGCCAACCCAAACGAACTCAAAGAATCAATAAAAAAGACACTAGAAATCCAAGGCTTCAGATTCATTGAAGTAGTAAGCCAGTGCCCAACAGCCTTCGGAAGAAGAGTTGGATTCAAAAACGCTGGCGAAATGCTAGAATGGTTCAAGAGAAATTCTGTTCCGATCGAGCAAGCAGAAAAAATGAGTGAAGACGATTTAGCGGGAAAGACCGTTATAGGGGAATTTGTGCAGAAGCATCGACCGACGCTTGTCCAAACCATATACAAGACAATCGAGGAGGCGCGAAAAGGAGTTGAAAAAGATTGAAGTGCGAATAAGCGGACTTGGCGGCCAAGGCGTAGTCCTAGCAGGTCAAATACTAGGCAGAGCAGCGGCCTACAGTGGTAAAAACGCGGTACAAACGCAAAGCTACGGGGCGGAAGCCAGAGGAAGCGCAGCCAAAAGCGAAGTAATCATATCAGAGGGAAAAATTGGTTTCCCCATGGTTAGAAAATGCGATATACTGGTTGCAATGAGTCAAGAAGCGGTTGAGAAGAACAGTAAGGATTTGAAAGAAGATGGCATACTTCTGGTCGACAGCAGCACCGTAAAAAAGATGCCTGAAACCAAAGCGAGGATAATTGAAATTGCAGCCACGCAAATAGCTGAAAGATCCATCGGAGAGAAACTCTACGCGAACATGGTAATGCTAGGGGCTTTAACAAGAACAACGGATATTGTGGACCATAAATCTATGGAAAAATCAATAATTGATACCGTTCCAAAAAAGGCTATAGACTTAAACATGCGAGCATATGAAAAGGGAAGAGAGTTGGCGGCATCACTTTAGCGAATAGGCGCGCAAATGCGACAACCATGACCAAGGAGAAATTCGTGTATGGAAATCTGGCATCTACTTCGTTATGGATTCCCTGGTCTTTGTTCTGATGCCTGTATGTGCGATTTTTGAAAGGTAAATAGTGGTGATCATGAAGATACCTGTTGTGGCTGCAAACATGTATACTAGACTTCGGATGATTTGTATTTGGCCAGAATAATCAGACAGATGCTTCTCATAGGACGCATTTAATTCGTCAATACTTTCTTGAAGCTGACTGTAGTTATCTAGGAGAATGTTATAGTTGTTGAGAAGGCCTTGGTGCGTTGTGTTGAGGTCGGAGAGATCTTCTTGCAACTGACGGTAGTTGGTAAGCAATTCGTTATAAAGAAGCTGCGTTTCAGAAGAAATTATTGAGACGGTGCGACTTTTATGCGAATAGGTGAAGTATAGGCGCTTGTATGTCTCGTTTGAACCATTAAGCAAAGTTGCATTGACCGCATTACTACCAACGAGTACGATGTACGGAGGCTTCATCAATCCAGTCGGAATAGCAACTCTGCAGAAACCGGCAGTACCATCCTCGCCAGCGATATTGAAATGTATTAACTTGTTCCCTGTCTCCACACCAATCTCAAATATTAGGTTGGAGACTGTCGAATTGCAAATAGTAGTGACAACATATGCTTCCGTTTCTAAAGTGATACTGAACTCAGAAAACATTCCCATTAGAGGATATTCATCCTGGTTGTAACTGTCTATGATATAGGGAATTTTTCCTATTCCATCTCCATTTGGGTCATTTCCTGCATAGTCACTCCAGTAGTTGCCTTCACCCTCATAATCCCAAGAATTTATGGAATCAGTTTGTACGTTCTTGCCATTGTTGAAGTTGTTGTGGTAAATAGTGCTGTTGATGCTATCGAAAGCGGGATATATTCCATTCTTGTTGTTTGAAATAGTATTGCGTGAAAACATGTTGTTGCTAGAAGAGTAGAGGCTAATCCCGTCGCTGTTATTTGATATAGTGTTGCCTGAAAATATGTTATTGTTAGAAGAATAAAGAACAATTCCATTGGAGGTGTTGTTTGATATGGTGTTGTTTGAAACTATGTTATCGCTAGAAGAGTAGAGGGTAATCCCATCATTGTTGTTTGATATAGTGTTGAGGCTTATGCTGTTGCCACTGGAACGGCGGTCTATGAATATTCCGCTATCGTATAGGCGGTCGCTGCTGTTTTTTATAGTGAAGCCTTGAATGTTTATGTCATTGGCCTTCAATGAAATCACGCTACCAGTTCCGTTGCCATAAACAATCGTTTCGTCCTTGTTTTCACCAATAAGTGACACAGTCTTATCGACGAGAATGTTTTCATAGTATGTCCCAATGTGCACAAAAATCGTATCTCCTGGAGCTGCAATATTGATAGCTTCTTGTACCGTGCTGAAGTCAGCTGGTCCATCATCATCCACGGTCCAAGTTACTGAACCGGCCTTCACAAACATTCTGTAATCCTTAAGAAACAAAATAGACAACAAAAACAAAATCGTGAATGAAATCAACATAGCCTTCTTCAATTTACTCACTGTTCCATCTGTTAACACATAGAATTATTAAACGTTAACGTGAGTTAAACACTAGTTCCATCTAAGAAAGCGTTTTCCCCAACATAATGGAGGACGCAACAGCAACGGAAAAAGAAAAAACGAAAATAATGGGGTTAATAGCGGACTGCATTAGATCCCACAAAATCGCCGTATATGACGCGACCACTGTGAATAATAGTACTCCAATCTTGACCTTGGCCCTATTTAGTTTGGCTGTAGGCTCTTCTTCTTGGCCTAATACAGAGTGTAACAAATTTTGCGCTTGTCCAACTTGCTCGTCTGTTGCAAACACTACAAGGTTTTTGTCACTGTCCTGAAACTTGAAACTTGAAAGCGCATATCTTTGTAACTCCCAAGGCTTTTTCTTAGGCAAAATCCTTACTACATTGCTCTTTTCCAATTTTTTTAAGATTGTTTGAATTTTACGGATAAACTGGATGTCGTTAGTTTTTTCCTCACCGTATAATAGTTTTACTATGTCTTTAACATCGGGAAAATACAAGTCCAACTGAAAAGATGCAATGGCTTTCGCCAAAATAAATTGATATTCACCTTCTCTCAGACGTATATTGCCAACCTTAGCGTCTGCGCTCAGAACTTCTTCAAGAAATCTTACCTCACTCGACGTCAACTTACGTTGAGACAACTGTTGTCTCCTATTCAATAGTTTCAGTTGAAATGACATAAAAACTCTTCGGATGCGGAATGTTGATTTTCAACACTTTCAACACTTTTGCAATGCATGTAGTTACGTTTTCAACAAAGTCTATGGAAAAAACCCGTAATTTATTCAATGAGTATATATATCTCGAGGAGGACAGGCATGGCGAATTACACGACAGGCCGTATTCTACGTTATTTACCTTTACACAAAAGATATAGAGGTCACTTTGAAATTATCGCTCTAATGCTTGAGGCTGTGAACGACAATGGTGTATCCCGATTTTCTATTATGAAGCGAGCGCGTATCAACTGTAAGCAGCTTAATAAGTATTTGGAATCTCTTACTGAGATGGGCTTTGTTGAGACGCATTTGAAAGACGGCAGGAGTTTATACAAGGCCAGCGAGAAAGGACTTGGCTTTCTAAGGCAATACTACGTTTTATTGGGAATGCTTCTAGAAAGCACGCAGAACGAACCAGCCAATATTGCCTACGAAGCTGAATACAATGGATTCAACGGGCAACAACACCTTGTAGCGCGATTCGCAAGAAGATTATAATGCACTCGCAAGAAAAGCCTCACTGATGGAAAAAAGCGGAAAGGTAGGCAGAATTTGACTTTCTCACGCTCTTGTTCTCCTTCTCCTTTCAACTCCTAATCAAATTCTGCCTACCCCGCAGATTAAGACGCAGAAGTTCCTCTTCAAACCTAAGAAATCTTACGTGGTTATTTATAAATGAAATTGATCACATTTTGAACCAGAGAGGAGATGCCCGTTGACTCAAAAATTTACGTATGCTAAAGCTGGGGTTGATAGAAAGCTAAGAGCCGAGTCTAAGAGGGCATTACACGTTTTGGAGGGAACCTACAAATTCAGCAGGTACGGTCAAGTTGTTCAGCTTCCTTATGGAAATGTTTTCCCTTTCGGGGATAATCGCTATCTAGACTTGGTCATCGAAGGTGTGGGTACAAAGGTTCTTGTTGCGCAATTAGCCGAGAAATATGATACAATAGGGATTGATGGCGTGGCTGTGGCTGTTAATGATGTCATAAGGTCTGGCGCAAGGCCTTTAGCGGTTGCAGATAACATCCACGCGCATGTTTCAGATCCAGCCTTAGTTAGAGAATGGATGAAAGGTATAGCCGAAGGGGCAACTGAAGCTGAATGCATCGTGCCAAGCGGCGAAATAGGCGATGTGGCAGAAGTGATAAAGGGCTTGGTAGAAGGAAAGGGGTTCGATATGGTCTTTGCTGCAATAGGCGAAGTTGCTAGCGAGAAGGTAATTTATGGGAGAAACATAAAACCCGGCGATGCCATCGTAGGTTTTCGAAGCTCAGGAGTTCACACCAACGGCATATCCCTCACAAGAAAAATCCTGTTCAAAAAGTGGGGTGGAAAACACGAATCCCATGACATTCCGGATAGATTAGATAGGGAGATCGTTTATGAGGTTTTGGAGCCAACCAAGATATATGTCAAGTCGCTGCTTAAGGTTTCTGAAGAGTTTAAAGTGAAGGCGGCCGTGCACATAACTGGTGACGCATACCTGAAATTTGACCGTTTGGCAAAATATTCAAAAGGCATAGGTTTTCAATTCGACAATTTCAAGCCACAGCCGATCTTCGACCTAATCCAGAGAACTGTTATCCAGCTTGGCGGAATGATAGGAGATGATGAGATGTTCAAAACCTTCAACATGGGATGGGGGTTTGCAATCATAGTTGCAAGGGAGGACGTAGACAAAGCCATAGACGTCATAGAAAAAACTGGAACACACGCGGAAGAAATAGGGCGCGTAACCGACTCTGAAGGGATCGAAATTCTCTACAAAAGCAGAAAGATTATTCTGAGGTAGCTCGTTTGCCTTTCTAATGATAAAAGTGTTTAAATCTCTTGGAATTCAAGCTTAGCCTATGAGGTACCGCTTAAGAATTGAAGTCAGCCTAAAACCTGGGCATAGCGACCCTGAAGGCGAAACTACAGCACGCTTATTGAAGGAACTTGGCTATAAAGTTGAAGGCGTGAATGCCAGCAAGGTCTACAATGTCGTTCTTGAAGCTGAATCAAGGAAAACGGCTGAGACGAAAACTGAGGAAATGTGTAAGAGGCTTCTGGCAAACCCAACGAAGGACAATTACACAGTTGTGATTGAGGAACTATAATGACCAAAAGTCTCTATACCCGCCGGAACGTACCGTTTCCACTTTTCGAGATAAACACATCTGAAGCTACTGATCAGCAACTGACGCAAATAAGCCAAGAACTAGGCATAGGTTTAAACTTGCAAGAGATGAAATCGGTCCAAGACTATTTCAGGAAGCGAGGAAGAAATCCAACCGACATCGAACTTCAGACTGTTGGACAGACATGGTCTGAACACTGCTTTCACAAAACGTTCAAAGGCAAAATAAGAATGGATGGCAAAGAGATTGAAGACATTTTCAAAACATACATTGCAAAAGCCACAGAAGAAATCAATCCAAGCTGGTGTTTCTCAGTCTTTGAAGACAATGCGGGAATAGTCCAGTTTGACAGAGATCATGGGATAGCTGTCAAAGTCGAAACCCATAATCATCCATCCGCCATAGAACCCTTCGGCGGCGCCGCAACCGGCGTGGGTGGAGTGATTCGTGACATTTTAGGCGTTTGGGCAGACCCGATTGCGTGCATGGATGTCTTAGGTTTCGGTCCGTTAGATTTTGACTATAACAAGCTTCCTCCAGGCTTGAAGCATCCGAAATATATTCACATGGGCGTCGTAGCGGGCATAGGAAGCTATGGTAACAACATGGGAATCCCGACAGTGAATGGGGCCATATATTTTGACGAGAGCTATGTTGGCAATGTCGTTGTTTACTGCGGGTGCGTTGGAATTGTGCCACTGAACAAGTTCAAAAAGAACGCCAAGCCAAACGACTTGATCGTGTTGGCTGGGGGAAAAACGGGTCGTGACGGAATTCACGGCGTGACCTTCGCATCTGCTGAAATAACGGAAGAATCGGAAGAAGTGTCAAGGCCAGCGGTTCAAATTGCAAACCCCATCGAGGAAGAAAAGCTGAAAAGAGCCATAATCGAAATTCGAGACCATGAACTCGCATCGGCCATAACAGACCTAGGCGGAGGTGGCTTATCATCAGCAGTGGGCGAAACAGCAAGGAAATTTGGTTGCGGTGCCATAGTTGACCTTGAAAAAGTGCCGCTGAAGCACAGTGGCTTAGTCCCTTGGGAGATCTATGTTTCAGAGTCTCAAGAAAGAATGCTTTTGATAGTGCCTCCAGAAAACCTAGAACGTGTCTTAGAAATTTTTGAAAAGGAAGATGTCCAAGCCACTGCTATTGGAAAACTTACGGCGGCTAAGGCTTTACGATTATATTGTCAAGGCCAAAAAGTTGCAGAGATGGATATTTCTTTCCTTTTTGAACCTCCGGAAGTAGTCAGAACTGCGGAATACGAGCCTATAGGTTTTGAAGAACCTGTTTTTCCAGAGCCGAAAACCCTAACTGAAACACTTTTGCGGCTTTTAGCATCACCTAACATTGCAAGCAAGGAAAGCGTGATACGCACATACGACCACGAAGTCAAAGGAAACACTGTTCTTAAGCCTCTGCAAGGTGAACATGGCGGGCCAAATGATGTGGCAGTGATAAAGCCCCTGAAAGAATCTTGGAAAGGGATAACAATTTCGAGCGGCATGAATCCAAATTATGGAAAAATCGATGCTTATTGGATGGCGGCTTCAGCCATAGACGAAGCAATAAGAAACAACGTAGCAGTTGGTGGCAGAAGAATAGCGCTGCTTGACAATTTTACATGGGGCAACCCAGAAAAACCTGAAAGGCTAGGCGGCCTTTTGATGGCTTGTAAGGCATGCTACGATTTCGCGACTGCTTTTAGAACTCCCTTCATCTCAGGGAAAGACAGCCTCTACAACGAATCTCCGCTTGGACCAGTAACACCAACTCTTTTAATTACAGCTTTGGGTATAATTCCAGACATTCGTTCTGCTGTTTCAATGGATGCAAAGGCGCCGAATGACTTGATCTATACTGTTGGGCGAACCTTCAAGGAGTTAGGCGGTTCGGAATATTATAAGATGAAGGGTTTTATTGGAAACACTGTGCCAAAAGTACGGGCAAGCCAAGCTGGAAAAACTTTCAAAGCTGTCACTAGGGCTGTTGATTTGGGGTTGATTAAGGCTTGTCATGATTTGTCTGAGGGTGGCTTGGCTGTGGCTGCGGCGGAGATGGCTCTTGCGGGTGGATATGGTATGGAATTAGATTTAAGGAAGGCGCCAAGTAAAGCCATAGAACGTAACGATTTAGGTTTGTTTTCAGAGTCAAATAGCCGTTTTCTCTTGGAAGTTTCGGAGAAGGCAAAAGAGGATTTTGAGGCTTTAATGAAGGGAAAGATTTACGCTCCGATAGGCACGACTACAAGAACCCCGCGGCTGAGCGTCATAGGATTGAATGGAGAAGTCGTTGTGGATGCCTCGCTGAAGGATTTGATGGCAAACTGGAAAAGAACTTTGAGTAGCGGGGTTTAAGCCATGAAATGCGAAGAGATTAAAGTCTGCGTCTTACGTGTGGGCGGGACGAACTGCGACGCAGAAACAAAACGTGCATTTGAAGAATTGAATGTTCAAGCCAAAATCTTGCACGTAAACGAATTAGTTAAGCGTGGAAACTTGCTGGAATACCATGCCCTGGTTATCCCCGGAGGCTTCTCCTATGGAGATTAT
>Ga0315309_1001809_pt1 | contig 12693 bp, 13 predicted proteins | sample TDP4_MG_FD_203080 | JGI IMG/M metagenome (GOLD analysis project Ga0315309, IMG submission 203080) | Freshwater sediment microbial communities from Lake Towuti, South Sulawesi, Indonesia - TDP4 | ecosystem: Environmental > Aquatic > Freshwater > Lake > Sediment | place: Indonesia: South Sulawesi...
GAATTAGGTGTCGAGTTAATCGACATGAAGGGAGCCAACTGCTGTGCGCCTTTCAGCATTCAATCAGTTGATTATAGCAGTTGGCTGGCGCTTGCAGCCCGTGACTTGTGCATAGCTGAAGAGATGGGACTCGACGTCATGACGTTGTGCAACGACTGCTACGAATCATTGTTGATGGTTAACACGTTGTTGAAGAGGAACCCTGAGCTTAGGGACAAGACTAACCAGATTCTCTCTGAAGTAGGCAAGGAATACAAGGGAAAAGTCAATGTCAAAAACTTGGTTGACGTGCTGTACGGCGATGTTGGAGTTGCCAAGGTTAAAAACGCAATCAAGGAGCCCATCAACGGCTTAAAGGTCGGAGCTCAACCGGGTTGCCATTTGACCAAGCCCAAGCGCATCCATTTTGAGTTGTTACGAGGCTTCAACGAGTTAGACGCACTGATTCAAGCCACGGGTGCAGAGTCAATTCCTTATGAACGCAAGGAGATGTGCTGCGGGGGCCCATTGCGTGACATTGATGATGACTTGGCTAGAAAAGTGTCTCGAGAGAAGCTGCGGGCGTTGAAAGACGCTGAGGTGCAGGCTGTGGTTACAGTTTGTCCGTTCTGTTTCTTGCAGCTTGACCTAGGTCAGTTGGAGTTGAAGCGGCACTTCAATGAGGAGTACAATCTGCCAGTCATACATTTCATTGAGCTTCTGAGGATGGGAATGGGCATGAAACTTGAAGATTGGGAAGTCAGAGCGCATCGGATTCCGATCACAGACTTGTTCAAAGGGAGGTTGTAGGAGGCGAAATCATGACAAGTAAAGAGGTTATGGTGATAGGCGGCGGTATTGCAGGCATACAAGCTTCGTTGGACTTGGCAAGCAGAGGATACAAGGTATACTTGGTTGAGAGATCGCCGAGCATAGGAGGCAGGATGGCACAACTAGACAAGACGTTCCCCACAATGGACTGCTCAATGTGCATCCTAGCGCCAAAAATGATCGACTGCTCTCACCATCACAATGTGCAGTTGCTTTCATACTCCGAGGTGGAGGCTGTCAAAGGTTCCACAGGGGACTTCGTGGTCACTGTGCTTAGAAAACCAAGGTACGTCGACGTAACCAAATGCACGGGTTGCGGAATATGCGCTGAACACTGTCCAGTTGAGGTGCCCAACGAGTTTGATGAGCAGCTGGGTACACGCAAAGCCATCTACATGCCGCTACCACAAGCTGTGCCCAGAGCCATGACAATTGACAAGAACAACTGCATAGAATGTGGACTCTGTGTAAAGATGTGTCAAGCTGGCGCTGTAGACTTGAAACAGGAGCCTCGAGAAGAGGACTACAACGTTGGCGCCATCGTGGTCGCAACAGGCTTCGATGTCTTCGATGCTTCTCAGATCCCGACTTATGGATATGGCCGCTACAAGAACGTGATCACATCATTGGAGTTGGAGCGCCTGCTATGCGCCTCTGGTCCAACGGGTGGACACTTGATACGGCCGTCTGAGGGGAAAATACCGAGGAAAATCGCGTTCATACAGTGCGTGGGTTCACGTGATCGTCGATTCGGCACCACGTACTGCTCCAGCATATGCTGCAAGTACTCGGTTAAAGACGCTGTTCTCATCAAGGAACATGAACCCAACACCACGGTCACAATATTCTACATTGACATGCGAGCGTTTGGCAGAGGCTTTCAAGAATTCGTTAACAGAGCTAAGAGCGAGTACGGCGTACGCTTTGTGCGCAGCAGCCCAGGCGAAATCATGGAAGACCCTGCAACAAAGAATCTGAGAATATGGTATGAAGACACCGTAGCCGGACGCATCGAGAACGCTGAATTCGACCTGATAGTGCTTTGTCCTGCGCTCATACCGAGCAAAGGCGCTCGTGAACTGGCAAAAGTGCTGGGCGCTGAACTTGATGAATATGGATTCTTCAAGGCTGGCGATATTCTCACCAGTCCAGTGGACACAACTGTTCAAGGAATCTTTGTCTGCGGCTATGCTTTAGGACCCAAAACAGGCGATATTCCAGACTCGATAATGCAGGGAAGCGCAACAGCTGCTCGAGTAGCTGAAGTTCTTGAAAGGAGCGTGTGAAAACATGGCTGTGGAAGAGCCTAGAATCGGGGTTTTCATATGCCACTGCGGAGTCAACATAGGTGGAGTAGTCAACGTACCTGAAGTTGTCAAGTATGCGAAAACATTGCCGAACGTTGCCTATGCTGAAGCTAACATCTACACGTGCTCTGAAGCAGGTCTGACTTCGATAAGAGAGAACATAAAGAAAGAAGGGCTAAACCGCGTCATCGTAGCCTCGTGCACGCCACGGACACATGAACCCTTGTTCCGTTCAGCTTGCCGAGAAGCAGGCATAAACCACTATCTGTTTGAAATGGCGAACATCCGCGAGCAGTGCAGCTGGGTTCATCAACATCAACAAGAAAAGGCAACTGAAAAAGCAAAAGACTTGGTCAGAATGGCTGTGGCAAGAGCCACATGGCTGGAGCCGCAGGAAGAGCCTGAACTTGAGATAAAGGACACGAGTCTTGTTGTTGGCGGCGGCATCGCAGGCTTGACAGCCGCATTGAGCCTCGCCAATCAAGGCTTCAAGGTGTATCTGATCGAGAAAGACCAGGAACTTGGCGGTAATCTCCGTAAGCTGAGCAAGTTGTATCCCACTATGCAGGACACGCGAGACATTTTGGAACCCGCCCTGAAGGCAGTCAAGTCAAGCGACAAGATTGAGACACTGCTCTCGACAACTGTGTCGGATGTGAAAGGCTATGTTGGCAACTTCACGGTTACTTTGGCAAAGGGCGAAGAAAAGCGGGACGTGGATGTTGGAACCATCATTGTCGCGTGCGGGGCAGCTGCCTACACGCCGCCAAAAGGGCTCTACCAGTACGGCGAATATCCAAACGTCATGACACAGATGCAATTAGACGAGTTGCTGAAGGAAGGCAAGGTGAAACAAGCGCCTGAGAGAATTGTCATGATTCAATGTGTCGGTGCGCGTAAAGGCGAGATTCGAGCGATGGATCTCGCAGGTTTTCCCAAGTCTGACACGGCGCGGCTGTTAGCTAAGATTCTCAAAGCCAAGAAGGACGAAGGCTGGCCGTACTGTAGCAAGATCTGCTGCATGAACGCCATCAAGAATTCCATTCTTGTGAAGGAAAAATTCCCACAAACAGACGTGATGATTCTCTACGGTGACGTTAGAGTCTACAAGGAATACGAAGACTTCTACTCTCGAGCCCGAGAGGCTCAGGTCAAATTCGTCAAACACATTGAAGAGATTCCGCCCGAGATAACGCAGACGCCTGAGGGCAAGCTTGCAGTCGTAGCTTATGATGCACTATCGGGACAGGAAATCAAACTGCCATGCGACTGGGTTGTATTGTCAACACCTATGATTCCGCACAAGGAAGAAGTCCTGCTCGCAAGGTTGCTGAAGGTGCCTATAAGCTCAGACGGGTTCCTAATGGAAGCTCACGTCAAGTTGAGACCAGTTGACACGCAGATGGACGGAATATTCCTAGCAGGTGCAGCGTCAGGACCTAAAGATGTTCCAGAGTCCATAGTCTCAGCCAAAGCAGCAGCAGCTCGAGCTGGCACGCTTATGGCTAACAAGAAGATGAGCACTGAGGCTCTCACATCGGTTGTAAACGAGGACGAATGCATTGGCTGTGGCTTATGTGAAGAAATCTGCGTCTACGGAGCACACTACGTGGAGGAAGGCACATCGCATACCATAGCAGCGCTTTGTCGAGGATGCGGCGCTTGCGCAGCTGAATGCCCGAGAAGGGCGATAAGCATGCAACACTATTCCGACGAACAGATACTGTCACAGGTGAAAGCAGCTTTAACGGAGGAATCATAACCATGGAAACAGCGAAACTGGAACAGAAAGAGTTCGAACCCACCATACTGGCTTTCTGCTGCAACTGGTGCAGTTATGCAGGCGCAGACCTAGCTGGAACAAGCCGCTTCGAATACCCTACAAACGTGCGAATCATACGTGTGATGTGCAGCGGACGCCTTGACCCTACGTTCATCCTCTCCGCTTTTAGATGGGGTGCAGACGGCGTGCTCATCACGGGATGTCACCCAGGCGACTGTCACTACGTACAGGGAAACTACATGATGGAACGAAGATTCGGATTCCTCAAAGAAGCCATGGACCAACTAGGAATTGAACCTGAAAGACTCCGGCTGGAATGGATTTCGGCTGGTGAAGGCGAGAAGTTCGCCGCATTGATTCGAGACACAACGCAGAAAATCAAACAACTAGGTCCGAACCCGCTGAAGACAGCATAACAAATCGAAGTCGCGGTCTAGATGAAACCTGCAGGGTTAGTAGTCGGCGCTGGCATATCTGGAATCCAAGCAGCACTTGAACTCGCCGAACGAGGATTCACGGTTTACTTGGTGGAAAAGAATCCCAGTATTGGAGGCAGAGCGGCACAACTGAGCAAGACTTTTCCAGATCTTGACTGCTTCGCCTGCACGTTGACGCCTAAAATGCTCGAAGTCGATAAACATCGAAACATACGGCTTCTCACGTATTCAGAGGTCAAAGATGTTCGCCGCGATGGCAAAATCTTCAGAGTTAAAATTCTTAGGAAGCCAAGGTACGTGGATGAGACAAAGTGCACGGGCTGCGGCGTATGCGCTCAACACTGTCCCGTTGAGGTCGCCAACGATTTCGACGAAAGAATCGGTGTTAGGAATGCCATTTACGTTCCTTTTCCAAACGCTGTTCCCCAGGTGTACGTCGTTGACAAGGAACACTGTCTAAAATGCGACCTGTGCCGGAACGTGTGCACGAACAAAGCAGTCAATCTGCAACAGCGACCAGAACCCATCGAAGTCGAAGTCGGAGCCATAATCGTGGCAACAGGGTATAACCCCTTTGACCCTAGAAAGAATGAGGAATACGGCTTCGGCAAGTACGACAATGTTATAACAGGTCTCACGTTGGAGCGGCTCCTGACCCCGTCAGGGCCAACTGGAGGACACGTGCTCAGACTGTCCGACGGAAAAATCCCACAGAAAGTCGCCTTCATTCAATGCGTCGGTCCAAAGGGCAAAGACTCTGGCAACCTTTACTGCTCCAAAGTTTGTTGCATGTACGCCACAAAAATGGCTGAGCTGTTAAAGGAACAGGTTCCAAGCGCAGACATAACAATCTACTACCCTGACGCTTTAGCTAAGGGCGACGGCTTCGATGAATTCTATGAAAGAGCCAAAAACGAGTTTGGCGTCAAATTCCAGAAAGCTCAACTAAACGAAGTAGTTGAAAAACCCGCGCGTGATCTCTTGTTGCGCCTCAAGAACATTGAGTCCAATGAAAACATTGAAGACCAAGCCGATATGGTCGTCTTGTCCACAGGTCTTGTTCCTGCGGCTTCAGGAGATTTCGGAGGAATTCTGTCTCTCAAAACTGGAATCGGCAACTTTCTTGAAGCTGTTGACTCGAAGAAGGACTCGGTTACGACGGACGTTGAAGGGGTTTTCGTCGCGGGTGTGGCTGAGGCGCCGAAAGATATTTCGAAATCAATGGAGCAGGCTCACGTTGCAGCTCTGAGAGCGTTTTTCGTTCTTGAGAAATTGGAGAAATCGGACGCTTTGCCAGTCAAGAGTTCAAAGTAGAGGAGGTGACCTGAGAGTTTGAGTGAAAAAAAGAAACTCGCCAAGAAAACCGACGCAGCCATTGAAGCCTTCAAAACTGAACGGCTCAGATGGGTGCTTGGAATCTCACAGCGTGGACCTAAAGTTGACGAGCAGAAGTACAAGGCTGTTTCCTCAAAAATAATGAAAGACGAGATTGAACGCCAGATGATCGTGGGAGAAATCAAAGAAAAAGGTCCGAGAACCATTAAAGAACTAAGCGAGGCTACAAAGCTGAATTCAAGAGATGTGCTAAGGCACATCATCGCTTTGAGAAAAACGGGTGTCATCTCTGAGGCAGGTGAAAGAGAGGGCGGATACCTCTACAAAGTAGCCTCAAGCTGACGCCCTTTTCTACAGTTTTTCAATGCACCCCGGATGCACTTCACCCGGGTAGTCATGGTGATAAAGGTAGATTTTGTTTTCTTCCAGATCAACTTCAACTCGGTCGTGGGCTCTTTGACGGGTTAGAAGATTCGAGTAGCTGTCGTAATCTGAAATCTCTATGGTCTTGACTACTCTCTCCTCAGCTCTAATCGGCTTGTCACAGACTTCGCATAATTTTTCTGTCACTCGTATCTCGGTGAAGGTTTTGCCCTTCATCTCCTCAAAATCCACTGCTCCGAGGGCTTTCCTCAAGCACATCACATCAAATTGAATAATAGTGGCAAAACGTTAATCAGTTTTTTCTCTCGACTTTTGTCTTACGAGCCAATTGAAGCGCCATCTCAGACGCCTTAGGCAGTGCCCGTGTAACCACGTTTGAAAGTCCAGGGCTTACCGAGTTTGGCATTCGCTCTGCTTGGCAAGCTAGGATGACGATGTCAATGCCCATGTCCTCTTTTAGTTCCTTCAGGATGTTGGGCGACGGGAAAAAATGCATAGAGAAATCCGACATTTTGCTCGCTGGCAAGTCTTCAATGGGCAACTCGAAAACCTCGCCGGGCTTTCTCTTCACGTCAACGGCGTCAAGTATGATTATTTTCTCAGGTTTCACTTGGCTGAGGGCAATGTTGAAGAGGATGTCACCTGCGCCCATTCCCGCATCCATAACATAGACGTCATCTGGAATTCTGAAGTTCTTCAGCAAGTAGTCTGCAGCAGCTGGTCCGAAACCATCGTCACCGAACAACATGTTGCCAACGCCTAGAATGAGCACTCGTTTCTTGACGTATTCTGGCACAGCTTCCTTGGACATTTGGAAACAGAAACAACCTAGTCTTAGCCGTTTTTTCTTACCGTTTGCGGCTCTAATCATTGTCCTTCGGGTAAGCCGTAAACGAGTTGGTTATCGCGTTCGCCTGTAATGGCTACTTTCCCAAACTGTCTCATGGCAATCATGTGCTTGAACAGTTTTTCTTTCTCTATACCAGTTACCTTTGACAGTTCATCCAAGGTTTGTGGACCTTGGCTCTTGAGTTCTTTCACTATGAGGCTTCGTTCTCGTGCACGCTCTTGGATCTCTTTAGCCCGCTCCGGAGCTATCTTTGGTTTCTCAGCCAATCCGCAATCCCTTCTAGGTCGGAGACTAACTGCATGTTAAAGGCTGTATATAAAAATAATTACTGCGCCATGGTACAAAAATCTTATTAACATTCATGCCGAGCATAAGTAGAATTCAAGTGATCTGCCATGGTTTCGGCATACATAATGATGAAGATGCAGGTCGGCTTGGACGATCAAGTCATCACAGAAATAAAGAAGCTGGAGCAGGTTAAAGGAGCCGACGCCACCTACGGCTCATACGACCTCGTGATAAAAGTGAGCTTCAAAACCATTGAAGACCTAGACAGATTCATCTTCGAAAAAGTAAGGCGAATAAAAGGCATAACAGAAACCTCAAGCATGATAGTAGCAAAACCGATAAAATGACCTAGAAAACTGCACCTATCTTTTTATCCGATTTCTAAAGGCTCAAAGTGATGATGCTCGATCTTTTCTTTCTCGCACAGCTCCAGGATTTTAGCAACAGCCTTCAAGTCAATGCCCTTGATCTTCTTTTCAGAGAGTCCTGTAACCTCTACTATTAGACCTGTGCCCGAAACACCGCAGCAAGCGTAGACATTCTTGTAAACATTGATGTGATATTTTGGGGGCACCCCGACTTCTTCTATGGCAGCTTTGACCTTGTCGATCAAGTAATCAATGTTGGCGCCTGAAGATTTGATGAAATAGCATTCCCGCAGACTGACCTTGGACATGGTTTCACTCTCTTCAAAGGCGAATGCAACTAGGCGTACAGGTCACTATATTCCTTGTTTTCCTAATAAGATTGACTACCAAACATGTAATATCCTATCCTATGGCATTCAGAATGCTTGCTGGGCGTCAAACATCAAGAAAGAAGCGTGTGGGTCTCGCTGAGCAAAGTGCTACATTGCTTCTTTTACAAGTTCCGAAATGTCTTTCACTGCAATTTTGCCTTCAACATCCAATACTTTTATGGCGTCTTCAAGAGTTGTTACACAGAACGGGCAAGCTGTGGCTATGGCTTCGACGCCAAGTTCTAGTCCTTCTTTAATCCTGTTTACGCTTGGTCTCTTCTCAGGAGTTGCTTCTTCTGTCCAGGTTCTGCCAGCTCCTCCGCCGCAACAAAAGCTGCTCTCTCTCGTTCTCTTCATCTCGACAAGTTCTAAGCCATTCAACGACCGCAGAACATGCCTCGGCACATCGAACACTTGATTGCGCTTTCCCAGAAAACACGGATCATGGAAGGCTACTCTTCTCTTAACAGCTTTAGGGAGCCTCAACTCGCCGTTTTCAAGCTTCTCAGCGATAAACTGCGTGCAGTGCTGAACATTGAGCTTAGCGTCGCTGTATGGCTTGTCATTCTTGAAAGTGTTGTAACAGTGCGGTGACAATGTTACTATTCGGTTGAAATCCAGCTTCTTGAACATAGCGAGGTTGTGTTCTGCGAGGCTTTCAAAAAGCCCTTTTTCGCCCAGTCTAAGCATGTGATCTCCGCAACACCATTCTTCAGTGCCCAGAGTCACATAGTCAACGCCTAAGACATCGAACAAGGAAGCCATGGATCTAGCGATGTTCTGGTTTCTGGCATCGTAAGCTGTCAAGCAGCACACAAAGTACAGGACATCAGCCCTAGTGGTTGTGGGAAACGTCTTGACTCTCAGGTCGCCGCTCCATTCCATTCTTCTATTGGGATGCATTCCCATGGGGTTATGATACTTGTACGAGCTTTCGAGAACATCCTTCACCGTTCTCGGGATGGCTCCAGTTTCCACGATGAGGCTTCTGTCGTCAACTACAGCATTCGAGCTGTCGACCAGCTTCGGACAAAACATCGTACAAGAATTGCACGACGTACACAGCCACACGTTGTCACTCATCGGCTTCAACCGTTCATCTGAGCCAGCGTCCCTTGAGTCCAATATGAAACGGTAGTTCGTAGCTAGAGTAGACGGTCCGAGAAACTCTGAGTCTATCGCAGCTGGGCACGCTGAGTAACAGATTGAGCATTTCGTGCACAGTGTCAGGTCCCAGTATTTCTTCAGATCGGGGGGCGTCTGCACAAATTCGACAGGTTGCCTTAGCTCCTCTTCTGGCTTCATCAGGACTGTTTTGATTCGCTTGTAAGTGTCGAAGAACGGCTGGGTGTCGACCACCAGGTCTCTTATAACTGGCAAGTTGGAAAGGGGCTCAAGAGCCAGCGAATCAACTCCAAGGTCGAGCACCTGAGTATAGCATGCTAGCATCGGCTTTCCGTTGACGTTGACTCCGCAACTTCCGCAAATGCCCATTCTACACGAGTGCCTGAATGTGAGTGTCTCATCAAGATTATCCTTGATGTATTGAAGTCCTTCAAGGATTGTGGTTCCTTTGCGGATGGGCACCTTGTACGTGGAGATGTAGTGTTTTTTGTTTTCGGGATCAAAGCGTTGTATTTTGAATTCAACGGTTTTTTCAATCTTAGTGCTCATGCATCTTCGCCTCTTAGTAGGTTCGTGCAGCTGGCGGCCACTTGGTAATCGTTACTGGAGAGTAGTCGAATCTGGGGCCTTCTTTGGTGTAGTACGCTAGGGTGTGTTTCAACCAGTTTTGATCGTCGCGTTTGGGATAGTCAAGTCTTGAGTGGGCGCCTCTGGACTCTTTTCTGGCAAGTGCACCCGCTGTTGTAACCTCGGCTAGTTCTAGCATGAAGTCGAGTTGAAGGGTAGAGGTTAGTCCCGTGTTGAACGTGTTGGCTTTGTCTTCAACCTTTATGTTCTTGAACCTCTGTCTGAGCGCTCTTATCTCTTTCACAGCGCTGTTCAGGTCGTCGCCGCTTCTGAATATCCAGACCTTTCTGTTCATGAGTTGCCTAAGTTCGTCTCTAATGAGCGGCGCTTTTTCACTGCCTTCGCTGCCGAAGATTCCGTCGAAGACTCTTTTCTCTTCCATCAAGGCTTTCTCGAGTGGAATCTTCCGAAGGCTGCTTGATAAAGCATGTTTAGCTGCTTCTTCACCTGCAACGGCTCCGAACACAAGACAATCAGCAGTTGAATTCGTGCCGAGTCGGTTCGCGCCGTGCACGCTGACGCATGCGCACTCGCCTGCAGCGTAAAGCCCAGAAATTAATGTTTCAGTCTTTATGTTGGTGCGGATACCTCCCATAGAATAGTGGGCTGCTGGTCTGATTGGAATATGCTCCTTTACAGGGTCTACTCCGCCCAGTTTTATGGCAACTTCACGTATAAGGGGCAGCCTCTCGTTTATCTTCTCCTCGCCAAGGTGAGTAAGATCTAAGGCTATGTAAGGTCCGTATGGTCCCTCCAACCCTCTTCCTTCAAGAATTTCTGTTTGCTCAGCTCTGGATATTACGTCGCGGGGCGCCAACTCCATCTTTTCTGCGGCGTAGCGCTTCATGAAGCGTTCGCCTTTAGCGTTGACCAGATAGCCTCCTTCGCCGCGTGCGCCTTCAGTTATGAGCACCCCAGAGGGAACGAGTCCAGTGGGGTGGAACTGGACGAATTCCATGTCCATGAGAGGTGCGCCAGCTCGATAGGCAATAGCCATGCCGTCGCCTGTGGTCGTGTACGAGAATGTTGTGAATTCGTACATGCGTTCATGTCCTCCTGTCGCCATTACGACGGACTTGGCTTGGAAAGCATGCATTCTACCCGTGCCCAATTCTATGGCTGTTAAACCTGCTACAAGGTTGTCTTCAACCAGCAAGGACGTGACAAACCATTCGTCATAAAATCTTACATTACAGTACGATGTGGCTTTTCCATACAGAGTGTGCATCTCGTGAAAACCCGTCATGTCTGCTGCAAAACATGCTCGTGGGAAAGTGTGACCGCCAAAAGGGCGCTGGTTGATTTTTCCCTCAGCCGTTCGGCTCCATGGAAGTCCCCAATGATCTGTTAGGACTATTTCTTTTGGGGCTTGTTTCACAAAGAATTCAACAGAGTCTTGATCTGCAAGGAAGTCAGCGCCTTTAACTGTGTCATAGGCGTGCAGTTCGAGGGAGTCTTTCTCTTGCATGACTGCTGCTGTTCCGCCTTGAGCGCAGACTGAATGCGACCTTATCGGATGAAGCTTGGAAAGCACGGCTATGTCAAGTTTGCTGCTGACTTCTGCTGCAGCGATGGCGGCTCTCAGACCTGCTAAGCCAGCTCCAACAATAATCATGTCGTGAGTTAATCTGTCCATTGAAATCTCCTGTCACACGTTATGAAGGAGAATTACGTAGATTGATGAACGAGGGTTTATGGTTTTCCAAACCTCTATGAGGATTAGATTGCTTGCGAAAGCAGCTCAGCTACGTCCATGATTTGGATTTTTCCTTCAAAGCCCGTTGTTTTGACCGCATCTTCGAACGTGAGGAGACAGAAGGGACAAGCGGTTGCCACAACTTCGGCTCCTGCCTGTGCTGCGTCTTTGATCCGGATTTCTGCGAGGCGTTCACCCGGGATATCAACCCACATTCTTCCGCCGCCGCCTTCGCAACATAGGCTTCGCTCGCGACAACGGTCGAATTCGACCAGCTTGACGCCTGGAACGCTCTCTATGACCTTCCTAGGCTCGTCGTACACGCTGTTTTGTTTCCCTAGGAAGCAGGGGTCATGATAAATGACCGTTTTGTTGACTTCTTTTGAAAATGGAAGCTTGCCCTTGCCAATCAAGTCGGCTAGCAACTGAGTGTGATGTAGAACTTCTAGGCTCGTTTGGCCATAACGGTTCTTGAATGAGTGGTAAGAGTGAGGACAGCTTGTGACAAGTTGTTTTGTGTTGTACTTGTTGAAGATCTTCATGTTTTCTTCAATAATAAATTCGAATAAGCCTTTTTCACCCATGCCGTAGACTTCGTTTCCGCAACAGTTTTCTTCGTCTCCGAGAGTTCCGAAGTCATGTCCAGCTTTTTCGAAGCATTTCACCAAGCTCTTAGCGACTTCTTGCACTCGTGTGTCGTAGGCTGGCGTGCAGCCCACAAAATACAGAGTTTGAACTCCCTGAGAAGCATGCTTAATGCTTAAGCCCTGTGCCCACTCTGACCTCTTGCTTCTTATCCTTCCCCATGGGTTGCCGTTTTTGAAAACACTTTCCAAGGCATCTCGAAGCGTAGTGGCTATTTGTCCTTCCTCAATGACTTGGCTTCGAATGTCGATTAGAAAATCATACGGGATCAGGTCTTTGGGACAGCGGATTCCACATGTAGCGCAGGTTGTGCAGCTCCACAGCTCGTTTGCAGGATGTATGACGACTTTGTTGCCTGTGGCTACTTCACGCATGTATCTTCTAATGTTCAGATTGGCTTTTCTGGCAACTGGGCAGCTTCCAGTGCACATGCCGCACTGGATGCACTCGAGCAGCTTGTGTTTCTGCGTGAGTTCCTGAGCGTTCATTGGCTATGTCTCGTTGGTATGGAAACTATGAATGAAGCAAAAGGCTTTTTTAAGTGTTTTCCCGTGTTTATCACTTCTCAAGTCAGTACGAATGGAAGATTGACAAGTTTGGCTCAAACCGAGGAAAAGCCGCCTAAAATCGGCATTTTTGTCTGCGAATGCGGCGGAAACATAGGCGA
>Ga0315309_1001810_pt1 | contig 12690 bp, 13 predicted proteins | sample TDP4_MG_FD_203080 | JGI IMG/M metagenome (GOLD analysis project Ga0315309, IMG submission 203080) | Freshwater sediment microbial communities from Lake Towuti, South Sulawesi, Indonesia - TDP4 | ecosystem: Environmental > Aquatic > Freshwater > Lake > Sediment | place: Indonesia: South Sulawesi...
AATAGGTTAATTCTAAAATCGTGCTCTTGCGAGAAAAGCCATAGCTGATATCCAACGGCTCCGTCCGTGATGCCTGGTACATAAACTGGTATGTTATGCTTGGCAGCCCAATAGAGTATGGAGCTCTCGTTGCATGCTCTTTTGCCTATTTCCCAGCATAGCTGATGGGTGGAAACCTCTCTAACTCCTTCCTTCCACAAACTGTCAAGCAGCATTTTCGTTTTTTCTTCTATTATTAGCCCATAACTTTCGTTTGGAACCAAAACATTCCCGAGGCGATTTACATTATGCTTACGGAGCATTTTGTCATCCATAAGGAAAGAGCCTCGAAAATATTTCTTCCAGCTTCTGGCAACGTCGTGGTCAAGCGTTCCGCAGGTCGTGACTATAACGTCGACCAACTTTCTTTTCACAAGTTCTTTAAGAGCACCTCTAGTTCCAGTAGCCACGAGGTTTGCCGGAAAGGAAAGAAACTTTACACAATCAGCGTCCTTAACCATTTTCTCTAAAATTTTTACGCCTAAGGCCAGATTTCCCGCGGTGAAACCCCAAGCTTTTTCCATCTGCAAAACGAGGTCATTCACGGACACATTCTCAAGAAGCTCAAAATCTTCAACGGCATCTTTTAGCATGCAATTTCCCTCTTCAATCATGGTTAAATTGCTGAGGAAATATAAAGCGGCTTCAAAACTTAAACTTGCCTTAACCTTATTAACCTATTCCTTAAAACGGCGTAATCACACCGAAATGGCGGGCTCGCTTAGATTCAAATATCGGTTTAAATTCCCCACGTTAAGCATTCTTTCATAATGGCGCCATAGGCGATAATCATCTCGGTTTGCGCGTATTAGTTTAATATGGGTGAGTCATAAAAGATCTGGTTTGAGTTTGGATTAGCCTTATGAGGGTAGATTTTTCGTTTGGTGTTTGGTCCATTTATTTCGGTCCAGTTGGCATAAACCTGAGCATTGTCTTTCTTGGATTGTTCGTATTAGTCTTGGCAATTATCGAGAAGTTGAGAGCAAAGCGAACTTGTCTTTTTGAGGTGTGTTGCGCGCGCGTTAAGCTTTGAATAATAGGCAAAAAGTTAAAAATGATGTGGCGGGCCCGCGGGGATTTGAACCCCGGTTCTCCGGCTTTCTCTCGCGCTGGCGCCCGGAGGCTTGCGCACCGCCTGTTTTTAGCGATTCGGCGCCTTGATCCATACTGGGCTACGGGCCCAAATACAGAATCGCTCTGCTACTGAAATTAATTGTTGTGCGAGCTTATATTTCGATCAGTTCCTCGTTTATCCACCAAGCCCGTTTTTTCCCGGATTTTTCTCCCGGATAATACTTTATTATGGATTTTCCAAGCTGTTTTTTGGACGTTTTTTGCATTCTTCTCAGCCTATTCAAGGCTAGCCATCTATTTGTTTTAATATAGTCTGCTAGTTCCGGTGTGGTTGCGCCTTTGTAGTGGATGAGGTAGTCCATTATTTTGTGGTCTACTTCATCTATGCAAAACGTGTGAGGATTCGTTTTTCCTCGTTCATAGGTGAGCAATTCTAAATCTGCAAGATTTTTCTTTATCTCTGAGAATTCCTTTTCCACTTTGTCGAGTCTTTTTTCCAACTCTAAAATTTTGTCCGGTTTCGGTGTTTTCTGAAGTTTTTCCATTATTGCATCTCGAATAAAGTTGCTTCTTTCACCTTCCGGAATGCGTAAAATCATTTCTTTATAGACTTCTTCAGGCATTTTCACAGAGATCGTTCTCAGCTTCTCCATAAGCCTTCACAAGCTTATTTTAATGCAAGGTTTATTTTAATTGCGCGATTGCTTTCAAGGTTTTTTTCGGAAATCTTTTAAAAGGCACAGCTTAATTCTAAATCGGAAACATATTTAAAGTGAAAATACTATGGGAACGAAAACCACAATTTCCCTGATTAAATGTGATGTCGGCTCGTTGGCTGGTCATCATGTTGTTCCCGAACCTCTACTAAGCATCGGAGAGAAAAATCTGAAAAAAGCCAAAGAAGAAAGTCTGATAAACAGCTACTACGTTTTCCACGTGGGAGACGACCTCCAACTTCTCATGGTGCACGACCGAGGCGAATCAAACCGGGAAATTCACGAACTTGCTTGGAACACTTTCCAAGAAGCTGCAAACAAAGCCTTGGAGCTAAAACTTTACGGTGCTGGACAAGACCTTCTAAAAACTGCGTTTAGCGGAACCGTTCGTGGAATGGGTCCAGGTGTGGCTGAAATGGAAATCGAAGAAAGAGGTTCCGAGCCAATAGTGGTTTTTGCAGCTGACAAAACTTCCGCCGGAGGCTTCAACTTTCCATTATTCCGTATTTTCGCCGATCCTATGAACACTGCTGGACTTGTAATCGACCCAGGCATGGCTGGCGGATTTAAATTCGAAGTTTTAGACACCATTGAAAACAAGAAAGTTGTGGTTAAATGTCCAGAAGAAATGTATGAGCTTATTGCATTAATCGGAACCGTGGGGCGGTATATGATTTCACGAGTTTAGCGGGCTAGAGACGACTTAATTTGTGCCGTGGGCAGCGTGACAAGACTCTCGCTGATCGCTGGAAAATACGTTGGAAAAGATGATCCCGTTATGATTGTGCGTGCTCAGCATGGACTGCCCGCTCTTGGAGAAATTCTTGTACCCTTCATGCACAGCTATCTTGTGGAAGGATGGATGCGCGGAAGCCACTGGGGTCCGATAATGCCGGTTGGGTTGAGAGATGCGAAATGCACAGTGTTTGACGGTCCTCCAAGAATAGTTGCTCTGGGCTTTCAAGTTGCAAACGGCAAAATTGCAGGCGACGACGAAGAAAAACCTATGATGGCAGACCTCTTTGATGATCCAGCGTTTGCCTTGGCTAGGAGTGAAGCTTTGGAACATGCTTCTATGCTTAGACGTATGGGCGAATTTGAACCGGCACGTTTAGGCGCTGAGGTAATGGAGTATACAACGTTGGAGCAAGTTCTGGAAAAGCTAAAAGACCGTTTTAAGCCAGCGTAGGCCAACCTATCATGTAGATATAGATATAGCAGCAGGCTTTCTTATCTTTGCTAATTCTTCGTATCGATTTTTCACGATTTCATAAAGTGTCTCTCGCAGTTCTTCTCCGATGATTTTTTTCTGTTTGATGAGCAAAATTCTTCTTGCTAATTCAACATCGCCTAACCCTCTAAACCAAGCCTCAAAATCTCCTCGATTATTGTGAAACTCTATCGAGCCTATGTCGATTTTCCTGATTTTGTCATAAAAATCCTGGAGACTTGTCGCGTAAATGCTTAAGGGTTTCCCGATGTCAGCGTAAAAATGAAATGATTTTTCCATGGGTGTGTATGCCAAAATCTCTGCTGCCCTCTTTCCATCAATCTCTGGAAAGCCTAACGCTCGTTTACCCTTCTCTGTTACGACGTAATATCCCTTCTCTGAAGTTTTGACGTATTCCATGCGAGTAAGCCCTATTATATGCATCATGACTGATGGGAAACCTAATCCAACCTCTTTTGCTATTTCAGCAGCCTTGGCGGGTTTTCCAAGCCTCCACATTGTTTCAAGAATTAATCCCTTAATTGGAGATATACTCATCTTGCTATACTCCTAAATGACTCATTAATCTATTATTATTGAATCTGCATTTCAGATTTTCTATACTTTGACAGAGGGAAACGTTTGAATAGAGGATTATTCCATACTGCTTATCCGTACCCAATAAACCATATGTCAATAAGTCTTTAGGTGCTTTGGAATGAAGATGGCTGTGCTTGTGTATGAGTATCCGCCGAAAGTTGTTGGTGGTTTGGGAACGTACGCTGCCGAAATTACGAGAAAGTTTGTTTTAACAGACCATGACGTTACTGTTTTCACGATGAACGATGATGTGGGCAGTCTTCCAACCCGCGAGATTTGGCGTGGCATAGAGATTCACCGCCCATTGCACATTGATATTTCCGACTCGTTGCCAGACGTGCTTGCAGAAGACGTTAAGAAATGGGGCAGAGGCATCCAATTGTTCTCTAAAATCCTTGTTTACAACTATTTGAGCGCCTCAAAACTGGTTAATGAGCTAATTAAGAAGGACAACTTCAAATATGATATTGTAGTTGCGCATGACTGGCTCTCTGTTATCGCAGGAATAACTATTAAAAAAGAGTCTGGATTACCGCTTGCATTTCATGTTCACTCCACAGAAACGGGAAGAACTCTTGGAAACGGCTCAGAAGTCGTAAGTAACATTGAATTTCACGGTGCAAAAGCAGCTGACCTAATTGTGACCGTGTCATACGCCGTGAAAGACGAACTCCTTAAGCTGGGTTTTCCAAAAGATAAAATTCAAGTCTGCTACAACGGAGTTGACCCACAAAAATATAGTCCAGAAGCAGCAAACCCCGAACAAGTTAAGAAACTTAGAAGTTTTTACGGTTTAAAAGATGATGACTTAATTATTCTTTTCCTCGGAAGACTTGTGGGTGTTAAAGGCGTTGATAAACTTATAATGGCGATGCCGCATGTTCTGCAGAGAATCCCTAATGCTAAGCTGGTTATCGTCGGTTTAGGCGAATTACAAGACTATCTAGTTAACCTGGTTAGAACCATAAAACTACAAGATTTTGTAAAGTTTCGCTTCGAATTTTTGCCGGAGGAAGAACGCATCCTTCATTATGCTGCTTGCGACGTCGCAGTTTTTCCAAGCCTTTACGAACCATTTGGAATAGTTGTTCTCGAAGCGATGAGCATGGAGCGCCCAGTAGTCGTTGGCGCCGCAGGTGTTAGCGGAATGCGAGAAATAGTTATTCCCTGCGGCGAAGACCATTGTGGTTTCCATGTTAACTCCAATAACCCATCGGACATTGCCTGGGGCATCACAAGCGCTTTAGAAAATCTTGAAAAGAAAAAATGGCTTGGAAAAAATGGAAGACGCAGAGTTTTAAACGAGTTCACATGGGATAAAATAGCCGAAAAAACAATTGCGTTGTACGAGCAGATAATCAAACATTAAAATCGATGCTAAATGTCGGGTGAATCTTCTTTTGAATTATAAGAATTCTATGAACTTAAGGCAGAAAATCGCAAGAGAGGCAGCCCACCTTCTTTACCTAGAAGTTGAAAAAGAGTACAAACAGGCGAAATCGAAAGCTGCCAAAACGTTTGGGGTGCACTTTCTTCCAACAAACCTTGAGGTGGCCAAGGAACTCGATAAAATAGCAGAAGAAAACGAGGGCACAACTAGACAGAAACTTTTGATTCAAATGCGCAAAGAAGCCCTAAAACTGATGGAGATTCTTAAAACGTCTAATCCCATTCTCATCGGAAGCGTCTGGCGTGGAACGATACACAACAAAAGCGACATCGACATCGTCGTATACCATGACGAACCAAACGACGTTTTAACAGCATTAAAACAAAGCGACACCAAAATACTTAGAACTGAACGGGTGACTGTAACCAAGCAAGGACGAAAAAAGGCATCTCTGCATCTGCACATAGATTTACCAATGAAAGAGAAAGCAGAAATAATTGTCAGAAGTCTCGAAGAAATTGATAACAAAGAAAAATGTGAAATATTCGGAGACACCGTTACGGGTCTTAATATCCGAGAGCTAGAAAAGGTGCTTAAGGAAAATCCAACCGAAAGGTTTGTCCCTTTCTAAACGCTCGTAATTCTCTTTAAAGAGACTTAAATATACGTTCTCTTTAGATAAAAATGAAGAAGCTTGCTGCGAACTGAAGGGGGAACGAATGGAATTCGAAAAAGAACGGTTCAAGAAGATGTTTCCGAACCTAGCCAAAGAAATGGAACTCCGCGAACATAAAACTGCAATAAACTCTGTGCGGACAGATGTCAACGCAGGAGAAGAGGCAGCGTCCAAGAATTTTACCCACTATACACCCGATGTGATAGACTTTATTCGGCGGTGCGAAACAGAAGAACAAGCAGAAGAAATAATCGCGTACATGGAGAGAAGGGGGGAGATAAAAGAGCAGTACGCCGAAAAACTTAGGAAGCAGCTGAAAGAAAAGGGTGTAAGAAGCTTCGGACCCAAGAAAGAGGAAGGCTACTATTTCAACAGCGGTGAACTATAGCTTAGTTTTTAAGCGCATCTTGCTACGTTTTTATTCTTTAAAATCATAAAAGTAAATAAGTACGCTTATCAATAAATAGGAAGCCAAAATCTCAGAGAACTGCTGGAGGAAGGCTGGTGAAAAAGGCAACCATAACGTTCTTCTTTATCCTAATCATACCTATGCTCATTATAATCACAATTCCATTTAGTGTCAGAGCTGAAAGTGTTGAAAATGCAAAATTCACAATAGACCAAGTGAACCATACAATAAAACTGATGTATGACGGCAACATCTTCATAAACGACACCGTGAAAATAATCGGCCCAGAGCCAGACTTGACGGCAACTCTTCCGCACTTTTTCCTAGGTTTTCCCTACAAGTACGGTTCCTACATGCTTCGTTGCGTGGCTTACAATACATCAAACGTTAACCAAAATTTTCCAGTAAAACTTAACGTACCTTTAGAAGACCGCGTAGGTTTCTACGGAGTGGAGATAATTTTTCCGCAAGCATTAAACATGAGCGATGGCGCAACACACTTCTTTACCATAGGATTTGTGCTTTCAAATGAGCTTCTCGTGCAATACCCAGAAACGAGTAGCTACACCCTAGACTTTCCAGTATACCCAAGTCTGGCAAAAACAGCAAGGATTTGCAATGCTTCGATTGTTTTGCCTAGCGGCGCGCAGTATGTCAGTGGCTCTGTTGAGGCTTTCACATACTCAAAAGATAACTTACCTGAATTCACCTATTCGCCTGGAAATGTAACATTCTCATTAGAGGGCGACCGCATCCGAATAGTTAACATAAAAGAACTGAAACGTGAGATAAGAATAAACGGAATAGATGAAATAGGGGTCTCGGACGGTTATTTCATAACTAATAGGGCACCCACAGAAGCGAGTTCCATTGAAATAATCTTGCCTCATAGCGCTTCTAGTTTAAGTGCCCGCGATCAATTTGGAAGGCAAATGCCACAGCCAATGCTAACGGATGCAGAAACAAACATCTATGAAATTACATTTCCGCTGCCATTGAAGACGAATGAATCAAACAGGTTCGCAATAGATTACTATTTACCTTGGGAAATTTACGTCAATCAAACTGGTTCGAACAATTTTAACCTAATTTTTCCTCTATTCGAAAACATCGATTATTATATCGAGTCATCGTCCATAACCTTTGTTTTGCCAGAAGGCGCGAGGATGGTGGATTTCGAAGCCGCTTCGTATATTAGTAGTTCCAACAATTTAGTAAGAGACGTTTTCCAAGAAACAGTAACCATAAACAGCCATGACGTAACTGCATTGAACAATTTTGATGTTAGAATCGCATACGAATACGATATTTTATGGGCTTCTTTTCGTCCTACATTGTGGATATGGTCTCTAGCAATTATTGGATGCGCAGTTGCTGTTGTTTGGAAAAGACCTAAAGCTCCCGTTCCGGTGGCTGTTCCCACCGTAGCGGTCAGGCTTCGTCCAGAATCTATTAAGGCTTTTATGGATGCGTACGAGGAGAAGAGAAAGATTATCTTGGAAATTGAGTCGCTAGAAACTAGAGTGCGTAAAGGGAAGATTCCGAGGCGCCGATATAAGGTGCGAAAAAGAACTTTGGATATACGTCTTGATGCTCTGTCAAGGGATTTGGCGGAGTTGAAGGAAAAGATGCGTGCAACTGGTGGACGGTATGCAGATCTTATGCGGCAACTTGAGGTTGCGGAAACTGAAATCAGTGGCACGGAAGCGAATGTTCAAAGCATTGAGGCGCGTCATCGGCGTGGAGAGCTTTCACTAGAGGCTTATCGTAAACTTTCAGCGGATTACCAGCGCAGAAAAGAAAAAGCTAAGACAGCAATTGATGGCATTCTTTTACGACTTCGTGAAGAAATTCGCTAAATGAAACCTAAACGCTTTTATTTCGCAGTTTAGAATCTCATGAAATCTAAGTCAATGAGAGGTTCGAAAGAAATGGTGGAAATCAAAGTCGATCGTGATAAATGCACTGGATGCGGCACATGCGCAGATACATGCCCAGTAGCAGTCTTTGAGATCAAAGACGAAAAGTCTGTTCCAGTGAAGCCTGAAGAATGCATAGTGTGTAGAGCCTGCGAAGTTCAATGTCCAGAAGGCGCAATTCAGGTAATCGAATAACCTTTCATCTTCTCAACTTAGACACGCATGAAACACGCATTCCTTGCAAGAGTTTACATTTCGTATTCACACCATGTTCCAGAAAGCCTTCTGAAATTCTTTAACTTCCTCTATGACTTTTTCCCCTTGCTTTCTAACGCGTTCATTAGCTATAGGAACCTTGTCGCTTACGTTGTATGGTGTTTCACTCATCTTTGCAATGGCTGCGGCGGCAATTTTCCTTATGAAATTTAGGCTGTAGCCGCCTTCGAGAACTGATACAAGTCTTCCTTCGCATACATCTGAAGCCAGTTTCACTATTGTTTCGTAGACTTCTTGGTAGCATAGGGCTGATAAAGAGAGGCTTGCAACAGGGTCTGCGTAGTGGCCATCAAAACCAGCGGATACTAGTATGAATTGTGGCTTGTACTGGGTTATTATTGGCTTTACAATTTCGTTTATCGCTTTTAGATAAGTCTGGTCGCACGTTCCGAAGGGGAAAGGAACGTTCACATTATACCCTAAACCGTTATCCCTTCCAACTTGGTCGACAAAGCCTGTTCCTGGAAAACCTCTGGGGTCTTGGTGCAAGCTTATGTATAGGACCTTGTTGGTTTCGTAGAAAGTTTCTTGGGTGCCATTTCCATGGTGCGCATCTATATCCAAAATCAGAATCCGTTCGAGCTTAAAGTTTTTAAGTAGATACGCGACAGCTATCGCGATGTTGTTGAAAATGCAGAATCCGCTTGCACAATACTTTTCAGCATGATGCCCCGGAGGTCGAACGACAGCGAAAGCATTTCGAAACTTTTTTTCCATAACAAGGTTAACAGTCTTAAGGGCCCCACCTGCAGCGTAAAGTGCCACTTCAAAACTTTGTGGAGAAACAACGGTATCTCCCAAATCCAAGAGCCCTCCGCCTGACTTGCATACAGCTTCTACAAGTCTAATGTATTCGCTATCGTGGATGAGTTCAACATCTTCTATACGGGCTTTTTCGGGTTCCACAAAGGACCAATTTTCACCGCCTAAAAGTTTGTTCTCTAACTCGTTTATAATTACACGAAGGCGTTCTGCTGATTCGGGATGGCTTCTGCCAGTGTTGTGCAAGTAATATTTAGATGAAAAAATTACAGCTGTATTGTTCACGCATCTCTTCCTCAATAATTTTACGGAATATTTTCTGTAAGTATTCCCACGTGGATAATCCTCTTTTCTTGGCTAACCTTTCCAAGGTTTTGCTGACGCCTGTTGCGTACTGTATTGCCTTTTTTGGCTTAGTGGCTATAAAACTTGGTAGTTCAATGTTTTTAGCCGTCTGCCTCAACACGAGTTTTCGTTGCATGTCGCTTGCTGACTTTATTTTGAGTTTCAAAGGTAGACCTATGGCAAATTTTGCTATCTGATATGTTGCAAAGGGAAGCCGCAATTCCACGTTATGAAAATTGCAGATTTTGCTGTCTCTCTCAAAATTCGTTTCATACATTTTGGTGACATCGTTGGAAATTATTTTCTGCACTCTTTCCTTGCCGTAACGTGAATAATCGCTTAAGTATCGCTTATAACCTCCGAAAAGCTCGTCTGCTCCTTGTCCAGCCATCATAACCCTCAAACCCATTTTTGCAGTGCTTTCGGCTGTCCAATAAAATGGGATGCCTATGCTTGCTTTAACTGGGTCTGTTTCTTCAATTAGCCACAAAACTTTTGGAAGAACCTTTTCCACGTCTTGTTCGCTGTAAAGCCTAATGTAAATTGGTAACTTTAGTTCCTCCGCTGCTTTTTCGGCATATTCTATTTCCGGCTGCTTTTTCAAGCTGACAGAGATCAGGTGAACGTTTGCTCCAGCTTTTTTTGCTAAATAAGCTATTAGGCTGCTGTCCAAGCCGCCGGAAAAAGCAACAGCAACATCGTTTAACCCTGCAACTCTTTCCTTAATTGATTGTTCTAAAAGCGCCCGAAGGTTTTCAGCCGCAACTTGCATACTCACTTGCTTAGTTTCACCATGGGCGAGTTTCTTTACAGGCTTAAACTTGAAGCCGTGCTTGTCAACAAAGGCTAGATGCCCCGGCGGGAAAGAATACGCCTTTTCTACCCCAATCTTCCATAAAGCCTTGCGCTCGGAAGCCAAAGCCGCTAAAGCTGAGTTTTCACCGTAATAAAGGGGACGCACTCCTAAGGAATCTCTGCCGGCAACAAGCCTGTCCGCCTCTGTCACAGCAAATGCAAAATTTCCTTCAGATTTTTCAATAAGTGTTTGAGCACTTTTTTCGGGATTTTGTTTCAGTCTTTCAGCGGCTATTTCCACGTCTGAAAGCGGCGGATTAGTAGGATAGATTCTTCCTTCAAAGACCAGTGTCGCATTTTCCAATTTGATTGGTTGCGGTCTGTCCTGTGGAAGTGTTTTTGAAAAGACATGACCGATTGCAATGAACGAGTCTATTCTTTGTTTTTCCAGCGAGTCGGCGAATTTTTCTATTTTTATGTGTGTTGCTGATGCTATTCCATAGGTTTCGGCGCCTTTATGTTTTAATGTTTTTAGCATGTCGACTGCTGTCTTTGTTGTGTCTCTGCCTTTTTTGTCCAAAACTGCTGCTATTGCTCCCATGTTAAGAGACCTTTGGCTTAATGATTGTTATGCGTGTTTCGGTAAAGCATTAATCTTTAATCGCACTATCTTTTTGTGGGGATAAAATTTGCCTATTCTCCCTATAGACACTGGACGTTACGGAACACCTGAAATGAGAAGAATTTTCGAGGAGGAAGCGCGTGTTCAGAGAATGTTAGACGTTGAGGCTGCATTGGCATGGGCGCACGCTGAAGTTGGTGACATACCTAAGAAAGACTCTGAAAAAATAGTGAGCATGGCTTCAACGAAGTATGTTAAGTTAACTCGTGTAAAAGAGATTGAACGCGAAATAAAGCATGACGTAACAGCTTTGGTTAGAGCCTTCGCAGAGGCTTGCGGACCGAGCGGAGCATACGCTCACCTTGGAGCGACAAGCTCTGATATTTTGGATACGGCAACAGCGCTTCAATTAAGAGACGCTTTGGAACTGATTGAAAAGAGATTGAACGATTTTGAGAGAATTCTGATGGAAAAGGCGCTGGAGCATAAAGGCACGACAATGATTGGTAGAACGCATGGTCAACACGCTTTACCGATAACGCTGGGCTTCAAGTTTGCGGTTTGGATGCGTGAAAGCTCGCGGCATATTCAACGGATTACACAGTGCAAAGAACGCGTGTTGGTTGGAAAGATGAGCGGGGCGGTAGGCACCCAAGCTGGTTTAGGCGTGCACGCTGTTAAAATTCAGGAAATTGTTATGCAACGACTGGGGATTAAGCCCGCTGAAATTTCCACCCAAATTGTGCAGAGAGACCGTCACGCTGAACTTGTATGCCTACTGGCTATGATTGCTTCCACGCTTGATAACTTTGCGACCGAAATTCGGGAATTGCAAAGACCTGAAATTGGTGAACTCTTCGAGCCTTTTGAAGTGGAGAAGCAGGTTGGTAGCTCAACAATGCCTCACAAGAGAAATCCAGAATTGTGCGAAAGAGTTAGCGGCTTAGCCAGAATCGTTAGAAGCCTCGTTGCTCCCTCCTTAGAGGATGTTATAACCTGGCATGAACGGGACTTGACCCAGTCCTCTGCAGAACGCTTCATTATCCCAGAAACATGCATCTTGGTCGATTACATGCTCTTCTTAATGAACAATATTATTCCTAAATTGCGCGTTGACGAACAACGCATGCTAAAAAACATTGAATTAACTCAAGGGCGCGTCATGTCTGAAGCTGTCATGATTGAATTAACTAGGAAAGGCATGAATCGCCAAGAAGCACACGAGCTTCTCAGAAAACTAACCATAAAAAGCGAAACGGAAAAGCGGTACTTCAGGGAAATCCTTCTAGAAGACAAGGTTATACGTGAAAGACTAAATGAGAAAGAAATTGATGAAGCTTTGAACCCGAGAAACTATTTAGGCACCGCAGTAAAGCAGGTTGAGCTTGTGGTTAAGAAGACCGAGGAAGAGCGTAAAACAAGGGGGTTAGTTGAGAAACTCGCATGGTCGTAAATCCGTTCTCTTAAATAGGAGAAAAATGAGATGCGTGAAAAAAGAACGCATTTACATAGCAGCTTGCGGGATTTGTTGCAGCGCTTGTGGATTATTTGTTAAGGGAATCTGTCTTCCATGCGGCTCCGGTCTTCCAAAAGATAAAGATGTTGTGGAAAAGAAAATGGCTGAACAGATGAAAAACTTAGGAAGGGTCTGTTCAAAGCTTCAATGCGTAGTTGAAAAGGGTATCGGTTATTGCATGATGGACTGCCCAGAATTTTCATGCAAAATATACGAGGAAAGGATGTTTCCTTACTCTGAAAGATTTCTCAGCATGTATGAAAGAAGAAACAGGTAAAATTATGCTAACCTCTTACGAGGGCTCCTGCGCACCTAGTATTCGGTTAGCGCTTTCTGCTTCC
>Ga0315309_1001811_pt1 | contig 12689 bp, 13 predicted proteins | sample TDP4_MG_FD_203080 | JGI IMG/M metagenome (GOLD analysis project Ga0315309, IMG submission 203080) | Freshwater sediment microbial communities from Lake Towuti, South Sulawesi, Indonesia - TDP4 | ecosystem: Environmental > Aquatic > Freshwater > Lake > Sediment | place: Indonesia: South Sulawesi...
GGAGATGCAGCCCATCATCCCTGACCCACCCAACACGACAATTTTCATCATTACCTCCTCATCGTAGAGTCTTTTGTATGATTTTCACAATCCCAGTTCGTCTGCCACCCAGCCCAGAGCCAGTTCCTCCAGTTTGACTCGCGTCGGGTGGCCGTTTTCGTCCCATCCTGCCATCCGGTAGTAAAAGGCCTTTGCCACCGCCACCTCCTCGGCGGTGACCGCCACCCCATCGCTGCGGCCGCCCTGTAGTGGGATCAGCAACTTGGGCGGCACCGTGTCTGCCTCCGCACCGATCCCCTCGCGAGCGTTGAAGGCCCGCAGCAGGTTCAGCCGCCGCTCGCCCACCTTCATCAGTTCCCACAGGCTGACGTTCCAGCCGGTGACCGCCCGCACGGCCTCCACCAACTGACTGGGGCCATAGAGATGCCAGGCTGGACCGAAGACGAACTGGCACACGTTGACGCTATCCAGGCAGGAGTAGAGGTATTGGGTGTAGAGGGCGTAGCGCACCTTCTCCGTGTTCAACACGTCCGACGGCTGGGGGTCCAGGAGGTCCAGTTCCGCCATCCGCTCCGGATGCTCCTTGTAGGAGGGATCGTGCTCGTGAGATTGGTGGTCGGCACCGAAGGGATTGACGGCGTAGATGAGGGCCAGGCTCCGCTTGACCTGGGGCATGTGGGCAGGGAGTTCGTGGCTCTTCACTGCCACCACCAGGTCCTGGCCCACGCCCAGGATTTCGGCGGCGCGGGCAGAGCCCTCTCCCAGCACGCGCCCGAAACCCTCCCGCTTTCCGATGCGCTCCACCATCTGCACCAGCGCCTCAGCGCCTCCGAAACGGAGTTCAATCCCGTCGGTGTCCTCCGGGGTGAGCAATCCCTGCTCAAAGCAATCCATCGCCCAGGCGACGGTCGCGCCGCAGGAGATGGTATCCATCCCATACATGTTGCACAGTTGGTTGGCACGGGCGATGGCCGCAAGATCGGAGACGCCGCAGTAGGAGCCCATCGTGGCGATGGTCTCATACTCGGGACCGCCGTAGCGGGGATCTACCGGGAACGACCCCTCGGTCACCTCCACCACCCGCTTGCAGCGGACCACACAGCCGAAGCAGGTATCTCGCTTCTTCAGAATGGTCTCGGCCATCCGTTGGCCACTGATGGCCTCGGCTCCCTCAAAGGTGCCGCTGGACCAGTTGCAGGTGGGCAGGCCGCCCTTCTTGCTCTGCGAAAGGACGATTTCGGACGTGCCCAGCAGTCCCATTCCGTATATGCCCGATTCCTCAAAGTGGTCGGCTCCCCACTTCGCTAGCGCCTTCGCTGCCTCTGGGTCAGCCAGTTCGGGGCGGTTGCGCCCGCGTACGGCGACTGCCTTGAGGTTCTTGGAGGCCATCACCGTGCCCATCCCAGTGCGCCCGTTGGCCCGGTTGGCGTTGTTGATCAGCGCGCCGAAGCGGACCCCCTTCTCGGCTGCCGGGCCGCACTGAAGGACTTGGACGCGCTCATCATCCAGTTCCTCCCGGATGGTGTCCTCCACGTCAGCAGTGAACCGCCCCCAGAGGTGGGCGGCGTCCCGCAGTTCCGCCTCCCCGTCGTGCACCCACAGGTAGACAGGCCGCTCGGCCTTGCCGCGGACCACGATGCCATCGAAGCCCGCGGCTTTGAGCTCCGCCGGCCAGAACCCTCCGGCCTGCGAGTCGCCGACGAGGCCGGTGAGGGGAGACTTGGCCGTGGCGGTGACGCGGGACTGCCCGGAGAAGGGCGCGCCGGTGACGATGCCGACCATCAGGCTGAGGGTATTCTCCGGCCCCAGCGGGTCTGCCCCCGGCGGGGTGTGCCTCAGGAGGTAGTAGGCCCCCATCGCGCTGCCGCCCATGTACTTGCGGTAGAAGGTCTCCTCGGGCTCCTCCACCTCGACCTTCCCTGCTGTCAGATCAACATGCAGAATCTTGCCGTGGTATCCGTAAGGCATTGTTCTCCTCCCTGCCACTTGCAAACTTCCTACTTCACTGCCTTCACTGCATCCTCGAACGCCGTCAGCGTATCGGCGATGTCCTGCTCACTGTGGCTGTAGCACAGGAACCAGGGCTCCCGGCCATCGGGGTCGGGCACCACCCCCCGCTCGATCAAGGCCATCGCCAGCCGCTCATAAAGGGCCCCATCGCCTCGGCAATAGGCCCGGAAGTCAGTCGGTTCTTGGTCTGTCCCCAAAATGACACTGAACATGGGCGGCAGGCCGGTGACAAAGTGGGGAATGTCGGCTCGGGTCAGGATCTGGTGGATGCCGTCCATCAGTCGCCGGCCGCGCTGGAAGATGGTCTCGATGATGGGCTGGGTCTCCAGGATTTCCAATGTCGCGTTGGCAGCGGAGGTGCCAACGACGTTGCCGATGTAGGTGCCGACGTGGGCCACCCGTCCCGGCTCGATGACCCCCATCACTTTCTCCGTGCCGCCGATGGCCGCGATGGGGAAGCCGTTGCCTATCGCCTTGGCGTAGGTGACCAGGTCGGCTTTCATGCCGAAGTACTCCTGTGCCCCGCCCCGGGCGATGCGGAAGCCGGTCTTGACCTCGTCGAAGATGAGGACGATGCGGTAGCGGTCGCACAATTCGCGGACCTTCTTCAGCCAGTCGGGTTTGGCCGGGATGCCGGCGGCGTTGCCCAAAATCGGCTCCACAAAGATCGCGGCCAGTTCGTGCCAACGTTCCTCTACCTTCTCCTCCAGCCGCTCGAGATCGTTGAAGGGCAGGTTGATGACATAGTGGCGGATGCCTTCTGGAATGCCGGAACTGATCTGCATGTTAATCGGACTGCGGCGAGAGCCCAAACCGCCTGCCAGGGACGAAGCTGTGCTAAAGAGCACATAGTCGTGCGCCCCGTGGTATTGGCCTTCGAACTTGATGAACCGCTCCCGCCCGGTGTAGGCACGAGCGATGCGCAGGGCGTGCATCGTCGCCTCGGTGCCTGTGTTGCACAGGCGGACCTTGTCCACGCCGGCCATGTGGACGATCCGCTCCGCCACCTGGATCTCCAGGGGTGTCGTAAAGGCAAAGACTGTGCCATGGCGGATCGCTTCTGTCACCCGCTCTACCACTGGTGGATAGGAGTGACCCAGGATGATAGGGCCAAAGCCCAGCCGGTAGTCAACGTACCGGTTGTCATCGGCGTCCCAGATGTAGGCTCCCTCGCCCCTTGTGACCACCATCGTGTCCTCGCCCCAGTAGCGAAAGTTAGAGTTGACGCCGTAGGGGATGAACTGCTTGGCCCTCTCGTACAGGGCCCGGGTCTTGCTTAGATTGTGTGTCACATTGACCTCCTTCAAGGCACCCGCTTTCCAGACTGGTGCCGGATAGATGTTTTGCTTGGCGCCGTCCATTCACGCACGGCGACACAGCGACTTGCAGTTGATTTCTCTTTTCAGATTTCGATCCTTATAATCTCCTCCCCAGCCCTAACTCCTTCGCCCGCCGATAGACGTGGGGAAGGATGGCCGCATACTCGCCCCAAATGCCCAGGGCAATGTACAGAATGATCTCATCGTTGGACTCCCGGCCTGGGGCCCGCCCGCCAACAATGTCCGGCCACTCGGCGTGCACGTCCTCCCGGCGCAGTTTGCCCTCCTTGATGAGCTGGATCATTTCTGGTACCCGGTAGCTGACGTACTGCCAGCGGTCCACCACCAGCTTGTCGGCTTTCAGGAATAATTCCAGAGCTACCTCCTGGTAGGACCCCAGGCGGGCAATGAAGGCCCCCCGCTTCACCCAGGGCATTTCTACGTTCACCGCGCTCCCAATAGAATCTCCCTTGAGGTCATGGATCCTTCACCCCAGTTCTCCTTCCTCCACAATCTCCTCCTCCACCACGATCCCCCGCCGGGCCAGTTCGGCGAAGAAGGGTTCGGTGGGGAAAGCCAGTTCCGGCGGCAGGACCCCCTTGCCAGTGATCTGCCCGTGGGCGATCATTTGCGCCCCGATGGAGAGGGGGATGCCCACGTTTTTGAAGTAGGCCGACTCGCCACCCCACTCCTCTTGTGGCGGATGTTTGCTGCGATAGGTGCAGATGACCCGGCGGCCAGCCCGCTCGCCGGTCACCTCCACTACCAGCCCGTAGGCCCAGACCGAGCTCTCCTTGGAGAAGGGGCTCTCCATCAGGAGCAGCCGCACCACCTCGATGGCGGGCATCTCCGTGTCGCCGATGTGGACCGGGCGGCTGGAGAGCAGCCCGCCGCGCATCAACGATCCCATCAGCGCCATCACGTGGGGCGGGAAACATCCCCGCACCGCAGCCCAACGCAGCGCGGGGAAGGAGCGAGGAAGTGTGTTGGACTCGTCGTGGGGCACGTAGTAGACCTTTTGCTCACCGATTTGGTCGTGGAACCGGACCACCCGTTCCCCGGAAAGAGGCGGCGTTGGGTGCCAGGTCCCATCTTCAAAGTAGACCTCCCCTCGGTCTTCCTCCTCGGGGTTGAACTCCCAGAGTGTGGTCGCTAGAAGACCCGGGGCCGGAGCCAGGCAGCGGAAGGCAGCGAAAAAGATGTCCACTGCCTCCATCCGCTCCAGCACCTCGGAGGCCCGTCGGACCATCATATTGGTGATACCGGGGGTGGCTCCCACGCCAGGGACGAAGAGCATATCCTTCTTCAGTGCCTCTTCGTGGAGCGCGAACTGGGGATCGTCGCTGGAAAGATCCAGCCCGTCCCCCCCGACCTCCACGCAGGCCTTGTTGACAGGATAATCGTACTTGAAAGGCAGGCCGTTGACGACGATATCATACTTGGGGAACAGCCGCAGCATCCCATCGTAGTCATCGGCGTTAAAGGAGATGACCTTGAGGCGAGGGTCGAGTTCCTTAACCAATGCCTGGGCCGCCGAAGTTGTAATCGGCGACGACGATCTCCTCAAAATCGCTATATTGGGCCAGGTCGCGGGTGGTTTCCTTACAGACCGCTCCCACGCCACCTAAGACCAAAGCACGCATGATACTCCTCTCTTTGGGTGACTCGTCTCACGTATCGCTTGCCACCTGGGGGCTGTCGCTTGACGACTCGGCTAACGCCTCTCGAAACACCCCAACTGCTTCCTCTATCTGCTCCAGGGTGACGACCAGCGGCGGGATCCAGCGCACGGTGTTACCCCACGGACCGCAGGTGAGGAGCATCAGATGCCGCTTCAGGCAGCCTTCCACCACAGCCTTCGCCAGGTCCGTGGCGGGGGTACCGCGCTGCCCTGAGCCCTGTCCTGAGCGCAGTCGAAGGGCTGTCGAAGGGTCGGCGGCAGTGAACTCGCTGGCGATCATCAACCCCAGCCCCCGGACGTCACCGATGACGTGAAACTCGGTCTGGAGCGCCCGCAGCCGCTCCATCAACCGCGCTCCCATCCGCTGTGTGTTTTCCAGCAATCCATCCTCCCGGATGGCGCGGATGGTGGCGACGGCAGCGGCGCAGGCGACGGCGTTGCCACCATAGGTACCGCCATGGGAGCCAGGGATCCACCGCTCCATTAACTCCCGCCGGGCGGCGATGCCAGAGAGCGGCAGGCCTGATGCCAGTCCCTTGGCCATCACCATCACGTCCGGCGCTACGCCAAAGTGCTCCACGGCGAACCACTTCCCGGTGCGCCCGAAGCCAGATTGGATCTCGTCGGCGATGAGCAAGATGTCGTTCTCGTCGCAGATGCGGCGCAGGCCCTTCAGGAAACCTGGCGTCGGCACCACGTACCCGCCCTCCCCCAACACTGGCTCTACCAGAATGGCCGCCGTCTCCGAAGGGGCAGTCTGGGTCTTTAGCAGGAACTCTAGCTCCCGCAGGCAGAAGGCCTCGGTCTCCTCCGGGCTCCAGCCGTATCGGTAGGTGTAGGGGTAGGGAGCCACGAAGACCCCCGCCGGCAAGGGCTGGTAGCCGACCCGGTAGACGGTCTTGGAGGTGGTGAGGGCCATGGTCAGCGCGGTGCGGCCGTGGAAACTGCCCTGGAAGACGATGACATTGGGCCGACCGGTAGCGTGGCGGGCCAGCTTGACCGCTCCCTCCACCGCCTCCGCGCCGCTGTTGGAGAAAAAGAAGCAATCCAGACTCGCTGGCACAATCGTGCGCAGTTCCTCCGCCAGCTCCAGAAGCGGCCGGTGATAGATGATGTTGACCTGACCGTGCAAAAGTTTCGCCGCCTGCTCCTGGATGGCCCGGACCACCTTCGGGTGGCAGTGGCCGGTGTTGGTCACAGCGATGCCGCAGGTGAAGTCTAGGTAGCGGGTGCCGTCCCGGTCGTAGACGTAGGCCCCCTCCGCCCGCTCCGCTACAATGGGGGTGTAGCGGGTCCAGACGGGGGAAATGTGAGATTCGGGTAGTAGGGGTGTTGGGTTATCCATAGATCCTCCTGTTGTCCGTCACAAGCCGTAAATCTCAGGCTTCAGGTGATGTGGCTCTGGGTGATCTGCCGGTCAATTGCACCCTCCTGAGTCCCGCTTGGCACTTGCCGCTTGTGAGACTTGCTGCTTGCCACTAATATGGATACCAGTAATCTTTTATCCCTCCCTCAATGTCCCAATGGACGTGTTTGGTTTGCCAGAACTCCTCCAAGCCCTCCTTGCCCAGTTCCCGCCCCAGGCCGCTCATTTTCATGCCGCCGAAGGGACCGGCATAGTTGTCAGTGAGGGGGTCGTTGATCCAGATGGTGCCGGCCTGCACCTCCTCGTAGAAGCGGCGCACTTTGCGGGCGTCGTGAGTGTAGAGGCAGGCTCCCAGGCCGTACTCAGTGTCGTTGGCCAGGGCGATGGCCTGGTCGAAGGTGTCGTAGGCCATGATGGGAATGGTCGGGCCAAAGGTCTCCTCGCCCATGATGCGCATCGAGTGGTCCACGTCCACCAGCACCGTCGGCTCGTAGAAGAAGCCCCGCTCCAGGTGAGGTGGCCGCCGACCGCCCACCAGGACCCTCGCCCCCTTTGACACCGCGTCGGCCACGTGCTCCTCCACCTTGGACCGATAAGACTCCCCGATCATCGGCCCCACGTCGGTGGTCGGCTCGATGCCCGGCCCCAGCCGCAGGCGGCTCACCCGCTCCGCCACCGCCTCGGCAAACTGGGGGAGCATGGAGCGAGGGACGTAGACCCGCTCGGTGGAAGTGCAAACCTGCCCGGCGTTGATGAGGGCGGCGTAGGCCAATGCCTCCACCGCTGCCTCCAGCGGCGCGTCATCGGCGATGACGAAGGGATCCTTGCCCCCTAGTTCCAGGTGGAGCTTCTTCATCTGACCAGCGGTGATCCGAGCGATGTGCTGGCCCACGGCGGTGGATCTGGTGAAGGCAATCACTGGCACGTCTGGGTGGGTCACCAGCGCCTCTCCTGCCTCCCCACCCTGGCCGGTGACCACGCTGACCACCCCTGATGGAAAGTGGTCGAAGGCCACCTCGACCATCCGCAGGGTGGTGAGAGGGGTCAGGCTGGAGGGCTTGACCACGACGGTGTTGCCCGCCGCCAGGGCCGGGGCGAGCTTCCACATCAGAAGCAGGATAGGGTAGTTCCAGGGGACGATGCAGCCGACCACCCCGTAGGGCTCCTTGAGTACCAGGGAAAGTTGCCCTACGTCAGGGGAGGGGATCACCCGGCCCCGGATGTGGCGGCCTAGTTCGGCGTAGTAGTCCAGCGTGTTGATGGACCAGTCTATTTCCTCCTTGTTCTCCGGGACGGGCTTGCCTTCCTCCAGGGTGAGGAGTCGTACCAATTCGTCGAAGTGATCGCGCATCTTAGCGGCTGCCTCGTGCAGCATTCGCGCTCTCTCCACGGCCGTGGTCTGCCGCCAGACGGGGAAGGCGCTCTTGGCCGCCGCCACTGCCCGCTCCACGTCCTCCGGCGTGCCTGCCGGCACCGCGTCCAGCACCTCCTCGGTAGCGGGGTTGGTGACCTCGATGGTTTGTCCAGAGGCCGAGTCCACCCACGCACCACTAATCCACATCTCCTTCATAAATCTTCTCTCCCCTACTCTGCTTATAGATTGGTGAATTGCTACGTCTGCAGCAGGATCATCCCTCCAACCACGAGAGCAAGCCCCGCCAGTCGTTGGAGTGACAGGGCTTCGTCAAAGAACCACCAGCCAGCCAGGGCCAACAGGACAGCGGCAACTCCCACCCACAAGGCGAAAATGACGGCCAATTCAGCACGCCGCAACAGTAAGGCAAAGATGATCAGCGCCAAGCTGTAGACAACCAGTCCGATGGCAAGCCCCAGCCAGCGATCTGTCTCAGCCCACCATTTGAAAGCCAGATCGCCAATGAGCTCCAGGATGGCTGCAATCAGGAGCAATCCCCATAGAGTCCAGTCAATGAAATGCGTCATCCTTGCACCGCTGTCTTTGGGCAAGAGGCATGGACCTCACCCCACCCAGAGCTTGGGCAAAGGGCACAAGAGGGGCATAGCGGTTCCCCTTGTGCCCTTGCCGCTTCTCTGTTCCTCTGCTTCCCTACTCCCTATTACGGGCCTGCTGCCTTGACCTCGGTCCACATGCGCTCATAGAGCGGCGTGGCGTCGCCCACGTCTTCGAGCCACTCGAGCTTATCCATCACCTCCGGGGGTGGGTAGATGGCCGGCTCCTCCAGAATCTCGGGGGCAATGAACGTGATCGGCACAAACGAAGTTGCGAAGCAATTGGGGCGATGGCCGTTTGTGTCATGCTACGCGAAGTTGGGCACGTTCATCGCGTTAGGCCTAGATTGCAGCCGAGGAGCCAAAGACGTGAACTACTGTACAGGGCAAGATTGTAAGCTCCTTGACAAAGAAGGTGACCGAAATCCCTTCGTCAAACCCCATCTTGCGGGCCAGACCGCGAGAGGCAGAGTTGGCACTAGAAATATCGGCCACCACACGGGCCTTGCCCAATTTCTGGTATACTTGCACCAGAGTCTCCATAAGCCGAGTCGCCAGACCTTGACGGCGGTACTCTGGCGCCACCGCAGCCCACTCTAGGTGCCCTGTGTTTTCCAGAATCTCAAAATTCTCCTCACCCAGGGCAAAGCCAACCACTTGACCGTTGTCATCTTCAGCAACGTAACACAGGCAGGGGTTAACCTCTAGGTGATGGGCTACCTCGCGGATAGACCAATAGTTATACGGCTTGTCCTGCACATCGTAGCAACGCAGGCTCAGTTTGTAAACTTGCACAAAATCATCCACGCTCATGGGACGGATGGTGATCGCCATTTTCCCCTCCAGCTGTTCTCAGTTGTTTGCTTCAATCCGGTTGACCATCTCTTGGACCAGATAGTTGACCTGATCTACATAGTCGGAGCCGATGAACTCGAGCTCCTCCTCCCGAGGTTCTGATGGGAACAGGTAGGCTCTCAGGTCCTCCAGCCGACTTTCCGCCAACAGAGTCTCAATGGTTGGCACTACCGACGGCCTGCCGACTAGCTCCCAGTAGGGAGTCCAGAAGTCATGCAAGTAAGTACAGGCGTTAATGGCCTCAGCCTTCTGACACGACTCCCAGAGGCTTCGCAGCCGGGCCAATGTTCGATCCATCATCTCTCGATAGAAAGCCCAGGTATAGAAATCCGGTGGGGGCGGGAGGCCTTGGAAGGCGTAGCTGTAGAAAATGGCCCGCGCGTAGTTTTGGAAAGCGCTACACAAGTCGCTTTGTTGCCAAGAGACATCCGCACGAACACGATAGTCATTGGCGATGACCTCATAATCTTGGATGTCAGGCGCCCTGGCTAGCGACAGTGACCGCTGGCATAACTCCAGAGCCTTGTCGCTTTGGCCTCGCTCCATGTGCAGATCAGCCAGATGGAACAATGTCCAGCTCATGTTCCAGCGGTCGTCGGCTTGCACAAACAGGTTGTAGGCCTCTTGATAGTACTGATCGGCCTTCTCATCGTCTACTCGGCGATAACGACGAGCCTCGGCCAGGAAAAGGTCGGTGATAGCCCGCAGGTGGGAGCGATCGTCATCGGCCAGTTCGGAGATATTCCGGCCGAAGCCTCCAAGTTGGCGCACGCGATGCAACGCCATCTCGACCTGAAGCCAGTCTCCCTTGCCCCGCTTCTCGTATCCAGTGGGATACGAGTCGTGGAACTTGCGCAGAAGGCGCAGCCACTCTTGATCCTCTGGCAATGTTTGCGTCTGCCCCCACTCTATGAGCAACCGCTCACAAAAGGGGAAGCCGAGATAGCAGCCCCACCACCAGAAGGCATCGAAATAGACTCGGGCCAAGGTCAGACGGGCTGTGGTTCGATCTCGGGTATGGGCCAGATGGTATAACCACTCGGCCATTATGGCTTGCCACTCTGGGTCTTCGTAGCGATACCAACGCAGGTAAGGGGTCGCATCCCGCAGTTTCTCCTCGTACGCGGTCAGGCAGTGGACATAGTAAGAGGCAGCCCGGCGGTGAAGTTCCTCGTAACGGGCAGGGTCATTTTTCTCCAACCGCTGCTCCATCTCGCGGCGAATGAAATCGTGGAACTTGTAGTACCCCGAGTGGCACTCAGTGAAGGAATACACTTCCAGCTTAGTAATGATGTCTTGGTACCGGATTAAGGTTGTCTCATCTTCGGCCTCCGTTTCGGCCATCAAATGACGCAATAGATCGCTGTCAAAGCGACGGACGACGTTGCCGACCTCCAAAGCCTTCTGCACATCTTTATCTTCTATGGCCGTGATGATCCGGTCGACTAAGGCCCTCGTTTGCTCCCTGCGGCTCGTTGGTAGATCATCAAACACGCGCAAAAGGTCTGGCTCATCGAGTCCGTGCTGTAGAGCCAGGTCGGCCGCCAGGGAAACCGCTTGAGGATGTCCACCGCTGAGCTGATAGATGCGCTCAAACAGACCGTCTGGCAAAGGCAAGCGATTCAGCCGCTTTTCCAGGTACGCAGAGACCCCTTTTAACGAAAAGTTGCCCAGGCGCACGCGCACTAGCCTGTCTGGGCAGCCAGGCAGTTCCTGATGTGATTTCGTCCGGGCTAAAACGACAACAATGTTGTTCAGTTGGGGAACGAGCTCGCACAAGAACCAATGACCTAGTTCCTGATTCATGACCTTGTGGAAGTCGTCAACGAACAGAAGTATTCGGCAACTCTCGCCCAGACGGTTCAGGCGTTACACGAACTCTCGGGTGATGGTACCTCGCGCCTGACCGATGGCCAGACGTACATCGTCATCGGGTATTTTGATCACCACGTCGCCCGTTTTGAGGCTGCCCTCACCCAGCTTGCTCCACATACCGGCATTGATGTCGCCCGTTTTGATGGTCACACCACCCAGATTAATTTTACGGTTGAGCAACTCGGCCAGGATGATGTTACACAAGGTATCCACTTGCGCGCTGAAATCGGCGAAGAACTCGCCCAGCAGGTCTTCCGCAAGAGCCACCAGCAGCCACCGATATTGCTCAAAGTTGCGATGCAAGGTTGCCGTTGAGTCGCGGTCGCCTGTCTCACCCTTGCGCCTGGGATCGAAGTCGGCCATGGTGACCCAGACCGGGTAATATATGCCACCCTGGCAGATATCCTCGTACAGTTTGGCCAGCAAGGTCGTCTTGCCGATGCCTTCTATGCCTTCCGTGTCGTTCACGTAAAGACATCCGACATCCTGCAGGCAGGCCATGACCTTTTGGATAGACTCTTCTCGGTCAACAAAGTAGAGAACCCCTTTGATCCTTGGTGGCTTCATAGATACACCGCCTCCTCTCCCAAAGCGCGATGTGAGGAGACACCGACTCAGATAGAGGAGGTAGCGTTTATCACCTCAGTCCGAATCGGCTTTCAACCGCGTCCGTTGCATGGCGTCTTCCACACTACTGAGTCTGATACCAGCTCCATACTCCAATATCATGCGGAAGAGACCACATCCTCCCTCTACTCGGCTGTATCTGGGGCATCAGCATCCTCAACTCTTACGTCGCCAGTCTTGATTTTGGCACCTTTCAGCACGGTGCTAGGTCCTAGTGTGACGTCTCCAGATCGGGCTTCGGCAACATCATCTGATACAGTCACACCACCCGTTGTCACCTCGGTTCCTTCTTCGGCCTTAACACGGCTGCCGATTCTCACTGCTCCGGAGGCAACCTTGCGTCCAGCAAGGCCTGCTTTCTGGACCTTACGGGTCTCTAGGAAGCCCCAGGCTATCAGACCGACGATGAGGAGGATCAGCAAAGGCAGAGTTATGGCTCGCAGGCTCTCCAGACCCCACACTCCTGCCCCCACCAGCACGATGGCCGCGCCTAGTACAAAGAGCAGCAGCGGCTGGCCCTTCAGGTTCTTGATTACTTCCGTCAGGGCTTCACTGAAGGGCACCTTGCTTTGTCCAGATTGGGGTTGTGGTTGCTCCAATTTGAACTTTCTTTCTTTGCCTGGTTTGTTATTCTCGTTCTCCATTTGTCTTACTCCTTTCTCGCGCGACTTTCGCTTTTGAGTGTATCCAGAAATTCATCGTTATGAACAAAACAAATCTCCCCTATACGTATAGGTTGGACTTTGGACAAACTGTGTAGCGTGTTTCAGCTTGAACATTAACAAAACTTGTGGCAAACTTGGGGTATGGACATTCAAGAGACCATATCCCAACTCGAGGGTTTTCGTCAGGCGCTCTACAGGACGCTTGACGCCCGTGCGGACGCGACGATGGGCCTCATTGACGCGCTGTCTACGAACACCAGCGCACGCTCGGCGGTTGAACTGAGCCTGAGCCCTTTCTTTGTGCATAGCTACAACAGCGTGTA
>Ga0315309_1001812_pt1 | contig 12686 bp, 8 predicted proteins | sample TDP4_MG_FD_203080 | JGI IMG/M metagenome (GOLD analysis project Ga0315309, IMG submission 203080) | Freshwater sediment microbial communities from Lake Towuti, South Sulawesi, Indonesia - TDP4 | ecosystem: Environmental > Aquatic > Freshwater > Lake > Sediment | place: Indonesia: South Sulawesi...
TTTCAAAGAGAGGGATTTTCGCTTTCTTTCCTATGAGCTTCGAATATCGGTTATCCTCAGGGTGCACAGCTAGGGCGTGGCAAGCCGGAAGCATCTCCGGGCGAGTAGTCGCCACTTCAAGGAAGTCGTCTTCATAGAGAAACTTGGCATAATATAGAAGTCCTTCGTCCTCTACGTATCCAAGCTCCGCTTGCGCCAAGGCAGTTTCACACTTTGGGCACCAATGAACCGGGAACTCGGATCTATAGATCAAGCCCTTATTATAAAACTCCAACAAAGTCAATTGCACGTTCTTCCAGTAAGATGCATCCATGGTACGATACTCAAACTGTTCCCAGTCGGGTCTATAACCCAGCTTCGTCATTGTCCCCTTCATGCTGGCAATCATCTTTTCAGTCCATTCCATACACTTCCTGCGGAAAAGTTCCTTGTCGTCTCGCGGAACCTTCCAAATATTTTGAACCTTCAACTCGGTCGGAAGTCCTTGACAGTCCCAGCCCTGCGGTAGGAGAACGTTATAGCCCCGCATCCTCATGTATCTGGCAACGGTGTCATTGATTATGTTCCAATATGCGTGACCCGTATGTAACTCGCCAGAGGTGAATGGAGGAGGAGTGTCGATGACGAAGACAGGTCTATTCTCATCCGAATAATCAAACCTGTACACTTCTTTGTAAACTTCGGGTCGCCGCCAGTATTCTTGCCACTTGGGTTCAACCTCGTTCGGCTTGTATAACCTAGGCAGAACCGTTTCTGTACTCCTCGGTAGACCTTTACCCGTTTTCTCTACGTTTTTCTTAATTACGGTCGATACCATTTGCCCGCTTCCTGAATAATGGTACAAGTGTACTTCTAGATTTCAAAAGATGTTTGTTGCCACGCCCTTAAAAATTGGTCTCATCTAAGAAAGTTGCAGATCAAGAAAAACATATCGATCGTCATAGGCTGAAGAATTCCAGACCTACTTCAAGACATCAATAGCGAATGGTGGGCCCGGCGGGATTTGAACCCGCGCTCTCCGGCTCCGAAGGCTTACGTCAGAACGGAATTGGCCACTCTGTCAGCGCCTTGATCCGAGCTAGGCTACGAGCCCAAGAATCAGATAGAAAGAGCATCTAAAGAAATTTTCTCTTAGATGCGCGCCTCCGCGGGTCTTTGTGCATAGAGAAAAACAATTTAAATCAAGTTTATAATTAAGTGAATAGAAGCTCTTGATCTTCACATTTTATTGTTAAATGAAGGAATATGTGATGAGCGAGACACACCTACAAGACCTCCAATTCCGCCTAATGACTATAGAGTTACTTCGCATTGCCAAGAAGAGGTTCACATACCGGGAGATGGCCTCCAAAACCGGACTGCCTGTCACCGTCTTAAGTAGATATGTTAAGGGGCATGTTCTGCCCGGGGGAACTAGAGCACGGAAGATATGGGCCGTGCTGAAGAAGCTCGTAGGACTTGAGGAAGAGCTTAGGAGAAGAATCAAATTCGACGAGTCAGGATACTTCGACAACACATCGATAATAAGCGATATTCCACTTCTAAAGCAGGCTGCTCAACTTGCGCTTTCAAAATTTGCTGGAAGACGCGTAACCAAAGTCTTGACCGCCGCCACGGACGGCATACCGTTGGCGACAGTCGTGGCCGACGCATTAAACGTCGACCTCCTCATCGCTAAGAAGAGTAAAGAGGTCGGTATCAAAGAGTTCATCGAGGAAACATTCATTCCAGGCGACTCTGCTGTCGTGACCTCCCTCTATCTGCCCAAAGGTTCTCTTAGGAGAGGAGACAGCGTCCTGATTGTAGACGATGTTATAAAAACCGGGGAGACGCCGAGTACGTTGATGAGCATGATAATGAAGGCTAAGGCAGAGGTTGCTGGCATCTATGCGTTGGTCGGCATCGAAAACGAGTGGAGGGAGAAGCTGCAGAACACGCCAAAATGTCCGATCGAAGTTGTAATAACCGTGACGCAGCGCAGGTAAGACTTCGCTTCTTTGAAACCCCGAGACATAGAAGCTGGTGTATGAGTCTCATCCCCGAGTCCATAAGAAAAATGAGTCACACTTCAGTGCAAAAGTCTGGCCAATCAAACTTTGAAAAACAAGTGATATTATGTCGGAGGAAATAATCGAAGCGGTCTTGGAAGGGAAAGAGGTTATTGTTCCGCTGCAGAAAGATGCGGAACTTCTCTACCAAGGGGGATACGGCAATCTACGCGAAAAGGAACAAGGCTCTATTCTAGGATTCTGTGAAGCTCTCTACTTAGTCGCCGAAAAAAGGCTGCACGTCGTCGACTCTAAGGACAGTAAGGAACTGAACTTTACCGCACTGTTTGACAAGCTGAGAAGTGTAGATGCTGAGACGTGGACCAGATACCTGATATATCGCGACCTCAGGAGTCGAGGATACGTGGTCAGAGACGGCTTCGGCTTCGGGATAGACTTCCGCTTATATGAGAGGGGCAAATACGGAGAACAAGCGGCTAAGTATATTGTGTTCGGGATACGTGAGGGCAACCCAATTCCAATCAGCAAGCTTGACGAGGTTCTGCATTTTGTCCAGAGCATAAAGAAAGAACTTATTCTTGCGGTGGTGGATCGAAGAGGAGAAATCGTCTACTACTCGCTCTCCAAGCTTACATTTTAACGAAGGATGTCTTCTTGAGAAAGGTAATCGGCCTGCTCCGCCTTACCCGGGTCGTAAATTCTTCTATGATGGGATTCGCGACAATTATAGGTGCAATAATTGCGCTGAAAGGAACTTTTCCCTCACCTATGGAGATTTCTCTCGGATTCATCACAGCTTTCACCTTAACCGGTGCCTCAATGGTTGTGAACGATTACTATGACCGCCTAGTTGACGCTGTGAATGAGCCAGATCGCCCAATACCAAGCGGAACGATATCGACAAAGGAGGCCTTACTATACGCTGCGGCACTAGTTGCGATCGGTTTGTCAGCAGCTTTCATTACTAGCCTCCTTTGTCTTCTAGCCGCAACAATATCGTTAACAACGTCCACGGCTTACAACACAAAGGGCAAGGCACTGGGTTTTGTCGGAAACCTTATGGTTAGTTTTTGCGTTGCAATCCCTTTCATTTACGGGGGTATCCTAGTTAGAAGTACCGTGGAACCGCTACTTCTATTGTTTTCGTTAATGGCATTCTTATCGAATACGGGGAGAGAAGTTACTAAGGGCATAGTTGATGTTGAAGGCGATAGGATCAGAAGTTTGAGAACTGTTGCCTTAGTCCACGGTCCTAAGAAAGCGGCAATGCTGGCTATGGCTTTCTACGTCTCAGCCGTTTTGTTAAGTCCTATTCCTCTTATACTTAAGATAGTAACACTCAACTACCTTATTCTGGTAGTGGTTTCGGACATAGGTTTCCTCGTTTCTTCGACTTTACTGCTAAGAGACTTCTCTAAGGAGAACGCTAGAACGATTAAGAGAGCCATTCTATTTTGCATGATGATGGGCTTGACCGCCTTCGTAGTGGGAGTGTTTCCTGCCATAGTTAGATGAAAACGCATATTGAGTATGGTTTCTATATTCAATACTTAGATTGCCCGAAAAGCGGGCCCGCGGGGATTTGAACCCCGGATTTGCAGCTCTCTTCTACTGGAGACGGCGTATAGGAGGCTGCTGCCTTATCCAAGCTAGGCCACGGGCCCAAGTTTTCAGAAGTCTAGGAGCTATAAATTTCTTGTCTTTCATTCGCATAAGCGCCACATGTTCTTAGATAAAAAGTTAAGTATCTCACTGTAACTTATCAGATTCGGCGCCTGGCTCAGATAGCCCTGGTAGTACAGTCAGGTCTAGTATAGGCGGCTGTCGCCCGCCCGACATTACCGAGCAAAATGCTATGTAACGGGAACCGGGTTCAAATCCCGGCCAGGGCGCCACTATCTGTTGATGATAGAATTCTTATAGCGTTAACACTCGGTAGCGAGGCAAAACCATATCAAAAAGCGTTTGATTGGTCCCGCGGGAGCGATTTTCAGCAAGACGCGAAGTTGCGTCTCGTCTTTGAACGCCCGACAATCCGGTGTCTGTTAGCCTGGTAGGCTGGGTGACGTCCACCAAAGGCGGGCATCTACAGCGTCTCCGCCCCACTCACGAGTAGAGGGGCTCGGAAGCTCTACCAAGCTGAGCTACCGCGGGACAAATCAAAAGAGAACAAAAATTGGCATATAAATCTTCTTCGCTTCAAAGAGTCCTGTCAAAATCGTTATGGTCGTGAATAACGTAAAGGATTCAAGAATGCAATTTTTGAGCGAATAACACTTATAAGTCAACCATCTTCCTCTTCCGATGAAGAGCTTGGGCCTGTAGCTCAGCAAGGAAGAGCACCGGGCTTTTAACCCGGTGGTCCCGGGTTCAATTCCCGGCGGGCCCGCCACATTAATTGCATTTCGCGTCAAATGTTAGAGACGCAGTTGGTTAGACCAAACTACCGTTGCATCAAAGCTTTAAGAGCAATTTCCGCTTACAAAAGCCACGATAAAGTTTATTAAGTTCTTAGCGTTGCTACTTGTTACCTCTAGTTTCGGAGGCAGTAGACCTCTGGCGAGGCCTAGGCTAGATGGCTTTTTAGTCAAACCTGCTCGGAGGAGACATTCCATTGGCTGAGAAAACTAATAACGATGTTTTTGAGCACGAATTGGTGCCCAAACATATACTTTTGAGCGAAGAAGAAGCTCGAGAGGTTCTGGAGAAATATAGAGTGAAGTCTCATCAGTTGCCTCACATTCTCTCCTCCGATCCCGCCATAAAAGCCATCAACGCCAAACCTGACTCTATCGTAAAGATTGTAAGAAAGAGTTCGACGGCTGGAGAGTCGGTGGTTTATAGATATGTTGTTAGAGGCTGAATTAGAGAATGTTCGGGGTTGAGTAGATCTGCATACTTCAAACTCAGACTTATGGATGTTGATGAAGAAATTCATTGAAGAGAAGGGTTTAGTCAAGCAGCACCTCGACTCCTATAACGATTTCATAGAGAGAGGCTTACAGGAAATCGTTGATGAAGTCGGGGAGATTCCGATCGAGGCGCAAGATTATCCTTTCAAGGTCAAACTGGGGGTGGTCGAAATACTCCGTCCCCGAATAGTGGAAGTGGACGGTTCGGATCACCCCGTATATCCGATGGAAACCCGTATGAGAAGCTCTACCTACGCTGCTCCAATCTACCTTGAAATGATCCCGGTCAAAGACGGCGAAGAAGGCTCAGCGGAGATCGTTTACATCGGCGACATTCCTGTAATGCTCAAGTCTAAGCTCTGCTCGCTCTCGAAGATGATGCCGGAAGAATTGGTCGGAGTGGGCGAGGACCCAAGCGACCCCGGCGGCTACTTTATTGTGAACGGCTCGGAAAGAGTAACCGTTGCCATGGAGGACCTGGCCCCCAACCGAATATTGGTTGACATCGACGAGAGTGGAACCAAACCAGTATACAGGGCGAAGGTCTTCTCCACAACCGTCGGCTTTAGGGCTAGGATCCAGATGAGAATGAAGTCCGACGGAGCCATCTATATCTCGATCCCGGGTGTGCCCACAGAGATACCGTTGATGATCTTGATGAGGGCTCTTGGCCTAGAGTCAGACAAAGAAATAGCCGAACTGGTCTCTCATAAGCTCGAGATTCAGAATCAACTTGAACCTTCATTCGAAGAAGCGTACGGCGTTAACACCACGAAGGACGCGATAGAGTACCTTGGAAACAGGGTCGCCTACGGGCAGATCGAAGAGTACCGGATCAAGAGAGCCGAGGGAATCTTAGATAGAAACCTGTTCCCTCACATCGGTCAGACCAGCCAAGATCGATTGAAGAAAGCCGAATTTCTCAAGGAGATGGCGTCCAGAATTATAGAGCTGAAATTGGGGCATAGAAGACAGGACGATAGGGATCACTACGCCAATAAGCGTCTTAGGCTGGCGGGGCCCCTTCTGTCCGACCTCTTCAGAATCGCCTTCAGAAGCTTATGCCGCGACATAAAATATCAGTTAGACCGTATGAGCGTCAGGAAGAGGGACCTCCTAATCCACGCGGCCGTTAGACCAGGTATAGTTACAGATCGTATGAACCATGCCCTAGCGACGGGAAACTGGGGTCGTGGAAGAGTCGGCATAACTCAACTTTTAGATCGAACCAACTATATTTCGACCCTAAGCCATCTAAGGCGTCTACAGTCTCCACTCAGTCGTAGCCAACCAAACTTTGAGGCCAGAGACCTGCACCCGACCCACTGGGGGCGCCTCTGCCCAAACGAGACGCCTGAAGGCTCCAACTGCGGCCTTGTAAAGAACCTCTCGTTGATGGCAAGCATATCCGTCGTAGCAGACGCAGAGAAAGTCAAAGACTTCCTGAAAAACCGGCTTGGTGTAGTCGCAACGGAGAAGGCCGCTACTAAGTCAGGCCCAGACAGTGCACGGGTCTTCGTGGACGGCTTCCTGATAGGATACCACGACGATCCAGAGTCTCTTGTAAATGCCTTCAGAGAGTCCCGTAGAAAGGGCGAGGTTGATCCTGAAGTCAACATCGCCTACCGCTTCGACAAATACGAGGGAGGCCTCTATCGAGAGGTTTACGTGAATTGCGATGCTGGAAGAGTCAGACGCCCACTGTTAGTCGTCAAAGACGGCGAATTGAAACTCACGCCCGAACGGATCGCAGGGCTGAAGGAGGGCGAGGTCTCTTGGGAAGGCCTCGTAATGGAAGGCAACATAGAGTTTCTGGATGCTGAGGAAGAAGAGAACGCTTACGTAGCTTTAGACCCTGAAAACTTGACGGCTAAACACACGCATCTGGAAATAGCGCCCTACATGATCCTCGGCATATGCACATCGATAATCCCGTACGCGGAGCACAATCAGTCTCCGAGAAACTCCTACGAGGCCGCGATGGTTAAACAAGCCCTCGGCGTTTACGCAACCAACCATTTCAACCGCGTGGACTCACGTTCCCACATTCTTCACTACCCACAACGGCCTTTGGTTGTAACGAGGCCGATGGAACTCTTGGGCCAAGGCGAGAAGCCTTCTGGACAAAACTGCGTCGTGGCCGTCATCTCATTCAAAGGCTACAACATGGAAGACGCCATCGTCTTGAACAGGTCCTCCATAGAGCGTGGAATGGGGCGATCCTTCTTCTACCGCGTCTACGAGGCGGAGGGTAGACAGTACCTTGGCGGACTAAAAGACAAGTTTGAGACGCCCTCCCCCGACACAAGAGGTTACAGGGGAGAACAGTACTACAAGCGGCTTGAAGAGGACGGAATCATCGGCGTCGAATCGCTCGTAGATGAAAACGAGGTGCTGATTGGAAGGACAAGTCCTCCAAGATTCCTAGAAGAGTATAAAGAGTTTGAGGTTAAAGGCCCTACGAGGAGGGACGCCTCCATCACTGTGAGGCCCGCGGAGCTGGGAACGGTTGACGGTGTGTTTCTGATGAGCTCCGTTCAAGGCAACAGACTGGTAAAGGTTCGAGTGAGAGACCAGCGTATTCCCGAGCTAGGAGACAAGTTTGCATCCCGTCACGGGCAGAAAGGGGTGATCGGCATGAGCATGTCTCATGAGGACATGCCTTTCACTGAAGACGGAATAGTTCCAGACATAATAATAAATCCCCACGCCTTCCCATCGAGGATGACGATCGGCCAATTCGTCGAGTCCATCGCAGGAAAAGTGGCGGCTTTAGAGGGCACGCCTGTAGACGGCACACCCTTCTGCAATGAGACGCAGGAGGAAATCAGGAAAAAGCTACTGGGTCTCGGCTTCCAACACAGCGGGAGAGAAGTCCTGTACGACGGCTTCACAGGGGAAAAGTTCGAGGCAAACATATTCATCGGCCTAGTATACTATCAGAAGCTTCACCATATGGTGGCGGACAAGATCCATGCTAGGGCAAGAGGGCAGGTGCAGATGCTTACCAGGCAGCCCACCGAGGGCAGGGCCAGAGGAGGAGGCTTAAGGTTTGGAGAGATGGAAAGAGACTGCCTCATCGGATACGGCGCCGCCCTACTCTTGAAAGACAGGCTACTCGAAGAATCGGACAAGAGCGTCATATATATCTGCGAAAAATGCGGCTTCATAGCATACTACGACTTTAAACAAAGAAAATACGCCTGTAGAATATGCGGCGGGGAATCAACCGTCTCGCCAATAGCCATCTCCTACGCTTTCAAGCTACTATTGCAAGAGTTGATGAGTCTATGCATCGCGCCGAGACTGGCGCTCAAAGGGAGGGCCTGAAATGGCTATCGAAGCGGAGCCCTACAAGATTGTGGAGCAGATAATGTTCGGCCTCCTATCTCCCAGCGAGATACGAAGGCTCTCAGTTGTGGAGATACGGACAGCGGACACTTACGATGAGGATGGGGCGCCGATAACTTCAGGTCTCATGGACGGTCGCCTTGGGACTCTAGAGCCTAGGCAAAGGTGCAAGACCTGCGGCAACATGGCGTCTCGTTGTCCCGGTCACTTCGGCAACATCGAGTTGGCGGTTCCGGTAGTCCACGTGGAGTTTGGAAAACTAATCTACAAGCTTCTCACAACCACGTGTCGAAACTGTGGTCACGTTCTTTTGGCAGAAGACAAGGTTCAGCAACACCGTGAGAAGATCAACAAAGCGGTGAGTATGTTGGGCGGCATACCAGAGATACTTTACAAGAACGTCGAGAAAGCGGCGAAGAAGAACGCCGTCTGCCCATACTGCGGTGCAAAGCAACTCAAAATAAAGTTCAGTAAACCGACCACCTTCCACGAGGTATTGGAAGACGGCGGCGCCAGAAAGCTCAGCCCCAGTATAATACGGGAGAAGCTTGAGCGAATTCCGAACGAGGAACTCGACATCTTAGGCTTCGACGCAAACGTGGCTCGGCCTGAATGGATGGTCCTCCAAACCTTGCCTGTGCCCCCTGTTTACGTCCGACCCTCTATAACGCTTGAGTCGGGAATAAGGTCTGAAGACGATCTGACCCATAAACTCGTCGACATAATCAGGATAAACCAAAGATTGAAGGAGAACATTGAAGCGGGTGCACCGACCCTGATAATTCAGGATCTGGCAGAGCTTCTGCAATACCATGTTACAACGTATTTCAATAACGAGGCTTCTGGCATCCCGCCAGCGCGTCACCGATCCGGGAGACCTCTAAAAACTTTGTCTCAGAGGCTCAAAGGTAAGGAGGGCAGGTTCAGAAGCAACCTCTCGGGCAAAAGGGTGGATTTCTCAGCACGGACAGTAATATCTCCGGACCCCAATATTGGGATAAATGAGGTGGGCGTTCCACGCGACGTTGCCGAGCAACTGACGATTCCTGAGAAGGTTACGCCTTTTAACATCGATGAGATGAAGCGTCTCATCGCTAACGGTCCAGCCAACTATCCCGGTGCCCTCTACGTCGTGAGGCCTGACGGCAAACGTCTAAGACTGGAGTTCGTCGCGGAAAGAGAGAAAATCGCAGAGGCCATACAGCCCGGATACACCGTTGAACGTCACCTTAGGAATGGCGACACCGTGATATTCAACAGGCAACCATCCTTGCACAGAATGTCCATAATGGCTCACAACGTAAAGGTGCTGCCGTACAAGACCTTCAGACTAAACCTTTGCGTCTGCGTGCCCTACAACGCCGACTTCGATGGGGATGAGATGAACCTTCACGTCCCCCAGGGCGAGGAGGCGAGAACAGATGCTTACATGTTGATGAGGGTTCAGGATCAAATCTTGTCGCCGCGCTACGGTGGACCCATAATTGGAGCCATTCGAGACTACATCAGCGCATCCTACATCTTAACACGCAAATCCACAAAGCTTGGGATGGAAGAGACTTTTCGTCTTTTAACCGCCATCGGATACGATGGTCCTCTGCCTGAACCAGAGGTGAAGGGAACAAGACCTCTTTGGACCGGGAAACAGATCTTCAGCCTCCTACTGCCTAAAAGCTTCAACTACATGCTGAAGGCAGGTACGTGCAAACAATGCAACAAATGTCTGCGTGAAAAATGCGAAAACGACGCCTACGTCGTCGTTAGAAAAGGCGAACTGAAGTGTGGAGTTATCGACAAGAACTCCATCGGCGCCGAAAGATCAGAAAGCATGCTTCACAGAATTGTGAAGGACTACGGAACCGAGGTAGGACAAGTTTTCTTAAACTCTTTGAGTAAACTATGTGTCGAATACGTCTCCACGTTAGGCTTCACTTTCTCGATCGATGAACTCGACCTCTCTGACAAAGCGAAGAAGAAGATCGAAGACGTCGTTGGAAAGGCTGAGAAAGACGTTCATGAACTTATCAAGGACTATAGGAATGGGACCCTTCAGAGGCTACCGGGACAAACCTTAGACGAATCGCTTGAGATATATATAATGAACAAGCTCGCCCAGGCGAGGGACGATGCTGGAAAGGTTGCCGACGGCTTCTTCACAATGGACAACCATGGAATTGTCATGACTAGGACAGGTGCTAGGGGTTCTAGCCTGAACATAGGACAGATGTCGGCGTGTCTTGGGCAGCAGTCTGTAAGGGGGAAGAGGATACTTATCGGATACAGGGGCCGAGCCCTGCCCCACTTTGATGTGGATGACCCCAGTCCAGAGGCTCGAGGCTTCGTCCACTCATCGTATAGAGATGGCTTGAACCCAATTGAATTCTTCTTCCACGCCATGGGTGGGAGAGAGGGTCTGGTAGATACTGCCGTTCGTACTCAGCAGAGCGGGTACATGCAACGCAGACTGATAAACGCCCTAGAACATCTGCGCGTCGAATACGATGGAACCGTCAGAAACTCAGTTGGAGACATAGTCAGCTTTAAACATGGCGAGGACGGCGTCGACCCCGCTAAAAGCGATCACGGAAAAGCCGTGAACATAAAGAGGCTTGTCGAAACGATCAGGATCACGGGAAAAGGCGGTAAACCTTCCAGTGAAGAGTACACTGAGAAGGTTGTGCAAAGCTCAGCTTCTGAACTTACCCCTGCGCTTCAGTCTGAACTCAAAACAGAGCTGTTGAAGGCGAAGTTGGGTAAGAAAGGCGTTGACGAAGCCGTGTCCACCGCCGTCAAGAACTATAAGCAGACTCTGGTTGAGCCCGGGGAGGCGGTTGGCATAGTAGCGGCTCAATCTATAGGGGAGCCTGGCACCCAGATGACCCTGAGGACCTTCCACTATGCTGGTGTAAAGGAGATGAACGTCACCTTAGGTCTCCCCCGACTTATCGAGATCGTTGACGCTCGTCGGTCACCGTCTACACCGATAATGTCGATATACCTCGACAAAGAGCATCGAGTCAGCAGGAAGAAGGCAACCGAGGTCGCGCAGAAGATACTCCAGACTACCGTGGAGGACATAGCCAAAACAATATACATCGAGCCTGATAAGGTGGCGATAGTAGTCGATCTGGATAAGAATGCAATGCAAGAGCGAGGGCTCAAGAGCGAGGATCTTGAAACCTTGATCCCTGTTCCAAACTGCGACGTAAAAATTGGCAAAGAAAGCATCACAATGACACCCAAAGCATCCGGTTCAGACCTCAGGAAGTTGTTGGATAAAGTTACGTCAATGCAAGTGAGCGGAGTCTCAGGCATACGCAGAGTCCTTGTGACAGAAGAAAAGAACGAATGGTTGCTAAAAACAGACGGATCTAATCTGCCAAAGGTTCTAAGGGTTCCAGGCGTTGATCCGAAAAGAACAGTGACCAACGACATTCACGAGATCGCAGAAACCCTAGGAATAGAGGCTGCCAGAAACGCTATAATGCGCGAAGCGATGGGGGTTCTGGAGGAACAAGGTCTGGACGTAGACTTGAGGCATCTCATGCTTGTTTCAGACATCATGACATGCACCGGTGGGGTTCATCAAATAGGAAGGCACGGTGTGAGCGGAGAAAAGTCAAGCGTGCTCGCAAGAGCCGCCTTTGAGATTACGATGCCAACGATCGTAGATGCAGCAACGAAGGGGGCCTCAGACAGGCTCAACGGCGTAACGGAATCGGTCATCGTAGGTCAGAGTATACCCATCGGTACCGGCCTCATCGATCTATATATGGGAGGCACAACATCAGATCAACGCAAGCGAGATCAATCTGAACATCGTTAGGAGAAACTGAGGTAACTGTGATTTGGCAGACTTGGAAGGGGCGATAAAAACGGTCTTCAAGACCGGAAAAGCTGTGATAGGGGCTAAGCAAGCTAGAGATCTAGCTAAGACAGGAAAAGCGAAGATGGTGATACTGGCATCAAATTGTCCTGAAAGCCTGAAGGAGGAAATACAGTACTGCGCTCAGCTTTCAAGCATCCCGGTTTACCTCTCATCTAGTTCGATCCAGGACCTGAGAAGGATCTGTGCAAAGCCCTTTAACGTTTCAGCCATCACCATAAGGGATCCCGGAGACTCTGACATTCTAAAACTGGTGGAGATATCGGATGTCGAGTAAGATTAGGCTCACAGGCGACGAGATGCGTTACATCGCCGTCTTCGAAAACGTCACGGGTGCCGTGGCCAGAGACTGTGTAATAGACAGCAAATTGAATAGGGTAATCTTCGTGGTTAAGCCGGGAGACGTAGGCCTCGCTGTTGGAAAGCAAGGTTCACACGTTAGGATGCTTAGTCGCATGATCGGTAAAGACGTTGAACTCGTCGAATACGCCGAGACTCTCACCGAATTCATAAAGAACTCCTTTGCGC
>Ga0315309_1001813_pt1 | contig 12684 bp, 19 predicted proteins | sample TDP4_MG_FD_203080 | JGI IMG/M metagenome (GOLD analysis project Ga0315309, IMG submission 203080) | Freshwater sediment microbial communities from Lake Towuti, South Sulawesi, Indonesia - TDP4 | ecosystem: Environmental > Aquatic > Freshwater > Lake > Sediment | place: Indonesia: South Sulawesi...
TCACCGACACCCCTTTGAAGATGTTGACCCACTCCCTACCCCGCTCCGTGTCCTCGAAGCGCACCACGGCGTCGGCCCCTGGTGGGATGGGCGCGCCAGTCATGATGCGGATGGCTGTGCCGGGCACGACGGCCACATCGGTCGTGTAGCCCGCTGCCAGGTCATGGATGATACGCAGGCGCACGGGACGCTCGGGGCTGGCCCCGGCCGTATCGGCAGCCCGCACGGCGTAGCCGTCCATGGCCGTGTTGGTCAGGGGTGGGATGTCCATGTCCGCATAGATGTCCTCGGCCAGCACCCGGCCCAACGTCTCCAGTACCGGCACGCGCTCCGGCGGGAGCGGCTGGAAGGCAGCCAGCACCCGCACCAGGGCTTCTTCCACGCTCAGTATGGGATACAGTTCTGTCATGTCACCTCCATATTTCATCCCCGAACACTGGCACTTGACCCTCGGCCACGCAACGATAAGCGTAGACATACATCCCCGCCGACCAGGCCTGGTGGGGATAACCCATCGGCCGGCCGGTACGGCCGTGGCACCACTCGTTGAACTCCCACTCCTCGTTAACTCCCAGCCGGTTGACCTCGGCCAGTTTCGCCAACTGCTGCCGCGCCTCGTCTAGTCGCCCTGCCTTCACCAGCACGGTCACGTAAAAGCCGCCCACGAAGGGCCAGATGCCGCCGTTATGGTACTGTTCGGGCAGGTTCAGATTGTTGTTGCGGTAGTACTCCCGCCAGTCCTTGGAACCGGGGTAAATGGATGGATGCAGCACCCGCACCGGGTAAGGCTCGGCGATGCCTACCTGGTACAGGTAGTCCAGGATGCGTCGCTCCTGGGCCGGATTGGCCACCCCAAACAGCACCACCAGCAGGTTGCCGAACACGTCGCAGTAGTCACCGTAGTCACGGAAGGCCACGTAGGGCAGGAAAAAGGGCCGTTTGACCAACACCGGGTCCACCTGGCTGAGAGTGTGCTTCCACTCCGTGTGGCCGGGGCAGGTGGGCCCCCATTCGTCGGTGCTCTCCGGCCCCACCCACAGCACAATGCGCAGCTTGTGCCGCACGTCCGAGGCTATCTCGTCGTAGTGCGCCCCGTCCTTCCCCAGTGTGGCGGCCATCGCCGCCATGGCCCTCAGTGCAGCGTACCACAGCACGTTGTCGTACAGGATGTTGAATCGGTTGGCCAGCAGGTCGGCCCAGTCGGCAGCTTCGTGCACCTCCAGCAGACCGCAGCCGTTGGAATCCTGATAGCGCAGCCACAACAGCGCCCGCTTCAGCGACGGCCAGTAGGCACGCAGGAAGTCGGTGTCATCGGTCATCCGGTGGTTGACGTAGTGGCCTATGATGTACCACAGGTTGGAGTCTACCGAGCCGGCGTTGGTATGGTCCAGCCGCCCCGTGGACACGCTGACATTGTTGGGGAGGGCTCCCAACTCTGATTGCTGTCCAGCCAGAGTTTGCAGGGACGTGCGCAGGCAGTTCTCGTGCCCCGGGGTCAGGGTGGCCCCCAGGCCGGTGATGACGCTATCCCGCGCCCAGACGTGGGGGTAGCCCTCGGGCGAGGCCATCAGCCCCAGGGGGCTGCACTCCCGCGCCAGGACGGCCTGCGCCTTCTCGTAGGCAATATCTACGCGGTTGCTCATAGGTCTGTGCCCTCCTTGGCTAGCGTTACAGAGTGCTTGAGGAAATCAATCTCGCGGATGATACCCTGGACGGTCTGGGGCGGCTCGAACAGTTTGGTCAACACAATGCCAGCCTCGGTTGACTCGATCCGCACCACATTCTCCATCACCTTCTCACGCTGACCATCCCGGTCCATATACACCGTTGCTTCACACATTGGCTTTCTCCTTGCCTTTCATAGATGCAGGCAGATTCGATACGCTCACCGCTTCATCCACGACGGGTCCCACCGCTCATCGAGTAGGGTCACCTTCGCCTCTTTCACCCCAGGCATGGCGGCCGCTGCCTGCCGTACCTGGTCGGTGATGAAGTCAGCCAGGGGGCAGAAGGGCGCAGTCAGCACCATCTTGATTTCAACTACGTCCCCTTTGATGACGACCTCCCGGATCATTCCCAAGTCTACCACGCTCATCCCGATCTCCGGGTCCATGACCGGGCGCAGCGCTTCACGAACCTCTTGTTCTGTTGGCATGTTCATTTCCTCTCTCCAGTTTCAGAAGCCCGTTTTCTTCGAGAAGACGGGCTTCTCATTTTGTTGGCCCAGCAACTCCGCCAGTCGCCGGCCGCTCTCGACAAATGCATCCTCTTGCAAGCGGGGACATTCAGACAAGTGATGGCTGCGCTCAGCAGGCCGCCTGTCACCCGCGTGCGATCGGTGATCGTCAGCGCCTTGCTGTCGTCCATCTTGGGCGGAAAAGCCATGCGGTAAGCGAGAAACAGCAGCACGCCGACATAGATCCACCACACGATATGCGTGGGCACGAACTGCAGCAGCCACACGCCGATGGGCGCGACGAGGATTGCCAGTTGCAGATCAACACCGATCCGCACGGTCAAACTTCAGGTAAAAGCGACCATACCCCGGAATGGCAAACCGCAGTTCCGTAGCCTTGGGATCCAACCCTTCCCAGATCTCCTTAGACAGGTAGACCTCGATATCTTCGGCCACAAATCGAATGTAATCTTGCTCGTTTTCGGGTTTGCCCATCAGACCTGATGGGGTTACGTAGGCCGTTCATCAGTCCACCACGGTCATGCGGGTGGCAATGTTGATGATGCCACCGCGCTCCCGGATGTACTGCTTCGCCCAGCCAGATGCGATTCGAGCTTCTTGCATGTGATTCCTCCATTAAACTGTTGCCTGGATCAAAGCCAGGAGTTGCTCCCGCTTCTCTTGATAGGTATCGGTAAAGAGCGGGGTACATTGTTCGACTTCCACCTGACCGGCGGCCAGCTTGTTGGCGAAGATGAAGCAGGTCGGCTGGCTGCAGGCTTTGCAGTTGGTGCCGGGTAGGAGCTTGTACACGTCCAGCGCTCGCAGCCGCTCTCGCCTGGCGGTACTGGGCTCGATCTCGTCCCGCCATTCCCAGGTGCGGTTGATCATGCCCACCAGCCGCTCGATGACCGTGGTCGCTTCCTCGCGGTCCTCCAGGCGGCTGACGGCAATCTCGTAAGGCTGCACCGTCACCGCCCGACCACCCATGCGCCAGGTCAGGATGTGTGCCCCGTGGTCGTAGATGGCCCCCTTCCAGGTGGCGTTCAGATAGGGCAGCACCTGGCTGATGTCCACCGTGAGACGAGCGATAGCGTTGAAGCGCTCAGCCCCTGGATCGCACGGCGGCGAGGTCACTTCCAGGTCGTATTTTTCAATCAGCATCGGATCACCTCGATTCAGTCCAGCCGTCGCGCCAACACGCGCACGGCCAGGGCGAACAGGATGACGGCGAATGCTACTAGCACCAGCAGATCGAGCGCAGCGTCGAGCAGCGGGCCGCCGGCCAGTGCCGTGTGTAACGCTTCCACAGAGTAGGTCAGCGGCAGGGCACGAGCGACGACCTGCAAGCCCGGTGGCAGCGACGCCACCGGCACAAACACACCCCCCAGGAACATCATTGGGAAGCGGATAAAGTTGGCCAGCGTCTGTGCCTCGAAGATCTCCTTTACTGCCACCGAGACGAACGCTCCCAGCGCCGAGAAGGTCGCCGCCGAAAGGAGCAGTGCCAGGATGAGCAAAAGCCAGTTGACGCCACCTGTGCCGAAGGTGATCAGCACGATGGCCAGCACGGCCAACGTCACCGTCAGCCCAAAGACCATCCCGCCCAGCAGTTTGCCAGCAAGGAGCGCCGGCAGGCGCACCGGCGCCAGCAGCAGCCGCTCCAGCGCGCCGATGCGCCGCTCGAACACGATGACGATGGCTTCCATGGAGCTGGTGCCGAACAGGAGGGTCAGGCCCAACAGCCCGGGCACCAGCCCACGCAGGTCTCCTGGATTGCGGATGGCGAAGGCCAAGATGAAGGCGAAGGGGAACAGGATGCCCCAACTGATGTTAGGAGGTTTGAAGTAGTAGGCACGCAGGTCCTTCAGAGCGATGTAGAACATACCGCGCAGGTCATCCGCCAGCATTGCCCTGCCCCTTTCCGCTTTTTTCGGCCAGCATGACCTCGGCGCTCAGGCCGGTCAGTTGGACGAACACGTCTTCCAACGCGGGGCGAACGGTGTTGACGGCCAGCACGTGCCGGCCATCGGCTGTGGCCCGTGCCAGCGCTGCCTGGACCGCCGTCACTACGTCGTCGCCCTCGAAGCGGGCCGTCTCGACGGCGCCATCACCGTCGGCCAGTGTCACTTCGACAGCCGTCCTGCTCTGCACGCTCGCCTTCAGCCCGTCCACCGTGTCCAGGGCCACGATGCGCCCCTTGACAATGATGGCGATGCGATCACACAGCCGCTCGGCCTCTTCCAGATAGTGGGTGGTCAAAAAGACTGTCACTCCTTCGTCCCGCAGCCCGGCGATCATCCGCCGCAGGTTGCGCGCGCTCATCACGTCCAGACCGGTGGTCGGCTCATCCAGGAAGAGCAGCGGCGGGCGGTGGGCCAGGGCAGCGGCGACGGTCAGCGCCCGCTTCATCCCACGCGAGAGTTTGGCAAAAGGCATGTCCCACTTCTCGCTCAGGCGAAAGCGGGCCAGCAACTCCTCGGCCCGTGCCGTCCGTTCGTCACGCGGTACACCATAGAGTTGCATGGCGAACACCAGATTGTCAAAGGCCGACAGCTCATCGTACAGGTTCGAGACTTCAGGCACGACGCCGATGCGCTTCTTGATGCGCGCTACGTCGCTTGCCAGGTCAAAGCCCAGGACGCGGGCGCGGCCAGACGTGGGACGCGACAGGCCGGTCAACATGCGAATGGTCGTCGTCTTGCCGGCGCCGTTAGGGCCCAGGAAGCCGAACACCTCACCTGACTGTATGTCGAAGCTGACGTGGTCCACAGCCAGTACACCCTTTCCCGGGCGGCTGTAGTACTTGGTCAGGCCAGAAACCTCGATGGCTTTAGTATGTTCAGACATTTTGCCTCGCTCCACGTGGCCTGGGGCAGGCGCAGGGTAGCACGCGCCGGTGCTCCAGTTCTCGCACCAGATAGGCTGCTGCCAATCCTGCCCCGAAGCCCACGGCCATGTTGGTCACGACCGAGAGGGCTGCGGTGAACAGGGCTAGCCGCAAGCCCCATCCTTTCAGGCCCCACACCACCTTGCCCAACTCGATCCCCACCAGGAACATCATCGCCCCCACCAGCGGCATGGGGAAGGCAGCCAGCAAGTTGCCGATATACTTGCCCAGGAACAGCCCCAGAGAAATCTCGATCAACCCTTCGATGATGTTGGTCCCGCCGGTACGCGCTCCAAAGTAGTACTGCCCGGCCAGTCCACCAGCGCCATGGCACAGAGGCATCCCCCCGAAAATGGCCGGAATCACGTTCATGAAGCCCATGTTCAGCATCAGCCGTTCCTCGCTCACTGGCTTGTCTGGGAAGTAGTCCCGGATGAGGGCTGCGGTGGCGATGACGGCGTTGGTGATGGAAAGCGGGATTTGGGCGAAACCGGCCAGGAGCATGGCCTGCCATACATCGTTCAGGTGGGGCAAGGTGAGAGGCGGCAGGGTAATGGCCAGTTCCAGTGACTGCCCCAGTTGGCCTTGCCAGGCGAGGATGCCCACCCCCAGCAGCATCAGCACGATGGCCGCCGGAGCGTAGCGGTTCTCTCGCAGGACGAGTACGATGGCGATGGCCATAAGCCCCAGCAAAGGGTTGGACCGCATCATCTTGAGCCCCTCCCAGGCCAGCATGATCCCCAGAGCCAGTTGGATGCCCCGCACCACGAACATAGGCGTCCAGCGGACGATGTGGCGCATCAGCCCGGTCAACGCCAGGATGAACCAGGTGATCCCCAGGCCCAGGCCGGAGGCATAGACCAGGGGAGCCGGCCACCTCCGGGTGATGGCAGCCACGGCGATGACCTTCTTGGGCTCAACGGGCATGGGCAGGCGGTAGATCAAGCCGGTGGCAATGTTGACCAGCCCCATCCAGATGAACAGCCCGGCCGGATCAAGCCCGCACACCACGATGTAGCCAATGGCCAGGGGGAACAGCGTGCCAAAATCCCCCATGGAGCCGGCCAGCTCCCTCAGGTTGAACTCAAAGTCCTTGTAGCGCTTCATACGGTTTTGCCCCTCGTTGTGCCCGTGTCCAGGACCTGCCAGGTAAGCGTTCATTCCCCCAGTTCCAGGAAAAAGTCCCCTTCTCCTCGCGTTTCCACCCGCCGAAAGTACTCCGTTTCCAGGAAAAGGCGCTGTTTCTCTACCGCTGCATCCAGGATGGGTGATCCGCCCATCTGGGTACGGTGGCAGCGGATGGCGGCCATCTTGGCCTCCCACACGGCCGATACGTCCACCTTCAGCGTCACCGCCTCGTCAGACACCGTGTGCAGGTGAGTCATCCCCAATGCTTCGGCCAGGCTGTGGGGAAAGACAATGTGGTACAGCCAGGCCGCCGCGTGAGGCGACAGCCCCTCGGCCTGATGCTTGGGATAGGCAGCGGGGTCCGCCGCCCGCCGGAAGGCCTCGCCCGTCCAACGACTCGTGGCCATGTGGTCGAGATGGCCGGAGATGCCGTCGGGTGGCCAGGTGAGCAACACCTGAGGGCGTAGGGCTCGCATGGCTCGTACCACCTGCGCGATGGCCTGGTCTTCGTCCACCTGAGCCAGGGTGCCATCTCGGTACTCCAGAAAGCAGGGTGGCTCGATGCCCAGGGCACGGCAGGCGCACTGCAACTCAGCCTGGCGCACCTGGCCTGCCTGTTCTGGAGGCAGGCCAGGGACCCCCATCTCGCCCCGGGTGGCGCACAGCACCCAGATCTGTACGCCGCGCCGGGCCAGCAAGGCCAATGTGCCCCCGGCGCGATACGACTCGTCGTCAGGATGGGCGAAGATGGCCAGCAGTCTACGTTCATTCATTTCTACCTGTTTAACGCTCCCTCGCGCCGACGTCATCACCAAGCACCCAGCCAGCAGACGAGATGTTGGGCTGGCTCCGGCCTAGCAAAGCCGCCAGATGGCAGACGTATCAGGCTTCAGTTTCGGCCATGGCTGAGATCAGCCACTGCCGGACCTCGGCCTCCGAGGGGATGCGGCCGGCACAGACCAGCTTCTCGTTGACCACCAGTCCCGGCGTGAACATAATGGGATACTTCATGATCTCGTTGTACTTGGTCACGTGCTGGATGGTTGCCTCCAGCGAAGGGTCCTCCTCCGCCAGTGCCTCCAGCGCTGCCACTGCCTGCTGCTCAACCCTGTAACAGTTTATGCAGCCAGGCCCTAGAACCTTGATATTGAGTACCAATTTTCACCTCCTATGAAATTGATTTCACCTCAATCGTCGGCTCGATCACGATCTCCGACCTGACCGAGTTGGCGACCAGACTGTACTTTTGCGCACCCTGCAGGGCGCGACGCACGCGTGCTTCAACGACGGTCGGGTCTTCTTCCCCCGCTGCGATCTGAATGACCGGCCAGAGGCGGACGTGGGTAAAAATCTCCGTCCGGTCCAGTTCGATCAACTTGGTGCCTTCAGCGCGGCACGTGTACGACACCAGATTGAGCTTGAACCGCTCCGTCGCCCAGATGAACATCATCATGATGCAGGTGTTGACCGCCGCCACGAAGGCATCTTCGGGGGTCAGCACGCCAGGGTGGCCCTGGGCGTCGGGCGGGGCGGAGAAATCCATCTCTGGACCGTTGCCCATGACGATGTGCCCCCAGTGCTCCCCCTTCCACTGAACAGTAGTGTGGTAGGTTGCGGTGCGGCTCATGCCGGGACCTCCTGTTTCTCGTAGAATGCGGCGTACTCGCGCGACAGGGCCTCTCTGTACGCTTCCTCTTCGTCGCCAGGGATAGGATTGTAGATCTTGACCACCTCCAGCAGCTCGTGCGCCGTGCCATCACCGGGCGCTTTGCCGGCTTGGTGGAACTGCTCGAAGATGGCCGGCAGGGCGATCAACGTGACCACACGCCCGTTCACAGTCACCTTCTGCACAGGGATGCCCGACCCACACTCACAGGTGGCCACCACCGCCTCCTCCCCCTCCGGTTCTGACACCTCGGCCGGTTCCACGACTGCCTCGGCGGGCCGGCCCGCCGGTTTGCCCAGGAGTTGATCCACCAGACCGGCTACCCTCTCCGCCGTGATCTCGGCGGCCTTTCGCCCGGCCTCGTTCAACGTGCGGCTACCCTCGATTTGTCCCAGCTCATCCCCGCTCAGCAGATCGCTTACCACGACGCTGGCCGCCGGTTTGCCGGAATACATCTCGGTAGCACGGGCAGCGCAGCGCTTGTCGCAACCGTCCACGGCGACGGTCGGGTAGAAGCGGGCGAAAGCGCGATCCCCTTCCCCGCCGGCCAGAAAGAGCGGCAGGCAGATGGTTACCGTGTCGGTAGGGCGCAATTGCTCCAGGACCCTTAACGCAGCCAGCCGCGTCACAGTGCCCTCCGGCAATTCTTCACCGGAACAGGCTATGATTCCCACTTTCTTCTTTGGCAGGTCAGGCATCTTCACCTCCATCCCTAGAAAGATCATCTACGACGGCAGCGACTTCTTCCGCCAGCGCGTGGGCCAGTTTCTGTCCGCCCTCGTTGAGTTCGGCAATGCCCTGCGGCTTGAACTGGCGATGACGGCGGTAGGCGTCGAGCACGGCGAAATCCTGTGCCACCGTCCCACCGCTCTCTTCCACCATCTTGGTCGCACAGGCCAGCTTGCAGCCGTCAATCGTCACCGCCGGGTTCCCAGCCACTGCCGCACGCGCATCCTCGTCGCCCAACACCAGGAGGGAAAGCGCCACCAGTTGCGTGTCGGCAGGGCGCATGTCCTCGGTCACTTCGTAGGCCGCCTCGCGGCTCACGGTACCGTAGGTCTTTCCAATGCCACTGCACGGCACGATCACGACTTTTCGTCTCCGGTCATTCATAGCTTCTTCATCTCCTCCTCGGCCTGTTCCTGTACCAGGGCAAAATAGGCCTGCGCGTCGAGCAGGCGGGCGCGGTCGGACTCCCAATCGTCGGCCTCGATCACAGCCAGCCAGCCTTCGCCGTATGGGTCTTGGTTGATCACCTCCGGTGTGATATCCATGGACGAGTTGACTTCGGCCACCTTGCCGGCCACCGGTGAGGGCAAGCTAACGTCGGCTTTTATGGTCTCGATCATAGCCACTTCGTCGCCCAAAGCCAACACCGTTCCTTCCGGCTTGACCTCGGCGAAGGCTACATCGCCACTCCTTTGCTGCAAAAAGTCCGAAAGACCGATCCGAACGCGGTTGCCTTCGGTCAGCGCCCACACTCCTTCGCTGTTGTAGTATCGGTCGGTGGCGGTCCTGAAAGTGAATTTGTCTACGGTGAGTTCAAGAAACTCAGGCATGTTCGTCTCCTTATCTCTGAGAATGAAAATGGATCATTGCGCCACGGAAGCCGAGGGCGGCTTCCAGTACAGCTTCCGGCAGGGTCGGATGGGCGTGCGCGGTCCAGGCCAGGTCGTCTGCCGTAGCGTCCACCTGCACGGCCAGTGCACCTTCCGCGATCAGGTCAGTGGCATGAGGACCCATCAAATGGACGCCCAACACGCGCCCGCTGCCGGCCTCGCACACCAGCTTGACCAACCCCTCAGTCTCGCCCAGGATTTGGGCCCGCGGGGCGGCCGAAAACGGAAATTGGCTCACCTTGACGTCGGCTCCCTGGGCACGGGCCTGAGCCTCGGTCAGGCCGACGCTGGCGACTTCGGGGCGGGTGAAGATCACGTTGGGCACCGATTGATAACCCACAGCGCGCAGGTTGCCAGTCACGTTCTCAGCTACCACACGCCCGTCAACCATTGCCTTGTGTGCCAGCATCATCCCGCCCACTGCATCGCCGATGGCCCACACATTGGGGAGGTTCGTCCTGAGGTACTCGTCTACAGCGATGGCGCGGCCGTTCATCTTAATGCCGAGTTCGGCCAGCCCGAGGCCACCGGTATTGGGCCAGCGGCCTGTGGCCACCAGCACGCGCTCGCCTTCGACAGCGTCTTCACCTTTGGCTGTGGCAAAGAGGACGCGCAACCCGTTTTCGGCAGATTCAACAGCCTTTACCGTTGCGCCGGTGTGGATGGCCATCTTACGTCGCCGCAGCATGAGCGCCAGCCGTTTGGCAAGCGCCTCGTCCGTCCCCCCAGGCAATAGCGTCGGCATCATCTCGAGGACGGTCACTTGGCTGCCCAGCGCCTCGTAGATACAGGCGAACTCTAGCCCGATCACGCCCCCACCAATGACGATCAGGTGCGCCGGGACATCAGTGATGTCCAATGCCTCGGTGCTGGTCATCACCCCCGGCAAATCCAGGCCAGGGATAGGCGGTCGGGCCGTGACGGAGCCGGGCGCAAGGACCACATGCTGGGCTGAAATCTCCGCAGCAGTCCCCGCAGCGTCTGTGACGCGCAGCGTGTCCGGGCGGACAAGGTAGCCTTCACCCCGCACCAGCGTGACCTTGCGCTCCCTCAGCAGTTGTTCCACACCGCTCACCAGCCTGTCCACAGCGGCCTGTTTGTAGGCCATCAACGACGGCAGGTCGGGTCGAGCGTCTGGGATGGAAACGCCGAACTCGCCGGCCTGGCGTGCCTTCAGCAGCAGTTCCACAGAGGTCGTCAGGGCCTTGGTTGGGATGCAGCCGACGTTCAAGCACGTCCCACCCACGCGATCTTTCTCGACGAGAGCCACGCGCGCCCCAAGTTGGGCGGCTCGCAGTGCAGTCACATAACCACCCGGTCCTGCGCCCAGGATCACAAGATCATAATAATCAGACAAGCTGTCCTCCCATCTCTCCCACGGTGCACTACGGCGTTTTCACGCCTTTCTTCTCGCAGTCAAAACAGAGGTCGGTGCTGCGATTGGTCCAATACTCGCGGCCACAGCCAGGACAGGTCACCTTGCGCAGCGAACTCTTCTTCTGGGGCTTGGACTGCATTTCTGGTGGCAGAGCAGCAAAAGGGTTCCTCATACAACTACACTGTTTGTCTCCAGTCACTTGAACCTCCTTGTTCAGACGATGGTCAGCGCTAGCCCAAAGACATAGCCAGCCAGGGTGCTGAGGGCAGAAACAACCATTCTGCGATAGACATTATGTGTTGCTTCCACTGAACCTTATATTAGAATATTCTAATATTCGCGAGCGATTATAGCGCACATTCGGATTCTTGTCAAGCCCCGCACCTTAAAATTGTGACGAATTGGCCTAGGCGCGATTGCAGTACACATCAAGCGGCAATATTCTCCAGGGCAGCAAGGGCCTGGCGGGCCGCATCCAATTGGCCGTGAGCGATAGAGCCCATCAGGTCTAGCACCCGGAAAACCCGCTCGTCTGTGACGCGATATACCATCCGCGTGCCCTCACGTCGCGCTGCCACTAGGTTGTTGTCACGCAGAACAGCCAGGTGCTGGGAGACGTTGGCCTGGCTGGCCTCCAATTCAGGGCTCATCTCACAGACGCATATCTCTCCCTGACGCAGTATCTCCAAGATGGCGATGCGTGTGGGATGGGCCAGCGCCTTGGCCATCCTGGCCTGCCACTTGTAAGCATGAGTTTCCATGTCCCACCTGTCCCTTCTCAACTGGATTAGAATAATCGAATATAATTATAGCCTGATCACACAGATTTGTCAACTGTGTTGTTCACCTTGACAAAAGACCCCTTTCAGCTTATCATTGAGGCGCAATGGACGAGGAGCGAGCCCCAGGCCGACAATTGAACAAAAACAGCGAACCTTGCCCTGGCCTGGCTCACGCGGCCAGGGTTGACCTTCTGGCCCTGCTGAGCTTTGGCCTGCTGACCCTGCTGATGACCTATCCTCTGTCCCTGCACCTGGCGGAGGCCCTTCAAGACACCTCCGATTCGCTGCTCAACCTGTGGATCACCAACTGGCAGGCCCATCAGATCCTCACGTCCCCTTTCCAACTCTTCGACGCCAACATCTTCTACCCCTATCCTAACACCCTGGCCTATTCGGAGATCCTCTTTCCCAACGTGCTGCTCAGCGTGCCCATTTTCGCTCTCACGGATAACCCCATCCTGACCTACAACCTGATGTTCCTGCTCAGCTTTATCCTGTCGGCCTTCGGCCTCTACCTGCTGGCCTACCACCTGTCGGGGAACCGCTATGCGGCCTTCATCGCTGGCCTGGTCTTTGCCTTCTCTCCCTACCGCGCTGGTCACCTCAGCCAGTTGCAACTGCTGACCATGCAATGGCTGCCCCTGACTCTGCTGTACCTGGACCGCTACCTTGGAAAGCGCAAAGCCAAAGACGGCCTGCTCCTTTGTGCCTTCTTCGTCGCCCAATGCCTGTCTTCTTTCTATTACACTTTCTACACAGGGCTGGCGGTGAGCCTGTACCTCCTGTACTATTTCGTGCTTCGCTGGCGGAAGATTTCATTCTCTTTGATTCTGAGGTTAGCTTTCCTGGGCGGGCTGATAGCGATTCTCGTCCTCCCCTTCGCCCTGCCCTACTTTCAGGTCAACCGCGATTTGGGCGTGGAGAGAACCCTGTCTGAGTTGGTTGCCTTCTCCCCCAGGCTGCGCACTCTTTTGAAGGGCTACCTTCTGCCCAGCCTGGCAGCCCTTGTCCTGGCTTTGCTGGGCTTCTTCCTGCCTGAAAGAGG
>Ga0315309_1001816_pt1 | contig 12682 bp, 10 predicted proteins | sample TDP4_MG_FD_203080 | JGI IMG/M metagenome (GOLD analysis project Ga0315309, IMG submission 203080) | Freshwater sediment microbial communities from Lake Towuti, South Sulawesi, Indonesia - TDP4 | ecosystem: Environmental > Aquatic > Freshwater > Lake > Sediment | place: Indonesia: South Sulawesi...
ACCCGTGAACGTCTGAAGCGAAAAAAATCCTCAGCATTTTATTCACCGAATTCTATTGTTTTTGGCACTTCCGGCAAATCGTACCAGCTCATTCTCTCACCAATCAGGCTTCTGAGTTTCCACTTTAAGGATTTAGGCTTCGAATTTATTGTGTCCAATAACTGCTTTATCCTGCCTTCAACGATTTCCCTCTGCCCGTTTTCCAAGATGCTTTTCTCCAGATAAGATAAATTTAGTTGGAGATTCTGTGTGAAGGTTGTGTGGGTTCCCCAGTCTCTGGAGCAGATGTCGGCGATGTATTCTTTGTTAACCACTTCCTCATCATCCGCATTGCCTAGTTCATGATCTAAAAAGATGGCAACCATGTCTTTATAGTCTCTTTCTTCTATCTCTACAACCTGAAGCTTTGTCATCAAGAGGTCGGCGAGTGGAATTGAAAATTTTCCTAGCGCCAGCCTTTTGCGGAAGTCGAACCTATGACACATTTCAAAGAAATCGAGAAAAACATCTCTTCTAACACTATTGCGAGGTTCAAAGAAGAGTAGACGTTTATTCCCATGGAGAGCATTAAACATCTCTGAAGGAACGTAGCCAAGGTCCATAAAGACTTTTTTAATTGACGACGCTTCCTTTGATAGGCTGAAGAAATCTATATCAGCAATCTTCCTAAGCAACGGAGGCGTATTGGCACTTTGACAGTGATATCTAATGGCCACGCCTCCAAATGTTCGGAGGGTTAAGCCCCTCTTCTTTGCTTCTTCAATAATCATCCTTGCTTCTTCAACTAATTCTTCGGCGGCCACTTGATCTAACCTATGATACACTTGGTTATTCACAGCAATTAATCTATTGATTCGAAGCGCTACTGGCGAGAATAGAATTAAATAAAAAAAAGAGGGTGAAAGCGTTTATTCAGGTGGGAGTTCTTTAAAGGCTAGGTCGATGTCGATTCCCTGTCCCTTTCTGTGTGCTCGCATGGCATAGTAGTAGATGATGCCGACTATGTATATGCCTACGACTACCAGAAGCGATTGTAACGTAACCGATTCGAGTGAAAGTGTGGCAGGAATGGCGCCAAGTCCTGGATTTGTGAAGAAGTAGTAAAGAACAAACAGTAGAAGGGAGAAGTAGATGACGCCGCAAATGGATATGAATGGAATTGGACCGAGCTTGTATTTGCTGGCTGGTGAAGCCTCGTAGACGCTCTTCAACTTCTTTCTAAAGGGCAAGACTATGGCAGCGATTGATGTGAGCAGGAACGTTGTTAGTATTTGCGGAACCATGGCTGTAAAACTTACAATGATTGGTGGTCTAAAGAAGGCGTAGATGAATAGGACAATTTCGCCGCCGATTGCAAACAGTATGATGCTCTTGACAGGAGTGTGGAATCGTTCGCTTACATCGCCAAAGAAGGAAGGAGCTATTCTGTCAAATGCCCAAGCTAAGGCTATTCTTGACTGTGGCAGTATAGAGTAGATTGCATACATGAAATTCCACGCAACGAAGCCCCACCCGAGCAGAAATATTAAGATGGGATTCTCTGTTAAGACCGCTGCGAAGAGATGGAACATTGGTAGAAACGGTATCGCGTAAGGTGAAAGCCCATTCCCACCTACATAAGCCACGCTGGTTAAGAATGGATATCCGACTACTGCTATGAGAATTGCTACTGTTATGTACCAGAATATACCGCAAAGTATGAGACCTCCTGGTACTCCTATCAACGCACTGCGGTGAACTTTCTTCGTTTCTCCAGCGAGATACGTAGCCAAATACGGGTAGCCTAGTCCCCAAAATGCTATTGGCATGAGGGCAAAAGATGCTGCAAGGGATGGAGTCCATGATATACCGTCTGTTTGCGCAGTGTTGATTATGGCGTTGAAACTGCCTGAGTCATATTTAGCGCTGAAGGAGTTCCATGCTGTTTGAAAGCCTGTCTGAGTGGTAGTAGCCATAAGGCCCCATACTATGAGGAACATTAGTACACCGAAGGCAAACATGATGAGTTGCAGCCTAAGGAATGGTTTTATTCCCCAAATGATTACCAGCGACGAAACGACTATGACGAAGGTTGCTACAACGAAAATCCCCATAGAGGAAGACACAAAGTCTCCTATGGCAGTCCATCCCATTGTGTAAGCTAGCATTGACAAGGCTGGGCTTGACACGTAGGCAGAGAGAGTAGCGCACCAAATGAAGTTTACACAAATCCATCCCAAGCTAGATAGAAAACCTAACAATGGATGAAGTATCCGACTGTTGAATATGAAGTCGCCGCCTGAACGTGGCATAACTGAAGCCAAGAATGCCCAAGCCAGAGCCCCGAATATCATCGGAACTAACACCAGGGTTATTCCGAGGTTAAGATCGCCACCTGGAGCATAATAGGGTCCCCAAAGGAACAGCCACATAGCGCTGAGGCCCCAGCTTATGTTTAAGGAGGCTAAAGCTAACAGGTCTAGTGCACCGGCCTCTCGAACAAGTCCAGTTGCTTCTCTCAGAAAGACTCGTTTTTCCTTTTCCTTTTTTTCACTCATTTTGTTTCCTCGTATTTTAGGTAAGGGTGGAGTGAATTTAAATTTAATTGTTTGAATCATTTTTTCATCGATGAAAAATGGCTTTAAATCTTTTTTCTCACATTTTTTGCTGACCTCTTAGCAACTAAACTTCAGGTCTTTAAGGCGAGCGAGAAAGACTTTAGGGACGTAATCGCCATCCTAATTGATCACGATATTGGTACTTCCGACGAGAAAGAGCTGATTAACGGCATTTACATCGCCAGATTATGCTCCAACGATTGGGGTGTCTATAAAACTTTCACCAGGACCTTGCAAAACACCTTGATCATGCTAGTGACAGAGAGCGCGTGAAGGTTAGAGTTAAGAAACTTCTTGAACTTATCGAATTGGAGCCAAAGTCTTTGGGGTGGAAGATGAGGGCTAAAATCCTAGAGAAGGTGCAATGGTATAAGCTGCCTGAAGAAATAGAGTAAGGCAGTGCCTTGAAGGGTGGAATATTATTTGTTGGAGCCTAGGATTATGATGTTTCTTTACGATCTTTTTCTTTGATGTGCGCGCAATTAACGTTTAGAGTCTTTGCTAGTCGTTCCAAGTCCTCATCGCTCATCCACTCGGTCTTGAGATATTCGCATATCCTCTCATCACTTAATCCCAAGTTCCTTGCCTCCTCGACCACGTGGCGATAAGCCTCAACCTCAGTCGGCCTCTCGATGTAGCTGTAATTCTTGTCGAAGAGCTCCTTTCCCTCCATGAACTGCCTCACGTGGACCAGCTCGTGGATTAAGTCGAGGTATATGTCGATTATGTCGCCGTTGTTCAAATAGTAGGCGCTAATCATAAGATGTCCGTCTACGTCGCTGACCCCCATGTAGCCTCTCCTCCCAGTGAACTCAACCTTAAGGTTGCGGAGCACTTCCTCTGTTCTTTCCCCAAAGATGCGTCTGATAGCCTTAGTCTTCTCGAAACCCTTAAAGTAATCAGTAAATGGGTGTGTTGATATCTTAGCATTGCGCAGTATCTTGACCTTCAATCGTGAGTCCATGCTGCTAATCCTCTTCTAGCCTATATCTCAAAAGAACATAAATTAGTAAAGTTTATCCCCCCGTATAAGTTTTGATAGGTAAATCACTCTCGGTCAACATTGGACGACCCAGACCGTGAATAAGAGTCTGTGTTTATATGTTCCAAGTAAAGAACATGTCAGTGGAAGACCTTGCGTTCGCGGTTCGCATTACTGACACAATGAGCTGGAAGCTGGTAGAGGAAGACTTCAAATTCATGATGCAGCTGGAGCAGGAGGGATGTTTTGTATTACTTTACAACTCAGAAAGGGTTGGTATCGTGACGACTGTCAGCTTTGGTAAAGTAGGCTGGCTTGGGAACTTAGTTGTCAGTGAAAGCCACCGAAAAAAAGGGGCGGGATCGCTACTGGTCAGGCACGCCGTCAAGTACCTAACAAACAGGAATGTGGAAACTGTCGGCTTGTACGCATACATTGACAAAGTTCCTTTTTACAGGAGGCTCGGCTTTGAATACGACTCAGAGTTCATAGTTTTAAAGGGAAAAGGCTTTTCTTCATCAGCTGAGGCTAATCTAAGAGAAGCTAGAAAAGAGGATATACAGGAGATCATCGACTACGACCACTGTTATTTCGGTGCATCTCGAAGAAAGTTACTGGAGCCTATTCTCCTCGACTCGGATAACTTATGTTACGTCTCAATCGAAGATGGGAGGCTGTCAGGGTACGCAGTAGCCAAAGTGTATAATGGGGTGGCTGAGTTGGGACCGTTAATATGCCTGCAAGGACGCAGCGACATCGCCATTAACCTTTTAAAGGCTACCCTTAGCAGGTTGGAGGGACTGGAAGTCTCCATATGTGTCCCTAAAAAAGAAAACTCGATTCTCGATATGTTAAGGAAATCGGGATTTAGTGAGAGCTTTCAGGTAGCAAGAATGTTTTTCGGGTCCCCCGCTTTTGAAGACTGTATATACGTGGCAGAATCTTTAGAGAGAGGTTGATAGTTCAGTTGTCATCTGATCTGTTCAGAATAATAGTCGAAGACTTCCTCAAAAGTTCATGGCCGTGCGTCGAGGCCATAGTAAGAGAATTGACTACGTTCAAAGGAGACCAAGGAGTAAAGGTTTCTCTATTCTACTTTAAGAATGGATATAGAAATGATGTTACGTTTGACGGTAGTCACTTCTTTTTAAGAGCCTCTGTTGAATACTCAAACCCGCAACTGACAGTGGAGGAGGTTCAAGGAATCATAGCCGCCCGATTGCTAGAAGTTTGCGGGAACCACTTTTACCACTACGGCTTGCATGAAGTCGATCGGAAAGATATTGACGATATATGTGAAATGTTGAATAATCCTTCCCGAGGGGTAATAGTTCCCTTCCTCCTTAACACGGATGAAATTGAACCAGACAGGTATTCGATGAATCCGCTGAAAGAGTCTATAGTGAACAGCGGGCAAAGTGCCTTCCCATGCGCGTCGGTCAAAACAGACATGTTGGAGATAGATCGGAAGTTTGCGCAGAAGTATGAAGGATCGCTCATTAGCAAGGACGAGATCGAACTGATAATTCACCATCTTCAGACCTGCAACAACGGTTACGTGGACATGGTAGACGCAGTGAAATATGATCAGTTGAAAGATCTATCAAAATCTTTTGGAATCAACCTCGGCATTTGCTCAATGCGGATGCCACTGGCAATCTTAGAGAAGGAGACGACCGACGGCTTGCTGCACCACATCATTAGGGAAACGCATACCGACTATCAGTCGATTGAGCGTACTTACAAGTGCATGGGCAGAAGCATGAAGAACCTGACCACGCTTCTAACTGTCCCGCACTCAAAAAAAGGCTTTGGCTCGAAACGCGCGGCTAAAGGGAGAATATACTTTGAGGGGACAAAACTGAAAAGCGTCAAGGTGGACTATCGAACAGCACCGCTTTACCCGAATGCGATTGATCCAGAAGACGTTAGCATTGCAAGAGCCGATGACAGTTTTACAGTTGAAGGAAACAAACTCGCGAACTACAATTTTAAAGAAACCCCTTCCTCACCGCAATTCTTTCTGTACTCTTTAGCATCCCCAGAAAACGCAGTTTTATGGCATGGCATCGGCGCGTTCGGCGCTTCAGAGTTGCTAAAGAGCTACACAACAACACGCTTAGCCTGCGCCACAGATTCATTGATCAAGAATTTGAAGGAAAAATATGGAATTACCACGAAAATTCCTTTGCAGTTCAATCTCGTGCCGAAATACATGTGGTTTCACCCAATACACCGCAATATAGACGCTAGCATAGGGTGCATTGAGAATTTGAAGGATCTAGCCAATCTGGGCATGAAGATGGAGCACCTTTCAACCGACCAATACATTCGCAAATAAAATTGAGACAGAACATTGTCTCGTGCCAAGTTTAAAAGATTCACGAATCGCTCTGAGGGCAACGCTTTTTAAGAACAAAGCGCAGATTTTGACCGTTCGATTCCCATGTTCTTTAAGCAAGTCAAACACCGGAGCGACAACTTCTCTTACATTATCGCAGACGATGCCACCAAAGAAGCCGCTGTCGTTGACCCCAGCTTTAACGCGGACGCAATAATCCGAATACTAGGGGATCAGAACTTGAACGTAAAATATGTTATCGACACCCACAATCACAAAGACCATACAGCAGGCAACGAAGATTTTAGAACAAGTTTCGGCGCAAAGATTGTTGCTCACAAACTAGCCAAAGTCTACAAGGATATTGGTGTGGTGGATGGGGACGTTATAAGGGTGGGCAAGGTAGTCATCAAGGTGATCCACACACCAGGGCACACTCCGGATGGTATATGTCTGTTAGTCGATAACAAGCTGCTTACGGGTGACACCTTCTTCGTGGGAGAGTGCGGTAGGACAGACTTGCCTGGCGGGAGTTCCGAGGACATGTATCATAGCCTTTTTGATAAGTTGATGAAGCTTGATGATGAAATTGAGGTCTACCCCGGCCACGACTATGGACCAAACCCTCATTCAACAATTGGTGTGGAGAGGAGGAGGAACTATACGCTGGAGAAACGGACTCTCGATGAATTCATCGAGTTCATGAAGGAGCCTTAGATAGCGCGCGCTACAAGCGTTTTCAACGCCTTTTCATGTATTTAATGGTTTTTTCGTAGAGTTTTTGGAAATGTTCTCCGAATGTTTCGTCGCCTTTTTCTTTTCTTAAAGCCAATATCCAAGGCTCCAACTTCTTCCAGTTCGAGATTATATAGGGACCTAGACGGTCATCTATGACATCAAGGTCAACAAACCTTTTTTCGACCAAGAAACCTACCTGTTCAAAAAATGCGGTGACCTCGTAAGGATAATCGCTTAATTCGAAACTAGTCTTTTTATCGGCTTTATACTTCTCGTAATCTTCAAATTGAAATTCTTCCTCAATCCACCTGAAAGTCTTGCGAAGTCTATCGTTCTCTGCCCACTCGAACAGCTTCATGGAAATATCAACATTTCTATGCTTCTCCATATGCAAGAGCTGCATCACGGCAAAGACCATTAGAAAAATACCCGCCACAGCCGAAACAATGGCAGTAAATTCGATTATTGAGACCAATTCATTGTCACTCCAATTATATTATAATTTTGACAAAATGAGGTTTTGGTGGGGCCGGCCGGATTTGAACCGACGACCTTTACCCGGAAACAGCGCTGGGCTGTTCCTACGGGTTTCTCTAACCGCTCCAGAACTTCTTCATCCCAGAGGCTGGTCCGCAAACCCGTTCTTGTGCTTCTGGAGCCCGTCGTCATACCTGCCTAGACTACGGCCCCTTTTTAGGCATTAGATTTACGTGAAGGATAAAATATATGCGTTGTTCCTATCTAATGAGAAATGCTTAAAGTATTTATGGACGATGTTGAATATCGGTTCTGTCTATGAGGGAGATTCAAAGGAAAGCGTTATACTTCGCATTTCCACGGGAGCTTGTCTAAAGATGTCCCATACTTTTTGGCTGCACGGTCCATGATTTTGTTAAGTTCACTCACCACATCGCGTGGGGGCGGGTTCGGTTCATAGCTTTTCAGTAGATTCTCTCCAAGTTCTTTGGCTTTCGTTAGCGTATCCTTTCCGCCCTTTGACTCCCAAGTGTTTCTGTCGTGAATATTAAAAACAGGTCCAATTTGGTATACTTCTTTGGCTATAAATTGAAGTGTCAGCTTCATTGCTCTGATATTTGATGTAAAGGTGCCTCCAGGCCCGATCTCCCTAAACAAGTCCAGCATAAGTGTTTCATCTTTTACGTCTATCCCCTTGAGGAATCTATAGATATAAGCCGCTATTTCATTGTCTATCACTATCTTCTCAAATGACTGACAGCTTTCGAATTCTATCATCCCCGCCCCCTCAATCATGTTTATCCCCGCAAGGGCTGATAACATCATGCCTACGGCTCCTTCAGCGGTTGACTGCTCGTCAACTATATTTGAATTGGTTAACCCGGCGTAAAAGTCGGTGGGTAAGCTAAAACTTTTAGCTATTTGGGCCGCCGCTACATCAAGCATGGCTGCTTCGATTGAGCCCACCAGGAAGGCTCCGGTTTTTGGATGGACGGGAGCTGGTGATCCGCCGAAAAACACGGGAGAGCCTGGCTTAATAACTTGGGCCAAAAATATGCCTGAGAACACTTCGGCGGCATGTTGAACTAATGCGCCTGCCAACGTCGGAGGAGCCCCTATTCCAACCATCGGCACTGGTACAACAGAAACTGGTATATTATACATAACCAAATCCATAATGTTCTGTGATGTTACATCGCTCCACTTAAGCGGTGGAGAAGGGCAACACGTAAACGCCGCCCTTGGCATTTTGGCTAAGTTACCCTCGTCGCCCGCCACAGCAAGTAGCATGTCTTTCATATCGATAGCGCCATCCATAGTGAAAGCTCCCGTATAAATCGGCTTGTTTGAATTGCATAGGACTATGTAAAGCCTATATCTATCAGCTAATTTCTCGGGAACATCCCTGGGTATTATGGCCGTTGATTGCAGCTTGATGTAATCTAGCCCTTCGACTAATCTAACGAACTCGACGAGGTCTTGGGTAGTGGGCGCCCTTGCCTCGCCTGTGTGTCTGTCAACAACTCTTACCGCAGCGGAACCCGGGACAAAAAACACGTTGTTGTTGCCCATTAAATAGTTAGACTTACCGTCCCGTGTATACATGGATATAGACTTTGGCGTTTTATGAATTGCTTCCTCTACAAGTTGGGGCGGTATCTTTGCTATTTTGTGCTCGCAGTTTACATCAGCTCCGTTTTGCTTCAGTATTTTAAGGGCCTCATCATTCCATACCCTGACACCTAACTCGTCAAGAAGTTTTTTAGCGGAGCCTATGATGACATTGGCCTCATCTTCTTTTAGCAACGATAATGCAGTCATGAGTTCCACCTTACCTTGTTATCTTTTTATTTTATATAAATCGGCTTGTTCATGAGATACCGCCTTATGGTATTAACATTTACTACTACACCTAATCCAGAGCCTTTAGGAAGCTCTACTACGCGAACGCCGTTTTTAAGGGTACTTTTAATAGGAGAACCCACACCTGTGCTAAAACCCCAATAGATTTCCGTTGGAGAGTAGGCATCCCACAATTGAATTCCCCTAAGCCCTGTTATGAGATGTAAGTTAGCCGCCCATCCAACCTCGCTTTCCCAAGAAGTCCCCATGTGACAAGGAATTCCATAAATTGAACATAACTCCACAACTTCTTTAATTCTCAGAAGACCACCCGCTTTCATTACTTTAACACTGATTAAATCACATGCGTCAAGAGAGATAGCAGTCAAAACATCATTTATTGAATGGACACTCTCATCCAACATTATGGGTATGTTTACCGCCCTTCTAAGCCTTGCTGTTCCATAGAGGTCACGTGTAGGCAATGGTTGCTCTATAATTGAAACATCGCATTTTTCTATGCGTTTAATAATACTCAGAGCTTTCCAATAATTTTTCCAGCCTTGATTAGCATCTAGGCGTATTTCTATCTGATCACCAACAGCTTCTCTAATGCGCTTTACTTTCTCTACATCCTTATCTATGCCTTCGCCAGTTTTCACTTTTAAGCACTTCACACCCCTTTTAACCATTTTCTTACAATGATTTACCACGTGGTTAATAGGGCCAAACAATATTTCTGGGACCTCAAAAATTTCGTCGTTAAATTTCCCTCCCAAACAGGCATACACTGGAATTTTAGCAACTTTACCCATTAAATCAAAGCAAGCAGTATCTATCGCGGCTTTAGCAGCAGTATTCCTCACTAAAACTTCATCCATCTTTTGATGAACTTCTTCAATAGAAGCAAATTCTAACCCTAGAAGCATAGGAGCAAAATACTCTTTAATAGCACAAATTATGCTGCCCACAGTTTCGCCAGTGAAGACAGGATCTGTCATCGCTTCTCCCCATCCAATTGTACCCTCCGCGCGCACCCTCACAAGTATGCTTTCATTGTAAGAGAAACTTGAAGATGCTATTTGAGCTAGCTCTTTGAACGGTATTCTTAACGGAAATATATCAACCTCATCTATCTTCAAATTCCACCACCTACTTTTTAACTCGTTTATATAGCTTACAAGCAAATATTTTTTTAACTAATTATAGTAAAAAACACTTATAAATGGAGTGGCATTTTACAAACTAGATGGCTGAGGACTGATGGAAAAAAGGATCATGGATGATTTGAGAAATGCTGTTTTGAATTATGAAGGTGAAGTACATGTTAAAGTTTAAAAAACCACAAAAAGTTTTTGAAATAGGAAAGGTTAAAATTGGAGGACAGCCCGGCGAAAATCCAACAGTGCTTATTGGAAGCATTTTTTATCGCGGGCAAAAAATAGTAACGGATGAAAAAACAGGCAATGTAAATTGGGAGAGCGCTGAAAAGTTAGTAAGGCTCCAAGAAGAGTTTTCAGGCAAAACTGGCAACCCTTGTATGTTAGATGTCGTATGCTCCACCGAAGAAGCTATGAAAAAGTTCATCTGCTTTTTGGCGGACATCACAGAAATACCAATTTTAATAGATTCGCCTGATCATAAGGTTAGGATTGCTGGATTAAGTTATGCAAAGGAAATTGGCATAGAGAAAAGGGTTATCCATAACTCCCTGATGCCGGAGTCAAAACCTGAAGAGTTTGAAGCCATAAAGCAAAGCGGTGTGGAAAGTGCTATTCTATTGGCCTATAAAAGAGGGATTATGACAAGCGCAGATAGGGTAAAAGCGGTAGAGGAGCTCTTACCTAAGGCTGAGCAAGCTGGAATCATAAAGCCTCTTCTTGACACATTCGTAATAGATGTTCCGAGCCTATCGAGAGCCTGTAGGGCAATGCTGGATCTTAAAAAGGAGTTCGGTCTTCCTTGTGGTTGTGGTGCTCATAACGCTATAGCTACATGGGCTGGCTTTAAGGAGCGCATGGGAGAACAAGCATTGAAATCTTGTGCTGTTACTGTAAATGCTGTTCCCGTTGTTCTAGGAGCCGATTTTATTCTTTACGGTCCAGTAGAAGATTGTAAATATGTTTTTCCAGCAGTAGCTACAATAAACATGTCATATAAGTATTCATATAAAATGAAGGAGCAATTAGAACTTTAGACTAAACTTGACATTAGACAATTATCCCATAAATTTTTTAAAGGGTAAACTGGTTGCGAACAAGGCTAGGATAAAGAAAGTTTTGTAAATAAAATCTTGAATTACTCATGCCTGTTTCGTAGAACTAGAGGCGGAAGTTTAAATATTCCATGAAGAAGGAATGAAAGTTAGGGTGCGCTGCCAATTCGATGTACTTCACACATTCAGAAATTTTTTCACATGTCTTCCTAGCCTTACCAGAAATTAAGGCTATTTTAGCGCCAGTGCCCGCTGCATTGCCAACACTTCTAACAATGTTAAGAGGAACGGGAGGGATCATCCCTATCACCCTTGCGCTTGCTGGATTAATGTAGGTTCCGAATGCTCCGGCAATATACACTCGCTTGATTTGCTCCGGCCTAATGTCCATCTCATGCATTAAGATTGAAATGCCGCTCCGTATTGCCGCCTTAGCCAGTTGAATTTGACGTATATCTTTCTGTGTTACCACAATATCCTTGGAACCTTTTTCTCCTGCTTGAACCACCACAAACTCTCGTTCACCATTCTCATTTATTCTTACACGTGAGGACCCTGCTTTGTGTATAAAAGCACCTTTTTCATCTATTATGCCTACCTTGAGCATTTCCGCTATTACATCTACGATGCCGGATCCGCACAAACCTTTGGGCTCAACATTGCCTATTGTGCGAAATGACACATTCAAAGTGCGTGGTTCAATTTTGACGCTTTCTATAGCGCCACTTGAGGCTCTCATTCCATGTTTAATATGTGCCCCTTCAAAGGCGGGGCCAGAAGCACACGAACATGCCACTAAGCTCTCTTTATTGCCGACAACCACTTCGGTGTTTGTGCCTATATCTAATAATAGGGAAAGATTTTTTTCCTTAAAAAGTCCTGTTGCTAGGATGTCAGCTACGCAATCTGATCCCACAAAGCCTGCAACAACTGGCAGGAAATGAATGTTGGCGTTAGGATTAACATCTAAATCTAACTCTTTGGCTTTTAGGTTCACAGATCCTTTGATGGCAGGTACGTAGGGTGAAAGAGCAAGATATTTAGGGTATATGCCGAGAAACAGGTGGTGCATCGCTGTATTGCCAACCACGGTCACTTCGTAGATATGGCGACGGTCAACCTCATGTTTTGAACAGCACTCAGCAATTAAATGGTTAACTCCATTCACAACCTTTCTTTGCAGTTCCCACGTTTCCTTTTCGTCTTTCACGGCATGGGTGATGCGAGTTATGACATCTTCGCCGTACGAAACTTGTGGATTAATCATAGAAGATACGGCAACATTTTCTCCTGTACTAAGGTTTACTAAATAGGATGCTATCTTTGTTGTTCCAACGTCTACCGCCAAACCATAACAAGCGTTGCGCGTGTCTCCTCCTTCAACATCTAAAATCTCCCTGTTACTCCAAACCGTGACTGTTATCTTCCAATTTGCAGCCCGAAGCGTTTCAGGTAGACTCCTTAAGACTTCTACAGGGATTATGTGTGGA
>Ga0315309_1001817_pt1 | contig 12680 bp, 16 predicted proteins | sample TDP4_MG_FD_203080 | JGI IMG/M metagenome (GOLD analysis project Ga0315309, IMG submission 203080) | Freshwater sediment microbial communities from Lake Towuti, South Sulawesi, Indonesia - TDP4 | ecosystem: Environmental > Aquatic > Freshwater > Lake > Sediment | place: Indonesia: South Sulawesi...
GGGTTAGAATAACTACACAAAACAGGGGTTAATAAGCCTTACCATCAGTTTTTCCGCATTAACCCATGTACTTGTGCCATATCTACCTGCGCTTCCTGAAGAACATCAGGTCGTCCGTTTGGCAGACGTAGTTGAATCCGACCTCGAGCAGGCTTTTTATGTCGTCCTGTGTCTTGGCGACTCTTACGGTGAAGTCTTCGGACTCTGCGTCGGTGAAGAGTGCCTTTTCGAGCTGGATGTATAGGAGGGTTGTGTCCACCCTTCTGTGTCCTAGGAGCTGCATGACGTGTAGGAGGTCCTTGGTCTTGTGGTACTCCATCGTTGCCTTCTAGTGCCTGAGGGTGTGGAAGGATATCCTCTTCAGCCTAGGATTCTGGAGTTTGAATCGCGCGCGCGATGCTTATTCCACTCTTCTACCACAATTGGGACAGAACTCTGCGCCCACAGGGATCTCCACACCACATGACGGACACTTCTCAACTTGAGGCAGCGGAGGCTTCGCGCGTGCCTTGATCTTCTCTAAAGCATTTTTTGCTCCCGTCCGAACACCCTCATCTTCATCCTTTAATGCTTGAGTGAGGGGTTCTATCACCCTCGCATCCCCTATCTTTCCAAGAGCCACTGCTGCAATAATTCGAAGAACAATATCCTCATCCTTCAGAGCTTCAGTTAGTGGCTCTATCGCTCTTGCATCCCCTGTCATTCCAAGGGCCATCAATGCTCCCCTTCGAAAATCTTTAGTTTTCAGGGCCCGAATTAATGGTTGTACTGCTGGTTCTCCTACCCTTGCAAGAGCCCTCTGTGCTTCTAAGATAACACCGCCATTCGGATAACGCATAGCTTTTATCAACCCCTCAATATCTCTATTCCTTTCCATTTTCTCGATGTCCGGTTTGAAAAACTTGCGGAACATCCCCATCTCCTTCACCCTCCATCTGATATGTGAATAATAAACATTAAATAATTGACATCAATAATACTTCAACCTTGGTGGCGTATTTGCCTTTCTGCATCAAGTGTGGTCATGAGATCCCGGTTGGAGCCTCTTTCTGCCCCAACTGCGGGGCGCAGGCAACTATAGGCGTTGCTTCTACAGTTGAACATGCGCGACTCAAGCATTACACGGACGGTGAGACAGGTTTTTCTCTTGACTACCCTGATTTGGCTGGGTGGACGATCCAGAAACCTCCGCAAGTAAGGGCGCCCACCAGACTAACCTTCGTGAACAATCAACTTAAGGCCACTTTGGTCTTTGGCTTTATCCAGTTGCCGAATGTTATCCCTGACCTATCAGGACCCGGCATCTTCGACGCAGCAGTGGCAAACATCTTTGATTCATATCAAAGATCACATCCATACGCCAGCCTCCTTTCCTCGCGCCTCGTAACCAACCCAAACAATGGCGTGAAGGGCGTTGAACTGGTTTACACCGACAAAGTCCAAGGCGACCCATGGAAAGGAAGGCTAACTGCTTTCTTCAAGGGAAGTAAGCGCTACGATGTGACGGCTTTCTCCCTGCAAGAGAACTTCGACCATGCCGACAGAGAACTCTTTGCTTCAGTCCTGAAGAGCTTCAATTTCTAACGATCGACGCAAATATAATAAAAAGAGAGGAGTGCGGGGAACATTATTCGGGAGATATCTCCACTAGTGGTATAGTCGGTGCTAGATGAAGCCCCTATTGATGATAAATGTTTCAGATCAGGTCTCTGGAAAGCCTTTTGGGAGTCCTCGCGCTTTAATTTGCTTTAATGCGTTTGAAGCAGCTTGACGCGTATTCTGGTCTTGTTCTTGAAAAACATCTTCACTAATTCCTTTAAGAGCTAAATATGCGTAGATTTTTTTGTCTGATGAGGCAAAAAATTCTGATGAGGCCCTAACAAGAGGTTCTATTGCTGCGTGACTGAACTCACGCGACTTTAAAAGAGTTGCCGCCATCGCTTGTTTTTTCTTGTCGCCTAAAGTCTTGATCAAGTACGGTATAATCGCCATTGGTCTCGCGTGGCCGTGCTTGACCATATCTTTTAGTGTCACACCTGCCGTGGCTTGTTTATTCGTATCGCCCAAGGCCTCGATGAGGACTGGAATAGCAGGCTCACCAACCTCTGACAGGATCTTTGCCGCTCTTGCTTGTTTTTCTAATTTCTTATCTCCCAAATCTTCGATCAGCTTTTGGACGACAGGCATTTTCCTTCCAAAAAGAGGCATCCTAAGAACCGACCCCTCCTCTTCTCTGAGTAATGTCTTTTTGGTGAAGAATTTAAATTTTTTGATAGACTTTGTCACACGTGTCTTGTTGACGAAGATCCAATTACTTCTTATCGATCGATAACGCGCGACGCTGTTTTTACCATGTTTTTGGGCTTTAAGGATGGCGCAGGCCTTTTCTGGGTCCCCGTGTATGAAGCTGATTATGACCCAGTCTCCGATGTTCAAGGTTCCGGCTGATGTTCAAACTATTGTATGTGGATTCTTAAGGATGCAGATGAAATGTAAAAGGGGGTGATAAGTGAAATGAAGAGTAGATGTACTGAGTGCGGGCAAAAGATGACGATTACCTCTGAAGGCGTATTCTTCATGGGCGGTGGAGAACCAAACATCGTGAAACTGCGCTGTGAGCGATGCAATCTGACAAGATTCGAGAAGAAAGCAGACATAGAGATGGAGTTGGGAAGAACTCTGCCGAGAAACTTCACATTGATGCCAGAACAGTATTGAACATTGCACCGTCTGCTGCGCGTGCTACTCAAGGAGCGCCAAGAGATCCTCCAAGATGAAGTTTATGAACTCTTCGACTGTGCTTTTGCTGAACAGGGTCACTACACAATTTCTTGTAATCCCGACCATGATTCCACGCTTCTGGACTTCAAAGACAACATACCATATCTTTCCGTGTTCAAGATAATCGTTGTAGAGCTTGGTATCAGCAAGACTTGACCCCGCTAAACAAAGCTTCTCTATGCCCGGGATGTCAACGTCGTCAAACCATATGAGCTTAGTCGCCTGCGGAGTCGATTCGTGGAGCTTCCTAAGTGTCTCATGAGAGATTCTTCCCTCGACGATCGCCCCGGGTTTTATGAAGAGAACCTCGCTCAGGCTGTTCGCTATGTGGTTTGTCAATAACTTCTTTACTCCACGAGCTACGGAGGGTCCCATCACAATTAGGAAGGTCCTCCCCCCAATACGTTTGATCCAGAAAGGAGATTCCTCTGTGACAAGAACATCATCAAATTCGCGCCTATAACAACGTTTACGAACGAAGTCCCTGCTGAAGACTCCTTCTATTGAGCCCTCTCTCAGTTTCAGATCCAAAATTTCCGCTACTAAGTTTATGGCTTCTCCCTTCTCCATCCGATAGGGCTCCTCTTCACGAAAATCCTTGAGCTTCTGAACTATTAGGTTGAGATCGGTGTCCTCTTTAATGTGGAAGATCTTGGCCGGCAGAACCATTCTTCACCACAACACGCTTGATGTTCATATCTCCCTTAATAAGATTTGTATAGATTCCTCGGACGGGACCCTGGGCTAACATCAAAAATCTTATCAGCCGATCCCACAGCTTTGTTTCTAGCGCCCACGCATATGAAAGGGGGAGTAATGGTGGAAATTAATATTGTTGTCCGAAAAGCTGAACTCAAAGACGCAGAAACCATCGCAAATTTGAATATAGAAATGGCAGAAGAGACGGAGAGTAAAAAGATTGATAAAGATGTTGTCCTTAAAGGCGTCGAGGCGGTAATGAAAGACCCTCACAGGGGCTTTTACCTAGTAGCTGAGAAAAGAAGTATCCCCGTGAGAATAGTTGGCCAACTGATGATTACCCTTGAATGGAGTGACTGGAGAAACAAATATTTCTGGTGGATACAAAGTGTTTACGTTGACAAAAAATATAGAAACAAAAAGATATTTTCCCGTCTTTACAGACAGGTCGTCGAAATGGCAAAGTATCGAAAAGATGTTTCAGGACTGAGACTTTATGTTGAAAAACACAATGAAGCCGCAAAAAAGGCATATGAATCTCTAGGCATTAAAAGAACTTCTTATGAAATGTATGAAGTAGAGGTCTAGTCGGCTATGGATGTGAGAGTCGTGCGCGTAGTTAGAAACAGAAATCCATTAATATTTATTAAAGTTTACCTATAAGCCCTTCAACAAGAATGGTGTCAAAATGTCTGCGCGACGAGAAAAAGAGCATGGATATAGCATGGAAGGTTTCGCGTTTGGACTAACAGATGGGATCATACTCGTTTTAGGCATCGTCATGGGTGTGGCTGAAGCAACCCAGGACGTTAGGCTAGTTATGATTTCGGGCATAGTTGGTGGAATAGCAAACGCGCTCGGTAATTCAATCGGATTCTTTATCGCTCAATCAACAGAGAGGGGAGTCCAAATTCACGATTTAGAAGAACACGGAGGGAAAGTGAGAGTTCACTCTAGGAGAGAGGTTTGGATGAGTGGAATCCTCTCCTTCGGAGCCACGATTGTAGCCTTGATAATCTTGATCGCTCCTTTTGTGTTCTTAAGTCTCTCCTTGGCTCTGGTCTTTACTTTTCTGCTGGGGACCGTCGTGCTATTTCTCTTAGGCGGATATGTTGGCAAGATCAGTGGAGAAGGCCAGCTTAAGACAGGCCTCAAATACGCTGCATTGGGTATGGTGGGAGCGGCTATCTCCTATTTTGTTGGAGACCTTCTAAGACATCTGACCGGAGTTTAGAATCATACTTCCCCATGCTCATTTCTTAGACAATCACCTTACTAGGGATTCCTGTGCGTGAACAGCAAGTTTAGGGCGAGTTGACGAGCGCTAAATTTATATCTTAGGATAAAACGGTAATAATACTAAGATTTTGTCATTTATTGGCTAAAGGTGTTGACCTTTGAATCTGTGGAAGCTTCGCTTGTCAATGTTCGGGACACTAGCACTCATATTCGGGTTATCGACGATCTTTATGGTAGCCATACTGCTTGCGACAGGCACATTCAACATATTTACTCTACCCATCTTTATTGTCGGGTTTAACCTCGCTCAGTGGCTGGTTGCACCTTACATAATAGATGCGATCTACCGTGTGAAGGAGATTTCAAAACCCCAGGAGCCAAGGTTGTATGAGACTGTTAAGAGGTTAAGCTCCAGAAGCGGCATCAAAATGCCGAGGGTTATGATCGCAGACATTCCGATCCCAAACGCGTTTGCGTATGGCTCACCGATAGCTGGAAGCAGGGTTGCTGTGACGAGGGGGCTCTTGAACAAGCTTGAATATGAGGAGGTCGAGGCCGTGATCGGCCATGAGTTGGGTCATCTGAGGCACCGAGACGCTCAAGTGATGATGCTGGCCTCACTCCTACCCGCAATATTCTACTTCATAGGCTATTCGTTCCTGTATACTCCACGCCAGAGGGACGAAGAAAGAGGTTCGATGTTGGCCGCTGTAGGCGCTGGCAGTATCCTCCTGTACTGGGTTCTAAGCTTTCTTGTCCTAGGACTGAGCAGGCTAAGAGAGTACTATGCGGACAGATACGGCGCTGAAACCGTGGACGATGGAGCTCGCAAACTGTCTGAAGCCTTGGCGAAGATCTCCGTGTCCACTGGAAGAATGAGGCTTCAAAGGAATGCAAGTGGATTTAGCAGCTTTAAGACCTTGTTCATCTCTGATCCAGAAAAATCTGGCGATAACGCCGTCCAAATGATGAGGACTGGGATGATTGAATCGGATCAGATGCTGGTGAACGAGATTCTGTCCAGAGGAGTCACGCCGCTGGATAGATTTTTGGAATTGTTCTCAACCCACCCGAGCACGGTCGAGCGGTTAAGGGCTCTACAGGAGCTCGAATGACCTCACTATCTTTTTGAAGTCTGCCACCTCAGGTTTTGGACTTCTCGGGCGCGTTTTCTATATAGCTGATTGGCTGGGAGAGGCAGGTTTATATGTGACATTTGATATATCGCATCCAACATACCGCGGCCGATCGAGTCAAACGATCTAGTCCAGGATAGTGGGTTGAAATGTCAACAAAGATGAGAACAATCGAGTTTGCTTTCAACATGGCCAGGAGAAGCATTGGACGTAGGAAGCTACGAGCAGCCCTAACCATAATGGGGATAGTCATCGGCGTCTCCACCATCGTCTCCTTAATGACAATCGGAGAGGGTATGCGATATCAGGTTGAAACAACACTTAGCGACATACTCGGTGCCGGAGTCACGATAAGCAGCAGTGACGCAAGCGTCACAGTACCAGAATATGTTGGAGAATATGTGTCGCAAGTCCCTGGAGTGAATAATTCAGTACCTGTAATAATGACCCTAATGGATGTGGGTGGCAGACATACGATGGTAGTAGGCATCGACCTACACCAGGCCGTAAGCTTATATAAGATAACGCTTTCCGAGGGAAAAATACCCGAAGACGAGGAGGAAAATTTTGTAGTCATTGCGCCTGGAACAGCCGATCGTCTAGGTTTGAGTATCAACGACACAATCACTCTAAGCTCGACAACGGGCGGCGTCGGAGGAACATTTAGGGTGGTGGGCATACTCCGATCCGTTGGTGGGGGTCAGATGAATGTTGGCTGTTTTATACCTCTTCGAGCCGCGCAGCGTCTACTGAACAAGGACGGTTACGTTTCAATGTTCCTTGTCAAACTAGATGACCCTGGACAAGCGGAATACGTTGAGTCTGTTCTAAAGAAGATGTTTCCTGGAGCACGCATCGCCCGGGAAGAAACGATTTTGGAACAGATTGGGCAAATCATGAGCGTAGTTAACGGCGTTTTGTTTGGTCTAGGCTCCGTAAGCCTGGCTGTCGGTGCCATCGGGGTCATGAACACTATTACGATGTCCGTTCATGAACGAACCAGAGAGATAGGAATGATGAAGGCCGTGGGCGGTGAACGGTGGCACATCCTTCTCATCTTCCTCTCTGAAGCCGCGGTCATCGGCCTAGTAGGCGGTTGCCTAGGCTGCATTTCAGGTCTTCTCATGGTCCATCTTGTTCAGTGGGTCGTCTCAGCTCTGGGCATAGGGATCACCATACCCATGATCGTTTCCCCTCAAGTCATTCTAACAGCTCTGGGACTAAGCTTGGCTATTGCTGTTACAGCTGGGCTTTACCCGTCTTGGAGAGCGGCCAATATCCGTCCTGTGGAGGCTCTTAGATATGAATAGACCTGTTGAACTCCACAATGTGGTAAAGATCTATGAGATAGGCGAGGGGGTCGAGGTTGAAGCCCTCCGTGGAATCGACCTGACTGTTGAGAGGGGCGAGTTTCTTTCCATCATGGGGCCGTCCGGGTGCGGTAAAACCACCCTCCTGAACATGATTGGTGGACTCGACAGACCAACGAGCGGGCGTGTGATCATCGACGGAACCGACATCACAGATATGGGTGAGGGTGAGCTAGCGCGATTCAGACGGGAGAAGATAGGGTTTGTGTTCCAATTCTATAATTTGGTTCCAATACTGACAGCGCTAGAAAACGTTGAGTTGCCAATGATCTTCGCAGGAAGACTTCCATTCAGGGAGGTAAGAGAGAGAGCAAAGGATCTGCTTGGATTGGTTGAGCTTGGTGAGAGAATGCAGCACCGCCCAAGCCAATTGAGTGGCGGAGAGCAACAGCGCGTAGCCATCGCCCGCGCCCTAGCCAATGAGCCAGCAATAGTTATAGCAGATGAGCCCACAGGAAACATCGATAGAGAAACAGGCTCGAAAATCGTTAGGTTAGTGCAACTCTTGAACCGGACTCTCGAGCAGACAACAATCGTTGTTACACATGATCCGAATGTGGCTAACGCGTCCCAGCTCACCCTACATATACTGGACGGGCAGATCATGTCGAAGCCGCCGCGGTTGAGTACAAAACCTTCTCAAAAAGCCTTGCTGGTTGAAAGGCGCCAATTGATGCTGGCTGAGCTTGGATGGCTAAAAAACTCTCTCATCCGCCTTGAAGAGATGAAAGATCAGTTGGACCTAGAATTGTACAAGAAATCCAAAAGTGAGTACGTGAGGCGGTTGGATGGTTTGAAGCGAGAGATTCAAGGGCTTCGCAAAGAGAGGACAGGATGAGCATGAGGACAACTAAACTCGGGAAAATTCTAACAGTCATTTTCCTCTCCCTCACATTACTTTGCCTCTGGTTAACGCCAGAAGTTGCAGATTCAGGTTTCAGTTCAACTGACCTCCGAGATCCTTCGCTTGTCTGTAGGAAGAATGAGATGACAGAGGCGGGGTACTCCCCGATGGGGGACCTGCTCTCAGAAATGCTAAGAGTGAAGTTTGAGGTTTTCAATAATGGTTCATCGCCAGCCTACGTCCACATTAGAGATCGAGCTGAATACATAGACACTAGCACATTAACAATGCTCTACGGCACTCCAGGCCCAAAGGAGCTAGAAACATTCGGGAACACAACCATAATCACATGGAACAACGTAACTATAGCAGCTGAAGACGCCGTAGAGTATCAGTATATAGTTCAAGCCTCAGGGAGAATACCTATAGTTTTCAACGAGACCATATACGTCAACGGAAACCGGTCGACCCCGAGGAAGATAGGGAAAATCTACGCTTTGGACGCGAACATATCAGACACGCTAACGTTTGAAGTTACGATAAGAAATGTTGAGCAGAGCCTCTACACAGGCAGAAAATCTCTTCCACCACCGATCTTATGCACGGTAACAGCCGTGTTTTCGGACGACTACTTCTCAGACTTGACGACGAACCCAGAGGCCAACTCGACGTCGACGGTCGCTGGAAGTTCTATGGTGGCGTGGATCATATTTTTGAACGATTCTGTCACGCTCAACCTTTCAGCGAAGGTTAAGGCTATCGGCCCCTGGGGTGAGGCGCCGATCGAACCCTTCACGATCCAGCTGGAGGCGATTCCAGAAAAGATGGTGAATGAAATTGAAAGGTCGATAGAAAAACTGCAGGACTCCATCGAATCGTTGAACGAATATGTAGATATGCTAGACGCACTCAGCAGGTTCATCGCCCGCGCCCGAGAGATTGTTGGGGACCTCAAGAGTCAGTTAAGTGAAATGAAGGAGGAGAAGGCGGACCTCGAAGACCAGCTATTAGTCATCCAGAACCAGAAGAAGCCTTACAACCTTGAGGTGTATAGCGCAACGATCCAACATAAGCTCGCCCGCTACGAGGTCGACTTCTCCTTCGAGAAGCTCTGGCCAACTCGCACGCGGCCAGCGACTAGGTGGTCGGTTAGAAGCATCGAGGTCACTAACACGGGAAACAGCACAGAGGTCATTCACGTACTGGCACTCCAATTAAGAGACAACCAATCGGCGCTTAAGCCAAAAAATGTTTTGGTGTTCATTAGTGGAGAATGGCAAGAGTTTGACATAGACCTAGCACAACTGGGTCTGACCTACGACGCAACAAGGGGCACCCTGTATCTGTGGCCTAGGATTGTGGTGAACGCTTCAGACAGCTCAAACGTTCTCGTCGACTGGGCTGGCAGGCCGATCCAACTGATCGTTGAGAGCGAGAGTAAGCCAGAAGTCTACTACGTCATCGACGCTGAGGAGCGATGCTGTGATTTTCAAGTGGAACCTGTAGAAAGCCAAACCTCCTGCTCAGTCAATCAACCACATGTGTTAGCCCAAAATCTGACCTTCCCAGAGTACACGCCCCCACCGCCACCACAAGAGGAGGGGTGGATTCAAATTCTGGAAAGACACTCATGGTTGATCGGAATTCCAGCGTTAGGCGTGGCTTCTCTAGCCATCGTTCTTATTTCAACAATGAGAAGGCGCAAAATAAAGCCTATGGAGAAGGGGTTGATAGCTGAGGAGGAGATCGGAACTGAAGGTCTTCTCAAGGAAATCGAGAATTTGAGGAAGATGCTGGAGAACAAGAAATAATCCGAAATGTTTTTCTTGTATCTGTTCCCTTTTTATTATCGTTGGATGGTCGTCGTATGGCTAGGAAGCACCATAGCAAGAAAACCGAGAAGAAGAAGATGCGTAGGCGCAAGAGAGAAAGAAAGAAGCGCAAAGCAAGATACAAGTAGCTCGTTGAGACCCCTTGTCTGCTCACATCTGAGGTCGAGTAAAACTGTGGCAGTCGCGCGCACGAAGGGTCAAAAAATCATTATTTAAGGTTGCAGAAACATTTTGAATCATTGATTCTCAGATTCTTCCTCTACTTCTTCAACTGGGGCGGCTTCCTCTTCGACCGCTTCTTCCTCACCGACTATTTTAGCCGTGGCGAAATTGGGTCTAACGCCTGTTATTCTGACCTTTAGATGCTGACCAACCTTTGTGCCTGGCACAAATATGATGAATCCCTGAATTTTGGCTATCCCATCTCCTCTGCTTCCGACCGCTTCGATTGTAACATCGTGTTCTTCGCCTTCTCTCACCGGTTTGGGTGGTCCATACGATCTCCTGAAGGGTCTGCGATTCCCGCCACCTCTCGGCGACCTTCTAGACAAACTCCTCCCTCCTAATGGTCAAGGTGTAGAATTGGTTGTTAAATCTTACATTTAAAGGTTATTAACGGCGTTGCCGGAGCCTCCTCAATTTGCGCGCGTCTACATAAGGAAAACGAGAGGCTATTTTCTTGGTTCGACGATGCTTTTTAGCTCTTTGATGCTTTTGCTAACCGATATTATGTCGCCGACGGCTTTGATGGACCCGACTGGGAGTAATACCTCCACAGAACCAAGCAGGGGTTTTTTGTATCCGAGTTCTCTCATCGCTTCTTCAGTCAACTTCACCTTTATGTGAGTTATTAGCCATTGTGATAGGTCTATCTGGGCTCCGGTAGACTTCCCTATCACACGTGCGTCTTCTCCGACCACATCCTTCCCAAAGAGCACGTTTATGCTTACCATTATTGTATCACTCATCAATACATTCCATGATCGCTTCAAGAATATAGCAGTTTACTGCGCTCTGGGCTTAAAGTTTATTTTTCATATGGGGTCTGCGCGTGGGATATCCAAATTGATCCGCGCGCAGCACGTCCTTTTAGTAGTTCACTCTCAACCTTAATTAGATGGCGCTAAACGTTCTTATTGAAGTTGAAAAACGTCGAGGGGAGTGGGGTTGAGAGGACAAATCATCCGTGAGGGCGATGATGTTTACCTTTTCTTGGATCGCAAGAGAACATACCTGATAAAGATGAGGGCGGGCCAAAAGTTTCACACCCACAAAGGCTTCGTTGTCCTGGATAATCTAATCGGCAAACGATTTGGGGAAAGCATCGAGAGCAGTTTAGGCACGCGTTTTTTCATGTTTAAGCCAACTATTTGGGAATACGTTAGGAAGATGGCCCACGCGACTCAAATCATCTACCCAAAGGACGCTGGCCTAATCGTTCTCTACTCCGGTGTTGGACCGGGATGCAGGATCGTCGAGGCCGGTACAGGCAGCGGGGCGTTGACGAGCGTGCTTGCCCACTTTGCTAGTCCAGATGGACGCGTATACAGTTACGAGGTCAGGCCAGAGTTTTTGGAAACGGCAAGAAAAAACATTGAAAGGGCCGGCGTTCTGAGCAACGTGGAGTTGAAGAATAAGGATGTAACAACAGGGATAGAGGAAGTAGATGTTGACTCTGTAGTATTAGATCTGGCGACGCCGTGGCTCGTAGTTCCCCATGCCTATGAGGCTTTAAAAAGCGGCGGCACATTTATTTCCTTCAGCCCAACCATTGAACAAGTCGTCAAAACGGTGGAGGCTTTGGAGACTTGCGGTTTTATGGACATCGAAACTGTGGAGTGCTTTGTGCGGAGGATCAAGGTCAAGAGGGGTGAGACTAGACCAGAAACGTTGATGACCGGCCACACCGGATACATAACCCACGCAAGAAAGGCATCACAAAAAGCACTAAAGGATACTTAGGAGCATGTGCGCACTACGTGCTCCTAACCTTTGAAAGCCGGTCTCTTATAACCTTGTTTGCCAGCTGTGGGTCAGCCCTCCCCTTTGTGAGATCCATCAACTGGCCAACAAGGTAGTTGACCGCTTTTTCGTCTGAAAGAGCGTCTTGAACAGCCTTCCTGTTGTCCCAGAAAACTCTCTCGGCCAACTTTTTAAGCTCTACCTCAGAAGAAATCAAGAAGAACCTCTCTTCTCTTACAATTTCAGCTGGAGCCTTTCCTGTCTTAATCATCTTGGGTAACACGCTCTTGGCGATCTTCCCGCTTATCATGCCCTCGTCTACTAGTCTAATCATATCTGTTAGAAGCTTCGGCGTTATCTTCGACTCACCTATTTCCATGCCCTCTTCGTACAAACGCCTTAGGAGGTCGCCCATCATCCAGTTACTGATCTTCTTCGGCTTGTTGTAGAGCCCCACGCATTTCTCAAAGAAGTCCGCCATGTCCTTGCTGCTGGTGAGAACCCCGGCGTCGTAGGGTGGCAGTTTGTACTGCTTTATGAACCTGTCTCTCCTTGCGTCTGGGAGCTCAGGCATTCTTTCTCTCACTCTCTGAACGTAATCTTCCGAGATCTCGATGGGTGTTAGGTCTGGTTCGGGAAAGTATCTGTAGTCCTTTTCCTCTTCTTTTTCACGAAGGGATATTGTCACCCTTCGATTCTCGTCCCAGTGTCTTGTCTCCGTCTCTATCTTCAGTCCCTTCGAAAACATGGATTTCTGACGCATTATCTCGAAGTTTAAGGCCCTCTCAACCTCTTTGTACGAGGATATGTTCTTGAC